>Ga0209500_10000043_pt1 | contig 113678 bp, 157 predicted proteins | sample S_140212_EF_Meta_FD_187323 | JGI IMG/M metagenome (GOLD analysis project Ga0209500, IMG submission 187323) | Freshwater microbial communities from Lake Simoncouche, Canada to study carbon cycling - S_140212_EF_MetaG (SPAdes) (version 2) | ecosystem: Environmental > Aquatic > Freshwater > Lake...
AGGTGTTACACTACGCATTGATGCTTTTATATGTACATGATATCGAAGTCAACGATACAGATAAAACTATTGACCACCACCCTGTTTGAAAATTGAAAAGGAAATATTATGCAAATTAGTAATGAAACAATCCAACTATTAAAGAATTTCGCTGCGATCAACAGTAACATTTTGATTCGTAAAGGAAAGACTTTATCCACAATCAGTACAGCAAAAAACATTTTTGCTAAAGCAACTGTGGCTGAAGACTTTCCTGTTGAAGTTCCTGTCTATGATCTAAACTCTTTGTTGGCTTTGCTAACATTGATGGAAAATCAAGATGTTGAATTCGGTGAAAAGTCTTTGACCATTTCTAAGAACAATGGCAAGTTTGAATACTTCTATTCTAACGCAAGCGTTATTGTTTCGGCTCCAGATAAATCTATTGAAATTGATTCTCACTTCAAGTTCAGCTTGACCGCAGAAGATATTAATATGATTATTAAAGCAGCAAATATTACAGCTGCTCCAACAATCTCAGTAACATCTAAGGATGGCAATGTTGTCCTTACTGTAGGGGATAAGAAAAATGATACAGCAAATACGTATAAACGTACAATTGGTTCAAGCAAAGATGCATTTGAATGCCATATGTCTGTAGATAATTTTAAAGTAATTCCTGATGCTTATGAAATTACAATCTCTAAAAAGAAATTGTTTCACTTTAAACACGCTACAAAATCTGTAGAATATTTTATTGCAATGGAACCGGATTCTGTAGTATGAAAATCTTCCATACATCAAATGAAGAATATATCGCAGTTCTAGAAACAGAAGCAGAAACTTTGCGTAGATATTACTTTGATCGTTCCAAAGAAGGAACAGGTCATTATAATACCGCAATTTCTGTTCTGGAAGAAAGAATTACAGCATTGAAAAAAGAATTAGAAGAAACAATTATTGTTTCCAATAATTAATTTGTGCCTTACAAAATTTAATATTATGGGATTATTATGGATATTCGTGAACAAGAGTTTTTGTGGGTTGAGAAGTATCGGCCACGCACATTAGAAGACTGTATTCTTCCTGCAGATCAAAAGAAGGTCTTTCAGGAAATGCTCTCCAAAGGAGAGATTCAAAATATGCTATTGTGCGGCGGCGCGGGTATGGGCAAGACTACTATTGCCCGAGCATTATGCGAAGAGTTACAAACTGATTATATTATCATTAACGGTTCGGAAGAATCTGGTATTGATGTTCTAAGAACAAAGATTAAACAGTTTGCATCTACAGTATCATTTAGTGGTAAAGCAAAAGTAGTTATTCTAGATGAGGCGGATTATTTGAATCCGAATTCTACTCAGCCAGCACTTCGTGCTTTTATGGAAGAGTTCTCATCGAATTGCAGGTTCATCTTTACTTGTAATTTTAAAAATCGTATTATCCCGCCACTTCATTCTAGAACAACTGTTATAGAATTTAAATTGCCTAAGAGCGAAAAGCCGAAGATTGCTGGCGCATTCTTTAAACGAGTATGCGAAATTCTTAAGCATGAGAATATTGACTTTGATCAAAAGGTTGCAGCAAAAGTAATCGAAAAACATTTTCCCGATTATCGTCGTATTCTAAATGAAATGCAGCGTTATAGTTCTTCAGGTAAAATTGACGAAGGCATTCTTGTTAATATGGGCGAAGCCAATATGCAGGAATTGGTTTCTTCTCTTAAAGATAAAGACTGGAAGAAAATGCGTACATGGGTTGTTAATAACATTGACAATGATCCGCAAACTCTATTTAGAAAGTTCTATGATACTTTCTGCGATAGCGTAGTACAGGTTCCGCAATTGATTCTATTACTTGCTGATTATCAATATAAGTCCGCATTTTGCGCAGATCAAGAAATTAATTTGGTTGCATGCTTAACTGAGATTATGGCTTCTGTTGAATTTAAATAACAGTAAATGCTATGAGTTTAGATTTTTTAGGTAAGCCAAAAGAAGAAATAACAGTAACGCCCTATAAGGCGCCAGCAATATCGCCTTTCGATTTTATTAATGCTATTCATTATTCTAAGGATAATTTAATAGTTGACGATTGGTCTGAGAAACAATATAATCCGTTTATCATTAATAAAGGACTTTCATACGGTCACGACACAGTAATTCCAGCAAATGAGATGAATTCCCGTCCTCATCTCGATAAAAAGCTTCAAAATTCGTTTTTAATAAATATAATTAGGCCCAAAAAAAGATTCAATAAATGGATTAAGGCTGAGAAAATTGAAGCGATCGAAGTGATAAAGGAATACTATGGATATAGCACAGAAAAAGCACGCCAAGTACTCCCACTCTTTGATAAAAATAAATTAGATTATTTAAGAATAAAACTAATAAAAGGTGGTAGGAATGGCTGAAGATATTTTTCACATTGATTTTCCTGGTTATAATCCATTAGAAGTAACCTTGACTCAACCGGACGACTTTTTAAAAGTCCGAGAAACACTCACACGTATTGGAGTGGCATCACGAAAAGATAAGGTGCTATATCAATCTTGTCATATTCTGCATAAGCAGGGTAGATACTTTATTGTACACTTTAAAGAATTGTTTGCGTTAGATGGCAAATCTGCAGATTTAACGGATAATGATCTAGAACGACGAAATACAATTGCTAAATTGCTAATAGATTGGGGTTTAGTAAAAGTCGCAAAACCAGAGTTATTTCAAGAACTTGCTCCATTGTCCCAAATTAAAGTAATTGCGTTTAAAGATAAACACGAATGGTCTTTACAAACAAAATACAATATTGGTAAGAAAAAGCAAACTACGGACTAATAATCCGTATAAATAACTATATGTCATATTCAACAACTGTTCTCGATCATTACGAAAATCCAAGAAACGTTGGAAGCTTTGATAAAAACGAATCCGGTATAGGAACGGGAATGGTCGGTGCACCGGCTTGCGGCGATGTAATGAAATTACAAATAAAAGTGGATGATAATGGTTTTATTAGAGATGCTCGTTTCAAGACATATGGATGTGGTTCAGCAATCGCGAGTTCGTCGTTGGTTACTGAGTGGGTTAAGGGTATGCATATTAATGATGCTGCTAACATCAAAAACTCACAAATTGCAAAAGAGCTAGCCCTCCCTCCAGTTAAAATACATTGTTCAATTCTAGCAGAAGATGCTATAAAGGCAGCGATCCATGATTACAGTAACAGATGCTGCAAAGTCTAAAATACTAGACATATTAATTGAAGAAGACAATCCCGAGGCTTGTCTTAGAACTTTTGTCCAAGGTGGTGGTTGCTCAGGATTTAATTATGGGTTTACGTTAGATCATGTAAAAAATGAAGATGATTTTGAAATACCGCTTGACAATTTTAAATTACTAATAGATGCTATTAGTATGCAATACCTAACAGGGGCTGTCATTGACTATAAAGGTTCTTTTATGTCAAAGGAATTTGTTATAACAAATCCAAATGCTAAGCATACTTGTGGATGCGGTAGTTCGTTTACTGTATAAATAATTTTATCCCGGGATGGGATGGCAGGGGGTGCGACCTACGCCACAAGTTAAAACGCACACTAATAACACGGCGGATTCCCTGGCGTATCCGTTCTTCAAGGTACCCACCTTAGGGCTGTTTGATGCTACGGTATAAGGCGTCCGGGCAATTGCACTGTCACCCGTTAGTTGACCCTGTATTAAGTAAGCAGGGCTAACGCTATGCCTTCGGGGTAGCACATTATTAAAACACTCGCTTATTAGGAGAAACTATATGTTTTATTCAAACATGGCTATTGATTCAATTCAAAACGCCAAAATTAACTTCCTCAAACAAACAGTTAAGGAAGAATCCCTTCTTAAACCTTTAGTTGATTTCGTTGAGGCACAACGTGTCTTTACAAAACAAATTGCTAAGTCTGCTAATGACGTTATGACCGTTGCTACAGAAACATTTGCAAATACAATTACTGGCATTACAAAAAAGGGAGATTAATATGACACATCTATCAGTATTCGGTCCTGGTTTTAAGGATTTTGATAAATTTTTTGTTGGGTTTGACAATCAATTTACTCGCATGGCGCAAATTCATGATGACATTACTAAAAACATTCCCAGCTATCCTCCATACAACATTAAGAAAACAGACGAGAACAAATATGTTATCGAAATGGCTGTTGCTGGATTTTCTAAACAAGAAATCGAAATTGAATTTGTAGACGATAAACTCGTTATCAAAGGCAATGCAGCTGAGGACAACGACGCACTAGAGTGGTTGTACAAAGGAATCGCTTCACGTAATTTCACAAGAACATTCGCTCTTAACGATCAGATTGAAATTAAAGATGCTGCTCTAATTAATGGTATGCTAAAGATTGCTCTTGAGCGTATTATTCCTGAGCACAAAAAACCAAAGAAAATTGATGTGAAAGATGAGGTAGAAGTTGCAGTAAAACCTGCAAAAAAATCTAGCAAGCCTCAATTTCTTACAGAAGAAAATCTGTAAGGATATAGAATGCAAAAAATTTGGAAACAGATCATTAAATCACTAACACCTAAAAAAGACTCGGAATTATATTTGGCAAAAGCAACGGATCATTTTGATCTAGAGCGCCGTATTGTATTTCTAAATCGAAAAGGTATTCTATAATATTTTTCTGTGAAAAATAACTTTTGTACTTTAGGTACAGTTAAACTAGGGTGTTGGCATGTAAAGGTCAGTACCCTAGTTGATCAAATACTTATAATTTGCTTGAATATAAATACTAATGACATTATAATAAGGATGTTTTATAATGAGATTGAAGCTTTTGAATTTATGGAAACAATATGATTAAAATTTTAAAATTAGTTACCGGTGAAGAATTGGTTGGCGATGTTTCTCGATTGCAAGATACATTGACAATACACAAACCTTTTATGATTACAATGGCAAGGGATCCCGCAAACCCAGGCGGTGATATGCAACTAGCATTATTTCCCTATGTCCCATATGTAAAAGATCACAAATTGCAATTAGATGAAAAGAGCATAGTTTGGATGACCGAATTAGTTGACTCTATGGTTAAAGATTATAACAAAGCAATTGAATCATTAAAAATTACTGAAGTTGTTCCAGAAAATAAAGAACAATTTACGACTTTTGCGAATATAACAAAGACTATATGAAAAGACAATTGAACGGGCCTGTTGTCTTTATAGACCCAGTAACAGGAAAAGCATTATGTGACTCTGTTCAATGTAAGAATAAGTTCAAAGACATTAAATATAATGTAAAAGAAACAAATTATAAATGGGTCGGCGGCCCTGTTATACATAAACAATACTATGCAATATGTAATGAATGTGGTAGATCTCATTCTACAAGTAAAGCAAAAGCTTTAACCGGCCAAAGCTTTAGGCGTGGAACCGACAACGCAGGAAAAGATCCTGAAATTAATGAAAGTGAACTATGAGTAAGAAAATTGAAAGCGTTAAAAAGCGCACCAAACAAGGCGGACGAGTAAAGACATCGTCTATGAATAAGACGCAAAAATCATCGTTCAAAAAATATCGCGGCCAGGGCCGTTAATAAATATATCGCGGGGTAGCTCAGTAGAAGAGCGCGGGACTCATAATCCCGAGGTCGGTGGTGCGACTCCACCCCCCGCATCCATCAATTATGTTTGAATACATATCTACATTCTTAGCAATGTTTATCGTTGATATACTATACTCATATTATATCAAAGCAATTCAAGACGAAGAAGCATTAAAGGCGGGACTTTGGGCGGGCACAGTGTATGCAATTGCAAGTGTCTCTGTCATTAATTTTACTATTAACCATTGGTTAATTATTCCAGCTGCACTGGGCGCAGCTTTAGGAACTTATGTAGGAATAAGAATGCGTCAAGATAACGGGCCAGATGAACCCATGTAATTGGATTAATGTGAAATTTATATTATGTGTATTTGCTTTTATATCCAGCAATCTTTTTGCTATGGATATTACTGCAGACAGTTGGTTGGTTGCAGACGGTAACGGCAAGATACTTCAAAGTGAAAATCCTACTGCATCAAGATCAATTGCAAGCATAACAAAACTTATGACTGTAATGGTAGTGCTGGATAAGAAATTACCATTAGACGCAAAGATAAATCAATATACCAGAAAAGAACTGATTCAACTGGCAATGGTTAAATCGGACAATAAAGCCGCAATTGCTTTATGTGATAGTTATCCTGGCGGAAAATTAATGTGCGTTAGGGCAATGAATCAAAAAGCATTTGATTTAAATATGCTTGATACAAAATATGTAGAGGCATCTGGTCTAGATGTAATGAATATTAGCACTGCACTTGATCTTATTAAATTAGTACAGGCAGCTAAAGATTATCCTGCAATTGTAGAGGCAAGTAATACTTCTAGGATATCAATAAAGTTAAAAAAGAAATGGTTGTTCTTTAATAACACCAATCCTATAATTGGTAAAAGATATAATTTTGTTGTTAGTAAAACAGGATATATTAAAGCATCTGGCGGATGCATTGTTATGATGTTAGATACAGATGTAGGCAGACGTATTGTAGTTGTTCTTGGAAGTAAGAATACTCGCACAAGAATACCGGAAGCAGAGTTTATTGCAACTCACGAATAACTTATTGCCAATACTTAGAATAATCTAATTTATCCCAATAGGATTTATTATTTCTGTTCCAGAAGTTTTTTACAAGATACATAACCATTCCAAAATATCCCATCTTTTGGAATCTTCTGCTATCTTGCCCGCAATAATGTTTTACCAACTTAAATTTCTTAACATCATATTGCTTAGATAAAAAGAAATCTTCGCTTGTTCCGTGTGTTTCTGAAAATCCGCCGTATTCTTCAAATTTATCTCTACGGGTCAACATAAAAGATCCTACAGCAAACGGCACCTTGCGTTTCATAATGTTATTTGTAAAATTAAAAAGCATAAATCCAATCTGTGCTCTTTTGTCTCCATCATAGCATTTTAAATTTAATCCAACTAAATCTAAATCATTGTATTCTAATTCGTACACACATTCAAGTATAACTGTGTCGGAGAAAAATCTTACATCGCTATCTATGAATAGTATGTATGGGGTTGTTGCCAATTTTGCTCCATTGTTTTTAGCAATAGAAACAGGGCCGCCATCTATAATTTCTATATTTAAATTTCCTTTATTTTGTTGAATAACTTTTCGGGTATTATCTGTAGAGGCATCTGCAATAATAATTCTTGTTCTTCCAAGACATTGTTTTTTTAAATCATCTAGTAAAAATGAAATATAGTCTTCCTCATTTTTACATGGAATAACAATTGTAATTTTATCTTCTATCATACTTCGTCCTTTTCACTTGTCCAAGTAATTATTTCCCATTTGCCGTCATGGTGTTCAACCAATGCAGTACATGATTCAACCCAGTCGCCGTCATTCATGTAGGCAACGCCGTCTATTTCTTTAATCTCGGCATGATGAATATGCCCACAGATTACACCATCAAATCCACGTTTCTTACAATAGGTTGCAAGATTTTTCTCAAAATGAAAAATAAAATCTACTGCTTTCTTTACTCTTGCTTTGAGATATTGACTAAGACTAAAGTACCCAAAACCAAAGCGATGGCGTATCCAATTGTATTTGCTATTAACCGATAGAATGAAATCATATGCTTTATCTCCTAAAAAACTTAACCAGGGCGCTAATCTGGTTATACCGTCAAACATATCTCCATGTACTACAAGATAATGTTTACCGTCTGCGCCTATATGTTCTATTTGATTATGTATCTCAACGAGGCCGAAGCTGAAACCATATGGGATCATAGGTCTTAAGAATTCGTCGTGATTGCCTGCAATATACACAACACGAGTGCCACGTTTAGCATGACCGAGAACACGACGGACCACATTAGTGTGGCTTTGTTTCCACCGCCATTTGTTTTGTTGAATTCTCCAAGCATCTATTATATCTCCTACTAAGTATAGTGTATTGCAAGAATTATTCTTAAGAAAATTGTTTAGCTTATCTGCCTTACAATCTTTTGTACCCAAATGTACGTCGCTTATAAAAATACTACGATATTTTTTATCTGACATTTCTAATCTTCTATGTTAATAAATAGTTGATGTACTTTAATATAGTAATTACTTTTAACGATTTATTGTTCTTACTTGGGTGCCTGCCGTTAGTTATGATATTTTGGGAAATGTTTAAAGATTGGAAAAAAGATAAACACTAACCCCCGTTGGCTGCCTTAGCCAATTCTTTTTTCTGTTCTTGTTCTCTTAACCAATGATTTTGTCTACGAATTTGCAATGCCTTTGCTTGTTTAGCTTCAAGTTCTTTTTGTTCTTCAGCCATACTATAAAATTGAACCCCTAGCATAACAAATGCAGAAATAATAATTCCAAATCCTATAGTATACATTGTTATCATAACATACTTAGCCATCTTTTCTTTATGTTCTTGCTTGGCCTTTGCTTGTGCTTCTTCACCTTCGCGTTTTTCTGTTAATAATCTAGTGCGTTCGGCAATCATTTCTTCCCAGATTTGAGGCTTACCTAATTGCCAATAAATCATGTCTTTTAATGCTCTCTCATCCTCGCGCAATTTATTGCTGTGCATAGCAAACTCAAGTGCCATACGACCAATTTGAGCATCAGTTTTATCCATAGCACCGTGTTTAGCTTTGATGCTGGCTAAATGAACTTGATCGGCCGCCTCAAAGAAATGCCCTACTTGTCCAATAATACTATTGACATCTTTACCCATAGCAATGGCTTGTTTAATACCACTGATTGCGGATTGCGCGGCACTAAATGCAAGACTAATTGTAATCGGATCCATTATTTCTTTACACCCCAATAAGGTACAAAAGTCCAGCGGCAAACTTTACCGTTTTCTACAAATTCATTAACACCATAAGTTTTCCTGCCCTCTTCGCAAACTTTTTCTAGTTTTTGCCAGTGTTTGTAATTTTCAGGGGGAGAAATTAATTGATCTGAACTAGAACCCGTTAATATAAATGTTATCAGTAAAATTGCCGCTAGTTTTATAAGTTTCATCTTATAACCAAAGCCAATAACCCTGAGCCATTAGAATTAATCCCAATGCACCTACGCCTAGGCTGGCTTTATACATTTTATTGTTAACTGCTAGAATACTTGCTGATAGCAACACAATAGCAAGTTGAAATAACATACCTGAGAATGTTAGCCATGGAGTATGCAATCTTGCTTCATCGCGAGCAGCATCTTGTGCTCGGGCTTTTTCTAGAAGTTCTTTCTTGCCTTCACCTTTTTCAGGATCGCTTTCATAGCGAGCAATCTTTGCTTCTAGTTTAGCAATACGTTCTTTATCTTTTTTATCTTTAGCATCTTCTAATTGCCCCTCAGCAATACTTTGCTTGATACTTTTAGATTGATAAAAGCCATATGTGTTGCTGGCTTTTAGCAAATTAGTTTGTGCTGTGCTGCTAAAGTTATTAACAAGGTATGTGTTACCTGCTAAAAATAATGCCATAAAAACAATAACCAATCCGGATTTGTCTTTAATTTGCGCCTCACGTTCACTGCGTGATAAAGGTTTCTTTTCTTCTGCCATTTAAATCTCCTTATTTGTTGGCTAATGGATTATCAACTGCTCTCTGTATTTTTTGATCTACTTCTTTTTTCAGTTGTTCTACTTCTTTACTTATTTCTCTACGAGCAGAATTCATTTCTGTACTTATCTCTTTGCGAGATCTTTCCATATCAGTTTTAACTGCAGATGCTTCTGCTCTTGCTTTATCTAAATCTTCCCGCACGCCCTTGCGCAATTCACGCATTTCGGTATCAGATTCTCTTTGTGCTTGTTTAACACTACGTTCAATTTGTTCCGTAACTGTTTCGTTCCGACGAATATCATTCTTTAGATCGTTCTTAATGTCGCGAGTGTAATCACTTGTCTTGCCAGAATTTTCTTCAATGACTGCTAAACGTTTGTCAAACTCGCTAAGGTCAGGTGCAGAATATTCGGAAATCTTTTTCTTCATACCAATATAATCTTTATATACCTCAAATGCTCCATACAATCCGCCGAGCAATGATGATACTAATGTAAATGCAACCATTAATTTTGCCGGTGTAAATTCATATCCACCAATACTAATAACAGTATCTGCACTAGCATATTTTTTTACTGCCTCTTGTGCTTCGTCAATCTTAGCATTAACGTCTTTAATTTCTTCCGCCATTTTATCTCCTGTATTGTTGTTCTACCATCTCTTGGTGTAATCTATCACTCCCTAATAATCTAAATATTCTAGCATTGTCTATAGTTTTCTGATTGCCATAGATTTCTTTTGGTGCATAAAATGCGCTATCCTTTATTATTAATGTTGAATATACATCAAAACCTTTTGGTTGTATTGACATTGCTGCAATATCTACGCTACCTGCGAGTTCATTTGATTGTACATTTTTCTTAACTGTATCTGTGATTTGTTCGTTTTGAGATGTTTCTATGTTAGCTCTTGTTTCCGCAAGTTCCATTATTGAATTACCTCTTGTTATAGAACCAATAGTAATTGCAGGTACATCCGATTCATTATACTTGTTTTCGGATTTTGTTGCAAAGGATATTGATTCTGTAGTAGTTGTAACTGTTGGCAACGGAATTGTTGTTGATTGTTGGGCCTCTGGCATTTGTCCTAAATATACCTTGGTAGTTGGTGTTGTTAATGCAAATTCTGAGGTTGCATTAACAAATTCTTGATATACTGATATTTGAGTCTGTGCAATAGGTGCCGTTGTATTTGTTGGTAATAATTGATATGCCGGCGCCTGAATAGATTCTGTTACTAAAGTAATTGCAGTTTGTTGTTGATAAATTTGTTGAGGTTGTATTTCACTTACAGAACTTACGGTGTTCTGTTGTTGGACTATACTTAATGCTTGCGGCGCAGGCTGCTCATTATTTGTTTTTGCTATTGCCATTAAATTTTGCAATGATATTGTAGTCGGTGATTGCAACTGTATTGCCGATGATGTAGGTTGTGAAAAAATTGTTGGTATTTGCACAGGTGCAATATCTTGAGTTGTTTGTATACTTGTTACACTCATAGCATTCAATGTGGCAACAGTTGTCATCGCCTGTTCTTGCGATTGGCTTATTGATGCGGAAACAACTTTGTTTGCATTTTGCACTGCCATTGTTTGTGTTGCTTTATCGTTGGTCTGCACCTGACTAATTATACTCATAATTGAACTTAGACTAGCAGTTTTGTTTACTTGTTGTGGTTGACTAATTGTTGCCGCCGCTTGAGATTGTTGTATAGATGCCTGAGTATCTTTAATAGTTTGTGGTATATTATCAGGAGCACTAATTGTACCAGTAGTGGATAGTTGTACACCTCCCGCATTGATAATTGTGGCACCGTTTGTTGATGTATCGGATACTAAACTGTATATAGATGTACTAGGAATACTTAGAACAGATGTTTTAATTAAATTACCGAATCCCGGACATGATGGACTTGATGCTGGATTAGCAACACACGGATCAACTCTATAGTTTAAACTAAAATTAACATTCATAATTTCTGGGCCATATGTACCGGACCAGAAATTCGTATCTTTACCTATAAATCCAAATTGTGCTGCGCCCAATTTAGTAATATCATACGGATTTTTAAATGTTTCTGTAAAATTAAAATTTGACCAGTTATATTTTCTATTAGTATATTGTGTATAATCATAATTTTCAACAACTTTGGCAGCATTATCATATATCTTAACATATGCCGAAAGATAATCTTGTTGACCGTTATCCCATCCATTACCGTTTTTAGCAGTAAACCCAAAATTAAATCCAGATAATAGAATCCCTGTTCCTGCTTCCGCCAGAGCATTTTTTATATTAACAACTTGATTAAGATTAACTTGCCCATAAGAGAAATTGATATTGCCACCTGGTCTAATACTAGGATTTGGGCCGCAATTTCCAGGGTCGCCCCCTTGCCAACAAGTTAACTCATTGACATAAACACCATTAACCCATTTGCCAGTTATAGCCGTAGGACTACTGGTAATATTTACTAGATTACCAGTAGTTGAATCTACTTGTGAATTAGAAGGCTTTGTAAATGATAGCGCCAAGCAAAGCACCAAGGCCCACTTTAGTATATGTGTCATCTATTTTATCCTCTTCAACCTTAGGAATCTTATCCTTATTTTCTTCCCAAGCAGCTTTCGCTTGCTCACCGATTTTACCCTCATAAGGACAAGGGGTTCCTGCTGCCAACATTGCATCAAATATTCTACGATCTTGACACATAGTTGCAACAGCTGCTACCTTCATACCCATATCAAAAAGAGTTTTTGCTAGTTTCAATCTTTCGCAATTTAAATCTCGAAGAGTCCCGCCCCCACTTACCCCAAATATTTGTGTTTGAATACTGCCACTAGATCCGGTTGTACATAGGTCTCCGTTACCCCCACTCATCATTGTAGGAGCAACTGCGGTTGGCGGTGGCTGAATGACGCGCTGAGTAATGTTTGTTTCATTGATATTGCGGTTTGTCATATCGCCCGTTTGCACGTTCAAATTTTTATTTTCATTTGCACTGACGCTAGCATTTACATTGACATTTGTATTTTTGTTATCACTTGTAGATGTGTTGTTATTAACATTGGTCATTGTACCAGTGTTTATATTAGTATTTGTGTTGACACTTGTACTAGAATTTACATTATTATTATTACTTGAACTTGTGCTGGTATTGACATTATTGTTATTGTTTGTCATTGTACCAGTATTGACATTATTATTAGTATTCGTAGTCACTGCTGTACTAGTATTAACGTTGTTATTATTATTTGTCATTGTACCAGAATTAATATTAGTATTCACATTATTGCTGGTACTTGTGTTGGTATTTGCATTGTTATTATTATTTGTCATTGTACCAGAATTAATATTAGTATTCACATTATTACTAGTTGTAACATTATTGTTATTATATGTCATTGTTCCAGTGTTTACATTATTATTTGTATTAACGCTGGTGCTGGTATTGATATTTCGGTTAGTCATATCTCCAGTGTTTACATTATTATTTGTATTAACGCTGGTGCTGGTATTGATATTTCGGTTAGTCATATCTCCAGTGTTTACATTATTATTTGTATTAACGCTGGTGCTGGTATTGATGTTATTATTGTTGTTCGTCATAGTACCGGTATTGACGTTATTATTATTATACGTCATTGTTCCGGTATTGACATTGTTATTATTATTAGTTATTGTGCCAGAATTAATGTTATTATTGGTATTTAAATTAGTACTGGTACTTGTACTAGTATTGTTATTGTTATTTGTGTTGGTTGATGTGCTACCAACGGTTGTTTGATTGATGTTAGTTATAGTGCCACTATTGACATTATTAGTGTTGACCGTGCTAGTACTCGTGCTGGTACTATTAGTGTCAACCAAAGTTTTCGAATCATACGTTGTTTGGGCAATTACGCCACATGAAGCCATGGCAAAAAGTAGCGAGGTTGCTATCTTCTTGTAGAACATTTTTTCCCTTTTTTAGTTTTTTAACAAAAGGTCAAAAGCACATTGCATGCTTGAATATATTCATATATAATATTTATGTGTAGATACGTATTTGGATACCTTTTATCTACCCTCCCTATTGACTTTACATTATATTTGTCATATAATGATACAATTATTTATACCCTTAGGATTTACTGAATGAAGTTTTACACAAGTGTCAATCAATATGGTAACAAGATTCTTGTTCGAGGAATCAATAATGGCAAAGCTGTACAGGATAAGATTGAATTTAAACCTAGTTTATTCTTGAAATCCAAAACTCTAACAAAGTATAAATCTTTGTTTGGTGAAAATTTGGATGAAATTGTTTTCGAAAGTATTAACGAAGCAAAAGATTACGTTAAACGATACAGCGATGTAGACAATTTTGAGATTTTTGGTAACACAAATTACGCCTATCAATACATCACAAAAACATTTCCTGACGAAGTAGATTTTGATATTTCGCAGTTAAAGATATGGTCTTTGGATATTGAGACATCTGCAGAACTTGGATTTCCTAATGTCCGAAATCCGATGGAAGAAGTTTTACTAATCACCACTCAAGATTATAATACTAAAGAAATCGTTACATTTGGTACAAAGAACTTTAAAGTTACAAAGCCAAATCATAAGTATATTAAATGCAAGGACGAGCAAGATCTATTTCAAAAATATATCCAATCTATGATTGACGATGGATATCCTCATATCATTACAGGTTGGAATATTGACTTCTTTGATATTCCTTATTTGTGCAGCAGAATCTCTAAAATTCTTGGAGATGAATACCTTCGACAATTATCACCTTGGAATGTAGTGAATTCAAAAGAATTTACTCGTATGAATAAAACAGAATTGACATACGACATTCTTGGCGTAGCTGTATTAGACTATCTTGATCTATATAAGAAGTTTACTTATGGTGCCCAAGAATCTTATAAATTGGATCACATTGCTAAGGTAGAACTTGGTAAAGAAAAATTGTCGTATGCTGAATATTCTTCATTCCGAGATTTCTATAAAAACGATTGGCAAAAGTTCGTAGAATATAACGTAGTTGACACGGAACTGATTGACCAATTAGAAAATAAGATGCGTCTTATTGAATTGATCTTGACAATGGCATATGATGCAAAGTGTAACTATGTTGATGTGTTCTCGGCAGTTAGGACATGGGATTGTATTCTTTGGAATCATCTTTGGAAAAAGAATATTATTGTCCATCAGCGTGAGGGAAAGCCTGCTCGACAAATTGTAGGAGCATATGTCCAAGAACCTAAACCTGGAAAATATGATTGGGTTGTATCTTTTGATGCGACAAGTCTGTATCCGAGTATTATTATGCAGTATAATCTGTCTCCCGAGACACAAATGATTCGAGCAACAAAAGATACAACTGTTGATAGATTGATGAAAAAAGAATACAATCTGCAGGATCTAAAAGACAATAATTATTGTATGTCTGCAAATGGATATTCTTATACTAGAGAAAAACAAGGATTGTTTCCTGAGATTGTGCAGAAATTGTTTGATGATCGTCAGCGTTATAAAAAGTTGATGTTGGCCGCACAATCAAAGTATGAGGAAACAAAAGACAAGTCTTATCAGAATGACATTTCTAAGTATAACAATTTTCAGATGGCTCGTAAGATTCAATTGAATTCTTTGTTTGGAGCATGGGGCAATGAATTTTTCAGGTTTTATGATTCTAACATTGCGGAAGGCATTACACTTACAGGTCAGTATATTATTCAGACAGTAGGTGCGGCACTAAACGAATACTTAAATAAAGTTTGCGGAACAAAAGACTTTATGTATTCTTTTTATTCGGATACAGATGCATGCTATATCACATTGGATCCATTAGTACAAAAGTATTATAAAGATCAACCGAAAGAAAAGATTGTAGAGATCTTGGATAAGATTTGTAATGAGAAAATTGAAAAGGCAATTAATGCAGCATGCGACGGCTTAGCAGATTACACGAATGCTTTTGATACAAAGATTTATTTTAAACGAGAAGTTATTGCAGACCGAGGTATTTGGGTTGCTAAGAAAAGATATGCCTTGAATGTTTATAATAATGAGGGCGTTCAATACAAAGAACCAAAATTAAAGGTCATGGGATTGGAGATTGTTAGGTCGTCTACTCCTGAGCCTATTCGTGAGGCATTGCGCCATGCAGTTAAATTGGCATTGACTGGAACAGAACAACAGATTCAAGATTACATCCGAGAATTTGAATATAAGTATAGAAAAATGTCTCCAGAATTGATTGCTTTCCCTAGAGGTGTTAACGGAGTCGATAAATATACAGATAGGAGTTCAATTTATAGGCAAGGAACTCCTATGCACGTTCGAGGCGCATTGTTGTATAATTTCTATTTAAAGGAAAAACAACTAACCGGCAAGTATGAACTTATAAGTGAAGGCGACAAAATTAAATTCATTTACTTAAAAGAGCCAAATTTGATTAAAGAAAATTGTATTGCATTTATTAATCAGATGCCCGACGAGTTTAATTTGAAACAATACGTAGATTATGATACGATGTTTGAGAAATCATTTCTTGAACCATTAACAACAATTTTAAATGGTGTGGGGTGGACTGCTAAACCACAGGCAACATTAGAGGGATTATTCTCATGAAAAAGATTATTTTTACATTTCTAGCATTATTAAGTTTATGCTCATATGGTTGGGATCAGCGTCAACCATTGCCGGTACAAGCATGTCAAGTTCATGCACCATATGGATTCCCCGCGACCCAAGGAGTTCAACCGATTTGCCGCCAGGGGTATCTTGTAGGATATGATGCAGCAGCAAAACTTCCTAAATTTGTAACCTATGAATTGCTTCCGCAAAATGCACTAGGATGTTGGCCAAGAACAAATGCCTTTGTAGCAGATGCGTCTATTCAAAACGGACCTAGGGTAGATGATTATGTTGGAACTGGATATGATAAAGGTCATATGAGTCCTGATGGAGATTTAAGTTGGGATCAACAAGTTGAATATGAATCATTCTTGATGACAAACATGGCACCTCAGGCAGGAAGTCTAAATAGGGGAATTTGGAAATTGTTGGAAACATCTATTAGAGGATGGGCGGTTCAACGTAATCAAAGTTACACAATTTATGTTGGCGGCATTTATAATGCACAGGATAAAAAGATTGGTAGCGGGGTAATTGTACCGCACGGGTTCTACAAGATTGCAATTAACAATCAAACAAATGAGGTTGCGGGTTGGGGATTTCCTCACGTTGCTCCATATCCTAATTTAGGCAATGATCTAACAAAGTTTCGTATGCCAATTGCAGATATTGAGAATGCGTCAAACGTAGATTTTAAATTGCCACCCAATCATAAAGAGCTTGCACCAGGCACCGAATGGCAGGTAGATTTTGGGGCATTGACTAAGGCTAAGCGCGCCAAGTGCGGTTCAAACGTAACAGAATAAGTTTATACCTTTATTATGGCCATTCGTGAAAATCAAAGAATTGGTATGTTATATACCATGCAAGGACTCGGCGACCATATCATGTTTAATGGTATGGCTCGTCGACTGTTAATAGAACATTCGTTAACACAAATTTATGTTGTATCGTGGAGGCATTATTCTCACGTTGTAGAATTTATGTATCGAGATGATCCAAGAATAAAAGTATTGTTCATTGATTCCGGCAATGAACATAATGGCATGATAGAGCATATAAAGACAATTGTTCCGGATTCGATCTATCTACTTGGACATGAAATACAAAGAGGTGTTCCTGGAAAATCTTTTGACGAATTTCTGCGTTCCGGAACAAATCAGTATCAGGCTTCTTGGTCAGAACTATCCACAAAATCTATTTACGGGAATCAAGCATATTATGATTTTATGGAGATAGATTGGAAACATCGTTTTATGAGTTTCTACTATGAACGAGATATGCAGGCAGAAGAACAAGTATTCAATATGGTGAATCCAAATCATGAGGAATATATTTTTATACACCATGATCCTACTAGAGGATTAACTATGGATACTAATAAGTTGTTGGATATTGTTGGTAAAGATATAAAAATTATTTCGGCGCCTACAATGCAAAACTACCATATGAACATTCTGCACTTTGGCATGGTATTGCAAAACGCAAAGCAGTTTCACGCAATGTCATCATCGTTTGCTTGTTTGGTTGAAGGATTAGATATGGATTACGTTGATTTGTATATGCACCAGTATATTCGAAATGCAGGAAGGTTTATTCGAGATGAGAAAACTTGTACAAGCGAAACAAGAAAACCATGGACGGTGATCTTTTAATTCAAAAAGCATAGACAACTATGCACAAATACTATATAATATTATTTTATTACTTAAGGAATAGATATGTCATTACTAGAACGGTTGAAGAAAAATTCAACAATTAAAGAATCAGAAATTTTAAATAAATCCAAATTCTTCGCTAAGAAGGATATGATTCAAACCTCAGTCCCAATGATGAATGTTGCATTGTCTGGAAGTCTTGAAGGAGGATTTACTCCTGGACTAACAGTATTTGCAGGCCCATCTAAACACTTTAAAACTGCATTCACATTATTGCTTACTAAAGCATACATTGATAAGTATCCAGACGCAGTTGTTTTATTTTATGATTCAGAGTTTGGTTCGCCGCAAGCGTATTTTGATAACTTTGGAATTAACACTTCACGAATCTTGCATACTCCGATTACAGATATTGAACAATTGAAGTTTGATATTATGTCACAAATTAATAACATTAATCGAGGCGAGCAAGTAATCATTATCATTGATTCTGTTGGCAATCTTGCTTCTAAGAAAGAAGTTGATGACGCACTAGAAGGTAAGTCTGTTGCAGATATGACTCGTGCTAAACAGATGAAATCTTTGTTTAGAATGGTTACCCCTCACTTAACAATTAAAGATATTCCTATGGTTGTTGTTAACCATACTTATTCTGAAATTGGTTTGTATCCAAAACAGATCGTATCTGGTGGAACTGGTTTGTATTACTCAGCCGATAACATCTTTATTATTGGTCGCCAACAAGAAAAAGAAGGAACCGAAGTTATTGGATATAACTTTGTTATAAACGTAGAGAAATCTAGATTTGTTCGTGAGAAATCTAAGATCCCAATTGAAGTTACATTCGAAGGCGGAATCAGTAAATGGTCTGGTCTACTTGATGTTGCCTTAGAAGGCGGATATGTTGTTAAGCCATCTAATGGTTGGTATAGCAAAGTAGATAAAGAAACAGGCGAAATTGATGCTAAGAAATATCGGCTTAAAGATACGTATACCAAAGAATTTTGGATGCCAATTTTAACAACCAAATCTTTTAAAGAATACATTGAAAACAATTATCGTATTGCAGGAAGCGATATGTTAGGTAAGAGTTTTGATGAAACAGACATCGAAGAGGAATTTGAAAATGCCAGTGAAGTATAGTCCGTGGGCTTTAAAAAATGAAGATAAAGATTTATGGGGCGTCAAACTTTTGGAAGGTGAGTTTGCCGGAACAATCGTCAGTATTGCTTCCATCGCGTTGGAAGATAATAGTGACGGACAACTTGCTGTAGATTTTACTATAATTGAAAAGCCGCCGCATAAAGATGAAAATGATATGAAGTCTGAAAAATTCAATACTGTGTTTTCAGGTATTCTAAACAATATGATAGAACAGGCAATGCATGACTACGAAAATCGAGACAGTAATTCTTGAGAATTTAATAAATGACGATGACTATATGAGAAAAGTAATCCCGTTTTTGAAGCGGGATTATTTTATAGACAATAACGAAAAAATAATTTATGATCGAATAAAAGATTTTATTGACCAGTATAATTCATTACCAAACAAAGATGCATTGGTAATTGCAGTACAGAATGATAAAAGTCTTACTGAAGATCAGTACAAAGAAATTGTTGACATTGTTAACCAATTTGAAAAAACAGAACACAATCGCGATTGGTTGTATAAGGAAACAGAAAAGTTCTGTAAAGACAAAGCAATTTATAATGCCATCCTAAATTCAATTGCAATTATAGATGGCAGAGATAAAGCAAAATCGGAAGATGGTATTCCTCAACTGTTACAAGACGCACTAGGTGTTTGCTTTGACAATAATGTTGGACATGATTATATTCAGGATGCAGAAAGTCGATATGAATCCTATCATCGTGTAACATCTCGTGTACCATTTGATTTAGATTACTTTAACAAAATTACTAACGGCGGTATGCCTAACAAGACGTTGAATGTGTGTCTTGCAGGTACTGGTGTTGGTAAATCGTTGTTTATGTGTCACGTTGCTGCATCTGTTTTAAGTCAGAATAAAAATGTTCTGTATATAACTTTAGAAATGGCAGAAGAAAGAATTGCAGAACGTATTGATGCAAATCTAATGAACATTACAATGGATCAATTAAAAGATTTACCGAAGTCTTTATTTGATAGCAGGATTGAAAAGATTCGTAATAAAACAGAAGGCAATCTGATTATTAAGGAATATCCAACGGCGGGTGCTCATACAGGACACTTTAAAGCATTGTTAAATGAATTGCAGTTGAAGCGACAGTTTAAACCTGATATAATTATTATTGATTATTTAAATATTTGTGCAAGTTCTAGATTCAAGTCAGGTTCAAATATTAATTCGTATACTTTAATTAAATCTATTGCAGAAGAACTTCGTGGTTTGGCAGTAGAAGAAAATGTACCTATCTTAAGTGCCACACAGACAACTCGAAGTGGGTATGGCAATACCGATGTAGAACTAACAGATACATCGGAATCGTTTGGTTTGCCTGCGACAGTTGATTTTATGTTTGCCTTAATTTCTACAGAAGAGCTAGAGCAATTGAATCAACTAATGGTTAAGCAATTAAAGAATAGATATAATGACCCAACATCAAATAAAAGATTTATGATTGGGATTGATAGAGCAAAGATGAAACTATATGATTTAGAGCCATCCGCGCAAAAAGGATTGACAGATGCTAATTTGGATATCGACAGGGTTGACAACTCAGCAAAAAGCAATTATAATTTAGGGGATGTGTTCAACAGGACACGTAGAGACTTTTCAGCAATTAAAATTTAAGGAAATAAAATGAACGCACATAACGACATCAAAACAAATTTGGCAGCATACGAAGCGGAAAATGAGAAGTTCGAAAAGGGTAACAATGCTGCAGGCACCCGTGCTCGCAAAGCATTGCAGGAACTAGGAAAATCAATTAAAGCTCGTCGAACAGAAATTACCGAAGTTCGTACAGCTCGCGCAGAAGCAAAAACCAAGGCTTAATTATGGCATCACGCAAACCAAAAAATACGACTATTGAAACCTGGCCCAAGATTATTCAAGGCACCCATCTGACGGTTACAAAAAATGAAGATGGTCGTGTTGAATTGGTTTGGGATGATGAACAACTTACTAAAGAAGTACTTGCAGCAATTGCTAGCGTAACTAAAAATACTGTGGGGAATAATAAATGAGAAGTAACTACTGGTCAAATAGTAAATTTGCAGAGTGGATTAGAGGGACGTTTAAACCAAAAGCAGAAACTGCTGAGGGGTGGGATAAATGGAATAAGGAAGCTCAAGCTAAGTATCCTATCCGTTATTGGATTGCTGAAGAAGGCTTAGATAAACTGCAAACGTTTATCTTTGCCCCTATAGATGGGCTTTATAATGTTAAGTATTATATTAATAATCGTTGGGTTACTCGCACTCATTCTCTTACTGCTCATCCCAGAGATATCAAACCAGGGCAATGGTACGATGTTGGCAACCGTTTCCTTCCTTGCCTTTTTAATGAGCTGGTGGACTTTGTTGAAATAGAACAAGCATGGCATCACATTGCCTGGGGCGATAAAGATGCCAAAGCAAAATATAAAGCTCCATTTTGGGCAAGTGGTTGGTTTCGTTGGCGCAATTGGCGTTGCCCTCAAGCAGGTCTCGATCATCTAGATTGGGCGTCTAGTCTAATGATGGATAAAGATTGGGGAGTTGAAGAAGACTCTACAGACTATGGTAAGCTTACAGGTCAAGCATTGCGCGCTATAGAAATTAAAGAACTTTACCTCTGGTGGACTACTATTCGCCCATTGCGTGTTGACTCCATGGAAACAAGTGGGTGGTCTGCATATTGTGAAAGTAAGAGAAGTGATGGCACGTTGTTTAGTGTTCTAAACAAAGATGATAAAGTAGATACCGCTGCTATGCTTAAAATGATGGATGATATAGATACGGCCTACGAAAAGGAAGATGAAGAAATGATGATTCGTCTTATTAAAGCTAGAGACTCACTTTGGACATAACCTAACCATTATAAATAAAATGGGAGGGCAAAAATGTACGTCACCGTCAGAAACGCGAAAGATAACACTCTCGTAAAACTACTTAAATTGGCGGCGCATTCCTATGCAGGAAATTTGCTCTCACCTCAGATGTCAAAGAATATTACTGTTAAAATTACAGTAAGAGACAATATAGATGCAGGTGGATATTGTAATTATGAATTTAGTGATACAGGCAATCCCCGAGAATTTAGCATTGACATACAGCGTACTAAAAAAACGATTCTTATGTTTAAAATTCTCGCACACGAAATGGTTCATCTAAAACAACTAGCCAAAGGAGAGGTAAAAGATAGGTTTAGTAAAAGCCGATGTATTACATCATGGTTCGGTGTGAAATATGATGAAGACTATTCCTATTGGGACCAACCATGGGAAATAGAAGCCTATGGTATGGAAAATGGTCTTGTTGCAAAATTTATAATTGAACATGATCAATTTAAAAATCTAAAACAACGGCAAGCTGATTGGTTTTTGTGATATGTTAAAATAACTATAAGGAGCGAAATATGAATTATACATTTACGCTATATGATATGATACAAATAGCCCTACTGCTTGCAGCATGCTATTCATGCTTTAAATGGGGCCACAACAAAGGAGTCGAAGATACTTTAGACTATTTAGAATCAGAAGGAGTAATCGAGAAGGAAAATGCTTAAAAATTAAGCAAAAAACGACCCTGTTGTAAAAAAACAACATCTAGAACCCGAGCATTTGACTCGGGTTCTTTTTTCTGTTATAATATGGTTATGAAGTTAGAAATAGGTCAAACCGTAGAGCTGCACGCTAGATTCAAGTCCAATCTACTTAACGTAGAATACGACAATGTAGTGTTCAAGGGTAGAGTTGTTAGCAATCCTAAGTGGTTGGATAACGATTACGTTTCTGTACATACAGGGACTAAAGAATACCCTACTTCTTACATCCATAAGAGGTTTATCGTTGGTTTTGAGTTTTCCAAACAGCGCTCAGATACACGAGTGTTCAAGGTAAAGTCCAAACTAAAAGGTTCGGTCTATAACGTAATTTCTGGAAATGGCAAGGTCTCATGTGATTGCGTGGGGTTCCAATTCCGTAGAGATTGCAAGCACGCCAAAAAGATTAAGGAATTTTTGCTTTTGGACACAAAAAGTGCTTGACAAGCCGCCCGAAAGGGTATATAATATGAAATGTGAAGTCGTTAATTTATCAATTTTTTGAAAGGTCTATATTATGAGTACATTCACAGTTGCAGGTGTTTCCACCCACGCCGAACAAGGCACCAAGGTTCGTTTTGCCAATGATCTGGCATCTCGTGTTAAGCTGTTGTCCAAAGGCGGACACAATCCACTTGAACTTATCGAGCTGCCTAAGCCGATGACTAAAGCAGAAGCTTGTCAGTATCTGCTAGATGCGGGCGGAGTCTTTGCACAATGGAATTCTGTTATTACAGAAACCATGGGTAAGAAACAAGGTGTTGCGGTAGCAAAGCCTGCAAAGGTTAAAGCAACCAAAGCAGTGGCTCTTGTTAAAAGCAAACCAGTGACTCCAGTTGCTCCTGCTAAGAAAACAAAGCCAGTAAAAGTTGTAAAAGCAAAAGATGAAGATTTCGATATTGAAGAAATCAAAGAACTTGCAGAAGCAACAGTTTGAAAATAAAGTTTAAAAAGTACCGATAGATAGATGTTCTAGACTATAAATAATTTATAGCAAGGAAAAAGTAATGTTAAGTAAACTCATATCCCACGTAAAAGACATTTATGGCACACAGCCAGAATGCTTTGCGCGTCCAAATTCATGGAGAGTGCATCGAGGGTAAGTTTGCAGAACATTTCTGAAATCTATTAAAACCCTCGGTACCCGCAAAGTCCGAGGGTTTTTTATTTTAAGTATCCTAGCAAAGCAAAGGGTCTTTAAAATAAGAGTTGACAAGGTGTCAAGAGTGTGCTATAATAGACACATAAACAGCAACAGAATGATAGAGTTAGTTGCTTATAGTTCTTTTAAAATTTGTATATCATTTTAAAATGTATCCGGTTAGCTCAATAGTAGAGCATACGACTGATAATCGTAAGACAGAGGAGCGTTACCTCTACTGGATACCATATATGTCCTGTTCATCTAGTGGCCTAGGATAGTACCCTTTCACGGTATTCACACGGGTTCGAATCCCGTACAGGACTCCATATTAAAATGCATTAGGTTATCAACCCAGTAGGTGATCAAGTGGAGTACTAAATCTGTGGCCGCACAGACTCCTTCTTGACACAAGAAAGACAGAGGTCAGCTTAGGCTTGATTCTCCGCGTCGCGCTGGAACAAGTTGGACTGTAATGTGAATGACGACCAGTCGCATGACGAATGCGTGGTTAGTTCCAGTGGAATTGTTGTCAGACATCCTAGTGCATTTTAATATGGTAATTATTGTTAAGTGTTATCAAGGTATCGTGTAAGGACGCTTACACTATTCGGGTCAAAGCAGCCGGCGACTGATCCTGAAATAACTACATCGGCATTGAGCATGCTTAGCGGCTATCTCAGAATTTGTACGATAACACTTAACAATAATATGTGCGCGTGACCCGAACGGCTAGGGAGCGGATTGCAAATCCGTATCATGCAGGTTCAACTCCTGTCGCGCACTCCAAGTTCTCGTTACTACTTTCGTTAAAGTAGCGTTTGATTAGCGATAGAGATCCGGTGGCAGAAGACCGTTAGCGAGGCTAAGCACGTGGTCTCAGGCTCTGATAGGCAGTTATCTTTCTGCACACAGGTACCAGATAAAAAAGATGGACAGAGTAACCGCTCAATTAAGGGCTGGAGTGGAAAACCAGTAGCTTATCCTAATTTGGTCTTAAAGTGTTCATGGACGCACGACGGCTTGTCACGCCGTAAGAGTGGGGATCGTTACCCCCTAAGACCGCCAAATTTTATTATGCCCTGGTGACGGAATTGGTATACGTGCTTGCCTTAGAAGCAAGATTTTGGGAGTTCAAGTCTCCCCTAGGGCACCAGATACTCGCTTTGACTTATGGCGTATAATAGGCTAAGTAATAAGTCACCTTGGGGGATTAGCTCATTTGGTAGAGCATCTGCTTTGCAAGCAGGGGGCGATCAGTTCGAATCTGATATTCTCCACCAGAATTTTTTTGCCCTTTTATCCTTAATGGTAGAGGTCCTGTTTTGTAAGCAGGGTGTGTTGGTTCGATTCCAGCAAGGGGCACCAGTATTTGCGGGGTTCATTTAATGGTAGGATTTCAGCCTTCCAAGCTGATAGCGCGAGTTCGATTCTCGCACCCCGCTCCAATTTCTCCGATTCGCCTAGCCTGGTATGGCACTTCATTTGGGATGAAGAATAACGGGAGTTCGAATCTCTCATCGGAGACCATTTTATTCCTCGATAGCTCAGAGGTAGAGCAGCAGACTGTTAATCTGTTGGTCCGTGGTTCGACCCCACGTCGAGGAGCCAGTTTTAGGATGCGTGTGCCGAATGGTGAAGGCAGCTGACTGTAAATCAGTGACATAAGAAACGTTGGTGGTTCGAGTCCATCCGCATCCACCAAACCGCCTTGTTAGCTCAGCGGTAGAGCAGCGCCCTTACAAGGCGACGGTCGGCAGTTCAATCCTGTCACAAGGTACCATTTTTATTTTAAGGAAATTTTATGAACTATATCCCATTACAGAACAAAGTTCTGGTCATTGAGAATGAAAAGAAAAAAGTTACAGATAGCGGAATCTATTTAGGTGAAGCTAATGGAGACAGCAATACTCGAGCAGGTACAGTTCTTGCTATTGGGCCAGATGTTAAAGAAGTAAAGGTTGGAGATATTGTTTATCCTATGTGGACAAAATCTAAAGTAGTGAAAGAAGACGATGTCTATCTTGGAATTATTTCTGAAGAAGATATTCTTGCAGTTCAAGAAACTGAATAAGATTTTCTGCCGATAGTTCAACGGATAGAACAGTAGCCTTCTAAGCTATTAATAGAGGTTCGATTCCTCTTCGGCGGACCAGTTTTTATTGGGACATTGTGTAATGGTAGCACAACAGACTTTGACTCTGTTAGCCTAGGTTCGATACCTAGTGTCCCTGCCAAATTTTTTAAAAAGGAGAACGACATGAAACGTTCAGCGAAACGATAGTGTCATTCTTAAACCCATGTATTGGTTTAGGGATGGCACATTAAAGACAATTTTAATACTGCTATCCCTTCAAGATGTTACGGTAGCATAGCGGACTCTTAATCCGACAAGACTCAGTTCAATTCTGAGTGGAGGGACCAATATATGGGGCTATAATTCAAAGGTAGAATAGTCGGCTTTTAACCGATCTATCCGAGTTCGAATCTCGGTGGCCCTACCATATAAGAACACATTCACGGTGGGGATACCAGCAACTGGACGCAGGGGCTATCCTAAAGAGCAGGGCACTACCGCCGTAAAGCTAGGAAAAGAGTGTGTTCCTATATGGTAAAACTTTTTAGGTGTGGCCTTAGTGTTAGCGGTTAGCACCTCGGATTGTGATTCCGATAGGATGGATTCGAATTCCATAGGCCACCCCTAAAAAGTTTTTATTGCCGCGGTAGCTCATCAGGTAGAGCAGCAGACTGAAAATCTGTGTGTGGATGGTTCAAGTCCATCTCGTGGCACCAATTTAGAAAAATATGTCTCGGTAGCTCAATCAGGCAGAGCAGTGGCCTCCAAAGCCAAAGGTTGTAAGTTCGATTCTTACCCGGGATGCCAAATAATAACGGAAGATTGGCCGAGTGGCTTATGGCTCTAGTCTTGAAAACTAGCGGATCTGAAAGGGTTCCGTGAGTTCGAATCTCACATCTTCCTCCAAGTTAAGGAGTATAATATGCCAGCAGTATTTTTAGTAAGCGATACTCATTTCGGTCATGCCGGCGTATGTAAATTTACTCGCAACGACGGTGTCACAAAACTTAGGCCATGGACTGATCCTGCAGAAATGGATGAGGAAATGGTTAAGCGTTGGAACGAAACAGTTCGACCAAACGATAAAGTATATCACTTAGGTGATGTAGTTATAAACCGTAAAGCGTTGTCCATAATGGCTCGCTTAAACGGCGATAAGGTTTTAATTCGCGGCAATCACGATATTTTCCGTGACGATGAGTATAGAGCATACTTCCGCGAATTGCGAGCATATCATGTTATGAATGGAATGATCTTAAGTCATATACCAATTCATACTGAATCGTTGGGTAGATTTGGTGTTAACATTCACGGACATTTGCACTCTAACAGAGTAATGAAAGATGGAATAGTGGATGTTCGATATCATTGTGTTTGTGTTGAACAAACTGATTTTGCACCTATCTTATTTGAAGATGTGTTAAAACGAATCAAAGAAGAAGGTGGTGAGATTGGTTTTCGCAATGGTAACGGACCAACGATGTAAAGTTTAGGAGAGTGGGCTGGATGGTAAGGCACCAGATTGCTAATCTGACGCTCCGAAAGGGGCGAGTGGGTTCGACTCCCACACTCTCCGCCAGTTTACGGCCCTTAATTCAATTGGATAGAAAGCAAGTCTTCGAAACTTGAGGTTGGGAGTTCGAATCTCTCAGGGCCGGCCATATATAAGGTAATATAGCATAGTGGCTAATGCAACTGCTTCATACGCAGTCTATCGTTGGTTCGAGTCCAACTATTACCACCAGTGCGGGTATGATGTAATGGTAGCTTATGACTTTGCCAAGGTTAATGTGAGAGTTCGATTCTCTCTACCCGCTCCATGTTTTTAAATGAGGTGAATTATGAGAAAGATAAATATTGCTGAAGTAAAAGCTTTTATTGAAGCTCAAAGTCTAGAAACTAAAATTTACATTGGTGCGGACTCTGAAAGATATAAACGCGACGGAAAATGGTATGCAGATTATACTCTCGCAATCGTAGTTCACATCGATGGACGACATGGTTGTAAGATTTTTGGTGAAGTACAAACTGAGATTGACTATGATTCTAAGGCTCAACGGCCTTCGATGCGTCTAATGACAGAAGTGTACAAAGTTGCAGATTTATATCACTTAATCGAAGATTGCATTGGAGAACGAGAAGTTGAAATTCATTTGGATATCAACCCGGATCTAAAGCATAATAGCTCTATAGTGATTCAACAAGCAGTTGGGTATATCAAAGGTACTTGTAATGTTGTACCGATGGTTAAGCCAAACGCATTTGCGGCTTCTTATTGTGCAGACCGTTTGAAGGAAATTTTAGCATATCAACAAGCAGCATAATTGGAGGCACTATGAATATCAGCGAAGAAGACGCATGGCTTAATTGCGAATTAAATGATCTTTGGTTATTTGATAAATTAATCCTTTCTAGAAAATTGGGATACGTCTGCGGACCTGCAGGTGTCCCCGTTCCTAAACCTGGTAATTACATAGTGCGCCCAGTTACTAATATAATTGGTATGGGTAAAGGTGCTTCTTTTAAATACATCGAGCACGATACTAAAGATTTGCCTGCAGGTTCTTTCTGGTGCGAGATATTTGAAGGTCGGCACATTAGTGTTGATTACATTTATGGCGCGCCAGTACTTGCAGTTGAGGGATTTAGAAATCCCGGCGATCCTTTATGGAAATTCTCAAAGTGGCAGAAGTGTGCCGATACCCTTTATATGCCTATAGAACTTTCCGTACTACGTAAGTTTGATTATGCTAATATAGAGTTCATAGGTAAAAAAGTCATCGAAGTACATCTAAGAGGAAACCCAGATTTTGTCCATGGCAACACTGTGGCAATTCCTGTTTGGAACGATGACGATGTTGACCAACCAGTATCCGACGAATTAAGATATATAGATGCCCCCGACTATATGAGGAAAGGCTTCTTAATAGATTAAATATATTTTCAGTAGATGAAAAAATTTGTTGGTTTTTTGTATAAATAAATGTATAATGTAAAATCTATTCTTCAGGTGCCAGATTATGATATATAAGCCAACAGACTTGTCTGATCCAATATTGAATCTAATTAAGGACGACCCTGTCCGCCCTGAGATACCTGTAGAATTTAGAATCTCTGAAAACAGAGAAGTGCTTGTTTTATTAAAAGACAATAAACCTCAAGCAGTAGTATGCGTTGCATATATGGATGACATTCCAAGTTCATGCATTGAATTACTAAAACCATCTTCAGAACCATCCACAGTAATTTTCTATACTATCTGGAGCTATATTCCAGGTGCAGGCCGTGATTTGATTTTCAAAGCAAGAGACGAAATAATCAGCACAAAACCACACATCAAACGATTCGTTACGTTGAGTCCGACGACAGAAATGGCTCGTAGATTCCACCTCAAGAACGGGGCAAAGGAATTCCGGAAGAATTTGGACACAATTAATTACGAATATGCTTGACAGATAGTCAAAAAGATGTTATAATATGTTTTTAAGGTGATAGTATGAACGAACAAACAATGGAAACACTTCGGATTCTACAAGAAGAATGTGCTGAAGTAATCCAAGCAATCAGTAAAGTATTTCGGTTTGGTCTAGAAGCGACACATCCAGATACGCCAAATCAAACAAATCTTTATCGGCTACAAGAAGAACTTGGAGATCTATTGGCAATGATTGAATTGTTAGATAAGCAAGGTATAGTTGATAGTAATATTTTATTGCAATTCAAATTAGACAAATTCATTAAGTTGAAAAAATGGTCTAATATTGATACTTAATTTTTTGCGCGGGTGGTGGAACGGTCTACACATCAGACTTAAAATCTGACGCCCTGAAAAAGCTTGCGGGTTCGAATCCCGCCCCGCGTACCATAATTTTGCCTAGGTAGCTTAATGGTAAAGCAGGCGACTCATAATCGCTTGAGTGGGAGTTCAATTCTCTCTCTAGGCACCAACAACAAAGGAAGATATGACAGCACGATATACGTCAGAAGAAGCAACCAACATGATTGGTAATAGGTATAACCTGGTTCTTATTGCATCTATTCGAGCAAGAGAACTTAAACGTGGACATAAGCCAAAGATTATATCTGAAGATGGAGCAATCGTGACTGCTCTTAATGAAATTGAGCAGGGTCATATTGGTATAGAATATTTACAAAAGGTAAAAAAGCCTGGTAAATAATGCTTGACAGAAATTCATTTTTCTGTTATAATAGCAAGATACAGTAACGAATCAACCGCCGTTACTGTAAAATTTTTGAAGCGGTTATTTTGTTTAATGGAGTTTTATATGCTTAAATCGCGTATTTTGAATGTACTTAAGTCTGGGCGTCAATTCACCCCAGCACAATTGGCTGGTTTGACACAAAGCAAAGAGGATAGCGTACGTCCTCGTATTAGCGAACTTCGCGCCGAAGGTTATGCTGTTTACACTAACACCACAAAGAACGGTAAGCAAGCATACCGTCTTGGCACACCTTCGCGTGCAATGGTAGCAGCAGCTTACGCAGCACAAGGCAACGCAGCATTCTAAAGTAATTTAGAATATCGAGCACCTTGACCAATCTTTGATAAAGTGTTTCCGTAAGGCGTAAACGGAATTTTTTAGGATTATATTATGGCTTTATATCTAGTTGAAACTGTTACAATGTTCCGTCACTATTACGTAGTTGACGCTAAAGAAGCTGACCACGCTGGCGATACAGTTGTTATGCAAGAAGCTGAAGAATTTGACCAGCAATATCTTGGCGAAACAATTGTTTCTACACGAGAAATTACTAAGAAAGAATTTTTTCAGATGGCAGATACTGCCATGAACGGGCATTTAGGGGAGAAGATTATCCACCGAATAGACTATTCTTGGCAGGATCGTCCGAATTATTCTTCGAATGTAGATGGTATCGGTATCTAATATGGTATACAATTTTGAGGATGCAGTGCTTCGCAAACAAGCAAAGCGCTTGCATCTAATCCGTCGCATTGATGCACGTCCATTGACTGCAGAAGAAACTGAGATTGTTAATTCCTTCGGTAAGTGGGATTATCAAAAGAAGAAAAAAGAATTAACCTCGGAGCAAAAAGAAGCACTACGAATTAAGACTCGTGCTGCAAATAGAGCAAAGAAAGCATCCCCTGAAAAATTCGGTGTAACTGAATATACTGCTCTTAAGAATCGAGTTGCTGCTCATGAAAAGAAAGGTCGTAAGATGTTATTTAATCTTACTCCCGAGTATATTCAAAGTAAATTCAACGCATGCGAAGGTAAATGTGCTATTACTAAAATTCCATTCAAGATGGAATTGGGAACAAAGGGAAACCGAAACCCTTTTAGACCTAGTGTAGATCGTATCAATTCAAAGAAAGGATACGTCAAAGGCAATATACAGATTATTCTAGCTATTGTCAATACTATGAAAATGGACTACACAGACGATGTTTTGCACCCAGTAATAGAAGCCTGGTATAAAAATATCAAGGTTTAGATTATTATAAATAATTTATAATTCTACTTTGGGAGAAAAAAATGCGTAATTTGCACGAATCAATCGCCAATATGTTATTGGGGAAAACAGTTGTTATCAACGAAAATCATGATGACGTTGTTAAAAAATTAAATGCAGCTGCCGGAAAAGACATAGGCGGAGAGACTCCTGATTTTGTGCATGATTCTGGTCCCGAGGAAGATGGTCCACAAGACAAGCCAAAACATAAGTCTCCAGTAAAAGATCACTATTACCATCAAGGTATATATAGTGGAGATGATACCAACGAGCATCATATTATTGTTAGTCATCATAAAGATAATACAGCGACCGTTCAGCATGCCCATTTTGCACACACCGGGGAAGATGAGTATGATGAACATCATCACGAAAAACACTTTAAAGATTTGCCTTCAGCAATTGATCACGTCAAAACTCTGCATACTCCTATGTAATTTATCCTAAAAAATAACATTAAAACCGGCTTAAGGCCGGTTTTTTTGCGAGTTTCGTAACTTTGATTTAATATAAATAATATTAGTATCAATTCATTTAAATGGAAAAAACATGAAACAATTCAAAGAACTTCGCGAATCTATTAACCTGATATTAGAAGCCACAATTTCAGCAAGTGGCGCAAACGCAGGTGAGCACCATGCTAAGTATGTTAAACCATATCTTCCAGGTAACGAAAAGCATGCAGAAGGTACCCACACTTTAGAAACAAGCGCTGGCCATATTTCAAGTGGAAGTCAAGTAACTGTTCATGGACATTCAATAATTGGCGGCAAACATCATGTAACTATTTCAAAACCAAATGATTCTGGCAATAAAGTAACTGTTCTTACATCCAAATTGCAGAAACCTGGCACCAAGGTTGAAAATAAGGGACATGAATACGAAACAAATTTTTTCAATCATTTAAAGAGCCACAGCATTGTACCTAAAACTGCTACCCCTGCCGGTTCAACAGGCGGTACAGATTTTCCAATAGAAAATAAGAAACAGAAAACTACACACAAAGGTAGAGCAAGTAGTGAAGGTAATATTTTTCACGGCGAAGCTAAAATGGATACCTCTGCAGCATTTGGGCAATTAACTATACATCATGATGCTAAAAAAGGTTGGCATATTCCAGAAAAATCAAGAGCACTTAGACCAAATTATGCAGCACAGATTGAGAAATCAGGTGTTCTTGAGCATCTAAACACTCATCATAATCCTTCTAAAGGTAATGTAGAAACAACCGAAAGCGGAAGAGCTAAAAGCGTTTTCCTACCTCACCCAAATCTAGAACCAGCAAATGCTTACTTAAACGATCACCATGTTCATGTATTACAGGTTGGCGGCGGTTATGGAACATATCATGTTGGCAAAAAAGACGTTACTGGACATGGTTTCCCTGCATTGTCTGGTAAAGGTAAATGGACCGTGAGAGAAAAACAAAAGGGAAATAAAAGTGCGAGAACAGTTATGTTTCAACCGGCAGGTAAAAAAGGACTTAATCCTAGTCATATTAATTTAGAAAAAAACGAGCACGCACAAGCATTTAAGAAAACACTTGGACATACAGATTAATGATTACTTTTTCATCATTCCTAAATGAATCTGCGAATGAGGAAAAACTAACTCATTTAGAACACGCAGAAGACCATCCTATTAATGCAGGTGAAGAAGGGTTTAAACACTCATTCAACACTATGCATGAAACGCACAGAGCGCTACAAGGTAAGAAATCATCGGTATCTTTGTCAACAAAGTATGATGGTTCTCCTTCAGTTGTATTTGGTCATCATCCTGAATCAGGTAGATTCTTTGTTGCATCTAAATCTGTATTCAATAAAGATCCAAAGTTAAATTATACAACATCTGATATACAAAAGAATCATGGACACGCTCCTGGTCTTGTGCATAAGTTAACCGCAGCTTTACACCATTTGCCAAAAGTTACTCCTAATCGAGGAGTGTTTCAGGGCGACATAATGCACTCAGGTGTTAAGAGTAGATCAAATCCTCACGGAGATGTTGAATCTTCTGCAGGATCGGTTCACTTTAAACCTAACACCATAACTTATTCTGCAAAGAATAATACTCCAGAAGCCGCAAAGGCAAAAGAAGCTAAAATAGGTGTTGCTGTTCATACTGCATATCATGGGAATAAATTAGAAGATATGAAGGCACATTATAACGCCGACGTAACACATTTTAATAAACATCCCGATGTTCATATGATTGACACATCGTTTAAATCATCTGCGGCACATTACACTCCTGAAGCGCAAAAGTCGTTTGAAGGGCATATGAAAAAGGCAGTTGAAGCAAATAATAAGTTAAAGAGCTATGGGCATCTTGAAGGTCAACATGAATCACATAAAGAGCATTTAAAGACTTATATTAATTCTACAGTTAGAGAAGGTAGTGCACCTTCAGTTGCAGGATATAGAGCCCACTTAAAAGGTAGATTGCAGAAAGAAGTTGATAAGGTTAAGACACCGAAAGCAAAAGAAGCAAAGACTGCAACTTTAAACGCAGCAATGGCACACATAGATAAGCATGAGCCTGCATTTAAATCTACATTAGAAGTTCATAAGCATTTACAAAACGCAAAGAATGTTTTGGTACATACACTTGCAGGATCCCATTACGATTACCATCATTCTATTAACGGCAAAGCAACTAAACCAGAAGGCCATGTTGCAGTAATAAACAATCGTCCTACAAAATTAGTAGATAGAGCAGACTTTAGCAGAGAAAACTTTTCGAGACAATCGTGAAAAAATTCAAAGAATTTATAGAAGAAGAAGTTTGGGATGAACCAAATCCTAAAAAGTCACACGGACATATGACACCTGCACAAAAAGCAAATGCTAAAGCAAGAGCAAAAGCTGCTGGTAGACCATATCCTAATTTAGTAGACAATATGGCTGCGATGAAAGAGGACTGGCAAGATTCAAAGCATAAGAATCCGGAAGGCGGCTTAACTAAATCGGGAGTAATGGCTTACAGAAGAGAACATCCTGGTAGCCATCTGCAAACAGCAGTTACAACACCTCCGTCTAAATTAAAGCCCGGAAGTAAAGCAGCAAATAGACGCAAATCTTTTTGTGCTCGTATGGGTGGAATGAAGGATAAGTTGACGTCTTCTAAAACAGCCAATGATCCAAAGTCAAGAATCAATCTTGCTTTGAAGAAGTGGAATTGTTAAGACTCTTATTACCCAGGCTCATAGGGAATAATAACATCATGTCAATAGTTTGTCAATGAAGAATATAAAAGAAAAGGAACTTTTGGTTAACTTTGCTCGATCAATGGGACAGGCTGTAGATCCTGAATTGGTTAAGGAAGTTGATCGAATTAAAAGCATAAAAGCTAGTGTCCGTAAATCTGCGACTGAAAACATCTTTAAAGATTTAAGTGAGGCATTCAAGCAAGCTAAATTGGTTCCTGCTTATGAACCAGATGACGGTCCTTTATTGAACGAACAACTTGAACAAATTAAAGAAACAGTGGCAATAGAATATCCTAAACCTCCGAGTTTGGATGATCTAATGTTACTATTAAATGAAAAGACGGAGGTAGTAAATGAGTTGGTTCAGCCACAAGCCCCAGAAATACCCGTCGCAGCAACCCCCTCCGCCGCCCCCGAAGAGATCGCCGAGGAAGAAAGCAAAACCAAAGAACCCTTAGTCGTAGAAAAGACTCTTGCTGATAGAACATCGGATTTTATTAGTAAATCTAAAGATAGCTATCAGCAACCCGATCCATTAATTGTTGCATCTGATATGGATGCAGTTACTAAGAAGTTAAGATTCTTAGAACAGTGGATCAGTAAAATATCAATGGCAGGCCCTGGAGGCGGAGCAGGCGATTCTGTTTCATTAACTAATTATACAACAATTGTAACAGATTCTACCTATGCAGTAAAAAGAAAAGATTACTACATAGGTGTAAACTATGCAGGCGCAGTAACAATTACATTGCCAACATTTGATGTGGTGCCTGGTAGAAAACTAATCATTAAAGATGAATCTGGGCATTGCTCTACAAATGCAATAACAGTAGCCGGGACAGTTGATAATGATGCTGGTGGTTTTGTATTACAAATAGACAACGGTGCAATACAAATGATTTATAGAAATGGTTGGAGAATAATATGACATATCTTTTTAATAGTAATACCTCCGCAACCATTTCTAATGAGATTGAGATTAAAAATGACGTTGGCAATCCGGTACCTGTTATCGCTACAATAACCAACGGAAACGCTGCAGTATCTTTATATAATCCTTTACCAGTTACTCTTGGTAGCGGAAACATACAGATATTTGGCAATACTAATATCATTGATACTGTTACCGTTTCATCTACGCCAAATAATCCAGTCCATGTCCACCTAACGGAAATGGGTACTGCGAATTTAATGACGATAGATTATATGCCCATTAGGGGCAATGTTTATTTAAATAATAATTCCTCCGTAGTATCTGTATCAAATCCTTTACCAGTTTCCGCCACCATATCTAATATAATTACTGTTATTGCTGAGGAATCTAAAGGCAATTTATTTGCAATTAATAACCATGCAATTAATACAAACCGTGGCTGGACTATGGATGATACCATGCGACCAGTTATAAGTTTTAGAGTTTCTAACACTAGATCAATTTCTGAAATAACTGAAATAATGGAATATGAACTTGGTAACAATAATGCAAATCAAAGCACTCTTATATATGAGTGGTATGAAGGTGAGCTTAATATTTCCGGTGCTGCTATCCCAGCCTGGACTTCTGTAGGTAATCAAACACAATATCGAATTTATCAAGATAAATATAGTACCAATCAAGGAAATACTTTTACACCAAACAGCTCAATTTTGAGACATTCGGGAATTGTTATTGGAAAAAATACATCGGGGGATGAAGGTCCCGCAACAATGTACGGAGGCACAACTCCTAATATGTTAACTCTTTGTTTGAGAAGAGTAGATAATTCTACTAAACTTGATGTTTGGTTTGCATTTACTTTTAAAGAATTGATATAACCAAACATTCTTATCTTATAAATAAACAGTATCAACTATATTCTAATGGAAAACAATGGACTTTAAAGAATTCATCACAGAAGCGCCAGAAAGAACGGCTGCTTTCGCCTTTGGGAGGTTCAATCCTCCCACAGTAGGCCACGAAAAACTAATTACTAAAGTTAAAGATACCGCTAAAGAACATGGCGCAACTGCGCACATCGTCACATCGCATTCTGAAGGTACGGCAAAAGATCCTGTACCGCAAAAAGCCAAAATAGGGTATCTTAAGAAAGTAGCGGGCAAAGGCCCTAAAGTTTCTGGTTCGTCTAAAGAGGCTCCTAGTGTATTAGACGCAGCAACAAATCTACATAAACAAGGTTATAACCATTTGGTTATGGTAGCTGGGTCTGACCGTGTAGATGAGTATCATAAACTATTACACAAATATAACAATGTCCCAAGCAAACATGGGCATTATAATTTCAAATCAATTAAAGTAGTTTCTGCAGGACAAAGAGATCCTGATGCAGAAGGTGTAGAAGGTATGTCTGGCACAAAGATGCGAGCACATGCTAGAGCAGGAGAAATGGATAAGTTTAAATCTGGTTTACCTGCAGCATTACATCCTCATGCTGAAGAAATTGCAAACCATATCAGATCAGTAAAAGAGGATTTTGAGAATCCATACCGTCACGATTGGGGTACTCCTGAGGGAACCCTGTATATGCAGAAAATGACTCCGGGCGAGAATACAAAAATGTGTCCATCCGGTTCTGTTTGGAGTTCAACTAAATCTAAGTGTGTTCCAATTAGAGAAGCATATCATGCATCTGAAATATTTAATATTGGTACAGTTGTAGAATCTAAGACTGGTGATCTGGGAGAAATTGTTTATCGCGGTTCTTCTTATGTTACATTAGTATTAGAATCAGGCAATACTAAGAAGTATTGGATTAATGATATCCGAGAAAGCAACAAAGAATTAAAGATTAAAGAATTTGTTAGAAAATATGATGTTGTAGAGACTAAAGATTTAAGAAGAATTCCTGCTTTATTAATGTCTAAAGAACAATTAGTTGAGAGAAATAATCAATCTATGGAAGTTGAGTATAATGGATATCATACTAAAAACCTTCATATGTGCGAAGGTGCATCTAAACAATTAAAAGATTTAATTGCAACATCTACGGCGAATTCAAAATACATATTACAAGCAATTCAAGCAACCGATAGTTATCTTGGTATAGAAAAAGATGCAACTAAAGCAGGTTTTGCCGACGATAAGATGGTTCATGATTTTAATATGTACATGGCCATAGCGCATGACACATTAAATATGCTTGGATATGGCGACGAAAAATTAACCTATATGAAGAAACACGTAGAAGAAATTGGAAAATTAAGTCTACACAAGGATGGTACTATGGCAAATGAAACCGGATCGACTGTTCCAGTATTTGGACAAGGGGATGTTGTGGAAGGTGTAAATGCCGCAAACTTTAGAATGGTTTCTAGAGCAGGCCCTGATGGTAAAGAAAAATGGGTTAAACAAAGAAATACCCCAATTATTAGAGACAAAAAGGTAGACCAAATGAACGATACAGATAAAGACGGAATTCCTAACGATTCAGAAGAACAATTACCGTCTACAAAAAGAGCACTTTCTTCACTAAGAAGATCGTTAGGAGTTCCGGTTAAAGAAACATATGTCCCGGATCCTCCAACAGCAACAAGAGATATTAATGCTTCTCCTAATAAAGAAGTTTATCACGGTATAGATATGCCAATTGCGGATCAAGGATATCCAGATAAACCTTTGGGATTAGCTTCATTTAAATCTTACCTGTCTACTCCGCAAACAAAGAAAATTGAAGCAGACAAGAGCAAGGAAATGCAAGCAGTTCATAGAGACAAGGCAGAACTTGGCACATCTAGTACTTCATATAAGCAAATGATTAAAGCACATGCACAGGAATAATTAAAATGAATGAAGAACTAGTCCAAGCACTTAACAAGGTATTAGGCAATACCTTTGTACTATATTATAAAACACATAGCTATCATTGGAATATTACCGGTGCAGATTTCTATGAATATCATACATTCCTGCAAAACATATACGAAGAAGTATATCAAGCAATAGATACTACTGCAGAACATATTCGAGCATTAGATGCGTTTGCTCCAACATCATTAATGAAATTGAAGAATTTTGCATCTGTTCCTGAAGATGATACTGTTGTTCCTCCGATGCAAATGATCGCAAATTTGGTAACTGCTAATGATATTGTTATCTTATCATTGATGCAAGGTTACAAGATTGCAGAGGCCGCCGGAGAAATTGGGGTATCTAATTTCCTACAAGACAGAGTTATTGCTCATCAGAAACACGCTTGGATGCTTAAATCTACATTAAAATGATTTCTTTTATCGAATTTATAGACGAAGAACTTTCCGAAAGGGAAATGGACGAAATAGCTGACCATTTAACATGGGAAGATATTGCGGATCTATATTCGCCAGATGAATTCATAATAGAAGAATTGGAAGAGTCGTTAACTGCTTCTTCTAGATTGAGAAAAGGTCAGAAATTTAAATCTAGAAAAACATCTATTGGGCAAGCTCGAAAGATGAAATTGAAAAGAGCTTCTTCATTGGAGACATTGAAAAGAAGAGCAAATGCGGCGGCCCATAGAGCTTTACAGAAAAGAATATTGAAGAGTAGAAATAAAAACCAATTATCTGCTCAACAAAAAGATGCATTGGAAAAACAAGTCAAGACAATGATGGCATCACAAGGAAATTTAGCTCAGAAATTATTACCAAAAATAAGAGCTTTAGAACGATCTAGATTAGCTGTTAAGAAAAAGTAACAGATTAATTTTAATAAATAATAAAAGAACAATTAATAAAGGAATCCAAAATGCAAAGAATCTCAAACGATTTATTTGAAGCAATCAGAGCTGTCACACACCCTGTTTTAACTGAAGCAAAACTTGACCCAGTTGGTAAAGAAGATGCAGATGTTGACAACGATGGTAAAGTAGGTAAGTCGGACGACTATTTAAAGAATCGTCGCAAGGCAATTTCCGCTTCTATTAAAAAAGAAGATTATGAGTTGGATGAAGCCAATACGGAATCTAAAAAAGAATTTGTAGCTCGTCAGGCAAGACTGGCTGCCGCAGGTGCTGAAACTGCAAAAGATCCAGAAAGATTAAAAAGAATGATGAAAATTCCTGGATACGCTGCTGCAATGGGGCATGCTGGCAAAGTAACAATGAAACATGTCGATGCTAGTAATGCTTCTCCTCAAGTAAAAGCTGCTATTAAAAAGGCTGCGCCAGATATTAAAACATATGGTGACCGCGCTGCTGCTTTGAATGCCGCTGGTATTAGAAGAGAAGAAGTTGAAGAATTAGATGAAGGTAAAATGGATCATATGTCATTATCCAGTTTATGGCATCAGCATGCTAGACATAATTATTCATCGGATCAAGGCTATGGGCATGGTGAAGGTAGCATGAAGAATGGTGCTCATGCCGCCACAGCAATTGAAAATCATGTTCGTAAGCATTATGGAAATAAAGTTGCTGATGATATGGTATCACATTCAGATATGGCAACTGCTGATGCTGAATATGCCGGTCCAGCAGAATCCAAGAAAATTCAGAAAGAAGCTGGTCAATTAAGAACAAAGCATAAGATTGAAGGTAGCCTTCACGGCCACCATGTAATGCCTGTTGCCGAAAATACTCTTTCAGCAAAAGCTGGTCGTATGGGTGCAGACTTAGGTAAGCCAGGGAAAAGTTTCTCAAAGATCTCTAAATCAGCGGCAAAGAGATATGGTAGCCAGGCAGCTGGAGAACGTGTTGCTGGTTCTATCTTAGCAAAAATGAGAAAAGAAGAAGCTGAATTAGAAGAAAGCGTAGCAGAAACAATTGTTAAGCATAATGACTTTACAATTGAAATTACTGACAATCCTACATTTGGCGATTTCTTAAGAGCGGTTCAATCTATCGTTAGAACAGACGAAGAAGCAGCTCAAGCAGAACTTATTTCAATTGCTGAACAAGCATACAAAGAAAATGATGATGAGGTTATCATTGAGTCCTTCACAAGAATGGAAATTCAAGATAAGATCAATGCACATCGTAAAGCAGGCAATACTGTAAGCGATGATAAATATAGTACAAAAAGCGGACAACCTTATGCTGAATATGTCGTAACTGATGGTGACGGTGGCCGTAAGAAATACATACACCATGGTTCGGTACGTCGTTTGGAATCACTTCCACCGGCTAAAAAAGCTAAAGAATAATTTGCATAATTGCAATTATAACAAATAAACAGGAGACAAAAAATGTCAGCATGGGGAAAATTAGATAGATTACAATTTGATAGCGGTACATCTTTTACTGCTAACTTAGGTAGCAATACCGTTGTGCTTTCAGCACCATATTTCACAGCAGCAAACGTAGATCCAGGCGATGCGCTAGTTCTTGGTAATGTAAATTACCGAGTAGGATACGTAGTTTCTTCAAATACGGTATACTTAAGAATGGGATATGAACGAGCAAATACTGCGGGTAACGTACAAATTGCGGTTCAACAATCTCCAAAATGGTTAAATACTAAAGGTTGGGGAAATACTGCAGGTCGTTATGCTAATACAGTTAGCAAGCGTACTGTATATGGTTTTGACCGTGTAGAAGCAAATATTGCAGGCAACAAAGCAAATGGCTTCCTAAGTCCAGGCTGGGTTGAGTACCACACATATACTACAACACAAGGTAGCGTACGTCGCAAGGTTAATACATTGGTTGCAATGTCTAAAAACTTTAATGCAAATGCTACAGGTACACTACAGACAGATGCTTACGATGATTCTATAATGTCTGAATCCTAAAACACTTCTTGGTTATGCGCACATTCAATTAGTAACCTTTTGGTGGTTTAATGGCAGATTTAAAGATATCGCAGCTTGTCCAAGCTAATGTAGTAAATAAAGATGACCTAATATATCTTATTCAGGATGGTCAAAGCGAAAATGTATCGGCAGGTACACTATTCGCTTCGATCACCGATCCTACATTATCTGGGAACATAATTCTTGGCGGCCCCGCTCAATCTCTGTATACGTCGGGTACTATTAGTACAGCAACTACTAGAACCGATTTATATGGAGGAGTTTCCGCCGATGCAAACGCCGTTGCAAACGGCTCGGTATTACCTACCTCACTATTCTTTTATACTGAGGGAAAATCTGCTACTGGACGCGGCATATCTTTTGCAAACGGTTCGCCGTTTACAAAGACGTTATATGTTAGAGCCCAAAATAATAAAATATATTTGGGCGCTGCTCAAGGGTCTACTTTTTCTTATCCTCCAGATGATTGGGTCGGCCCTACGGGGCTTAGACCTTTTCCCTCGGGGTTAACCTTTACAAAGGGTGCAACCTACATATTTGATGTTAGTGATTCGACAAATGCTGGCAATGTAATTGGATTATCTACATCAATTGACGGTACAAATACTTTAGGACCTAGATATACTGCAAATATTACCGTAAATGGAACTGCTGGTAGTCCAGGCGCAAATATTGTTTTCACGGTTCCAAATGTTGGTGAAGATGCGGGCGGTAAAAAATATTTAGATCTTCCGCAAGGTGTTGATGGCCAATTAAAAGTTATTAACTTAGTATCTACTCAAGGTGGTAGATTTACAATATCTAGCAATATTAGAAATAATCTTGCTATAGAATTATCAAAGACCGGAGATTCTGCATTCCTGATGTATTCGGGCAATGCTTGGTTATTAATTGGTTCAAATCCTGGATTAATAACTACATTCTCTGGTACTTCTGACGATATCGCAGAAGGGCAAAAATTATACTTTACAAATGCAAGAGCCAGAGCAGCTATTAGCGCCGGTGATGCAAGTATAACGTATGATCCTATTACAGGAACAATTAGAGCAAATGTTTCTGGTGCAAGCGCAGTTAGTCTTGCAAATGCTGATTTAAATCTTGGCAATCTTACATTGTCAGGACAATTCCGCGGCAATCTAAATGTAACCGGATATATAAAGGCAAACGGATTAACAATACAAGGTATTGATGTAACAAATACTGTACTTGCTGCAAATATTGTATCTCAGGTATCTACATCAAATGTATTTACTACAAATACTGCAACAGTATATGGAAACTTATTAGTTGGTGGAAATTTAAGTGTAAATAATACTATTCTTGCAAATGGCATTGTTATTGCTGGAAATGCAAGTGCATTAAACATTGTAACAACAAGCATTACTGCAAATGTTTGGAATAATTTATTTACTGCTAATGTAAGAGAATCTGCAAGTAATCTTTATTATACTAATACTCGTGTTTACGCAAATGTAGCACCACTATTGGCATTAAAGGCAAACGTAACAGATTTAACTACTGCAAACGTAATTGAATCTGCATCAAATCTTTACTATACAAATGCTAGAGTTTACGCCAACGTATCTCCATTACTAGTATTAAAAGCTAATGTATCGGATCTAACGACTGCAAATGTTATAGAATCTGCATCCAATCTATATTACACAAATGCTAGAGTTTATGCTAACGTATTTCCATTACTATCATTAAAGGCAAATGTTTCTGATCTAACGACAGCAAATGTTAACGAGTTTGGTTCTAATTTATATTTTACAAATGCTAGAGTAATTTCTGCAGTTGCAAACTCTACAATAAGTAATTTAACTGTTCTTGGAAATATAGTTTCCAGCGGAAATGTTTCTGCAAGTTATTTTATAGGTAATGGTTATCTATTAACTGGAATTGTAGCAAACGTAAATTCCGTAAATGGGAATTTAACTGTTTCTGGTAATGTAATTGCAAATACCTTAATTATTGGATCAATATCTGGCGGTAGATTAACAGGTGCCAATTTAGTACAAACAAATTATATTTCTGCTAATATATGGCAAGGAATATACACAGCAAATGTAATTGAATCCACAAGCAATTTATATTTTACAAACGCAAGAGTTTATGCTAATGTATCTCCGTTATTAGCATTGAAGGCAAATGTTGTTGATTTAACGACAGCAAATGTAATTGAATCTGCAAGTAATCTTTACTATACCAATGCTAGAGTTTATGCAAATGTTGTTCCTTTATTGGCAGGAAAAGCAAATGTAGTAGATTTAACGACAGCAAATGTAATTGAAATTGGATCTAATTTATATCTAACTAATGCTAGAGTTAGATTGGCATTGTCTGGTGGAACCGGTGTTGTTTATAGTAACACTACAGGCGTAATATCAATTGGACAAAATGTTGCTACAAACGCAAACGTAACATTTGGTCAATTGAATGTTACTGGTCCGGTTAATTTCTACGGTAACGTAACGACCCACGCATCAAATAATTTGTCCATATCGGACAACATGATTTATTTGAATTCGGGATCGGAAGCATCTAATCCAGATTTAGGATTTGCTGGTAATTATAATGATGGAACTTACCACCACGCAGGTTTCTTCCGTGACGCATCTGATTCGGGAACATGGAAAGTATTTGAAAATTATTCTCCAGAACCAGATGCCAATATTTACATTGATACTGCTCATCCATCATTTAGATTAGCAAATCTATCTGCCGGAACATTTATTGGTAATTTAACTGGCACAATTAGTTCTATAGATAACTTTACTACAAGTAATCTAAGAGAAGGCGCAAACTTATATTATACAAATGCTAGAATAGAAAGTTATTTCTCCAATATTACAACTAGTTTAATACCAAGTATTGGCAATGCACTTGATATTGGAACTAATGATAGACCATTTAGAGATTTATGGTTATATGGTAACTCAATTAAATTCTCTAATTCTGGCTCTATAAGTTCAACGGGCAACACCTTCGTAATGACGGATTCTAGTAATACCATCATTATGAGTGCGAATGCCAACGCATTAGTAATTACTTCTCCATCAGGTAAAATTGACGGAAGCTTAATTTCTTCATCTGGATTATCAAGCGCAAATATTCCTGAAGGCGGAGCAAACTTATATTATTCTAATACAAGAGTTTTAGCAAATATAATTCCGCTATTAAATCTGAAAGCAAACGTAACAGATTTAACGACTGCAAATATTGTTGAAGTTGGAAATAATTTATATTTCTCTAATGTTAAAGCCGTTAATGCTATTACTCAAACTGCTTTAAGTAATTTAACTATATCCGGAAATATAGCAGCGCCAGCTGGCAATTTAGTTATAGACACAATTACAACAAATAGAATTGTTGCTAATACTTGGTCGGGCATAACTACTGCAAAGGTTCCTGAAGCAGTTGATAATTTATATTTTACAAATACAAGAGCAGAATTAGCATTACAACCAACAATTGCAGAATTGAGAGCAGCAATTACTGCTCCTGTCTCAAATGTAATTTATGTTGCTAAAAACGGCAACGACAATAACACAGGCAATACTGCAAGTAATGCTCTTGCAAATATTCACGTTGCCTTAGCTAGAGCAAGGGAATGGACAACCGTTTTTGTTAAGAGCGGAGACTACACCTTATACAATCAACCAGTAACAATTGGTCGTCGTGTTGGTTTAGTTGGAGATAATCTAAGAACAACTACAATTAGACCATCCCAGCCAGCAATTGATATGTTCTATGTTAATAATGCTTGCTACGTAACAGGATTTACATTTAGAGACCATGTATCTCCTTCAGCAGTATTTTCATACAATCCAGATGGTTCTGCAGGTACAATTGTTACCAGCCCATATATTCAAAATTCCAGCTCAATTACAACTACCGGTACAGGTATGCGTGTAGATGGCAGATATGTTTCTGGTCTACGTTCAATGGTGTGTGATTCTTATACACAAACTAATGAAGGTGGTATTGGTATCCATATGTTGTATAGAGGCTACACTCAGTTAGTTTCTGTGTTTACAATTTGCTGCCATATTGCTATCAAATGTGAAACGGGCGGCTTCTGTTCCATAACAAACTCTAACGCATCGTTTGGTACATACGCATTGTATGCTGACGGCGTTAGCGAGGCATTATATTATGGGAAATTAAGAGATGACACATTGGGTCAAGAATTTGTATTTACAAATCTATCACAAAGACCAAATTATGGAGACTCTATTTTATTTGCAACATACAATCAAGATAAATGTGCAAGAGACTCTGGTTTAATTGTAGATTCATTGGCATTTGATTTGGCGTACGGCGGCAATACTCAAGCAACCTTTGCAGGTCTACAATATTGGGCACAGACAGAATCGGCAATTCCAAATCAATCAGTTGAAACCTTGGCGGCAATTAATTATGCTAAAGATTTAGCATTAAACGTAATAGCAAATGTTAGAGTATCTTATACATATCAAGGATCTAATGTTCAACAGTATGCATCTGCACCAACATTAATTGCAGATCCCACATCGAATGTTAAGGTCGCTTCGGAGTTTGATATTATAACAGGTATTATTACCAATGGCACAGTTGGCGTAACAGATTTAATAATTCCTAATTCATATCCTGCAAATACTAATGCATATGTAAATCATGCATCGAATTTATTATATAGAAATAATACATTCATTGCATCAGAAGTTGTAGCATTTGTAAATTCTACATATCCAGGATTTACATATAATGCAAATACTTGCGCTAGAGATGTTGGATTTATTTTAGATACAATTAGATTTGATTTATTGCACGGCGGTAATAAGCAAGCAGTCCAAGCAGGTACTTACTACTACAATTATAACGCATCAACTACACAAATTAATGACCAGGTTGTACAAACAGGTGCAGCATATAATTATATTGGTCAAATTATAACCAATGTTATAACAAAGAAAAAGAATGCGGCGTATAATCAAGATAAATGCGAAAGAGATACTGGTCTAATTGTTGACTCGGTGTTAATGGATCTTGCGTATGGAAGCAATTCGCAATCCATATTTGCTGGTCTGCAATATTGGTCACAGACAGATTCTGCAATACCTACACAGTCCGATGAAACCGTTGCAGCAATAAATTATGCTAAAACTTTAGCAGTTAATATCGCAAGTGATACTGTAATTTCTTCTCCTTATCAAGGAACAGTTACTCAAGTTAGAGGAACTGCAGGAACTGCTGCAGGCAAAGTTACAGATGAATTTAATTTAATTGTTGACATAATTAATAACGGAACAGTTGGTGTAACAGATAGAATTGTACCAAATTCATTCCCAGCAAATACAAATGTTGGATTAAATAATTCTGCAAATCTAATTTATTTAAACAAATCATTTATTCAAGCAGAAGTAATTGCATATGTTAACACTACATATCCAGGATTCTTTGCAAATGCAAATAACTTTATAGATGTTGCAAATGCAGAAACAAAATGCTCTCGCGATGTAGGGTATATTATTGATAGCGTTCGCTTTGATTTGCTACACGACGGCAATAGACAAGCAATACAATCGGGTACTTATTATTATAATTATAGTGCAAATGTAACCCAAATTAACGATCAAATCGTTAAGACGGGCAAAGCATACGATTACATTGCTCAAGTTGCAAATAAAGTAGTACAAAATAAAAAGAATGCAGCATACAATCAAGAAAAATGCGAAAGAGATACAGGACTAATTGTAGATTCAATTGCGTTGGATTTGGCATATTCTGGAAATAGCCAATCCACATTTGCCGGGTTACAATATTGGGCACAAACCGAATCTGCAATTAAGAATCAGTCTACACAAACAATTGCAGCAATTAACTATGCTAAGATACTGGCATCCAATATTGTTCAAAATATTACGATAACTTCTCCATATCAAGGATCGGTTACACAAGTAACAGGGTCAGCAGCTAGTCCTGTAGAAGCAAATATATACAGTGCTAGATTTGATTTGTTAACAAGTATTATTACTAATGGAACCGTAGGTGTTACAGATTCTATTATTCCAAATCAATATCCAAGAACTTCTAATACTACAATTACAAATGGTGCAAATTTAGTTATTGCAAATAAATCTTTTATTCAAGCAGAAGTGATTGCGTATGTTAACACCACATATCCAGGATTCTTTGCAAATGCAAGTAATTTTATTGATAGCGCAAATGCACAGACAAAATGTTCTCGCGATGTAGGTTACATATTAGATAGTATTACCTTTGATTTAATACATGGCGGAAATAAACAAACTATACAGTCCGGCGTATATTATTATAATTTCAATTCTAATGTTACTCAAATTAACGATCAAATTGTTAAAACAGGGCAAGCATATACGTTTATTAGTGGATTAATTGATAAGATTATTTTAGGTAATGTTATTACTTCTACATATCAAACGGCAGTGACACAAAATACTACAGCAGCACCGGCAGCAACATTGTCAGAAGTAACAACGGAAAGAAACTTAGTTGGAATAATTAATAACATTATTACTAACGGTCCAAATGTTATTTACGCTAGAACTCCTATTAGTTTAACTGCAAGCACAGATGCAAATGTAGTTAATGCTACAAAATTAATAATTGCTAATAGAGATTTTATTAAGGCAGAAACAATTGCGTATGTAAACGAAACAATGTTTGATCCTCCATATCAAATAGATGTACTTCAGGATACAACTACATATACTTCAGCAACAACTGCAGAAGCAAATGTTATTGCACAAAAAATTAGTTTAATTAAGAATATTATTACTACCGGTCCAAATGTAGCACCGGCAAAAACACCAATTGTATATGCTCCTGTTACAAATGCTAATTTATCAAATGCGGCAAAAATCTTATTAATAAATAGAGATTACATTAAGGCAGAAACAATTGCGTATGTAAATGCTAATTTGTTTGACCCTCCATATCAAACACGCTACAAACAAAATACTAGTGCGGCGCCTGCATCGGATTATGCGACGGCTAATTTAGTATTACAAAATATTGGTTTAGTTACAAATATTATTTCTCAAGGTCCGTCAGTTGCTCCTGCAAGAAGACCAATTGGATTAACTGCAAATACATCACCAAATGTTATTAACGCCACAAAATTGATTCTTGCTAATAGAGATTATATTAAGGCAGAAGTAATTGGATTTGTAAATAAAAATTGGTCAAATATTAGTAATGGTACAGGCACATATTATACAGTTAAAAATGCAACAAACCTAGTAGGAAATACTAGTACGGTCACATTATTGGAAACAATCCAAGTAGCGATACCGGCAAATACTAGCGTATCTTTCCATCAAGGAAGTTATATTTCATCAAGCGGACATACTTTTGAATATGTTGGCTCGGGCGATACTATTGCAACTGCATTGCCATATTTAGGCGGAATTCCTAAACAAGAAAATGAAATTACTGAATTGCGTGGCGGTAAAGTATTCTTTACAAGTACGGATCAAAGAGGTGATTTTAGAATTGGTACAGGACTTGTTATAAATAGAGTTGACGGAACAATTTCTGGTCGAACATTCAACAAAGCATTGTTCGCAGTTATGACACCATATATGCTAGCAATCGAAGGATAAAAAAATGGCAACCGCATTAAATGTATTTAGAACAATAACTGCTAATATTAAAACATCTTCTAATGTAATTTATACAGCACCTGCATTAAAAACTTGTATTGTGTTATCAATGCAAGCAACAAATGTTACAGGAAATACAGTAAGTACTACATTCTATCATAGTACTGCATCAAATGTATTGGTTGAATTAACAAAAGATTTTGAAATTCCTACGAAAGATACTGCTAGTATTACTACAGGAAAATTAGTTTTAGAAACAGGACAAAAAGTGGTTGGAACTTGTAGCGTAAATGACGGTTTAAAATTAGTTATGAGTATTTTAGAAACAGCAAATGACTAAACTTTTATCTGGTAGAGTAAAAAAGGTCAAAAGCGCGAACGTTCGTGCAAGTAGATACGACTTCATTGGTCTAAGTGAGACAGAGCCAGACTTAGGCTTGCCTTCGGCCAATGGTTATATTTTAGTTGCAAATACTGACGGTACTCGATCTTGGCAAGAACCTGCACACGTCGTAGATGTTGCAAATATATCAGTATCGTTAAATAATTTTACAACTGCAAACCTCAGAGAAGGTTCAAATCTTTATTATACTAATACAAGAGTATACGCAAACTTATCCCAAGCAAGCATAAATGCTTTAGTAGATGTTGATACTGCAACCAATGCGCCAACTGAAGGCCAGGGCCTAATTTGGAAAACTAATATTTGGGTCCCTGCAACAATTTCTGTTTCTAGTACAGAAATTTCCAATATTGCAAATGTAGTACTTGGCGTTGTGGCCGCATCAACCACATCTGGATTTGCAAATTCATCTGGTTTTTCTAATGTATCCGGTTATGCTAATGTATCGGGATACGCAAATTCATCTGGTTTTGCCAATGTATCGGGATACGCAAATACAACAGGATTTGCCAATGTAGCTTCCATTGCTAATATAGCTGCCATTGCCAATGTATCTGGATATGCTAATGTATCGGGATTTGCTAATATAGCTGCCATTGCTAATGTATCGGGATTTGCTAATGTATCTGGGTATGCAAATGTAGCAAATCTAGCAAACTATGCTAATGTTGCCGAATTTGCGAATTCTACTAATTATACAAATGTTGCCAACTATGCAACATATGCATTAATATCTACGTTAACAAATTTTGCCAATTCTGCAATTTTTGCTAACAATGCCGGATATGCTAATGTATCAGGATTTGCAAACACATCATTAGTCTCAAATAATAGTTATTACACGTTATTGGCAGAAGTTGCTTATATATCAAATTCTTCAAATATAGCACTTAGATCCAATTTTGCAAATACTACAGGTTTTGCTAATACATCAACATTTGCAAACACGGCAACATTCGCTAACACAACAAGTTTTGCCAATGTGGCAGCAGTTGCAAATACAGCAACATTCGCTAATACAACAAATTTTGCCAATGTGGCAGCAGTTGCAAACACATCAATATTTGCCAATGTAGCAACATTTGCCAATACAACGGGATTCGCTAATACAACAAGTTTTGCTAATTTGGCTGCTGTTGCCAATGTAGCAACATTTGCTAACATTGCAGATTCGGCAAACTTTTCAGGTTTAGCAAGTATAGCAAATATAGCAATATCTGCTAATTTTTCAACTAATTCCGGTTCCGCAAACACATCTGGGTTTGCTAATATATCAGGTTCAGCCAATGTAGCAACCTTTGCTAACACTGCAAGTTTTGCCAATACATCCGGTTTTGCTAATATATCGGGCTCGGCAAATGTATCAACCTTTGCCAACACTGCCGGGTTTGCAAATACAGCAACAGTTGCTAATACAGCAATTTTTGCTAACACTGCAGGGTTTGCAAATACAGCAACATTTGCCAATACAGCAATTTTTGCTAACACCGCAAATATTGCAAATCTAGTTATATCCATTGCTAATTTTACAACTTCAAATTTGGCAGAAGGTTCTAATTTATATTATACAAATGCTAGAGTTATTTCTGCAGTTACCGGAACAGCATTAAGTAATGTAACAGTAACAGGAAATGTAGTTGCTGGTAATGTTAGAGCTGGATATTTTATTGGTGACGGATCATTATTAACAAATATTGTTGCTAATATTAATTCTGTTACAGGTAATTTAACAGTAACGGGCAATATAATTGCCAACTCAATGGTAGTTGGTGCAGGCACGGGCGGTGTTATCACTGGTGCAAATTTAATACAAACAAATTACATTAGTGCTAATATATGGCAAGGTCTTTATACTGCAAATGTCATTGAATCTGCAAGTAATTTATACTACACAAATGCAAGAGTATATGCAAATGTATTGCCATTATTGGCAACTAAGGCAAATGTATCGGATTTAACAACGGCAAATGTAATTGAATCTACTTCAAATTTATATTTTACAAATACAAGAGCAGTTAATGCAATAACAAATACTGCATTAAGTAATGTAACAGTAACAGGAAATGTAGTTGCTGGTAATGTTAGAGCTGGATATTTTATTGGTGACGGATCACAATTAGCAAACATCAATTCAATTACAGGCAATTTAACTGTTTCCGGCAATATAATTGCAAATACAATTATTGTTGGTTCGGCAGCCGGCGGTAGTTTAACCGGTGCAAATTTATTACAAGCAGCATATATTGTTGGAAATGTATGGCAAGGAATTTATACTGCCAATGTAATTGAATCTACGGGCAATCTATATTTTACTAATGCAAGAGTATTTGCCAACTTATCTCAAGCAAGCATAAATGCACTTGCAGACGTTGATACAGTAACCGCAGTACCAACAATAGGTCAAGGCCTAATTTGGAATGGTACTATTTGGGCACCTGCATCAATAACTGTTTCGGGTACAGAAACATCAAATATTGCTAATGTAGTATTATCGACAGCCAATTTTACAACGGCAAATATACGAGAGGCTTCAAGTAATTTATATTATACTAATGCGAGAGTTTATGCAAATGTATTACCATTATTAGCAACTAAAGCTAATGTATCTGATTTAACAACTGCAAATATATTTGAATTAGGTGATACTACAACAGGTAACGTATTCTTCTCTAATGCAAGAGCAAGAAACTCTATTAGCGCAGCTGATGGTACAATTATATACGATCCAATTGCAGGTACAATTAGAGCAACTGCAAATGTTACTGCAACTATTAGTGCAACTATTGATGGTTTAAATACTGGTAATGTATCGGAAAATGCTGCTTCGGGCAATCTGTATTATACGAACGCAAGAGTATATTCTAATGTTATTCAATTATTGAGTAGCTTAGGATTGGCCGCGGGTGTTAATTTTACTACAGATCAAATACCAGAAGCAAGCAATTTATATTATACTAATACAAGAGTATATGCGAATGTTGCTCCGTTATTAGCAAATAAAGCAAATGTAACAGATTTGACAACGGCAAATGTTGTTGAATTTAATAATCTATATTACACAAATGCAAGAGCCAGATTAGCAATATCTGAAGGTACGGGCGTATCTTACAATAATACGACGGGTGTAATATCAATTGGACAAAATGTTGCTACAACGGCAAATGTTCAATTCAATGGTTTACGAGTAGATGGAAATGCTACTTTCTACGGCACTGCAACATTCTATGGTAATGTAACAACTCATACATCAAATAACTTGTCCGTATCGGACAATATGATTTATTTGAATGCAGGTTCGGAAACATCTAATCCTGATTTAGGATTTGCTGGTAATTATAATGATGGTGTTTATCATCACGCAGGTTTCTTTAGAGATGCTTCAGATTCTGGCACATGGAAAGTATTTGAAAATTATTCCCCAGAACCAGATGCTAATATCTTTATTGATACAAGTCATGCATCGTTTAGACTTGCAAATCTTGCAGCAAATTATTTCGTTGGAGATGGTTCAAGATTAACTAATATTGTTTTACCTACAGGAACATTAAATTCCATAACAGGTAATTTAAATGTAAATGGTAACGTAATTGCAAATTCGTTTGTTGCTACAGCGCCGGGAGCTGGAACATTATCTTCGACTTCTGATCTAGCATTAATAGCAACAGGTAATTTAAATCTTACTGCAAGTAATATTAATTTAAATTCAAATGTATTTGTTGGCGGAAATTTAAGAGCAAATTATTTTGTTGGTAATGGTGCATTATTAACCGGAATTGTTACATCAATCAATTCTGTAAATGGAAATCTAAATGTAACTGGTAACGTAATTGCCAACGCATTTGTATCCACTTCAACTGGCGTAGGTATATTATCATCTACATCTGATTTAGTATTATCTGCATCATCTAATGTAAATATTAACGCAAGTAATATTAATCTAAATTCGAACGTATTTACTACTGGTAATATAACTGCAAATTATTTCAAAGGTAATGGTGCATTATTAACAGGTATTGTTACCACAATCAATTCAGTTGTTGGTAATCTAACAGTTACAGGAAATGTAATTGCTAATGCGTTTGTAGCAACTGCTCCCGGAACAGGAACATTATCCTCTACCTCAGATTTAGCATTGACTGCTGCAGGTAATTTAAATCTTACTGCAAGTAATATTAATCTAAATTCGAACGTATTTACTACTGGTAATATAACTGCAAATTATTTCAAAGGTAACGGTGCACTATTAACTGGTATAGTATTACCAGCAGGTACATTAAATTCTGTAACGGGTAACTTGAATGTTTCTGGTAACGTAATTGCCAACGCAATCTATACTGGCGCAGTAATTAATACAGGCAATGCCTCGGCCGCATATTTTATAGGCGATGGTTCTAGATTAACTAATATATCTGTAAATTCTGTAACAGGTAACTTGAATGTTGCTGGTAATGTAGTTGCTAATGGATTTGTTTCTATAGCTCTTGGTGCAGCAATATTATCATCTACCAATGATTTATTAATTAATGCCGCAAGTAATGTAAATATCACCTCAAGCAGTATTAATTTAAATTCAAATATATTTGCAACAGGAAATATAAGCGCTACCTACTTTAAAGGCAATGGCGCGCTATTAACAGGTATTGTTACTACAATTAACTCTGTTGCCGGAAATCTAAATGTAACTGGTAACGTAATTGCCAACGCAATTTATACTGGCGCAGTAATTAATACGGGAAATGCCTCGGCTGGGTATTTCATTGGCAATACAGTTGCAACAACAGTTGTCTCAACCGGCAACATTACAACAAATGCATATTTTGTTGGGGATGGTTCTAGATTATCTAATATTACTTTACCTGCAGGTACATTAAATTCTATAACAGGTAACTTGAATGTTTCCGGCAATGTAATTGCAAATGGATTTGTTTCTACAGCTCTTGGGGCAGCAATATTATCATCTACAAATGATCTTTTATTGAATGCAACATCAAATGTATCCATTACTGCAAGCAGTATTAATTTAAATTCAAATGTATTTGCATCTGGTAATATAACCGCAAATTATTTTAAAGGTAACGGCTCGTTATTAACAGGTATTGTTACTACAATTAATTCTGTAACAGGTAATTTAACTGTATCTGGTAATGTAATTGCCAATGCAATATACACCGCAGCAGTAATTAATACCGGTAATGCCTCGGCCGCATATTTTATAGGTAACGGCTCGTTATTAACAGGTATTGTTACTACAATTAATTCCGTAAATGGTAATTTAAATGTAACAGGTAATGTAATTGCCAACGCATTTGTATCTACATCAACTGGCGTAGGTATATTATCATCAACATCTGATCTGTTATTGAATGCAGTAAGTAATGTAAATATTACAGCATCCAATATTAATTTAAATTCTAATATATTTGCTACAGGGAATGTAAGTGCAAACTACTTCAAAGGTAATGGCGCATTATTAACTGGTATAGTATTACCAGCAGGTGCATTAAATTCTGTTACAGGTAATTTAAATGTAAGTGGAAATATAATTGCAGGCGCTGCAATTATTGCAGCAGGAAATATTACTGCAAATACAATAAATTTAACTGGTACGGGCAGTGCATTATTATCATCGACTTCGGATATAGTAATAACTACAAGTGCAAATGCAAGCATAACTGCTGCAAATATTAATTTAAATTCTAATATATTTGCTACAGGGAATGTAAGTGCAAACTACTTCAAAGGCAATGGTGCATTATTAACTGGTATTGTTACTACAATTAATTCCGTTTCAGGTAATTTAAATGTTACAGGTAACGTAATTGCTAATGCGTTTATTTCAAGCACAACAGGTGCCGGATTAATATATTCTTCTACAGACTTTAATATTAATTCTGCATCAAATATTAGCATCACCGCAAGTAATGTAAATCTTAACTCTAATGTATTTACTACAGGAAATGTTAAGGCAGCATATTTTATCGGCAGTGGAGCATTCTTAACAAATATTACTCTGCCTGCAGGAACATTAAATTCTGTAACAGGCAATTTAAATGTTTCGGGTAACGTAATTGCCGCAGGTATTTTTGCAAATACATGGCAAGGCATTTATACTGCAAATGTAATTGAATCAGCATCTAATTTATATTATACTAATACAAGAGTATATTCAAATATAATTCAATTATTGCCAACATTGGCAGGCCAAAATATTAATATTGCGGCAAATGGTCAAATTAGTGCAAATATATCCGCGTTAACGGGTAATATTGCAGTAAATGGTAATTTATTAGTTACTAATTATATTACTGCTAATGGTTTAATTATTAGAGGAACAGAATTAGTAACTGGTGCATCTGGCGCATTAACAATATCTGCATCAAATGTTTATGCTGGAAATATATCCGCAAATGTTTGGAACAACATATATACTGCAAATGTAGTTGAAACTGGCGCAAATCTGTATTTTACAAATACAAGAGTAATTGCAGCATTAAGTGCAGGTGATGGTATAACTCTTGCATCGAATGGTTTAATTTCTGGCGGTGTTCACACAATTATTGACGCACAATATTTTAATGGCGGCAATGCAAACATTATGATGGCGTCCGCAGTTGCAGATGCAAAACGTATTATAGTTAACATAGATGGTGTTACACAAATACCTACTCTGGATTATTCTGTTAATGGAACAACATTAATATTAAGTTCAATACCTGCAACAAATTCTATAGTTGAAGTTAAATACTTCGGCAATGAAGCAATAACAACATTATCATTCAATCCTTTCTTATTTGCTGGTCTGTGAGAGTAAAATATGGCGTTAAATTTTAAAGTATTGGGGCAATCAACAAGCCTTTCTGGAAATTCAAATATCATTTTATATGGAGTACCTTACTATACAAGTACGGTAGTATCCACATTAAATGTTTGTAATTATGGTTCGGGTCCTGCAACATTTGATGTTGCATTTAGAAAAGGCGGCGCGAATTTAACAAGCAAGCATTATTTCTCATATAGAACACCAATTGCTGCATATGAATCTATAGGTATTACTGCAGGAATTACTTTGGATCAAGCAGATCTTGTAGTAGTATCTGCAAATACCTCAAATGTTAGTTTCAATTTATTTGGTACAGAAAGCTTTGCTGGCGGCGGATCGGTGTTCCCAACCATGGAATATTTAATTGTTGCAGGTGGTGGCAATGGAGGCGGTGGTAGTACCGCAGGTGGCGGCGGAGGTGGCGGCTTTAGATTTGGTAGTTTAAATACTCCAATGACAGGAGCCGCTACTTATACAATTACCGTTGGGGCTGGTGGTACAAACGCATCAAGTATTGATGGCGGATATCTTGTTTCAAAAGTAGAATCTGCAGGCGGCGGCGCAGCAGGTCAAAATGGAGGCTCGGGTGGCGGTAACGGTGGTCTTGGTAATGTACCAGCAACAACTCCTAGACAAGGATATGACGGAGGAATAGCATTTAACGGTTCATCTGGCGGTGGCGGCGGTGCAGGCGCAGCAGGCTCTGGACTTAATGGCGGTGTTGGAGAATATTCAAGTATAACTGGTACTTCATTGCCTTATTCTGGCGGCGGCGGAGGTTCTTATTCCGGCGGCCAAGGCGGTAACGGCGGTGACGGCGGCGGTGGCTTAGGTGTTGGTTTTAATTATGGCGGCGCTGGATATTTAGGAAACGGCGTCAACGGAGGAACAAATACTGGAGGCGGTGGAGGTGGTTCCGGTTCTGGTGGTTCTGGTGTTGTTATAATACGATATTCAAATACATTACCTGCAGCAACTAGTACAGGAAGCCCAACAATAACATCTGCCAACGGATATCAAATATATAAGTTTACATCATCTGGCACATTGACGGTGTAAACAATTATGACGTTCTCATTTCAAAATTTTAATTGGAACGGCGGTTTTAGAATTTATACGAATGCGATATCTTCTGTTGAATATCTGCTTGTTGCTGGCGGTGGATCTGGCGGAGTAAATAGTAATCAGGGCGGCGGTGCCGGTGGTATGCAGGCCAATACTGCTTCTGTGTCCATAGGTACTATATACATTTAAGAGTTCTGGTACAATAACATTCTAAAATAATATGACTTTCTCGTTTCAAAATCTTAGTTATACAGGAAATTTCACATTTTTACCTGGTCCAATACCACCTCCAATAATTGATTATTTGGTTGTTGCTGGAGGTGGAGGCGGGGGCGGCACTAGCAATGACGGTAACGGCGGCGGAGGTGGCGCCGGCGGGTTTGTAATGGGGACAACGGCAGTTACTTCAGGATACACATTAAATATTTCAATAGGTGCAGGCGGCGCCGTTGCTGCAAACGGTGTTGATTCAACTTTACAATTATCTGGATCATTGACTATTACTTCATTAGGTGGCGGCGGCGGTCAACAATATGGCATTGGTAATAGTGGTGGATCGGGTGCTGGAACGTCAAGGGTTGCAGATCGCGGCGGCTATGGATTACAACCAGCAAGTGCCAGTGGCGGCTATGGTAACGATGGTGGTGCTTCCAGTAGCGGATACTATGTTACTGGCGGCGGTGGTGCCGGTGCTGCTGGATCAGGATATCCTGGCGCAGGCGGCGCTGGTAAAGAATGGCCGGTTGGTTCTGGAACATACTATGCAGGTGGTGGCGCCAGCTGGTATGCAATGGGTGGGACAGGCGGAGGCGGTAACGGAGCTCTTCAAGTTGGTAATAACACTGGCCAAAACGGCGTAGCAAATACTGGCGGCGGCGGTAGCGTAGGCACAAATAACGGGGCTGAGGGCCGCGGCGGATCTGGTGTTGTTATCATTCAATATCTTGAGGGATACCCGCCCGCCGCAAATACAACTGGTTCACCTACAATAACTGTTTCTGGCGGATATAGAACATATAAATTTACAAGTACCGGTACAATAACATTCTAAAATAATTATGCCCATTTCTTTTCAAAATATTAACTATCAAGGCAATTTTACTTTTACAACTGGGCCATCACAGGTATCCAGCCCGTCAACTGTAGAATACTTAGTTATAGCCGGCGGTGGCGGTGGAGGTGGCGGCACAACTAGTCCCGGCGGGTCGGGCGGCGGCGCCGGCGGTTATAGAACAGCTACTGGATTTTCTGTTACTCCAGGGGCAAACATAGTAATTACTGTTGGATCTGGCGGTACTGCTGGAACAGGAACATCGCCAATTGCGACTAAAGGAAGTGATTCAATATTTAGTACTATTACTTCTACAGGCGGTGGAGCCGGCCAACATTATAATCAAACATTCAATTCTGCAATACATAGTGGTGGCTCCGGCGGCGGCGCATTTTGGAATTTTGGAACAGCTGGAACTGGTAATACACCTAGTACAAGCCCAAGTCAAGGAAACGACGGTGGCCCAGCAGGCGGCGGTGGCGCAACTCAGGCAAGTTCTGGCGGCGGAGGAAGTAGCGCAGTAGGTGGGCAATCTACTGGGTCGGCCGGTGGAGCTGGAGGTAATGGTACTGCATCCTCAATTTCTGGTACTTCCACTACATACGCTGGCGGCGGTGGCGGCGGTGCAGGCATTAATAGCACGTTAGGTGCCGGTGGTTCTGGAGGCGGCGGCAGCGGTGGGGCCACCTACGGCAATGGATCGGACGGATCCACTAATACCGGAGGCGGTGGTGGCGGTGCAGGCGAAGAACAAAATGGTACTCGTACTGGAGGCAATGGTGGTTCGGGTATTGTAATTATACGTTATGCAGATTCTTATGCGGCAGCGACAACAACAGGATCTCCTAACGTAACAGTTGCCGGTGGTTATAGAGTATATAAATTTACAAATTCCGGCTCAATAATTTTCTAAAATGATTACGTTCAATAATATTTCCTCTTCAGGTAGTTTTAATTTTAATGTTACTACATTAGGGCCAACTGCCCCTTCGTCTGTAGACTATTTGGTCGTAGCAGGTGGCGGGCCCGGCGGATATGGAATACAAAACTATTCTATTGGTGCAGGTGGCGGCGCAGGTGGACTATTACAAGCAACCGGGGCAGCTATAACTCCAAGTGTAACTTATACAATTACTATTGGCGCGGGTGGCGCGCAAAGTTCTTGGACCAATGGATCAAATTCTGTTATTTCAGGATCGGGATTTACAACTGTTACAGCTGTTGGCGGCGGAAAAGGAGCAGATTCTCGCAATTATAATGTGCCTGCTGGCAACGGAGGAAGCGGCGGCGGAGGGGCAACTCTTATAGGCAGTTCAACTGGTAAAGGTATATATCCAGGTTCAACGTATATAGATGCAGCCAGACAAGGTTATGATGGAGGTAATAATGGAACAAATGGATATCCTTATCCTACAGCAGGTGGCGGTGGTGCCGGTGGCGATGGATTAAATGGTTCTGGGTCCTCGGGCGGAACGGGCGGCCCTGGTTTATATTCTACAATATCTGGTTCAAATGTTGCTTACGCTGGCGGCGGTGGTGGATCAGTAGTTCAAGGTTCGGGTTATCTAAGTACCGGCGGTATTGGTGGTGGCGGCCGAGGCGGCTCACCCGGCCTTGCTGAGGCAGGTACTATAAATACAGGCGGAGGCGGCGGTGCCGGTGGCGGTACAGTATCTTCTCCTGCAGCTGGTGGGGATGGAGGTTCGGGTATTATAATTATACGATATGCTGATTCTTATAATGCTGCTTCAAATACAACAGGTTCTCCAAACGTAACAGTGGCGGGTGGTTACCGAATATACAAGTTCACAAGTTCTGGTTCAATAACTTTCTAAATAAAAATGTTTACTTTTAATAATTTTAATGTTACTGGTAATTGGTCTGCAACCAGTGCCGTATATATCGGAGCACCTACAGCCGTTGAATACTTAGTTGTTGCTGGTGGAGGCGGTGGTGGTGGATCTGCTGGTGGTGGTGGAGGCGCCGGCGGGTATCTTGCAAATACTGGATATTCTGTAAATGTTTCTTCAGTTTATACTGTAACCGTGGGAGGTGGTGGAACAGCAGGTGGTGGCGGTTCTCCAGCATACCAAGGCACACAAGGAGGAAACGGCACCAATTCAGTATTTTCAAATATAACTAGCATTGGTGGCGGTGGCGGTGGCGCATCGGGCCCTGGAGGCGGGACCGTTGGTTTGCGAGTTGGTTTATCTGGTGGGTCAGGTGGAGGTGGCGCGGGGAATGATCAATCTGTTCAAGCTGCTGCATCTGGCACCGCCGGTCAAGGTAATAATGGTGGATCAAATGGCACAGTATCCTCCCCGTATCCAGCAGCCGGCGGCGGCGGAGCCGGTGCAGTGGGGGGAAATGGTTCTGGTAGTCAATCTGGTGCGGGAGGCGCAGGATTATATTCCACTATTTCTGGAGCAAATGTTGCTTATGCCGGCGGCGGCGGTGGTGGCTCATCAATACAAGGCGCAGTACAAGGCGCTGGCGGTGTTGGCGGTGGCGGTGCTGGAGGTCAGACAGCTGTAAGTTCAGTAGCAGGTACTACAAATACCGGAGGAGGAGGCGGGGGTGGACAAAATACATCTGGAGCACCTTATATTAATGGTGCCACAGGCGGTTCAGGTATCGTTATTATTCGATATGCAGATTCATATACTGCTGCTTCAAATACAACAGGTTCCCCTAATGTAACCGTTTCTGGCGGTTACCGAGTATACAAGTTCACAAGTTCTGGTTCAATAACTTTCTAAATAAAAATGTTTACTTTTCAAAATTTTAGCACCAATGGGACTTTTTCTGTTGTAACTGGTTCTATACCGCCTGCAACTGTTGAATATTTAGTTGTTGCTGGTGGAGGCGGTGGCGGTGGTTCTGTTGCTGGTGGTGGAGGTGCTGGTGGTTTATTAACAGCCTCCAATTTATCTATTTCTCCTAGTATTGTGTATTCAATTAATATTGGCGCAGGAGGAGCAGGCGGCGCAAATAAATATTTTGGATCAAATGGTTCAAATTCTTATATTAGTGCAAGTGGAAGCAATCTTATTATTGCAGTAGGTGGTGGATACGGTTCGGCAGGTAATGATACCAATATAAATGGTGGGGCATGGAATGCTGGATCTGGCGGTTCTGGTGGTGGCGGTACAAATATTGTTGGAAGATTGGGAACTCCGGGTTCCGGCATTGCTGGTCAAGGTTATGCCGGCGGCGCCGGTTATAATAGTGGTTCAGCTGGTTATACTGGTGGTGGAGGCGGTGCAGGTGGCGTGGGAGTAGCTGGAGATGGAACCACTGCAGGCGCCGGCGGCCCTGGGGTATATTCTACAATATCCGGTTCAAATGTTGCTTACGCAGGTGGCGGCGGTGGCGGACAAAATGGTCTTGGCGGAGTAGGTGGAGGCGGAGTAGGTGGAGATACTGCACCAACCGCAGGTACTACAAATACAGGTGGCGGCGGCGGTGGTGGAAATGGATATGCGGCGGGCACAGGTCGAGCAGGAGGCTCTGGTATTATTATCATTCGTTATCCAGATTTTTATACTTCTGCAGCAAATACAACCGGTTCTCCTAATGTAACTGTTTCCGGTGGTTACAAGATATACCAATTCACAAGTTCTGGCACAATAACTTTCTAAATAAAAATGTTTACTTTACAAAATCTATCTTCTACCGGAAATTTTTATATTACGCAAGTAAATATTCCGCAGCCATCTGACGTATACTTTAAGTACGTTACAATGTTGTTGCATGGTGACGGAACTAACGGCTCTCAAAATAATACGTTTATAGACTCCAGTACTAATGCTTTTACTATTACTCGTAACGGCAATACCACGCAAGGTACGTTTAGTCCATATGATGCTAGCTGGTCTAATTACTTTAATGGCAGTAGCACTTATTTTACAGTTCCAACTAATGCAAACTTGCATCTAGAAACTGCTTCAGTTTTTACAGTTGAAGCCTGGATATATCTTACAGGAATTGGTTCATCGCAATCAACTATTGTTGGTAATAGAAGCGGTTTAAGCGTAAGTGGATGGGAATTTAGAGTTAGTACTTCACGAACCTTACAATTCTATTATACCGGCAATTCTGGAAGTACCACAAATTCTACCGATGTATTAGCATACAATACTTGGTACCATGTTGCTTTAGTAAGAAACTCTGGAACCGTTCAGATTTTTATCAACGGAGCGCTATCCATAACTAATAATTCCATTACAAACGGAACATTAAATTCAACTGCGCTTACTATTGGAGCTGAGGGATCTGACACTACATCCATATTTGCAGGATATATTTCAAATTTAAGAATTGTTAACGGCACGGCATTATATACAGCTGCCTTTACAGTCCCAACATCGCCATTAACTGCAATTACTAATACAGCATTACTCACTTGTCAATCAAATCAATTCATTGATAATAGTACAAACGCATTTACTATAACAACTACCGGTTTGCCTATAGTGCAAAGTTTTAGTCCGTTTGCTCCAACAACGGCATACAGTACTAGCGTTATTGGTGGATCTGCATACTTTGATGGTACAGGGGATTATTTGTCAATTCCAAATGCCGCCGCACTTCAATTTGGCACCGGTGATTTTACAGCCGAGTATTGGGTATATTTTAATTCAACACCTAGCGGCACCTCTCAAATGCCTTTATCTAAATGGGCATCAAATACCGGTTGGGAACTTTATTTTACCAGTAACACTAATAAATTTGCTTTTTATGCACTTGCTGGCACCCCAGCTATACTTGGCACAACATCACCTGTTGGAGGTGTATGGTATCATTTGGCGGTGTCACGAGCCAGCGGAACTATAAGACTTTTTGTTAATGGAACACAGGAAGGATCATCAGTTACTGGAAATACAAGTGATTTTAGTGATACTAATACTTTATTTATTGGCAAAGAAAACAACACCACGGGTTTACCTTTTACCGGTTATGTCTCCAACCTTCGGATAGTCAAAGGCACAGCAGTCTATACAGCTAATTTTACGCCTCCTACTGCTCCATTGACTGCAATAGCAAACACATCTTTACTATGTAATTTTACTAATGCGGCAGTTGTTGACAACTCGCAATTAAATAATCTAGAGACAGTTGGTACTGTACAAATAAACACAAGTGTTGCAAAATTTGGCGCAGGGTCAATGTATTTTGATGGCAGTAGTTATTTAACCGGAAAAAGCAGCACAAATTTTAGTTTTACCGGAGATTTCACTATTGAATGTTGGGTTTATTTAACTACGGCCAGTGGAACAAAAACAATCTTTACAAACAGATCATCTTATGCTAATCCAACCGGGCTTGCTTGGGTAACGCAATCTGGGTCTGCAGCATTATCAATCTATACAAATAGCGGATTTTCTGCAGCAAGCTCAACTGCTATTACAACAAATACATGGACTCATGTTGCTCTTACAAGATCAGGAAGTACTATTACCCAATGGCTAAATGGTGTGAGCGTCGCTAACGTAACAAATAGCAGTTCTTTTACAGATGCTTTATGTTATATAGGTGCAAATAATTCTGCCGCAGAATATTGGCCAGGTTATATAGACGATTTCCGTATTACAAATGGTATCGCAAGATATTCAAATACATTTACTGTACCAACAACAGTTTTCCCTGACATTGGACCATAGTATGTTCACTATACAAAATCTTAATATTGGTGGTGTTTCTGGATATGCAGCCGAACTGCCAACTGATACTTACTTTAATTATGTTACTTTGCTTTTACATGGTGACGGGACTAACAGCACCCAAAACAATACGTTTATAGACTCCAGCAGCAATGCGTTTACTGTCTCTCGCACTGGCAGCGCAACGCAAGGCAGCTTTAGCCCGTTTGGGCCTGATTGGAGTAATTATTTTAATGGTACAAGCGGTTATTTAAACGCAAGCGCAAATGATGTTTTTGCTTTTGGCACGGGGTCTTTCACTGTAGAAGCATGGGTAAATTTATCAATATTGCAAGACACTTTGTTATTTGATACCAGAACATCCGCTGCAACTACTGGAATCGGATTTCAAATTAATTCATCTGGTGTTCTTTGTTATATTCAATCAACAAGTACATCATTAGCAACAACTGCGTTAACTGTAAATACATGGAATCATGTTGCTTGGGTTTATAATGGCACATCAGTTACTGGGTACGTTAACGGAGTTGCAGGCACTTCATCAACTATTTCTTTAAATATAACGCAAAATAATTCTTCTATTGGTCGTTCCGGCGTATCCTCGGCTAGTTTTATTGCTGGATATATATCCAATTTGCGAGTTGTTAAAGGAACAGCAGTTTACACCGCAGCTTTTACACCTCCTACAGCGCCATTAACAGCAATAACCAATACGTCTTTACTCACTTGCCAATCAAATCGTTTTATTGACAATAGCACAAACGCTTTTGCCATAACAATTGCTGGTTCCCCATCCATTCAGCGTTTTAGCCCGTTTAGTATGGGGTCGGCGTATTCTACTTCTGTAATTAGCGGCAGCGGTTATTTTAATGGTAGCACTGATTCTTTAACTGTTCCAGCTAATACAGCATTTGCTTTTGGGCAAGGTGATTTTGCGGTTCAAATGTGGATATATCCTACAGCAACAATAACTAGCCCCGCCAATATTGGATTATTTTATATAGAACAAACAAACGGATTGGTTGTTGGTTTGGTTAATGGTTATATTGCGATGGGTTTAAGAACAATTGGATACGATTTAACATCAACTTATATACCACCTTTAAACACTTGGACTCATATTGCTGTAACTAGATCAGGAGCAACTGCGTACATTTTTGCAAATGGTGTTTTAGTAGGTACGGTAACGGCCCCTGGAGGAAATCCGGCCAATAACTCTAATTACCTTTGTACAACTGGATTACCTACTATTGCTGGAAATTATGCTGGCGGTGCAGGATTTGGTTATTTTCCTGGATACATATCTAATATTCAAGTAGTTAAAGGTACAGCAGTTTATACATCTGCTTTTACTCCGCCTACTTCCCCAGCAACAGCAATCACAAATACATCACTTCTGCTTAACTACGTCAACGGCGGCATTTACGACAATGCCATGCAGAACAATTTAATAACCGTTGGTAATGCTCAGATTAGCACCACGCAATCTAAATTTGGCGGGGCTTCAATGTATTTTGATGGTTCTGGTGATTATTTGGTTACGAACATTCCATCAAATAATGTATATACTTTTGGTTCGGGTGATTTTACTATTGAGTTTTGGTTATATTCTGTTAATTTTTCCAGCCCAGTTAATTTGCAAATAGTTGTTGATTTTAGGCCAACAAGCACGGATGGTCTATATCCTTGTATATATTTTACAAGTGGTCAAATTTTTTATTATGTTTCTTCAACTAATGTAATTACAGGAACAACTTTAAGCTCAAGTCAGTGGTACCACATTGCTTTAAGCCGTTCTGGAACAAATACTAAATTGTTTGTAAATGGTACGCAAGTTGGTTCCACGTACACAGATTCAAATAATTATTTATGTGGGCTTAATAGGCCTGCAATTGGATGTAGGGGTTTTTTGTTGGGTGAAAATAGTTACAATGGTTATATAGACGATCTGCGTATCACCAAAGGATACGCCCGCTATACCGCTAACTTCACTGCACCAACAGCGGCTTTACCCGATATCGGACCATAGAATGTTTTCTTTTCCATGTTAACAATACAAAATTTTAATCTTAGTGGCGCAATGAGCTTTAACAATGTTTCTGGCGCATTACCAATTCCACCTACAGTGACATATATTTTAGTTGCGGGCGGGGGATCTGGTGGTACTGGAAATTATTCTGGTGGCGGTGGTGCCGGCGGGTTACTATCAAATACATTCTCAACAAGTGGCGGTGTAACATATTCTATCACGGTTGGGGCTGGCGGCGGAACTGCTGCAAGCGGCGGAAATAGTGCAATATCCGGAACAAATATTACAACCGTCACTGCAGTTGGTGGCGGCCGAGGTTCGGGTGGTTATGGTAGTTTTGCCGGAGCAGCTGGTGGTTCTGGTGGAGGCGGTGGCGCAGGCGGCGGTGGGCCTGGCGCAGGTACAACAGGCCAAGGTAATGCTGGAGGATCTGCTGCTACAGGCGGCAACTATTCTGGAGGCGGCGGCGGGGGGTATGGTGCCGCAGGCAGTAATGCAGCCGACGGTGTAGGCGGCAATGGCGGTGTAGGTACAAGCACATACAGTTCATGGTTGTCTGATACTAATTTGGGGCACAATGTTAGCGGTACTAGATATCTTGCAGGTGGCGGTGGCGGGGCCATTGAGAGAGCATATGGCACACCCGGTTCGGGTGGCGCTGGCGGCGGTGGCGCGGGAACACTTGGAGGAGGAGCTGCAACTTCAGCAAGTACAGGCATTATAAATACAGGTGGAGGCGGTGGCGCTTGGACTGCTTATGGCGGAACCCAATATTCATATTTTAATGGTGGATCTGGCGTTGCTATTATTAGATATTCAGATAGTTACCGAGTAGCAACAACTACCGGCAATGTATCTTATATAGCAAATAATGGCTATCGTTACTATGCATTTTTTGATTCCGGATCTTTAACTTGGTAATTTAAATGGCTGGTATAAACTATAGAGTTTTAGGACAAGTAAACCCAACTAACGGGGTAACTACTGCACTATATACTGTTCCAAATAATTACTCTACACGAGTAACAACTCTTGCCGTTTGCAACTATTCAAATGCAGCAACAAGATTTAGTATTGCTGTCCAACCATCAAATGCAACAATTGCGGCAAATAGTTATTTAAATTATAATACATGGGCACCTGCATATGATACTACTTTGTTACATACAGGAGTATCATTAAATGATTCGGACGTTATTTCCGTAGTCACAAATGGTTCATCTAATGTCAACTACACCCTCTTTGGATTTGAAACATCGAAAGATATGCCAACATTATCAAGTGTAGAATATTTGGTAATTGCCGGTGGCGGCGGTGGCGGTGACGGCCCAGGAGGATATGGCGGCGGTGGTGGTGGAGCCGGTGGATTTAGAACAGGCAATACCCAAATACAAACAAATGCAAATCTTGTTGTTGTAATTGGCGCAGGCGGTACTAATAGTACGAACGGCAGCAATTCATATATTCTTGGCGGAAATCCTGCAGCAGGATATGTTATAAATCTAATATCTGTAGGCGGTGGCCGAGGCGCAAGTTATAGTGGTTCAGTTATACCTGCCGGTTCTGGTGGTTCTGGCGGCGGCGGCACAAATCTTAATGGCGATGCAGGTGGTACTGGTATTGCAGGCCAAGGATTTGCTGGCGGGCAAGGCGGCGGGCAGGCAACATACTATAACAACGGCGGTGGCGGCGGAGGTGCTAGTGCGGTTGGTACCGGCGGATCGTATGATGGTACTGGCGGCGCAGGCGCATATTCTGCAATAACAGGAACAAATATTGCCTACGCCGGCGGTGGCGGAGGTGGAACAAACTGGGGCCCTAGTACAGGGGGCAGAGTAAGTTATGGTGGTGTCGGTGGTGGCGGCCAAGGCACAGCCTATGGTACATTCTCGCAGAATTCACCAACTGCAGGTACAACAAATACCGGTAGTGGAGGAGGCGGAGGTGGTTCGGGTACAACTGGAGGTTATGGAGGTTCAGGTATAGTTATAGTTCGTTATCCAACATATTATAGTGCAGCAACAACAACAGGATCGCCAAATGTAACAATTAGTGGCGGTTATAGGATTTATAGATTCTGGCAAACCGGCTCAATTAATTTTAATAAATAGTCGGTTATCAATTAATTTATCACAAGGAGATAAAATGTCGCATTTTGCAAAAGTAGAAGATGGTATTGTAACACAAGTAATCGTAGTAGAGCAAGACGTTATTAATACTGGTTTATTCGGAGACCCATCATCTTGGGTACAAACATCATATAACACATACGGTGGCGAGCATCGTAATGGTGGCACACCTTTGCGTAAAAATTACGCAGGTATTGGTTACACTTATGATTCTCAAAGAGACGCATTTATTGCGCCTAAACCATTCGCAAGCTGGGTTCTAGATGAGAACACTTGCCTTTGGAACGCACCTGTTACTATGCCTACAGAAGGCGGACCATACAGATGGGATGAGGAAACAACTAATTGGGTTGCAATTACTACTGAGTAAAGAGAAAGCATATGGCAATAACGTATAAAGTTTTGGGGCAAGCATCCCCAGCTGCAACTACAAATACTGCACTGTATACTGTACCGGCATATATGGCTGCGGCCACATCTACGTTATCCATATGCAATCAAAATGCAACTGATGCAAGATTTCGTGTAGCGGTACAGGCAGGAAATGCGTCGATACAATTTAAACATTATATCGCATATGATACACTTTTACCCGCATATGAAACCATTTCATTAACTATAGGAATGACATTGGCAACTACAGATGTGGTTACCGTGTATGCAAATACAACCAATATTAGTTTTAATTTATTTGGGTCAGAGATTAATACATGACCTTAAGACGATTTAGTACTACTAAAGTTAGCCGGTCCCGATCTTTTTCGACGTCCGGCACAACTACTAGTAATAACGTAAGTCGTCAGATGAGAATAGATTATTTAATTGTTGCAGGTGGTGGTGGCGGAGGTGGATCTCCGGGTACCGACTCAGACAGAGATGGCGGAGGTGGTGCTGGCGGTCTTGTTATGGGATCCGTTGCTGCCAGTAAATTTGGAATAGGTACGGCGATATCTATACAAGTTGGAACTGCAGGATCAACATCAACCTCTCCAACTGCAGGCGGTAATAGTTATTTAGGACCTGTGATTGCATATGGTGGAGGAACTGGTGGATATTTTGGTGCAAATGCTGGTGCTGGCGGTTCTGGAGGCGGTTCTGGAAGAAACTCAAGTCCTGCAGGAAAAACTCAAATAAGTTATCCGGAATATGGTGGGACTGGATTTGGTAACGCAGGCGGCGGCCAAGGAGATGGAATATTTGCATCTTCCGCAGGTGGTGGTGGGGGTGCTTTAGGTCCTGGTGGATTTTCTGGTGGCAATTCTGGTGGTTTAGGAATGGTATCAACTATTACTGGATCTGCAGTAACATATGCAAGCGGAGGCAGGGCAGGATCATTAATAACATATCCAACAAATACTGGTTCTGGGGGTAGTGTCCAACCATATGGTGGCACGACTCAACCAACAGATGGTATTGTGATAGTAAGACATTTGGCATCGTACCCTCAAGCAACAACTACTGGTTCTCCAACAATAACAATATATGGTAATTATATAATTTACACGTTTACGAGTTCTGGCTCAATAACATTCCCGGGATAGAATAATGTCAATCATTTTTAACAATATAAGTATTTTTGGTAATTTATCTGTAGTAACACCTTACATACAATTGGCTCCAAGCACTGTTGAATACTTAGTTGTAGCTGGCGGTGGAGGCGGGGGTGGAGGCGTTGTAAACATATCTGTTGGCTCTGGTGGTGGTGCAGGTGGATACTTAGCTAATACTGGATTTGCGGTTAGTGCATCAACAACATATGCTGTAACGGTAGGAGCAGGAGGCACTGCAGGGTATTCAACACCAGGCGGTAATGGAAGTCCATCAATATTTTCAAGTATTACATCAACTGGTGGCGGTGGAGGTGTTACTGGAAGTGGTATATATAATGGCGTTGCAGGCGGCTCTGGAAGTGGGGCTGCATACACAGGAACACCTGGCACAGGAATTAGCGGACAAGGTTTCGCAGGAGGAAGTGGGGCAACAACTTCAAATTACGGATCAGGTGGAGGTGGCGGTGCAGGCGGCGTTGGTGGAAATGGAACTACAACAGTTGGAGGTGCTGGAGGTATTGGGGCTACTTCTAGTATTAGTGGTTCTTCACTTAATTACGCTGGTGGTGGTGGTGGAGGTATTGGAAATAGTGGCTCTGGAGGCGCCGCATCTTATGGCGGCGGGGCGGGAGCTTTTGGAGTAGCAACGGCTGCAACTGCTAATACTGGAGGTGGTGGCGGTGGAGGAGGGGGTGGATCATCATCGGCTGGAACCGGCGGCAATGGCGGGTCTGGTGTTGTAATCATACGTTATCCATCTGATTATAAACTAGCAACATATACAACAGGTTCGCCAGACGTAGTAACGTCTGGCGGAAATGTAAGTTACATATTTACACAATCTGGTTCAATAACTTGGGCTCCTGTTGTTACAGTTGAATACTTAGTTGTTGCTGGTGGTGCTAGTGGCGGTTCTCCATATGGTGGAGGTGGTGGTGCAGGCGGATTTAGATCATCAGTAGTAGGTTCTACTAGTGGAGGTGGAGCATCCGCGGAAACTGTATTAAGTTTAACTCCGGGTGTTTCTTATACTGTAACAATTGGTGCTGGCGGCGCTGCACGAAACAACACATCTACTCCTGGAAATAATGGGTCAGACTCAGTATTTGCCACTATTACATCTATTGGTGGCGGTGGTGGTGGCTGGCGATATACTAGTGGTCAAGGTTCTAACGGTTCATCCGGCGGTTCTGGAGGAGGTGCTCCAGATAATTATTGGAGTGCTAGTTATACTGGTGGTGCAGGAACAACAGGTCAAGGATATGCCGGTGCTGGAGCAGCATTTTATACTTACTTAGGTTCGGGCGGCGGCGGCGCCGGTGGTGCCGGAGTTCAGGCTTCGTCAGGTGGTACGGGTGGTGCTGGTCAAACAAATTCTATAACTGGAACAGCAACATACTATGGTGGTGGTGGTGGTGGTGGACAAAATAATGCTGGTGGCGCAGGCGGTGCCGGTGGTTCTGGAGGTGGCGGCCGAGGATCAGGCGGAGGTTTGGCTTCTACAAACGGAACTGTTAATACAGGTAGCGGAGGTGGTGGTGGTGGAGACGGAGGATATGAAGCGTCAGGTGCCGGTGGTTCTGGAATTGTCATTATTCGTTATGCAGATTCAACTGCAGCTGCATCAAACACAACAGGATCTCCTAACGTAACTGTTACCGGCGGTTATAGAATATATAGATTCTGGCAATCTGGAACAATAACTTTTTAAATGTTTACCTTTCAAAATCTTAGTTTTGCTGGAACTTGGTCTGCCGTAGGATTGCCCAGCGCAGCCACTACTCCGTCAACTATAGATTATTTGGTTGTAGCTGGAGGAGGAGGCGGTCCGGGTGCATACTATGGAGGGGGCGGTGGCGCTGGAGGTTTACGTTCTACAGTAACAACAACCGGCGGCGGAGGAAATCTTGAATCTCAGTTATCAGTTGTTGCTAGTACAACATATAATATAACTGTAGGCGCAGGCGGAACCGCCGGTGGATCTGGCAACGCTGGTAATAATGGTGCAAATTCATCTATAATTGGAGGAGCAGTCAATATAGTATCCTTGGGTGGTGGCGGAGGGCAGTTCTATATAACTGGTGCGCCTGCCGGCCAAGGTGGTTCTGGTGGTGGCGCCGGGTCTGGTTCTACATATAGTATTTTGGGCACAGCAAATCAAGGATATAACGGTGGCACAGGCGGAGGTGGCGGTGGTTCTACGGGTGCTGGCTCTGGTGGTGGGGGCGGTGGTGGCGCTGGAGGCGTTGGTGGCAACGGGGTAAATAATGGATATCCTAGTGGTACTGGTGGCTCAGGCGGTCCAGGAATATACACTACTATTAGCGGAGCAAATGTTGCATATGGTGGCGGCGGTGGCGGTGCAGGATATGCAAGTGGAGGGTCTCAAACTTATCCAGGCGGTGTAGGTGGCGGCGGTGTAGGTGGAGCCGGCGGTTCTTCTGCTACTGCAGGTACGGCAAATACTGGGGGAGGCGGAGGCGCCGATGATGGTCATGCATTTACTACAGGTAAAGATGGAGGTTCCGGTATAGTTATCATCCGCTATTCTAGTTCTTATAATGCGGCATCTGCTACAACAGGTTCACCAAACGTAACTGTTACTGGTGGTTATAGAATATACCAATTCACGAGTTCTGGAACAATAACTTTTTAAATAAAATGGCATTTACAATTCAAAATCTTATTCTCGGCGGCAATATGCAAACATCGCAGCCTGCCCTTGGTGCACCTTCCGCAGTAGAATACTTAGTTGTTGCTGGTGGCGGTGGCGGTGGATATAATTATGCCGGCGGCGGCGGTGCCGGAGGATATCTTGCAAATGTTGGATATTCAGTAAATACTACTTCAACGTATACAGTCACTGTCGGCGCTGGCGGAGTTGGAGCAACAAGTGGTGCAAATGGTACAAACGGAAATGCTTCGATATTTGGCGTATTAACTGCAAATGGAGGCGGTGGCGGTGCAGGTTTCCAAAATAATGGTTTAGCTGGTGGCTCTGGCGGTGGCGGTGGCGGAAATAACGGTGGGTCTTATACCGGAGGTTCTGCTGTATCTGGACAAGGATACGCTGGCGGTTCTGGATATTCAAATGGCGGTGGGGGTGGTGGCGGCGGCGCTGGCGGTGTGGGTAGCACAGGCGGCAGCGGCGGCCCTGGCCCAGGCGGCGCCGGAGGCATTGGTCAATACTCTACATTATCTGGTGCAAATGTTGCCTACGCCGGAGGAGGTGGTGGTGGCGGCAGTTCTGGTGGAACTGCAAGTTACGGTGGCGGCGCAGGAGGCAGCGGAACAGGTGGTTCCGGAACAATTGGCACTACAAATACTGGAGGGGGCGGCGGCGGTGGCTCTGCTTATAATGGTTCTGGCGGCAATGGCGGTTCCGGCATCGTTATCTTGCGTTACCCATCTGATTATACTGCAGCAATTACCACAACTGGTTTGCCAAATGTAAGTGTAACAAGTGGTTATAGAATATACCAATTCAATAGTTCTGGAACAATATCTTGGGCACCGATCTTATTTATGGAATACTTAGTTGTTGCTGGTGGTGGTGGCGGCGGTAGAGAGAGTTACTCAACCGGAGTAGGTGGCGGTGGAGGTGCTGGCGGCATGCTTACCGGAAATAGTACTGTAACTGTTGGAACTACTTTTATTGTTACTGTAGGCGCCGGCGGTTCTGGATATACTGTTAGTGGGGGGACGGGGTCTCCTGGTTACAATGGTGCAAATTCTAATATTTCTGGTTCAATTACTGTAACCGCGGTTGGTGGTGGTGGTGGTGGTGGCGGTTCTAGTGGAGGTACAGGTTCTGCCGGTCTAAATGGTGGTTCCGGCGGTGGTTCCGGCGGTACTGGTGCAGGTGCAGGAATTGCCGGCCAAGGAAATAACGGCGGAACAGGATCTGGAGCCGGTGGTGGCGGTGGTGGCGGTGCTGGCGGTCTTGGTGGTTCTGGAGCTGGCAGCGCAGGTGGTGCTGGCTTATATTCAACAATAAGCGGAGCAAATGTTGCATATGCTGGCGGTGGCGGTGGAGGTCTTTATAATGCTCCCGCGGCAGCCGGCGGGGTTGGTGGAGGCGGCAATGGTGGTCTTTATTATGCCGGGCAAGCACCTACAGCAGGTGCTACTAATACCGGAGGAGGTGGAGGTGGTTCGGGCAATAGTAGTGGCGGAGATAGCACTCCTGCAGCAGGTGGTTCTGGTGTAGTTATTATTCGTTATGCGGACTCAAATGCAGCAGCAACTGCAACAACTGGTTCGCCAAATGTAACCGTTTCTGGTGGATATAGAGTATACCAATTCACGAGTTCAGGTTCAATAACTTTCTAAATAAAAATGTTTACTTTTCAAAATTTTAATGTCAGTGGACCGTTTGCTGTTTATGGAGGCCCTGTTGTTTATGGCGCGCCAAGCACAGTAGAATATTTAGTTGTAGCAGGTGGAGGATCCGGAGCGGGCTACGCGGGCGGCGGTGGCGCTGGTGGATATAGAACATCAACAAGTTATAGTATTAATACTGCCAATTCTTATACAATTACCATAGGAGCAGGAGGCACGGCGGTAACAGACGTTTCTCAGAATGGTAATGATGGCAGTCCTTCAGTATTTGATACAATTACCAGCGCTGGAGGTGGAGGCGGGGGAGGATATGCAAACTCTGGTCGCCCCGGAGGTTCGGGCGGCGGCGGAGGAATTGGTTCTGGTAATCCGGCAGGCGGAGCTGCAACCCCTGCCGGCCAAGGAAATGCAGGTGGTGCAGGGGGTAGTTATTCTAATCCTTATCCAAGCGGAGGTGGTGGTGGCGCCGGCGCAGTAGGGGGCGCCGCAGTTGGTAGCACTCAGTCAGGTGATGGAGGTGCTGGATTATATTCCACTATTTCTGGAGCAAATGTTGCTTATGCCGGCGGTGGTGGCGGCGGTATAGGATATGCCGCGGCCGGTAAAGGAGCCGCGGGCATTGGTGGTGGCGGCATCGGTGGCAACGGTAGCACAGCCGCCGGATCCGGCACACCAAATACAGGCGGTGGAGGCGGCGGCCAAGGATATAATAGCGGAAACGGATCGGGCGGCGCCGGCGGATCGGGCGTAGTTATTATTCGTTATGCAGATGTTTATACTGCCGCATCAAATACAACTGGCTCGCCAAATGTAACTGTTACTGGCGGATATAGAGTATACCAATTCAATAGTTCTGGTTCAATAACTTTCTAATATGATTACTGTCCAAAACGTAAATCTTAACGGCAATTTTTCTTTTATTGCTCCACAAATTCTAATTGTCCCCTCAACTGTAGAATATTTGGTTATTGCCGGCGGGGGGGGTGGCGGAAGTGCAGTTGCCAATAATACTGGTATGGGAGGCGGCGGCGCAGGTGGCTATAGAGCCAATGCCGGATATTCTGTTTCTGCCGGATCAGCAATAACAGTTACGGTCGGCGCAGGCGGCGCGGCTGGCGGGTATAACGGAAATAACTCCGTTTTTGGATCTATCACATCAACAGGCGGCGGGGGTGGCGGTACTTATTATGGTGCCGGCGGATACGGAGGAAAAGATGGCGGCTCAGGAGGTGGTGGTTCTGGGTATGGAACAATAACTCCTGGTAGTGGCACTTCTGGGCAAGGAAATTCTGGTGGCTCTGGAAATACTGGAAACTATGCTGGTGGTGGTGGTGGTGGGGGCGGCGCTAGTGCTGCTGGTAGCGTTGGCCCTACAGAAAAAGGCGGCGCTGGAGGTAATGGAACATCATCATCCATAAGTGGGTCTGCAACTACTTATGGTGGCGGCGGTGGCGGCGGGAATGGCTCAACAAGCGGCGCGGCCGGCGCTGGCGGTACAGGTGGTGGTGGCGCTGGCAGTGGGTCACCAAATGGTTCAACCGCAACTTCAGGAACAACAAATACTGGCGGGGGTGGCGGAGGTGGTTATTACTATTCTGGTGTGGGCGGCGCAGGTGGCTCTGGTATTGTAATCATTCGTTACGCAGATTCATATACTGCTGCTTCAAATACAACAGGTTCTCCTAATGTAACCGTTTCTGGTGGTTACAGAGTATACCAATTCACAAGTTCTGGTTCAATTACGTTTTAACCTATTTTTAATCGTATATAAATAAATAGATAACAACAAAAGGTCAAGAAATGACGCGCAAAATAGATTCTAGTTTAATTAGTCCATTGGGCGGAACAGAAGGACAGGTGCTTGGGATTAGTTCCGGCAATGTTACTTTTATTGCTGCAGGAAGCGGTGGTGGGACTACTTATGCAAATTCTATTGTAAATCTTAATACTGCAAACGTAACAGAATCCGCGTCAAATTTATACTATACAAATGCAAGAGTTATTGCTGCAGTTGCAAATACAACAATAAGTAATCTAACTGTTGCTGGTAATGTAACAGTTTTGGGAAATGTAGTTGCCAACGCATTTATATCTACCACAAGCGGCCCAGCTATACTATCATCTACAACAGATGTATATATCAATTCAACAAGTAATGTAAATATTACTGCAACTAATGTAAATGTTGCCGGAAACTTAACCGCAAACTTTTTTAGAGGTAATGGCTCTTTATTAACTGGGCTTGTCACTTCTGTAAATTCCGTTACTGGCAACTTAAATGTTTCTGGTAACGTAATTGCCAATGCGTATTTTGTTGGAGATGGTTCCAAATTAACTAACTTGCCTTCACTAAGTTCTGTTACAGGAAATTTAACGGTTACCGGAAATGTAATTGCAAACGCATTTGTATCTACCACAAGCGGTCCGGCAATACTAGCATCTACCACGGATGTTTATATTAATTCCGTAAGTAATGTATCTGTTACTTCAAGTAACATTAATTTAAACTCAAATATAAGAGTTTCTGGAAATGTCACGGCAAATTATTTCCTAGGTGATGGTTCTAGATTAACTGGTATAAGTGCAGGTAGCAGCAATTCTGTAACTGGCAACCTAAATGTTAGCGGCAATGTAATTGCAAATGCTTTTATTGCTACTTCTAATGGCCCAGGTATATTTTCTTCTACAACAGATCTATACCTAAATTCTGCTGCAAATGTAAGTATTACATCAAGTAATATCAATTTAAATTCTAACATTGTAAGAATATCGGGTAATATATTTTCAAATTATTTTGTTGGAGATGGTTCAAGATTAACTGGCATAACTGCAAATGCAAGTAGTTCGATTACTGGAAATCTAAATGTTTCTGGTAACGTAATTGCAAATACTTTTGTTTCTACTGCGGCCGGTACTGCGGCTTTAATTTCATCTACAGATTTTGTATTAAATGCCGCGGGCAATGTAAGTATTACATCAAGCAATATTAATTTAAATTCTAATGTTTATGCAACAGGAAACATTAATGCAAATTATTTCAAAGGTAATGGTGCATTATTAACTGGTATTGTTACTACAATTAATTCTGTAACAGGTAACCTAAATGTTTCAGGAAACATAATTGCAAATGCAATATACACCGGGGCAATAATTAATACCGGCAATGCATCAGCTGGGTATTTTATTGGTAATGTAGTTGCAAATACAGTTGTTGCCGTAGGCAATGTTACCGCAAATTATTTTGTAGGCGATGGTTCTAGATTAACTGGTATAACTAGTTCTGCAAATATTAGTTCTGTAGCAGGAAACTTGACCGTAACAGGGAACGTAATTGCTAATACTTTTGTTTCTACAGGAACAGGAATTGCATCGTTAATTTCATCCACAGATTTTGCCTTAAATGCTGCCGCAAATGTAAATATTACTTCTGGTAATATCAATTTAAATTCAAATGTATTTACAACAGGTAACGTAAATGCAAATTATTTTAAAGGCAATGGTGCATTACTAACAGGTATTACTGCAACTGTTAGCTCTGTAACAGGAAACTTAAATGTTTCTGGTAACGTAATTGGATCATATTTTGTAGGTAATGGCTCACTATTAACAGGTATTACTGCAACTGTTAGCTCTGTAACCGGTAACTTAAATGTTTCTGGTAACGTAATTGCAAATGCTTTTGTATCTACAGGATCGGGTGCTGGCGGAATATCATCCCCTACAGATTTTTATATTAATTCTGCAGCAAATGTTAATATTGTATCTAGTAATGTAACACTTAACTCAAATGTAGTAATTTCAGGAAACATAAGTGCGAATTTCTTTAGAGGTAATGGTTCGTTACTAACAGGATTAGTTACTTCTGTAAATTCAGTAACTGGTAATTTAAATGTTAGCGGAAATGTAATTGCTAACGGATTTGTATCTACAGGTATAGGATCCGGAGGAATATCTTCTCCAGTTGATTTTTATATTAATTCTGCAGCAAATGTAAGTATTACATCAAGTAATATTAATTTAAATTCAAATGTATTTACAACTGGCAATTTAAATGCAAACTTCTTTAGAGGTAATGGTTCATTACTAACGGGTATTGTTACATCAATTAATTCTGTAACTGGTAATTTAACTGTTACTGGTAACATCCTTGTAGGATCAAATGGTTATATTGGCGTAGGCACATCAAATCCCGATTCAGAAGTTACAATTTTAGCTATACCTCAAACAGTAAGCTATCCAGTTACTGGTACTAGCAATACTGCAGGTACGGACTTGCATATTTCTGGGGCGGACGGTTCGATAACTCGTATCACACAAGACTCATTTGGCTCAAATACTTACGTAGCATTTACTGGTAGAGCAGCCCGCGGTACAGCTGCAAGTCCTGCGCAAACACAAAGTAATGATACATTATCACAGTTCACCGGACGTGGTTTTAGTAACGGTAGTTTGCAATTTAGCACCGTATCAACAGGACGTGTTGATGTAGTTGCGGCAGAAAACTTTACCGACACCTCCCGTGGCACAAAGGTATTGGTCTTTACCACTCCAACTGGTTCCATTAACCCAGTCAATACTGCAACATTTGATAGCACTGGTGCATTCAGCGCAAATGGCAATGTTACAACAGGCGCATATTTTGTAGGAGACGGTTCTAGATTAACTAATGTAGTTGCAACTTCTGCAAATATTAGTTCCGTAACAGGTAATTTGACAGTAACAGGCAATGTGATTGCTAATGCGTTTGTAGCAACTGCACCAGGCGCAGGCTATATTTTATCTAGTTCGGATGTAAATATAAATGCCGCAAGCAACGTAAACATTACAGCAAGCAATATTAATTTAAATTCAAACGTATTTACAACAGGTAATATAACCGCAAATTATTTTAAAGGCAATGGCGCATTATTAACTGGTATTACTATCAATTCCGTTACAGGGAATTTAACCGTTAGCGGAAACGTAATTGCGAATACAGTTATTGCAACCGGCAACATAACGGCAAACTTCTTTAGAGGCAATGGTTCATTGCTAACAGGCATTACCGCAAGCGTTAGTTCTGTAACAGGTAATTTGACAGTAACAGGCAATGTGATTGCTAATGCATATGTTTCAACAGCAACGGGACCTGCAGTACTATCTTCAGCATTGGATGTTTATGTTAATTCTGCAACAAATGTAAATATTGTTTCTAATAATATAAACTTGAATTCCAATGTTTACGCATCGGGCAATGTAAACGCAAATTATTTCAAAGGTAATGGTGCATTATTAACAGGCATCGTTACTACAATTAATTCCGTTACAGGGAATTTAAATGTTTCCGGTAATGTAATTGCAAATGCATATGTTTCAACAGCATCGGGCCCGGCGGTATTATCTTCGGCATCAGATGTTTATATTAACTCTGCATCAAATGTTAATATTGTTTCAAGTAATATTAATTTAAATTCAAATGTATTTACAACAGGTAATGTAAGTGCTAATTTCTTTAAAGGCAATGGCTCGTTACTAACAGGAATCGTTACAACTATTAATTCTGTAACAGGCAATTTAACAGTTACAGATAACGTAATTGCAAATGCAGTTGTTACAACGGGCAATGTAACTGCAAACTTCTTTAAAGGCAATGGTTCGTTACTAACAGGAATCGTTACAACTATTAATTCTGTAACAGGCAATTTAACAGTTACAGGAAATATAATTGCAAATGGCTCGGTAATTTCTGCAACTTTTGTTGGAACCTCGGTTGGAGCAGGATTAATCTCATCTACATCCGATATTAACATTAACGCGGCAAGTAACGTAAACATTACGGCAAGCAATGTTACCTTAAATTCAAATGTTGTAATTTCTGGAAATGTGAGCGGAAACTTTTTTAGAGGAAATGGTTCTCTGTTAACCGGACTTGTTACTACGGTCAATTCTGTAACAGGCAATTTAAATGTTTCGGGCAACGTAATTGCTAATGGATCCGTAATTTCTGCAACTTTTGTTGGAACTTCTGTTGGCGCCGGCCTTATTTCTTCAACATCCGATATTAACATTAACGCAACAAGTAATGTAAACATTACGGCAAGCAATGTTACCTTAAATTCAAACGTAAGAACAACTGGCAATGTTACAGCAAATTATTTCTTAGGCGATGGCTCTAGATTAACAAATCTACCTTCGGCGAGTTCTGTAACAGGCAACCTAAATGTTTCTGGCAACGTACTTGTAGCATCGGGCGGCAGCATTGCCGTTGGTACATCTTTACCCGATGCCGAAGTTACAATTTTAGCTTATCCTCAGACAGTAAGTTATACAGTTACTGGTACTAGCAATACCGCCGGCACGGACTTACACATTACAGGCGCGGACGGTTCTATAACTCGTATCACACAAGACTCATTTGGCTCAAATACTTATGTGGCATTTACTGGGCGTGCGGCAAGAGGAACCGCTGCAAGCCCAACACAAACCCAAAACAATGACGCATTAGCACAATTTACTGGACGCGGTTTCAGTAATGGTAGTTTGCAATTTAGCACAGTATCAACCGGACGTGTTGATGTAGTAGCAGCAGAAAACTTTACCGATACTAGCAGAGCTACTAAGGTATTAGTATTTACAACTCCAACTGGTTCGATTGCCCCAGTTAATACTGCGACATTTGATAGCACAGGTGCATTTACTGCTAATGGAAATGTTACAACCGGCGCATATTTTATTGGTGACGGTTCTAGATTAACTAATCTAGCAGCGGCAAGTACTGTAACTGGCAATCTAAATGTTTCCGGTAACGTAGTCGCTGGCGGTAGTTTCATATCTACCGGCAATCAAACAGGCACATTATATTCAAGTGCAAACTTAGTAATATCTACTCCTGCAAATATTGTCCTACAAGGCAATGTGTTTACAACAGGAAATGTTTATGCAAGTTACTTTAATCTTCAAGGTAATTTAACTGTTACAAATACCGTAAGTGCTAATAATTTTGTAGCTTCTGGAAATCAAGATGGTACTATAACATCTGCATCAAATATTTCGATAGCAACGACTGCATATATTTCGTTGAATGCAAACACAGTAACATTATCATCCACATATAACGCAAATGCAGTATTGTCTAGCAGCGGAAACATATCATTAATTGCAGGTACCGGCAATAGTGTTGTTATACCAAATAGCCCATTACGATTTGCTAGTTTAAACACCGCAAATCTAAATTATGCCAATTTAGCTGCAGGAGATACTGTTTATAATCTTGGATCGAATGTACTAAATTATCGTGGTTCCAGCAACGCATGGATTGAAGTTGGTTATTTAAATATTCCACAGAATAGCCAAAATACAAATTACACCTTAGTAAAAGATGATGCAGGTAAGCATATTTTCCATCCGGCAACAGATGCAAATGCTCGCACATTTACAATTCCATCGAATAGTAATGTTGCATATCCATTAGGAACCGCAATTAGCTTTATTAATCTATCATCAAGCACTGTTTCAATTGCAATTGCGGTTGATGTGATGTATTTAAGTTCTGCAGGTACAACAGGTACTCGTAGTTTAGCACAATATGGCACAGCAACTGCAGTAAAAATTACTTCTAATAATTGGATTATTTCGGGAAGCGGTTTAACATGAGCGCCAACCAACAAATTTTATCGGGGCTCGGCGCGCCGGCTGTGCAAAAGGTTGACGTTGCAATTGCTATGTACTATTCCCCGTACGTCATGGTATATTCTTGGGATTCGGCTACTGGGTTTGGAACTAAGTATGCAGACCCAGGTACTTTGCCGCCAAACCCCGGATATTCTCTTGATTGGCACCCTACCGGAAATGCTCTTGCAATTGGCATTGGCGGCGGAGGCGGCGTACGGCTTTCGGCCTATGGATGGTCAACTTCTGGATTTGGTTCTAAGTTTTCGGATCCTCCAAGCGGAATATATAACGATGTTACCGGCGTATCATTTAATTCGGCGGGAAATGTAATTGCAACTTCATTTATTGGATTTGGAGTTTATATTGCAGCAATTGCCTGGTCGCCTTCTGGATTTGGAACTAAGTATGCAGACCCAGCAGTTTATCCTGCTGGCGCTGCTCAAGATATAAAATTCAATCCTGCAGGAAATGTTCTCGCATGTGTTCACGAATCTTCGCCATATATGACTGCATGGCCCTGGAGCGGTGGATTTGGAACTAAATATAGTAATCCAAGTTCATATTATGTTACGACTCATTATGGACTTAACTGGTCTCCTTCTGGCAATGCTATTGCGGTAACATTTGATCCTTCTCCTCACCAGTCTGTATATCAATGGTCATCTGGATTTGGAACCAGATATTCCGATCCAGGAACTGCAACTGCTGGTACTGGGTGGGGGGCGGCATGGAGTCCATCTGGAAATGCTTTAGCATTTGCTCATTCCGGGTCACCATTTGTTAGTGTATATCCTTGGAGTTATAGTTCAGGATTTGGAACTAAATATTCTAATCCGGGTACTTTGCCTAGTAGCAGTAATTACGCAAAATCTGTTTCGTTTACTGCTGCTGGCGATGCTATTGCATTTACGCATGATGTTACTCCGTATATCTCGGCATATCCTTGGAGTGATAGTACAGGATTTGGAAGTAAATATTCAAACCCAACTACATTGCCGACATCTGGTGTTACGCCAAATAGTGTTAGATTTTCTCCCCCACATTGAAAGTATAAAATGAATAAAAACGAAATTTTAAAACAAGCACTTGTTGCTAGAGAAGAAGAAATTTTTGGATATCAAATCAACATTGATAATTATACGCTTGCCATTGAACATATTAATGCTAGCGGAGATTCGGATTTAACTGATTTTCGCAATAAGCTTACCGAACTATTGGCGTCTGAAAAATTAGAACAAAAAAAGGCAAAAGTTATTCGAGATATTGTTCAAAAGCAATTAGAGGATTAATATGTACGCGCAACAAATAGAAAATACTTGGAAAGAATTAATAGGAAATATTGTATTTTCTCCAACCATTTATCAGACTGCAGAATCATTGACTGATGAACAACGTCAAGAATTCAATGTATATTTAATAGAAGAAGCTGCCATACCTTCTGTATCATCTACTCAAAAATTGGGATCGATTGTTTACACACTAAAAGATAATGTGGTTGAAAAGTCTTATACTGTAATTGATAAGACATCTGAAGAAATAGCACAAGAGACTGCATATAAAGCGTTGCAAGTTCGAGCCGAACGAAGAGTTAAACTTGCGGAATCTGATTGGACTCATCTGACTGATAGCACAGTAAACAAAACAGAATGGGCAACATACCGTCAAGCATTACGAGACATTACTACACAATCAGGATTTCCGTTAACAGTTGAATGGCCTACTCCTCCTGGAGCATAATAAATAACAAGAGAAACAATTAGTTTCAAATATCGGAGCAATAGATGGCCAAGTTAAAAGTATCAGAATTACAAGCAGCGACTCAAATAAATTTGAATGATACAATGTATATCGTTCAAAATGGTGTTAGCAAACAAGCAAATGTGTCTACATTCCTTGCAAATACTTTAGGCTCTCCTCAGATTGCATCTGTTACAAATTATTCTCTTCTTATAAGAGACCAAGATAAGCATTTGTACTTTACAAATGGCACAGATGTAACATTATCTATTCCAAATAATACTGAAATTTCTTGGCCTATTGGCACAACAATTAAAGTTGTCGCAAAAACAACAAATCAATCAAATGTTATAGTTAGCCCAAATGTAGGAGTATCTTTATACTTGGCTGGCAATTCAACATCAACATCTAGAAAAATTACACCGTATGGCGTAGCAACTTTATTAAATGTTGCAGCAAATACTTGGTTTATAAGCGGTTACGCAATCGTTTAATTATTTTTAGGCGATCTAATGTTTTCTCTTAGTGGCGGGCAGATATCAGGAAGTTTTGAGCTCTCATATAGGGGGCCCTTTGCTGTTCCTGCACTACCAGAATTAACATCTACAGTACCCCAAGGCCAATCTGCATGGACGGGAACGGCTGGAGTATACAATGGCGGTAGTACAACTATTGAATGGACTGTTCCTGCCGGAGTCACTACTATATCAATAGTGGCAGTTGGTGGAGGTTCGGGCGGTGGAAATCTTGGTTCTCCTCTGGGAGCGGGGTCTGGTGGCGGGCTTGCATATGGTTCTTGCAACGTAACTGCTGGATCTAATATTACTATTCTTGTTGGAAATGGTGGCGGAGCATATATTTCTGGAGGCATTTATGATACAGCTGCCGGCGGAGATTCAAAAGTACAGATACCATCAGGAACAGATGTAATTGCAGGATATGGCGGAGGTGCAGTAAGTACTTCAACTTCATATGGCGGCAGTTATTATAATTCTGGAATGGATGCATCAAAACCCAGAGGAGGCGGCGCAGGAGGAAACGGCGCTTGCGGTTCTGGTACAAGTATAGCTGGTAGTGGGGGCGGTGCTGGAGGATATGACAGCAATGGCGGCAACGGCGGTATCAATGGCGGCGGTGCTAGTACCAGCAACTATTCTGGAGGTGGTGGCGGATATCGAAACCAAGGTGGAGGCGTTGGTTTGCTTGGTCAAAGTGCTGGCGGATTTGCACAATCTACAATTAATACAGCAGGATATGATGGATCCGGGGGCGGGTATGGTTCTGGAGGCGGCGGCGCTGGAACATATGTTAACCCATATACTTCATATCCAAAATATGGTGGGAGCGGGGGAGTAAGAATAGTTTGGGGATCAAACAGACAATATCCTGATCCTGCAAATGTTGCTGATGTATCAACAATTACTTGGGCGCCAAATTCTCCAAGAGATATGCCGGGCATAGTTGCATGGTATGACGAAAAATCATTTGATGATCGCCGTGGAATTTGGTATGATAGATTGGGCAATACATCTATCTCAGCAAATGTTGTTGGTTGCGCATTAGTAACTCTTGCTGGAGGCAATGGTGCAAATACAAATCTTGGTGCAGCAATAAGCGGCACACCTGCAAGTAGTATAACATGGCCAACAGGCCTTATATCAAACACGTATACTATATTCCATGTAACAAGATATTCTGGGTCAAACAAACAAAGAATTTATTCAACAACCGGTGGCGTTGATTGGGCATCTGGGCATATTAATGGAGCGGCCGGCCAATTTAAGCATGGTAGCTTATTAACTGGATCGGATGGTTCTACTGATTATTATGGCACAAATTGGTTTGTTACTACAGATCAATTGAATATAGGAAGAACTAACGGGATAACACGCGGTACAGGATCTGGGCTTACAACTTATCCAACCACTTTGGCAATTAATAAATATAGCACAGAGAAGAGTGATTTCCAAACAACGTGTTTAGTTGTTTGTTCGGGTCAGATGAATTACGGATATTATACTGCACTTGAAACCTGGTTGAGAAACTATTACGGAATAACATCATAATTACTATAATGAGATTTGAATTGACTGAAGAAAATTTTATGATGTATGCCATGAAGCATTATGATAATCCATATTGTAAAGGCATGGATGAATTCTTAGACGACGTTAAACGATTTAAATATATCAAACGCCTATTAGGAAAGTATCTTAATAATAAAGAACTTAAAGAGCGATTAATTATAAATCACATAATTATTCTAAATAATTTATTTGGAGTAGATGCAGCAACAAGGATGTTGTTCTTTAAAATAGATAAAAAATACTGGTCACAACTAAAGACATTTCTGGTATTTTTAAATTATATGCCAGAAAAAATAGTTATAACCGAGGAGTCTCCTATATTTGAATCAGAGATTCCATTGGACGCCAAAATAATAGAAATTTTAAGAAGAGTATAAAATGGGTAAATTTGTAGATTCAGTAATAACCTATAGGATCCTTCGTCTTTTGACAACACCATTTGAAAAAACAGATGCCTATAAATTAGGTATTATAGATAAAAATGGGAATGAACTTAAAAAGATGGGCGACCTGAATACGGTTGAAGAAAGAGATGCATATACTCTTTTACACCGATTAGTATTCAGATTGAAAAAAATCATCAATAAAGTTCCAATTGCGAACAAAACTCTAACATCATATGCAGCTGCATATGCCTTAGTTAAAGAAAGCCTAGATAATAATCACGAACCGATTGACCTAGAATTTCAGTATATAAATAAAGTAAGCGCCGAATTAAATTCGGAGCTGGCGATAGTTGAAGAGTTTTTAAATGGAAATAAAATTTTTACATTTAAACAGTTTTCAGAAGACGGTGAAGGTGGAGTTGCGGCAAATAACGCTGCAGTAACACCGGGGATTGCAGGATTACCTCCAGACCAACCCCCTATTAGCAAAAAACGTCAGAAGAAATGGGTTGACAAAAATAGTATATTTAGGAGAAAATAATGGAATTTTTAGGATTAATATTAGTAGCATTGGTTGGAGTTGGTGTTTATGTTTTCTTTAAAAAGGAAGACGAACCTTCTCCTACATTAACACCGTTGAACAAGCCAATGGCTGCTCCTGTAAAAACAGAAACAGTTACGCTTAAACCAATTGATACTCCTGTACCAGTTACAATAGACACAAAAACTGATGCGGCGCCTCAAGAAGCAGTTGCGGTTGCAATTGCACAGGTTGCGGAAGTTAAACAAGCGCCAGTAATTGAAGAGCCTGTACTGGTTGTAGAGCCAGAACCAGTTGTAGAAGAAACTGCAGCAAACCCCGCCGCAAAGAAAACTGCAGCAAAAACAACTGCATCAAAACCAAAAAAGAAAAAGTAATGCAAAATGGAAATGATCGATACTCAAGCAAGGCTTGCCGTCATGGAACATGAAGTTAAAAATATCTGTGACGAACTAAAAGAGCTTCGTTCAGAACAAAAAGAGCAGCATAATTTGATGATGGCCAAACTATCCAAAATGGATGAGCGTATTGGTATCATTGAAAAATGGAGATGGATGCTTATTGGCGGAGCTCTTGTTCTAGGATATTTCTTGGCCCATGTACAAATAGGCAAAATTATCGCTTGATTTTTTATCATTTCTATATTATAATTAAGGCTCTTAGTGGAGCCTTAACTTGTCTTTATTTCTCGATTTAAAATATCTAAAATTAATCAGTAATAGATTGCCATTGTTCAAACAAAAGAACAATCATGTCTATAACTGTAGGTGCATCCTGTGTGGAGATTCTTCTTCAAAGAAAACCAAAACACGTGGATATTTCTATGCCATAAAAAACGACTTATTTTATAAGTGTCATAACTGTGATGCATCAATGCACTTTGGTTCATTCCTAAAGCAACTTGATGCAATGCAGTATAACCAATATACTCTTGAACGATATAATGAAGGCTTGCCATTATCTAAACCTCATCAAAAGATTGAGGATAAGTTTAAAATGGCACAACCTGTATTTGAACAAAAAAATATTCTAGATGAACTATTAGATCGTCTAGATAAATTACCAGAAGATAATGAGGCAGTTCAATTTTGTTTGAAAAGAAAGATTCCAAAAGAAACTTTTGACCGTTTATATTTTATTGACGATATCCGAAAAATTGAACAGCTGTCTGATAAGTACAAAAACACGTTAAAAACATCTGAACCCAGATTGGTCATTCCTTTCTATGACCAGGATGGTTTATTAGTAGGAGTAACTTGTAGAGCACTCAGAAATGAATCTTTAAGATATGTTACTATTAAAATTAATGATGAGAAGCCATTCATCTTTGGACTTGATTTTGTTGATAAAAAGAAAAAGGTTTATGTAGTTGAAGGCCCTATTGATAGTTTGTTTATTCCAAATTGTATTGCAGTTGCAGGTACTGCATTTGGTAAGTTGGATAGTATCGGCATACCAAAAGAGAATCTAGTTGTCATCTTTGATAATCAGCCAAGGAATAAAGAAGTTTGTAAGATCATTGACAAAGCTATCAATAGCAATTATAATACTGTTATATGGCCTCAGACTTTGGAAGAAAAAGATATCAATGATATTGTCTTAACGGGTAAAGATCCGTTTAAGATGATTACAAAGAACATATATAATGGTCTAGAAGCAAAAATGAAATTCGTATCATGGAAAAGGTGTTAAATGAAAGTTAAATTAATCTCAAATTCGAAACCATCTAGAGAAATGGTGACGGATGGAATTTATGAAATTGAGGACTTGGTATCATTTTGTGCAAGGGTATCGAATCCATCTAATCAATATAATTTGGAAACTGCGGACAAGCTAATTAAGTATTTAATTAAGCATCAGCATTGGTCTCCGTTAGAAATGGTTAGTGTGTGTTTAGAGATTACTACAACACGAGACATTGCTCGACAGATTCTACGTCATCGTAGTTTCTCATTCCAAGAATTTAGTCAGCGTTATGCAGACCCAACTAAAGAATTGGATTTTGAAGTAAGAGAAGCAAGGATGCAGGATCCAAATAATAGACAAAATTCTATTAAGACTGACGATACTGAATTGAATAAAATGTGGCAAGCCAAGCAACGAGATCTTATTGCAGAAGCAAGACGAACGTATGTTTGGGCAGTTACTAATGGAATTGCAAAGGAACAAGCTAGAGCAATATTGCCAGAGGGATTGACAGTAAGCAGACTCTACATGAATGGAACCTTAAGGTCTTGGATCCATTATTGTCAACTAAGATCTTCGAACGGTACTCAGAAAGAACACGCCGAAATTGCACTAGCATGTGCTCAAGTAATTGCAGAGATTTTTCCGTTGACTAAGGAACTTGTAAATGAACAGTAATGATGACGTTAAAACATTCATGCTTGCCGGCGAGCAAAAAGTTTATATTAATCCAGCAATCGAAGATGATAGAACCAATCAAGCAGAATTATATTTAAGATTGGTGACAGAAGAATACAATGAATTGACTGAAGCATTTCGCAATAATGATCTTGTAGAAATTGCAGACGCTTGTGCAGATTTAAAATGGGTAATTGAAGGACTTGAACATTCATACGGCATACCACAACAATCAGTATGGGATGAAGTATCTAGATCAAATATGTCTAAAATGGTTGATGGAAAATTAATAAAAAGAGCAGACGGGAAGGTATTAAAACCCGATACTTTTGTACAACCAAACATAAAAAAAGCACTGGGGATTTAAATGTGGCTACTGAATTTTGTACCTGATATCATATTCCACGCTATATTGATAGCAGGAATATTAATATTTCTTACTTCATTTGTTCTAAGATTCATTCCATTCTTTAGAACATATGGTGCATTTATCCAATTAGCTTCGGTATTATTGATTACATTAGGTGTATGGTTTGAAGGTGCCATGAGCGTTCAAGCAGAATGGGAAGCCAAAGTTGTAGCAATGGAACTTAAGGTTGCAGAAGCTCAAGCAAAATCTGAAAAGACAAATACTGAAATTGTTACTCAAGTTGTAGAGAAAACAAAAGTTATACACGAAAAAGGTAAGAGCATTATTAATTACGTTGACAGAGAAGTTGTTAAAGATAAAGAAGTAATTAAGTTTGTAGAGAATTGTCCTATCCCTAGCGCAATTATAAAAGCACATAATGCTGGTGCATTGAATCAATCTATTGAAATTGTTAAAGCCCCCGAACCTGCTGCATCTGCAGTACCAGCACAAAAAGTAGAATCCAAACCTCAAGAACCAGCAAAGACAGTTGCAACGGTAACAACTTGGGCAAATATCAGGCCAACTAAAGATAGTTCAAGCGAAAAAATTGAAAAGCTAGCCCCATATACTAAGATAGAAGTTATTCGTTTAGAAGGTAATTACGCATTTGTTAAGTCAAACAAAGAAGGTTGGATAGGCAAAGAATTTATCTCCATAGAGAAAAAAGGATAAGTAATGAAATATCTAATAATTTGTTTAACAATGTTCCTTGTCGGATGTGCTACAACTGTTCCAGTAGTTGCAAAATTTCCTACAGCGCCCGAAGTATTAAAAGAAAAATGCTCGGCATTAAAAACAATTGAAGGTGATACTATTAGTATTATTGAATATACAAAAACAGTAATAGCAAACTATACATTGCATTATGAATGTGTGGCGAAAAATGATGCTTGGATCGAATGGTATACCAAGCAAAAGTCTATATTTGAAGAAGTAAAATAACAACGGAGTAAGTAAAAATATGTCGCAAGAAATTGTACATGGTATTAAGGTAGATTATTCAAGAGATAATTTATTTGATGAATTAGGAATTAAACGATTAAAAGAAAGTTACATGAAAGATGACGAACAATCTCCCCAAGAAAGGTTTGCATTTGTATCGTCGTCGTTTGGTTCTAACGATGCACACCGTCAAAGATTATATGATTACGCTTCTAAGCATTGGTTGTCTTATTCCACTCCCATTCTTTCTTTTGGTCGTAGTAAGCGTGGGCTCCCTATTTCATGTTTTCTACCATATCTTGATGATTCTGCCGAGGGCTTGGTCAACACATTATCAGAAGTAAATTGGCTCAGTATGTTGGGCGGAGGAGTTGGTCTTGGTATTGGCATTCGGTCTTCTGATGATAAATCTGTTGGGGTCATGCCTCATCTTCGCACTTACGATGCATCCAGTCTCGCGTATAGGCAAGGGCGGACTCGCCGCGGTAGTTATGCTGCATACCTTAACATTTCTCATCCTGATATTCTAATGTTCTTGGATATGCGAAAGCCAACAGGCGATCCAAATATGCGAGCATTGAATCTACATCATGGCATTAATATTACTGACGATTTTATGCACATAATTGAGAAGTGCATGATAGATCCTACTGCCAATGATGATTGGGAATTAAAAGATCCACATGATGGTGTTGTTCGCGAAGTTGTATCTGCAAAAGAATTATGGCAACGTGTTCTTGAAATGCGTATGCAGACAGGCGAACCATATCTACATTTTATTGATACCAGTAATCGTATGATGCCAGAGTTTCAAAAGAAACTTGGATTGAGTATCAGACAAAGCAATTTATGCTCTGAAATTATCTTGCCAACAGATAAAGAACGAACTGCGGTGTGTTGCTTATCATCTTTAAACTTGGAGTACTATGATGATTGGAAAGATGAACCTCAGTTCCTTCGGGATGTTGCTGAAATGCTCGATAATGTTCTACAGTATTTTATTGATAACGCGCCAACTGCCATCGCCAGGGCCATTTATTCTGCTAGCCGTGAGCGCTCTATTGGTATTGGTGCCTTAGGTTGGCACGCATTTCTACAAAAGAATAATTTGCCATGGGAATCTGCTATGGCAGTAGGCGCCAATCACAAAATCTTTAAGCATATTCGTGAGGGATTAGACATTGCAAACCTCGAGCTCGGAAAAGAAAGAGGTGAGGCTCCTGATGCTGCAGGTACAGGTCGTCGGTTTTCTCATATGTTAGCGGTTGCACCCAATGCCTCATCCTCCATTATTATGGGTAATACTAGTCCATCCATTGAGCCTCTTCGGGCAAATGCTTATAGACAAGATACTTTATCGGGCTCATCATTGGCCAAAAATAAATGGTTAGATAGAATTATACAAAAGCATCTTGCAAGTGATGGAGAGACCGTATCACAAAATGATTACAATGATATTTGGTCTTCAATCATTGCAAATGATGGTTCGTGTCAACACTTAACTTGGATGGATGATTGGACTAAAGATGTATTTAAGACATCTATGGAAATTGACCAACGATGGGTTGTGCAGCATGCGTCAGATCGTCAACAATATATTGACCAAGCACAATCAGTTAATCTGTTCTTTAGACCTGATAGCAATGTGATGTATATTCATGCTGTTCACTTCCAAGCATGGAAACAAGGATTGAAAACACTTTACTATTGCCGCTCTGAAAAGATTGGTAAAGCGGATAAAGTATCTAAGAGAATTGAAAGAAAAGTGATGGAAGAATTAGATATGAAAACTCTAGCTTCTGAAGAAGTCTGTTTAGCGTGTGAGGGATAATATGAAGATTTATAGATTTACAGCATCATGGTGCCAGCCATGTAAAGCAATGGCAAAAATATTGGAAGGTGCAAACACGGATAATGTTCCAATTGAAGTAGTTGATATTGATGTTCATCCAGAACTTGCAGCAACATACCGAGTACGTAGTGTACCTACATTGATAATGGTAGATGAAGATGGAAAATCATTAAAGATGATGGTCGGAGTAAAATCAGAATCAATTATAAAGGAGTGGTTAAATGATTAAGAAAGCTTCTAGTAGATTGACTGACGAAAGACAATCATTTAAACCTTTTAATTATCCATGGGCATATGATGCTTGGTTAAAGCATGAGCAATCTCACTGGCTTCATACAGAAGTACCTATGTTAGAAGATGTTAAGGATTGGAAGAACAAACTAACAGATTCCGAGAAACATTTCCTAACTAATATTTTCCGTTTCTTTACTCAAGGTGACATTGACGTTGCGGGCGGCTATGTAAATAATTACTTGCCATACTTCCCACAGCCTGAAGTAAGAATGATGCTATTGGGATTTGCTGCAAGAGAGGCATTGCACATTGCTGCATATTCGCATCTTATTGAATCACTTGGTATGCCTGAAAGCACATACAATGAGTTTATGGAATATCAGGAAATGAAGGACAAGCATGAGTATGTTATGGACATATCTCAGAAAAATTCAACAAAAGAAAATACAGCAACGCACATTGCCGTATTCTCAGCATTCACCGAAGGTATGCAATTGTTTAGTTCTTTCATTATGTTATTGAACTTCCCTCGTAACGGGAACATGAAAGGTATGGGACAAATTGTTACTTGGTCTATTGTAGATGAAACAATGCACGCCGAGAACATGATCAAGTTGTTTAGAACATACATCGAAGAGAATAAAGAAATTTGGAACGATGATCTTAAAGGAAAGATTTATTCCATTGCAGAGAAGATGGTTGAGCTAGAAGATAAGTTTATTGACCTAGCATTTAGTATGGGTGAGATGAAAAATCTTACATCTGAAGAAGTTAAAAAGTATATTCGTTATATTGCTGATCGTAGATTAATTTCATTGGGTCTAAAAGGCATCTTTAAAGTTAAACGTAATCCATTGCCGTGGGTGGAAACCATTATTAATGCTCCTACTCATACTAATTTCTTTGAGCAACGTGTTACTGATTATGCTAAAGGCGCATTGTCTGGTTCATGGGAAGAGGTCTGGGCAAAATGAGCAATGAAAAGGTGATTTCTTTTGTAGATAAAAGACGAGCGATTTGTGATGAATGTGAGTTTAAAGAAAAGATTATTGGCGCAGACATTTGTTCAAAATGTGGATGTGCTATATGGGGTAAGGTGAGATTGAGCGGACAAAAATGTCCAGAAGGAAAATGGCATGCCGAATAAATTTGATGATGCACATATGAAGGTTGCAGAGACCTATGCTAAGTTATCTTCTGCAGGTAGATTGAAGGTTGGAGCAATTATTGTTAAAGATGATAGAATCATTAGCATTGGGTACAATGGTACACCGGCTGGTTGGGATAATGCGTGTGAGGATATAACTTCAGAAGATTCTTCGTATATAATTGATCCTGGCGGTCCGGAATATCCAATGCGCCTAATTGGTACAAAGACAAAACCAGAAGTTATCCATGCTGAAATGAATGCTATTGGTAAACTTGCTAAGTCTGCAGAGTCTGGTAACCAGGCAACAATGTACATTACCCATGCGCCATGTTTTGAATGTGCTAAGCTTATACATATTGCTGGTATAAAGAAAGTATTTTATCGCGAGCAATATAGAAGCACCGAAGGTTTAGAATTTTTAGATAAGTGTAATATTGATGTGGAGAAGATATGAAAACAGAAAATTTAAGAATTGGTTTTGTTGCATCAACTTTTGATTTGTTCCACGCAGGGCATGTCATTATGCTTGAAGAAGCAAAGAGACAATGCGATTATTTAATTGCAGCAATACAACTTGATCCTACATTGGATCGTCCAACAAAGAATAAACCGGTACAATCTATTATTGAAAGACAGATTCAAGTTTCATCATGCAAACACGTTGATGAGATTATTGTTTATTCTACAGAAAAAGAACTTGAAGATATTCTAATGTCATTGCCAATAGACGTTAGAATATTGGGAGAGGAATATAAAGACAAAGAGTTTACCGGCAAAGACATTTGCATTAAACGTAAAATAGATCTATACTATAATAAAAGAGATCACTTCTTTAGCTCGTCTGACCTTCGTCTAAGAGTTTACGAAGCAGAATCAAAGAAACGAGGAGAACCCGAGGCATGCCAAAAAGCAAACACGAATGCGTCGAATGTGACGCAATCTTCACGATAAGCCATCAACTAGATGAGACTTATTATGAGGTAACAAACTGTCCTTTCTGCGGTGCAGAAATAGAACATGATGACCAGGACGATGACGACGAAGAATTGTCCTAAATGTGGTATCGAACATAAAAAGCCTGGGAAATTCTGTTCCCGGGCTTGTGCCAATTCTAGAGAATGGAAAGATGAGCATAAGCAATTATTCTCTGAACGGCAAGCAGCCTATATGGCAAGAGAAGAATCTGAAGAACACAGAGCAAAGAAATCTATTCAAACCAAAATGCTTGTTAAAGCTGGTATTATGGGAACAGGAGAAGCGACGGAAGATCCTGAAGATGTGATGACAAACCCAGATGATTATTTCTTTGTTCCTCCAAGGGATGAGGGTGATAGTTTTTCTGATGGAAATGACTATTGGGAGACCGTATAAATACTAATTTAAATTGGTATTTAAATGTGGTTATATAAGAACAAAGAATTAGAAGTAATTCCAGATGATGCATATGGGTATGTTTATCTGATTACTAACACTATCACTAATCGTAGGTATATAGGTAAAAAACTATTTTGGTTTAGAAAAACTAAAGTAGTTAAAGGTAAAAAGAAAAGATTAAAGGTAGAATCAGATTGGAGAGATTATTGGTCTTCATCTGATGAGTTAAAAGCTGATGTATTAAAGCACGGCGAAGATAATTTTGTTAGAGAAATATTGCATATATGTCCAAATAAAGGATTATGCAATTACCTTGAAGCTAGGGAGCAGATGGATAGGAGAGTATTGGAATCGGAAGATTATTATAACGGTCAGATACAATGCAGAATTCATCGTACTCATATTAAAAACTTAAAAAGTTAAAGGGGACAAAATGTTAGATACCTTATTTTGGATAGGAATTGGCGCATTCGTTGGTTGGAATTTTCCTCAACCTTTTTGGGCAAAGGCAATTCAAGCAAAGATGCAAGAAACGTTTAGCAAAAAATGAAACCGACAATTGCTATTTTTGTAAAACATCCAGAATGCTCATTGGATTCTGCGAATGGTATAAGAATAGCATTGTCTTCAGAATATAATGTTAGAACATTTTCAGTAGGCGATATTAAACCTAGTTTGTTTAAGGGTTTGGATGTTATTGCTTTTCCTGGTGGTATAGGAGATGCAGACAAATATTATAATTTTATTGGTCGCAAAGCCGGTAATATGATTGAAGATTTTATTGACGATGGCGGACATTATCTTGGCATTTGTATGGGTGCTTATTGGGCAGGCCATCATTACTTGGATATACTAGACGGAGTAAAATGCGAACAGTATATAAAAAGAAAAACCAGCGATATAAAACGCAGTTACAGTACAATTGCAACTGTGAATTGGAAAGGGCAATCAGAAGATATGTTCTTTTATGATGGGTGCGCATTAATTGGTGACGAGAGAAAATTTAAAACTATTGCTCGATATTGTAATGGTGATCCAATGGCAATAATTCAAAATAGAATAGGTATCATAGGTTGCCATCCTGAGAGCACTAAACACTGGTACGAAAAACCCTACGAATACATTAATAAATATTGGCACAAGGGATCTCATCACGATCTATTATTAGATTTTACTAATACACTAATACAAAAATGATAATTAACGGCGGAATAGTTTTAACTCAAGGTATGTTGCTCGCGCCAGGGCCTTTGCCTGCAAGTATAAGTGCGCCATTAGTATTTGATTTGGATGCTGCTAATTTTTCTGCAGCACCGATCACTGGTTCAAAAGATGCTACAGGAACTTATACACTAACAGTGAATAATTCAAGTTCTACAATTGGTTGGAGTAGCAGCAATGGAGGTATGTTTACCAAAAGCGCTAGCACAGCAACAGATAATATTGTAGTAGGCCCCAATACTACCAATGCAAATTATTCCGTATTCATGGCATATCAACCACAAAACATTTCTAGTGGCGGGCAAGGACGAATATTATCTACAAACTCTGGACAAGATTGGTTACTAGGAACTTATGCGCCTGCTCCGGGAAGCGGAACAGTTTATATGAATGTATACTATCCAGGCAGTGAGGTTTGGTTATCGCACGATCCTGCAGATGCAAACTGGCATTTTATCTGGGCAACATATAATTATACTACCGGTGTTGCAAATCTTTATATTGCATCATCTACAGTTAATAATACAATAGGGCCAACTGCAGTATATAAAACAACAACTTTTTCTGCCAGTAGTAATAGAGGATTTAATCAGTTTCTACTATGGTGCAGACCGGGGCCAAGCGAACCGGGTCAAGCAAATATTGGTTTTATTAAATCATATAGCGGGCCATTAACACTTACAGATATACAAAATCTGTGGTCTCAATATCATAATAGATTTGGAATTTAAATGATAATTCAAAATGTTACTTTTATAGACGGAAGCACATTGAGCCCATCTTCGACAGTGCAAGTATCTGCAATAGGATCTATTGCAAGTACAGTAAGTCCCACGTTAAATGGTACTACTACAACTAGTAGTAATCCATATTCAGGTATAACTGCAAATAGTTATAATATGAATGGCACAAGTAACTATCTTAGTATACCTGCTAGCTCAAATTGGGCATTTGGTACTGGAGATTTTACTGTGGAATGGTGGCAATATATGACAAGTCAACCTTCAAATCCTCGAGTATTTGCTGTAGGAAATTATCCTTCCACTTCTATCGGTGTCAGTATTGAAGGGGGTACTTTTTATGTTTGGGAAGTTAATGGTTATAGATTCAGTTTTTCTCTAACATCTTATTTAAATAATTGGATACATTTTGCAATATCTAGAGTAAATAATGTTACTTCGATATATAGGAATGGTACTAGAATAGGAGCATCTTATTCTGATAACAATAATATTACAAATAGTACCACATCTCTCAGTATTGGCCAAGAAAGTACCGCATCATCTAACAGTTACTTCCCGGGATACATAACTAGTTTTAGAATATGTAAGGGACTAGGTGTTTATACTGGCAATTTTACTGTGCCTACAAGCCAATTAGGACAAACTCAAAGCGCAAATCCATACGGTGGCGCCAACACTTCAGTGATCACAAACCAATGTGTTCTATTATTAAACCCTTAGGATTTTATTATGGATTTTTTTGAAATACTATTAGCAATTGCATTTTTCTTTTTGATAGTAAATTACATATCAACCACACGCAGAAGAGTGATGTTCATGTATAAAATGCATGAAGCTATGGAACAGACCAGGGAACAGATTAGATTATGCTCTATAGAAAAGCACGGAGACATACTCTATCTATGGTCAAAAGATGGAAATACCTTTATTACTCAAGGCAAAACATTGGATGAGATCAGAGCAAATTGTCTAACGTATTTTCCGGAAGACAAATTTATTATTGAAGATTCCCAAAACTTACTTGAACCCACACCATCAGTGTAGATACAAAGCATACTACCATAAAAGGGAATATTGTTTTTAATTTTTTAATCATTTGAATATCTTTGGTTCTTTACAACCAATTACCTTATCTAGAATATCAATAGTATCCATGATATAACCCTTGTGCATGATGGCAATACCGTTGCCCTTTTCATGCCAATCGACAATGTTTGAATACTTGTCGTCAATTAAGATATCTCCCGGGCGGCACCATTTCCATTTATCAGTACTGAATGGCCCAAAGTTTACCACAAACCCTGGGAAGTATTTAGCAACCCATTCCTTTTTATCTTCCATAGCATATGGAACAGTATCTTTTCTTGGGATTGCTGTTAGGAACTCTACATTATACTTCGGAGTGATACCTTTACAGTATCCAACCAAAGTAGTAGCACCTTCCATTAAAGGAAGATTGTAGTATAGTCTATACTCGGCGGCAATAAGTTTCCATTCTTCGGGCGATATACTTCTATCAGTCCAAAGGACCGTCCTGCCTAGTATCTTACTAACGTGTTCACTGAAGCCTGCTACGACTTCGTCTAAATCAATATAAATTGTGTTCATATAATTTTTCTTAAAATTCTTACTTGTTCATCTGGCATAATACAAACTCGTGCTATAATTTCTGTATATAAAGTAATTGGATTATCTTTTAAATTAATCTCAATCAAATTATTATCCAACATATAAAGCGCAATTTGGTTTGCAATATTTTGTTTTATAAATCCTTTTAAATCTGAATCACTATTTGCTCTTGCAATTGTGTGAGAAGAAAGTTGTTCTCTGTAAACAACAAGTTTACCCCCGACTGGAATGTCTACTGTTTTTATATTCATATTAATTCAATGGATCATTTGAATGATAATACATAAACAATTTTAGATAGTAATCAAATTGCGCAGGATAATGTACGGGAGAAGGTATCTTATCGCCAAACACTTCCTTCATCTTTTTAGCAATAAGTTGCAATTGTTCCTCAGTTACATTATCCATGTATTCTCATTATCCTATTATAATTTTTTCTACTCTCTTCTAGATTAAAAGAAGATTCTACATTGGTTATTTCTTTTAATACGGGGTGCAGTAATTTGGCATTCAATCTTTTAGACATTGTTTCAATAACAACATTCGCATCTTTACCTGCTCTAATTTCTTTTAGAGCTTTGTCTAATTCTTTAGATTGTACTTGCTCTATCCAGCCACTCATTTAAAGTAACGGTTAATAGTCAGTAGCTTTGTCTCGCATTGTGCCATTGCTTCTAATTCTTTATAGAATGCGCCCATAATATCCGCAGAAGCATTGCCTAAAGGATGGCTGATTACAATCTCAGCATTTAGCCGATGACTTTCCAATTCAGCTTCAAGCCTACGTTTTGTTGTAGCAACAATATCATTTCTAAAATCCATAGTATTCCTAGTATTCTTCTAATCGACGTTTAATGTCTTTGTGTTTAACTACGATAATGTTTCTAACGACACCATCGTTTTTGATAGGTAGATCAAGATGTATTGTTACTTCAGGTCCATCATTTTCATTGACAAATCTATCATTGCCTACACTACCAATGAAAGGTATCTTGTTATAATAACCGAATACCCTATCACCGATATCATAAGTATGCTTGTAGGCCCTGGCCTCAAAATAATTAGTTTGCCAGCCCATCTTTAGCTTTCCAAACATCAATTGATTCTGTTAATGCTTGCTCGACAAACTCATTGAATGTGATATCCAAAGTATGAGCAGCCTTCATCATAATCAATAGTTCGTCATCTGGAATATCAATAGACATCAGTACTCTTGTATCATAATCTAGACCATGGATAATGCCATGTGCTTTTTCAGCAAAGTCTGAGTACATATCCAAATCAATATACTTCACATCATCATATGCAGCATCTTCAATGCCTCGAACTTTACACTCGTCAAAATACAAATCTTTAAATGTTTCGTTAAAGATACGATATGAACGATTGTTGATAAAGTCATGCGCTTCCATGACAAATACGGTTTGATCTTTAGTATCATAGATCACAGATACATCATATTTGTCTAGCACGCTGCTAGTTAGAGTATATGCATTGTCGCCGAAGCAACGCCACATATATTTGGAACCTTCTCCAATTTTATATTCAACCAATTCAAAATAATCTTGTAGTGTCATAATATATCCTATTTGTTGTTTAGCAAATCCTGCATATCTTTAAGCAATGGGCGCATCTCATCCTTCACAGTGGCCTCAACCATTCTTGCGAATAATTGCACTGCATCATAATCAAATGATGTTCCGTCACACGCTAGTCCAGCTTGTATTGCCATTTCATCAATTTTCTCGTTCGTCATCTATTTCCTCATCTATAATCTCAGCATCTTCTAACTTAACTATATTAAGGTACCCGGCTGGCTCTCTGCTCATGTAACAATCATCGTACTCCCGTACATAAGGAACTACTTCACCTACAAGTTTACTGTACCACATTAAAGAATCCGAGCATTTAAGAATCTTTAATGATCGTTTAATTACTGGTAGTTTGAGAGTAGGGGCTTCCATATCTTCAATCTGAGTTTTGCGCCAGCCTTGTGCCATAATATTAGAAACTTAAAATAGATTTTTTCTGATTAAGCATTGAAACAACTTTGTCAAGTGGTTCAGTTACTTCCCATGTACCGTGTGGAGGACAGAAGATAAAGGTGCGGAGTTCCGTCACTTCATCTACAGTTACCTCACTAGAGTGAATGGTAGCAATCAAATCTGAATTGATTGCGATTTTGTTTCCGCGATGCGCAGCGGTTGCGTTTGTCAAAGTAATATACATTTTATTCCCAAGTTCTATGTGTTTCTGTAATGTGTTCACACCCGTCGTATTCTTCAATATACCATTCTACGTCATCGGGTATTTCCACAACTTTTAAATCGGCATAAGCTCCGCTGGCCATATGTTTCAACTCCTCGACAACTTGTACAAGATACTTGTCGTCACGATCAAGATTGCCTTCATAGAAAAAGTGAGCATTATCTACACGACCTTCTTCATAGAAAAAAGATGCCCCATTTTTAGTTTCAGTCTTAACGAGATTCAACCCAGCAAGCTCACCATACCGAACTACAGCATCATCGGATAACCCGAATCCGCCATAGCATTTATTTATAACGATTTTTTTCATACTATTTTACCTAACACTTTGTAGATTAATTTATCCAACTCTGTTTGGTAATCGTTGTTACCCATTCGACGCTTCATCCAGATTTGTTCTACAAGAGAGTTTATACTATTATCACTTGGCAATGAATCTCGAAGTTCCAATTCTTCAATCAATTCTTCAGTATCGAAATCGCTAAGATCAACATCAACTTCTGCAGTAATAGTTTTATAGCCCATTATACAATCTCCTCAACGATTCCAAGAATCTCTGCTAAAATTAGCAACCAACCTGTTAAGACAAACGATCCCATAATAAGAGCAGCACCTGCTCCAATTCGTATAGCGCTCTTCATAATGCTGACATAAAAATGTCCGCGACTTGTGTCTTTTGGTTGTATTTCAATCTTATCAAAATCAATCATAGCATTTGCCTATTTAGTTTAGATTCAAGAAATGCAATGCGACGTTCGGTTGCTGCATTAGCTTCATCGTCAAGTTCTCCTCGGATCTCACACAAATGAATTAACTCATTCATAATAGATTCGTTAGTTTGGTCTACTTCGCGTAGCTCGATTTGTTTATTCTGTTTCATCATCTGCTCCAATATTAATTGTTACACCCTTAACACTATCATATCGAAAGCTGCGCCAAGCATTAGCTTCCAAATCATAAACTGCAAGTGCTTCTTCGCTCACCTTGCGAGTTTTTTCTTTTTTGTTTTCTTCAATTGCTAGTCCGGGAACCAGCTCAGGATCTAGTGTGCAAAGCATTTTACGCTCTGCTCCATCTTTCTTAATGAACTCTACAGTTGCAGAGCCTGTCTTCAAGATAGATTTGATCCAAATCTTAAATGCGATATAGTCTTCGTCAGACAATGTCGTTGAGAATGTCTTTTCTAAAGTATCAGTCACATGATCTCCATTAATTAGTTATGCTATATTGTAGCACACTCTACTCTGCGTGTCAAGCAATTTTTATCCATTTGATAAACTTATTGCGTATTCAACACTGGCGAATACTCAGCAATCAACGCTCGCTCTAAATTATGAGCAGGAGTCTTGCCACGAATAATCGCTAGCTCTTGTGCTAGAAATGACTCGGGTCCAAACTTTCGGATTGCTTCGCATAGCGCCCAAGAACGATTCTCAGTACGAGCTCGTTGAATGTGCTTCAATATACGAACACGCAGATCTTTCTTTCGAGATCCCTGCGTGATACCAATGTAGAAATCACCAGTAACAGAATTCGTAATACTGTATACTATGTGCTTTCGGTCAGAACGTTTCTTTCTCATCATGTCGTTATTATAGCACCTTTTGTCCATTGTGTCAAGCACTTTTTTAGTACCCATATGAGCAAAAGGGTCTTTCAAAAAGTGCTTGACAAGAGCATCGAAAGGTGCTATAATAGAGACTTAATTAATTAGAAAGGTGCTTTATATGCAAGTTGTATTCGCTCCAGAAACTAAACAAGATCTTCGAAATCTATTGAACTACATCGACACTCATGCTAGTGCAATTGCTAAACGTCGCAAGAACGCTGAGTATTTGAAAGAGGTCAACGTGGTGCGTAGCAAGTTAGCAGCCAGCTTTGCTGAACGAGCTCCAGGCCCTGGTGCTTGCAGATGGCAAGAAATTGGTGTGCTCAGCATCTGTGATAAGATTGCAGAACAATTTCAAGTGCCAATCTACGATGTAGTTGGCGATGCAAATCCATATTTGAAGTTTAACTGAAAGAATATATGCGTAGAAAAGAAATTATCAAAGGCCTAAAGAACTCTACTCGTTTTCGAGTGATGCTTAATGGCATTGGTCTCTATATGAGTATCAGTGATACTGAGAAGTGTTTTGCTACAAGTTCGCACAGAGTGGCGACACAAGTTGCGCTGCAGCAATTAGTTAAAGAAAAGACTACTGGTCTTGGCACCACAGTTAAAGTTTACAACGACAAGTTACAATCCGAATCAATTCAAGTACAGGTAGATTTAATATGACAAATACAGATTACGATCTCGACGAATTCGTTAACAATAGCGGAACTAATGTCGATTTTACTAAGTATGAAGACGATGCAAGCACAATTGATATGTTTGAACGACTTCCAGCAATGTTCGCAGCAAAATTCAAATGGGATACTTTGAATGAATCTGCAGACCCAGTATTGGTATGGGAGCTTGATGGGCGACCCGTAGCATGGTACGATTGCGAAATGTTCGTTGGATATATAAAAGCATAAAACGGAAAAACCCACAATTTAAGGGTACTAACCTATTGATTTTATTGTGGAATCTGACACACCAAATCGTAAAAATGCTAAAGTACCCTTAAATAGACGTTTTACTTAACAATATACCTATATACCCTTTTCAATGAAAATAGCACTTGCCAGCGATTTACACTTAGAATTTCAAGACATCATACTCAAAAATACTGAGAATGCCGATGTATTGATTCTAAGTGGTGATATACTTGTCGCAGAAGACCTGCACAATCATCCCGAAGTGCATCCAAACGACCCAGTTAACATCCCTAACTTGAGCCGTAGACAACTATCGGCACAACGGTTCCGTGACTTTATCAAGCGTTGCAGTTTTCAATTTCCACATGTCGTTGTAATTGCGGGGAATCACGAATTCTATCATGGTAACTGGAAAGCAAGCATTCAATATTTGCGCGATGAATATAGTAAGTTTCCAAATGTCTATTTTCTAGAACAAGAGTTAAAGACTATAGATGATGTGACATTTATTGGCGGGACACTCTGGACTGATTGCAATAAAGGCGATCCATTAACACTACACGCATTAGGTGATATGATGAATGACTTTAGAGTAATTCGCAATGATGAACTTGGATTTACTAAGTTACGTCCTGCTCATACTATGCATCGTCATCGACAAACTATGCAATTCATGAAAGTGATGCTACCTACATTGACAAACAGCAAAGTTGTTGTGGTTGGACATCATGCACCGAGTCCGTTAAGTATTCACGATAGATATAAGCACAATGTTCATTCATTAATGAATGGTGGATACCATAGTGATCTGAGTGATTTTATTTTAGATCATCCGCAGATTAAACTCTGGACCCACGGTCATATGCATGATCCTAGTGATTATATGATTGGAGACACTCGGGTGGTTTGCAACCCACGTGGGTATGCCGGTCATGATGAACACGCCGACGTGTTTGAACTGAAATTCCTAGAAATCTGACAGTATCCGACTCTTTTGCTCGGATACTTACTTTTTGCTTGACACGATGACCAAAAGGTGCTATAATTGAGGCTTAAACAGTAAGGAACACGAAATGGCAAAGCTCTTAATTTCTACTCAGATTCACGAAAATTATGGCGCCCATGATTGGGACGGCGAAGGCGAGTGTCCTCAATACTGGAAAGCCAAGGGCGGCAGTGATTATGTCGTTAAGAAATTCAAAGGCGATGCTACTATGGCTATCATGGGTCTGCGCTCGCAAATTGAATGCGATGACAATTACTTTCGCGAATCAATTATTAATTGGAAAATCGTTCCTAACGATTATATGACAGAGTTTGAGAAAGATCAACTTGGTTATATGGGCAAGATTCAGTATGGTCCTAAAGAACTCGTGTGGTAATATATAATATATGTCTTATACAGTATTCAAACATTCTAAAGAATTCGGACCTCGTAAAGGCCTAGAAGGACCTTTCCATTATCGCAATGGCAGGGTTCTGTATTACGATCCTAAAGAAGGAAAGTATTATGATCCTTTGACAGATTTTTACGTTGAATACGACGAGGTAAAGGAACTATAAATGTACGTAGTTTGTCGAGAGTGTGGAGGAACACATGAACCCAATGTCATTAAAACACTTAATGTCGAAGAAGATTTCGAGGGCCGTGATGTATTGGAATTTATTTGCCCAGTCACGGAAGAACCGACGAAAAGTATTATTCTCGGCAACTAGTATAATTTCAGAAGAAAAGATTGCTGCATTTTTTATAATATCATTTATACTATGTGTCATAGTAAATGTAATAATACTATTTGCTTTAGATTATTTACTAGTAATTAAAGTAATAGGAATAATATGAAAAGCATTTTAGTAAATGCAGTCAGGGAAATGCTGGATCGTCATTGGAGTGTCTATGAGATTGCGGCAAAGCTGAATTTGGATGTTAACCTTGTTCAGCAGATAATTGATCTGTTAACATAGCAAAGAATTTTATTATGGAAAAAGAATTGCCAGTAAAAACAAAGCAAGTAGTCCAATATGTTGGAAATGCGACCATTCATCTTTGGCCTTGGACTACTGAAGAGATATATGTCGCCCGCATACCTTTCGTTTTAAATCATCCAACACTAGGCAAATGCCCCGATGTTAGAACATCTCGAATTGTCAAACAACCAGATGAGTCTGGTCGATTTGAAACCCTCAACACAATATATGAAAAAGTAGAAAGTGAAGATAATCATGGAAATGAATGAATATGTAAAAGAGCTCGAGGCTCAAGTTGATCCAACCGTTGTCGAGAAGATTAAAGATTGGCCAGTAGAAACCAAACTCTATATGTACTTGCACAATATTCAATTGGCAATGATGAAAGAGTTTAAAGAAAATCAAGTTGTATTTCCTAAAGTACCAGCTAAAGACTTTATGCAATGGCGTATGCCAAAGATTGAATATCTAGGTTATCCTACTCCAGGTACTACAACTTATGAATACAAGCAAGGTTGATAAACTCTATAAGATTGCAATGGTTCAAGACGGTATAGAGTCTGAAAGAGATCTTATACACGCATTCGCGGAGTTGATTGTTCGAGAATGTGCTGATATTGCTGCCGATCATGATGGGTTGGATATTTACGAAGAAATTAGAGAACATTTCGGAGTTCAAGAATGAAAATAACAGAAGTGCAAGCACATAATACTCGTATTCATAATGAAGTCGTTAGAACAGAACGAATTCATAATGAACAATTAAACAAGCATCGTCTTGAGAAATTGCGTCAAGTCGATACTGAGGAAAAACGTATTGAAGCAAATCGGCGCATGAATCGCGCGGGCCAAAACGTGGATAAATTAGCATGATAAAATATATTGCATTAGGATTAACACTAATATCAGCATTTCAAATGTACCAATACTGGGACTCTGCATTATTCGATGCATGGTGTGTTGGGTTTACTGGCTGGCTTAATGTTTTTTTCTATGAATTAGAGAAAAAAAGAAATGTCGAATAAAGATACAATTTGGATTGTTGCTGGTAATAGGCAAGAGTTTGATGCATACGTCTTGCGCAAAATTAATCAAAAGATACAACTACTTAGTCCTGTACAACTACGTAGTTCCATACTAACCGAATATAAGTTTGTCTTTAGAACAGACCAATTAAGAGGTTTAGATGATATTAAAGGTTTCTATATTGGAAGCTATAAATCAAGACCAGATATTGATGAGATTCACGATGCAATTGCCATGATAAAATCTAAAAGCATTCTTAGAGGGACCAACACTTTTATAGTCCATCAGGAAGGCCTCGCGTACGGCACCTCACCATTTTTAATTCAATCATACACTTAACATCTTTTCCCTTTCCTGTCAACCTTTTTTAGTACCCGAGCAAAAGACTCGGGTATTTTACTTTGTGCTTGACACTCTGACCAAAAGGTGCTATAATAGTGGCATAAACAGCAACAGGAGTAGATGATGCGCGAACAGACAACGAAACTTCTAGCCATGATGGACGAAGGTTTAATAAGGGCAGAAACAATCGTAGAGATGTGTCTTGCCTATATGAGTGAAGACGATGTGGCAGACATGATGCGGTCCAACGACATTGTTGACTATGATGAAGATGATGGTCAGCCTGACGAAGCCCAGGAATGGGAATCGTTTGACCCAGATTGCTAATAGAAAGGATAATATATGTGGATAGTACAAGTATACGATACGGTTGAAGCAACATTCAAGTATGAGGAATTTCGCAATCGCAAGGCTGCAGAATCCTACGCTGAAGATTTTGAAATTATCGCTAGTCTGTATGGACAGGCTGGACGCTATACAAAGATATCAGTTCAGTACATGAGTTAACCCTTTGGAGCAAAGGGTCTTTGCTTGACATTTGACTCCAACGGTGCTATAATTGAGGCTTAACAGTAAGGAACTTATATGACACGAGAAGAAGCTAGAATCGCACAAGAACAAGCAGTCGCAGAATTCTTGGCACAAGGTGGAATGGTTGAGGTCTTGAAGGGTCGGAAGAATCCGAAACCCGTCAGTGCTCGAGGCAAATTCAATTCTGGAATGAAAATTCGGATGGACCCAACGGCCCGTTTCCCTAGCAAAAATTACGCTTAAGGATATATTATGATTGCAGAACAGACAATGTATGATACTCGACACGGCGGACCCTTTGACCGGGGTAATGCAGATTCCTATTACAATCGAGGATATGCTCCGCATTATTACACAGGTAGCACCTACGATAGCGAGCGGATTGATATGAAAGATATGACTGCAGCTGAGATTACAGCATACACCGCAGGATACAATGAGAACGAAGAATCGGGCAACAAGAAAGCTTGGTAGTACCCAAGCAATCCGTAGGGTCTCTTTCTGAATGCTTGACAAGATGACCAAAAGGTGCTATAATTGAGGCATAAACAGTAAGGAACTTATATGGCAAGATACGAAATTACCCCTTTTAATTTGGCTGACATTGGTTATAATGGACATGGTTCAATCCGTATTAAGGTTGAGGGTTATTGGTCTCAGGATGTTATTACCCTTTATATTGATCGCGCATATGGTTCTAATGGATGGACCGTTAAGCTTTCTCATTCCTCAGGTGGTCGAGATACCAAAGTAATAGAGTGCGATATGGAAGCAGAAATGAATTTTGCTACAGCACTTAACGTGATGGCTAAAATTGGTCTCGATATTAAGACAACTAAGTTCGGTATGCTGGAAGAAAATTATCAGCGCCGAGTCAAAGACGACAAAGAACGCCTTGAGAAAGAAAAGGCAGAATTTGCTGCAGCTGTCGCGGCTGATAAAGAAATTGGAATTGCGTTGGCTCGATATAAATTAGATACCATAGGCGATTTCGGTGAATTGAAAGTATTTGCCCGCGGAACAGATAAAATCCGTCGATTCTCAGTATCGCATCGGGTTAAAAAGACATTCTTTCTGCAGGGAATGCGAATTTCCAAGCAGGAAGCAATTGTAGAGTTGGCAAAATGCTCAGCTCGTGAAGTAACTATCTAAGGAAAACATTATGAATCAGATTCAAAAAGAAGCCGCCCTATACGTGGCAAAAGTAATTAGTTTGGCAGTTGGTGTAGGAATGGTAACGATGTTATCTGTGATCTATATTGGTATGACAGAAACGTTTTTATTAATCGCCGGGTTATTGCTAGTTAATCTCGCATTTGCAGCATTTGAGAATAAAGTAAAAGAATTAGAACACTTGGAACGCATGAATGAAATTGCAGCTGATCGAGAAAAACGTATGGCTGAATTGAATGCAAAATGAATAAAGAATTAAACGAAAAACACGCAGCCAATCCTCAGGCCGGCGACTATTGGTCCGAGCGAGCTTTTATTCCATGCTTCTTGGTAATAGATGTGTCGAGGTTTTCGGTATCGTTTTTATCCAAGACAAAAACTGTGCAGGGAGATAAATTCTGGGACACATCACATATAGAGACGTGTACTCATAAGGAATTCAAAAAGCGTTTATGTTATGAATTTGTCTCAGGTACATGGTGTGATGTTACCCCTAACTGGAAACATGCTGCAGAATATATCGAAGAAGCGTTTGCCACACTATGAACGATCAGCTTAGAAAGTTTCATCGTTTATCTGGTCTTGACATCTATGGTCTTGGAAAAGATAGAGAGAAATGGGAAGCAGCAATCGACAGATATACCGAGTTAGTTATCAAGGAGTGTGGATTTTATCTCCTTGAAAATGAGATAGTAGACATTATGGATGTGATTGGTATGGAAGATCACTTTAAAGGAAAATAAAATGGCAAAAGAAAAAATCAACGAAAACTTCAACCTGAGCTTTTCTTCACGGGATAGTAATACTAGCGATACTATTATGGATTGCAATATCAGTTTTGAAAATCCACGAGACGACCATGCAATCGTATCTAAGATTGCTACCTGGCTCGTAGCAATTGGTCGGACCAATATCGCAGTTCGACTTGTGAATCCAAAATAATATGTTCTTCTGGACAATAGTATTAATCTCAACGAATATTACCTATATTGGTCAGTTTGAGGATGAGGCCAAATGCAATAAAGCTGTAGAAGCGATTAAGACTCAATATATTAAAGCGGCGTGCATTCAAGCCAAAGCACCAGATAAGGATCAAAAGAAATGATATTTTTTCTAATCATAGTATATGATCTAATCCTATTATCAGGGACGGCGTATCTGGTGCAAGAGTGTAACTGGTCTATGTGGACGTTCCTTTTGACGGCATGTTTCTTTATGACCACTAAGTCAAGCGACGAAAAAGAACCCACATAGATCAAAGGGTCTTTTGGAAAGTGCTTGACAAGGTCCCCAAAAGGTGCTATAATAGTAGCATAAACAGTAAGGAACTAAAAATGGTAACAGTCAATATCACTCTCAATCCGAAACAAGTCGGTCTACTTCTGGGAATTCTGGATCAAATCGATCGCGATCTAATCTATACCACTTCTGAGGAATACGAAATTCATCACCAAGTCGAGTCTATTTTAGAAGACGCTGAAAACGAAATTACCAACCTATATTAATCTGGAATATTATTATGTCACATCATTTAGTCGTTTTTGCACAATTTTGCCGGGATAACGGCCTAACTCTAACAGAAGCAATTGCCTATGTAGGCGACAACTACGATAATCTGGATTCAGATATTGTAAATGCCTACGAAGAAACCTATCAGGAATTAATGAATTTCGTGGAATCAGAAACAGTATGACGGATTACAAATCAAATCGAATCAAAGAACTTGCTCCACAATGCTGGGAACTCACAGAATTTGGTCTTAATTTTAATTATCAAAAGTTCGCCGAGTTGATTGTGCGGGAATGTATTGAGATTGTTGACAAATGGTCATATGATGGACCCTATCGAGAAGAAGGTGATATTATTCCCGTGAAAAAGATTAAAGAACATTTCGGAGTTGAAGAATGAACGAACGAATTATAGAACTTGCTGACAAGGCTGTTGAGGACATTTCCTCTGGTCCCTGGAACATTTCTGATGAATTTTGTAAAAAGTTCGCCGAACTAATTGTTCGTGAATGTGCTACACTTGCGTTTGATGGTCCCAATGGTATCTTGGAACATTTCGGAGTTGAAGATAACTCAATCAAGGTCGGTAGCCGAATCAAAGTTGTTTCTAAATTCAATGTTGGTGCTAGGGGCACAGTTAACTATATTGAACCATCTGGTAAATTATGGGTTCGGCGAGATGGAGCCAGCAGTGATGTATCCTATTATCCAACTGAAGTGATTGGAGATGACTAATGAACATGCCAATCGTCCCTGATAATGTAATCAAGATGTGGAATGATCCACACTTCCAACTACTTGCCGAGGTTGATAAACTATTGAATAGTAGCAAAATTTGGGGTGGTATGGATTGGAGTTATAATCCTATATATCCCGTCAAGTATCTACCTGTAAGAGATAAGGTAAACCAGGCATTAGCAGATATTAGAAAAGAATATGGAATTGAATGATGAACGAACGAATTAAACAACTTGCTGATGAGGCTGCAAAATACAGTGCTATAATGGCTCTTCCTACAGGTGAGTCGGGAGACAAATTATTTGTAGAAAAGTTCGCCGAGTTGATTGTGCGGGAATGCGCTGATGTAGGTGCCTTTGGACAGGGGCCTACTGATAGTGAGTTGATCAAACGAGGAGTATTGGAACACTTTGGAATAGAGTAATATGATTAGTTTTATTATGGGATATATCGTAGGAGTATTGTATATGTGCTATCGTAGTAACGAAGATAGAAAAGTTGATATACCATGATAGAAATACTAGTAATAATGATAGTTTGTCTGGCAATAAAGATAAGTATCGTATTTACTATAAAATCGAGGTATAGTAAGTAATGATCGAATATTGCTATAATATAGCATAGACTGTGGATAACCTGTGGATAGAGATCGCAGAGCTATCTAAAATCGAGCCTAAAGAAAACTCTGTATTTATACGGTAAATGGCTGGTTCAGATTCTATACGACCGGATCAGATTATAAACGGCAGAGTAATAATCTAAACTCGCGAGTCACCTTTCATACTCTATGTGCTATAACATCTTTTCCCTACCCTGTCAACCTTTTTATAGTACCCATACATCTCAAAGGGTCTTTAAACTAATGCTTGACGATCTGACCAAAAGGCGCTATAATAGAGGCATAAACAGCAACAGAAGGACTCTTATATGAACAGCAGCAAACAGATCGCAATGTATGGTATGACAGAAGACGAGATTCAGTCTCAGTATATGGAGTCTATTACAGCGCGCTTCAGTGGTCTGGAGATGGTGATTGCAGGTCTATTAAGCGATTGTCAAGAGATGAATCAGTATCAGCACGCTGCGACAGTGAATCAAGAAGCCAGCAAAGAGCGGATTCGTCAGCAACTGAACGTAGCGAAGCACATTCTGTTTAAGATGGTTGACCAGCGCGAAGCAGAATTTGAATAAGTCGAAGGGATCGTATCCCCTAGGCGCCGAGTGAGAAATTCTCGGCAACTAATACCCGAGCGATTCGAAGGGTCTTTTGGAAAGTGCTTGACGATCTGACCAAAAGGCGCTATAATAGCAGCATAAACAGCAAAAAGGAATCACGATGCAAGATACAATGACCCGCAAAGAAGAACTGCACAGCATCTACTGGGATATGTACAAAGATGCTCATGGCTTCCGTCCTCGCCACGTGGACACTACGGGTTGGACCGAAGAGCAGTTTGCGGCTGAATTCGCTATGCTCGAGCAAATTATCATCCGCGAGAACCAGGAACGTCTGGTCTCAGAGGCTAAGGCCATCCAACGCTTCGAGAACCAGATTATGCAGCTGATAACCACTGGTGCCAAGACCCGTGAGCAGGCTATCATATGGATGCATGCTGCTGAAGGCACCGGCGGCGACGACGAGTTCCTGTGCTACACCCTGGGCCTGCCTTATCGTTATTTCAAGTAATAGGTTGCTAAAAAGACCCTATAGAGATATGGGTCTTTTGGAAAGTGCTTGACGATCTGACCAAAAGGTGCTATAATAGAGGCATAAACAGCAACAGAGGTATATATGAAAGTAGCAGTCAAATTCAACAAAGCAAAGAATCGTTTCGAAGGATTCGTGGATGGCAAGATGGTGACACGCTCAAAGCATGAGATGTACGTCAAGAACGTTCTAGCTAGCATGGGTCTAGAGGTCGAAGAGTCCACAGGTCTCGTGAACAATCAGCCTAAGATTGACGAGTTTGGCATCAATAAACGCTTTGAGTTCGTTCAGCAGATGGTCACAATGGTTGGTAAGAAGACTATTGCCTCAGCGATCATCACAGGTCAGGGTGGTCTGGGTAAGACGCACACAGTGTTGAAGTCGCTCAAGGCCCAGGGCTTGATCGATACTACAGACCTCGCAGCGTTCGAAGAGGGTTACAAGTTTAACTCTTCGAAGTCTTATCGTGTTGTCAAGGGTTACAGCACAGCAAAAGGTCTCTATCGTACGTTGTTCGAGGGCAACGGACAAGTTCTCGTGTTCGACGACTGCGACAGTGTTCTCAAAGATCCCGTAGCGTTGAACTTGCTCAAGGGCGCCCTGGATTCTTACGGTGAGCGCTGGATCTCCTGGAACGCAGACATGAAAGACGAAGATCTGCCTCGCTCATTCAAGTTCACAGGTGCCATCGTGTTCATCAGCAACATGGACGCTGATCGTATAGACCAAGCAGTGAAGACACGCGCTATGTGCGTTGACTTGTCCATGACACAGATGCAGAAGCTAGAGCGCATGGAAGTGATCATGAAAGAAGACGAATTCCTGCCTGAGTACAGCATGGGCTTTAAGCAAGACGCTTTGAATCTGCTTAAAGAAGTAGCAAATACAGTAGACAATTTGTCTCTACGTTCGTTGATTGCAGTGACGAAGATTCGCGCTGAGAATGAGAATTGGAAAGATCTGGCTCGTTACATCGTCAGCGCCGGGGCGTAAAGCCCTACAGGGCAAAGGGTCTTTGCTTGACCCTCTGTCCATTTTGTGCTATAATAAGACATAGTAACAAGGAACCCATATGATACGATTCGCAATTGAGCTATTCCAAGCAACAGTCTTCGCAGCGACAATGTTCGCAGCGTTCATCATCTACTTCTACGCAATGTAATATGACTACGAAATACACTAAAGAAGAAATCAACGAAGTCCTCAACGAGTTCGGCGAAGTAACCTACGAACACTGGGGCTCTTATGCCTACTCAGCGGGTGCTCTACAGATGCAGCTCTCTACTCTACTCGCGGACATGCCTAGGTACAAGCAAGCAGAGGTGTTAAGTAATTTGAAGGCATTGACAGAGAAATATAGTAAACAAAAGGAGACTGTATGAGCAAAATGAAGGATCTATTCATCGAAATCGAAGTTTTGTATGACGCATGCGTCATATTATATGACGCAGGTATCTCTGAGACAGAGATCGCTAGACGCTTGAATATTCCCCTAGGGGCAGTTCGGGCGGTGACAGATGCCGTGGACGAGATGGCTTACCATGTAGATATGCGTGAAGGGTACGACCGCGAGGTTATGGTATAGT
>Ga0209500_10000044_pt1 | contig 112737 bp, 116 predicted proteins | sample S_140212_EF_Meta_FD_187323 | JGI IMG/M metagenome (GOLD analysis project Ga0209500, IMG submission 187323) | Freshwater microbial communities from Lake Simoncouche, Canada to study carbon cycling - S_140212_EF_MetaG (SPAdes) (version 2) | ecosystem: Environmental > Aquatic > Freshwater > Lake...
GAGGGTGAAGCCGCGTTGAAGGGTTTTGGACAAGGGGGCTGAAAAGGAGGAGTGGTTTTGCAGTGGCATGGTTGATGGTACCCAAGGCTGGCGGTGGTGGCGCCGACAAAAATCAATTCTGCCTTACAAATGTAAAACCGCCGCGAGGCCTTGTGGGCGTCGCGGCGATAAGGTTAAGGCTTCTGGTTTGATGTCACCCAAAAGAGGGATTCATAGCGTAATTTAAAAATTTACGGGGCGCCGAACGTAATCGTATCGAAGTAATACGTTTGACCGGTTCCTGGGACGTTGAAATCGAAAAATATTGACACCTTTCCGTACGTGCTTGCAACATTCAATGCCGCCGTGCCAGTCGCTTGTGTAGCGAAGTTGAACGTTAGAGTTTGCCAGCCAGAGGCAACGGTTGTAACAGCCTCTGTTTCAACTGAAATTGTCGGGTCGGTCAAGTGCTCGGCTTTCAATCTAATCGTTTTTCCTACGGTTGGAGCCCATACGCTGACCGTCATCGTTTTTGCGCTGCTTGTAAATGGGATCGTTCCCGTGACAACAGTAGTGCCAGCCCATGTTTCAGATGGCGTACCAACGGCGCCTTTGACCACTTTCACGGCGTTAACCGTGCCACCTGTTGGGGCTGCTTGAACGACACTGGCGTTGCCACCGAAGTCAACCACGCTATATGTCAAGGCGCTGTTGTCAAAAGTCACGGGGAGCGAGACGGTTGATAGCGTCGGGGTCGGGCAAGTTTGAGAAACTCCAGATACCCCAATAAATTTGAGGTCGTCTACATAGTAAGTGGCGTCGACTTTATTTCCAAAATTCGGGAAAATACTTGCTTTGTTATACACAGTGGCAGTGTTTAGCGCTGGTGTTCCTGTTGCATTTGCGCTGAAATCAAATGTCAGCGTTTGCCAAGTATTGGCTGTCGTGACGGTTGCATCGGTTTCGACGCTCTTTGCGCCATCTGCCGAGTTCTCAAGTTTCAAACGAAACACTGTGTTTGCGGCGGGCGCGTACGCTCGTAGCGTCATCGTCTTGTTGGTACTGGTGAGTGGAATTGTGGGCACGCTTCCAGTGGTTCCTGTAGCGCACGTTGTAATCGTAGAGCCGGCCCAAGTCTCGCCCGCAGCCGTCTTTATCAGCTTAAGGGCTTTGTTACCGCTCAATGCTGGATCTGTGGCAATCGTTCCAGTGAGGCCGCCAAAATCGGTCAGCGTTGGCGCAGTGGTCTCATCAAAAGTAGCGTAGGTGGTGCTTGCGACCACGGGTGCTGCCACAGTTACAGTGATCGCTGCAGAAGTAGCTGCTAAGTAGGTGGAGTCCGCCGCCTTGGTAGCGGTCACGGTGCAAGACCCGACTGCGGTGGCGGTCAGCGTGCTGCTGGTGATAGAGCAAGAGCTAGAGCCAGACGCCACCGCATAGGTCACCGCGCCGGTGCCGGAGCCGCCGGAAGTGCTCAGGGCCGTGGTGCCTGCGGTCGTCAGACTGGCGGATGCAGCACTGGCAGTCAAAGTGGCTTGCGCCGTCAGGATGGGGGTAGAAGCACTCCCGCCCCCGCACGCCGAAACCAGCATGGCCGTGGCGACGGCGCAGGCTGACAAGGTAATGGTATTTCTAAGTTGGTACACGGCATGGCCTCCTAAGGCGAGTGGGTCAATAAAAACGATGGAAAAGAACACCTGAAAGCGCATTATGAAAGCGCTTTCAGAATGGTAAAAACTTTTTTACAATTCAGCAAGGTGGTGGCGCTAGGGGATTACCCTAGAAACACCTTAGGGCTTTCCCTAGGTGAGATCGGCCAGGTGTCCGGCTGACCGGCGTATTTATTTGGTGGTGAAGTAAATCTGGTCGATTTGGGCGCTAAAGGTCGGGGTGCCGCCCACCGCCTCTAAGCTAAAGGGCACGGACACCGGACCCTGCGCCGCGACTCCAAATTCACTCAGAGGGATTACGATTTCTTGCCACTCGGTGGACGCGGTAAGGTTGCTGGCCAGCGCGACCCAGCCCACAGGGCCGGTGCCTGCCAAGCGGACCCGCACCCACTGCGCAGAACTGCTGGTTTTAATCATGAAGCGTAGGGTTTTGTAGGCGCTGAGGTCGCGCTCGGCACCAACAAACTGCCAGCCGCTGCCGTCGGAGTTGAGTGTGCAAGTAAGGCCGTTGGCGCCTTCATAAGCGCTGGCGCTGTTGTCTTGCACTACGCCGCGGTTGTAACTTTGGGCACTGGTGAGGCCCGACCAGGCGCCGGCGTAGGCGCTGGAGGTGTCGGCGTAGACGCGCAAGCTTGCGGGAACCGCGTCCGTGCTGCCGGGGGTGCTTGGGCTGCTGCTTGGTGTGGGAAAGGGCGTGGCAGCGGCGCTGGGGTAGGCGCCGGTACTGCCCGTGGTGCTCCAGGGCATGGACAGTTGGGAGTCAAAGTCGTTGCCGTTGACCACCAGGATTAGGCTCGGGCCGCTGAGTTTGGTGAGTTCGAGCCGCACTGATTCACCCGTGAGCGTGGTAGCGGGAATGCCGGTGAAGTTAAACCGTGTTGCATGGTTTCCGCTTGCGGAAGTTGCCGGGTTGGCGTTGCTTTCGCTGATGAGCGTCTCAGACCCTGCGCTGTTGCGTCGGTAAATGCGGGCGCGTACGGGCGTTGAGCCAGAGTTTGAAAGCGTCCAGATCGAAGCAGACCAGGCCCCAGCATCAAAACTCCCAGTCAGGAATGGAGTGTACCAAGACAGCGGTGCGTCGGCGAGTGTCACCAGCGGCTGGGCGCCTGTGGTGCTGCCTGCGGCCGCGTTCATGTGCGGATCCTGGCTCAAGTGCCAGATGGACGGCAATCCCGCGGCGCTGTCCTTGGCGGGCCAGGCACGGGTGTAGTGGCGAACATAGTCTATGACATAGGTCTGCGGGAAAACCGTTGACCCATCGGCCCATCCACCCCAGGCGCCACCGACCGCCAGGTTGAGTAGCAAAAAGTAAGGCTTGTGGAACTCTTCCATGTCGGCGGTGATGAGCTTGGTGCCGAAGGCAATTCCGTCGATGTACCAGGTAAAGCTTTGTGGCGTCCAGTCCAACCGGTAGGTGTGAAAGTCCGCCGAGAGCTTGGCCGCGTTGCGGTAGGCAAAGCTGGGCATGGGATTTATATTTTTGGCATTGAAATAGTGCAAGGTGCCATGGGTGGTGTAGTCGCCAGAGCCGTCGGACAGGCCGCCAATCATTTCCATGGCGTCAATCTCGCCGCAGCCCGGCCAAGCAACGTTGCCCCCGTACAGGTTCCAGGAGCTGCACGTATTGCCCAAGAGCCAAAAGGCCGGCCACATGCCCTGGGTGGCGGGTAGCTTGGCGTGCATTTCGAACCGACCGTATTGGAATGATTTTTTGCGTGAGCTCTGGATGCGCGACGAGGTGTAGGGCGCGTCGCCCACGCTCTCGCGCCGGGCGGTGATGGTGAGGTAGCCGCCGCTGACTACGGCGTTGTCACGTTGGTAGTACTGCGACTCGTTGTTGCCCCAACCGCCCGCGCCGATGTCGTGCGTCCAGACCGTGGTGTCCAACTGGGTGCCATTGAATTCCTCGCTCCAGTCGAGCACCCAGTCATCGGCAGGCGTGGTGATAGGGCTTGTATACGTAGGTTCAGGCGAAACGGCGGCAAGCTGTGAGGGTGTGCTACCGCCCCCGCAAGCGCAAAGCACCACTGCCAAGCCCAGGGCGGCGCCCACGGCAAGGACTCTAATAATTCGCATCGATGGCTTTCAGGTGCAGCGATCTGCTGCGCTTGGCCAGCGCAGATCGCAAGGGGAAACAAAAGAATGGCGAGGCCCGAGAGCCCCTTATTTATTGCGCTTGGCCCAAAGTGCCAGGTGCGACGGTCAAGGTTTTTCCGTCGCTAAAGCGCACGTTCAGCGGTGCTTTTCCGGCGTTGTAGGCCAGGTAAGTTTTCTGCCCGTCGGCTCTTTTAAATACGCTGTAAAGCGTGGTGTTGGCTGTGACGCCAAAGTCGGGCGGCCCCATTTTTTGCAGACTAAGCAACCAGTGCAGCGCGTGACTGCGGGTGTCGCCCAGTTCAAAGGTGCCCCAGCGGTCCCAGTTGGCCAGGCCAGCCTGGGCATCGGCCACACCTAGGTATTTAGCAAACAGGTCTTGCCAGATGTCGATGGGCTTAGCGCTTTTGCCGCGTGCGGCAAAGACATCAGTCTCTGGCTTGAGCGTGGCCACGCTGCGTTTTACAAATCCAGGGTCGCGCCCCAGGTAGGTGGACGCGGTGGTGATGGGCAGCAAGTTGATGCCCTTAATTTGGCGCGGCTCGTCAATCCACCAAGTGTTGTGCGCGTATTTGCCGCCGAACACCATGCTGGTTTCGACGTTTTGGTACTCGGGTGGAAACACCAGGTGGTGGATGTCAAACCAATAGTGGTTGATAGCCTCAATTTCTGTGGTGTACAGGTAAATACCAAGGTCGCGCAGCGCTTTGTCGCCATTGACCTCGGCCCACAAAATCAGGCCAGCCCAGGCGTTAATGGCTTCGGACGAGGATTCCTGGTTGTTACCGAAGGGCCCCAGTCCGATGCCGGAGGCCCAGGAGTGGCCTTCATAGTGGTCAAAGTTGCGGATAAACGGGAAGTCTGCGCCGCCACGCTTTGGAGTGGCAATGTCTGCAATCAACAGGTCCACCATGCCGCCCCATTGGGCCTTGGACGCCCAGGCTGGGTCGCGCAGCGCGATTTCCGCCATGGCACGGATCCAGTAGCCGTAATGGAAATGGTGGTCGTTCATTTGCTCGACGCTGAAATACTCTTCGGGATAGGCCGCCACCGTGCCCAGGGCTTTGTCGTAGTGGAAATAGGTTTTTGCGTTATCGCCCGCAAACCACTGCTCGACGCGCCCCTTGAGCAGCTTGAGCAATTGGTCTCGGCCCTCAAGGTCACCCTGTTGCTCGACCACGTCCATCAGCTTGGTTATGCGCTGCAAGCCCTTGCCCTGCCAGTAGGGGCCGGTGCCGATTTCAAGCATCATGCGACGCGCATTGCGCTGGTCGGTTTTTATTAGATCGCGCAGCTCCGCGCTGCGCGGGTTCTCGCCCACGCCAGGCCAGAACGGCACGAAGCCGTTGTAGGTTTGGGTTGTCTGAAAACTGCTGCTTGCCAACAGTCGAATCTTGCCGCGCAAGGTGTCATAGGAGGGCCCGAGCTGCGCCTGAACTGCAGGGTTGTTAAACCACTGGTGGGGGTAGAGCCCGAGCAGCGGACCGGCGTCAGTGCCTTCCATGACGCGGGTAGTGGCCGTGTAGGTGTTGGTGACTTTGCTGCTGGCTTCATCAAACTTCCAGTTCACGCGCGTGTCGGTCAAAAAAGCGTAGGCGTGGCGTGTGAACATGGCAAGCGTTTGGGGGCTGGCGTCTGGCAGGGCAGCGGCCGAAACGTAACCTTTGCCCACGGGCAAGCGGCCAATCCATTCGGTGTCAGAAACCAACTCCCAGCGCACGCCGGTGGGGCCAAACAAGGCGTACGGATTGCCTTTGACGTTAAGGGCCAGCACACGGGGGTCTGCGCTTTCGGCCCGGACTGAAGGTGCGGGCAAGCGCAGGCGTACATCGCCTTGCGACAGTTGAAAGGAGGCGAACGGACTGCCATGCGCCACAGTGGCCGTCATCTGGCTGGCGCCCTGGCCCCATTGAATGTCTATGGACCAGTCGCCTGTCTTGGCCAGCTTGGGCTGTCCGGCAACAAAGGCGACGGGTGAAATGAGCAAGGGGTCGGTGTGCGGGTAGTGGATTTCCACGTCGCGCCGCTCCGTGGGTACTACCAATTTGCTGGGGAGCGCGAGCTCAAGCCCGCTGCTGTTGGCCAGCACGGTGAGCGGCTGTGCGAACAGCGCTTCAGGCTTGGCGCTGAAGATCAGCGCGGAATACCACTGGTTGGTGGGCGCCGCCTGCCGCAGCATTTCTGCGGTGCGAAAGGGGGCCTCAGGGACGGCGTTGTCGCCGCCCTTTGGCGCCAGCGTGTAGGCGCCTGCACCGAGCTTGACCGGTTGTGCCCACAGGCCGGACAGGGCGCCGAGCGAAAAAAGAAAGCTCAAGCAAGAGCAGCGAATCATTGACATGGTGACGTCCTGGTCAGAACCAACAACTGGAAATTAACAATCAGGTGATTATGAAAGCGCTTTCAAATTTGTTGCTTAGGGTAATCCACTAGCTTGAGGAATTCAGTTTAAGGATTCAGCGATTTGTTGTTTTTGATGAAAACGAGGGTAAACCCGTACGGTCTTGGCGTCGAAAAAGATCCATGATACCGATTGGCGTGAAAGCGCTTTCATGTTTTTCCAAAATAGAGCATCACCATGAGTCTTCAAAACCCATTCCGCGTGGTCGGGCAACGCATATTCGGTGTCAGCCTGATTGTTAGCGCACTTGTAGTTGCAGCCCCGAGCTACGCCATCGACTTCGGTCCGGAAGGCATGTTTACGCTCACCGGCTTTGCCAAGGTGGAGTCCAGCTTAGGCAGCAACCACTGCGATAACTGCGCCCGCTTTCCTAGCGAAGACCGACAAAGACTCTGGGCCGATGAAGTCGTGCCCGGACGAGAGTACAAAACCAGCGGCGCCACGGTCACGCTGTTTCAGCCCTGGCTGGCTGCCAAGCAAAGCCTGGGTAATGGCTACACCGTAACCGGACTGCTGAGCCAGCGCTGGCGCGACGGAATGCTTGACATGGCTTTTGACCCCAACATCTGGTACGAAAAAAACATTGCGCTGAGCCATGAAGACTACGGACGCGTAGCCATTGGCAGCATGACTAGCCGGGGCTGGGCTGTGGCAGATTACCCTTACGGGACCAACATCGGTCTGTCCCAAGAGTGGGGATCGAGCGGCGCGGGCTACGGCATGCTGGGCAATTCCATTCGTGTGACCACGCGACCTTTGGATGCGCTTGACGGTGATTTGGTGCTGGAAGCCACCTATGACCAGGGCAATACTAAATTCAGCGTCAATAAGCCCTGGTTTGTCGAGCTTTATGCCCAGTACCACCAGGGCGATTTCGTGCTGGATGCGGTGTACCAAGACAGCCGCAATGGCAAGCCCATGGCATGGGGCCACGGACCGTTTTCGGGTCTAACCGACTCGGCCGAGTACGACGCGAAGTTGGGGGGTTCAGGCCAAAGCATCGCCATGGCTATGGCGCGCTACCAACTTACCTCGCAGATCGAGGTGTCTGGCGGGATCCGGGGAAACCGCTGGAGCGGCGCGCATGCTGTGCAACTGACCACTGGCACATCGGGCCTTTGGAACAACATGTTTAACGTGAATTGGGATGACGTCACCAATCTCGGCTATGCCGCGACCTCTACCGACCTGATGGCGGGCTTGCGCTACCGCACCGGCCCGTGGACGGCCTCCACCGGCCTCGTTTATCTGGGCAAGGCCAGTACTTCGAATCCCATGGAGCGCGGCCAAAGCAACGACGCGACCGTAGGAACGATAGGCCTGAACTACGACTACGGGCAAGGACTGCAGCTATACGGTTTTGCAGGAATGGTCCGTTTCGGGCGCCTCGGCCTGGCCCCCTTGTCCATGCCGGGTAACAACGCGTTCTGGAACGTCGATTCCCGCGTAACGCAAGACGGAAACTGGTTCGGCCTAGGCGCTGTATACACATTTTGAAGCAATAACATTGAATTTCAGCCTCCCTATCTTGAGAAAAAACACTATGCTGAAGAACGTAAAACGATGGATGAGCGGCACGCTGCTCGCATGTGGCGCCGTGGCCCTGGTAGCCTGCGGTGGTGGCGGTGTGGTACCTGGAGCGGGCGTTTCCCTGCGACCCCTCAGTGCCGATTTCACCAGCCGTAAGGCCGTGTCCTACTCGCCATTTCGCACCAGCAACCGGGACACCGAAGTGCTGACCGACGCCAATGTCTTGCAGGACTTGACGCTGCTCTCCCAAGGTGGCTTTAAGCTTATTCGGCTTTTCGACAGTTCGGACAATGTGTCTAAGCGCGTGCTTCGATTGCTCAGTGCCAATCCCAGTCTGGATATCAAGGTCATGTTGGGCGCCTATATGTTGAGCGAAAGCAGCCCCTATATCACCGACGTCCAACGTGCGAATAGCCGCACGTTCAATCAGGCAGAAGTAGAGCGCGCCGTCGCGCTGGCACGCGCGTACCCCACCATCGTTGCCGCCGTGAGCGTGGGCAACGAGACCATGGTGAGTTGGTCGTTTGTACCTACCAGCCCGACGCTAATGGCAAGCTACATCACTACGGTGCGAAATCAAATCACCCAACCCGTAACCACCGACGACAACTGGGCATTTTTTGCTGGCGCCAGCGGTGAACCTAATGACCCTAAGGCAGTGCTCAACGCGGTGGACTTTGTGGCAGTCCACACCTACGCCTTGGCCGACAGCCTGTACAACACTTGGGAATGGAAGTTGCCCACGGCTGTTGCCATGATGGATGCGGCCATTGTAAAAGCCAAGGCCGACGTGAGTGCCGTGCGCGCCAATCTGGATAGTCGCGGATTCTCCCAAGTGCCTATCGTGGTCGGAGAAACCGGCTGGAAGGCAGCACTTACCAATGGCGAAACTTTTCGCGCCAGTCCTGCCAACCAACGTATGTACTTTGAGCGTTTGGCCGCATGGGGCGCCAGTGCAGGCGCACCCAAGTCCATCATTTACTTTGAAGCCTTCGACGAGCCCTGGAAGGGCGGAGATGATGGTTGGGGCCTGTTCAACGTAGCGCGCCAGCCCCGCTGCGTGATTAAGGGTTTGTACCCAAGCCTCGCGCCTGAAACCAGCAGTTGCACCGATGCGCAGGCGCTCTACTACATCGCGCCCGTCACCCATGGCGCCGTCACCGCTAGCCGCTATACCGCCTATGCGGATACGGTGACTGCAAGCGAAGCCCGACCCTCGGAATCCCCGCGCTATGACGCTTGGCAAAACGGCACTACCGCCGATTACCCCCAAACTGCGGGCGCTGCGGCACCGAATGACCTGGGTAACGGCATTACGATCACGCCCAAGCCCCTGGACTGGGGTTGGGGCTTGGCCCTGAATCTGCCCAATAGCACGGAAGATTTGTCCAATTTCAACATCTCCTCCGGACGGCTGAACTTCAGCATCAGCACCACGTATGCGGGCAAGCTGGAGGTTGGATTCTTTACTGGCACCACGACGGACAGCACGGGCTTTGACGTCTATTTGCCTATCGCATCTGGCGACTACGGCTACATTAACGATGGCCAATGGCACCAGGTCTCTATTCCTATCAGCGCGATAACGCCCAAGGGTGCGCCCGCCTACAGCATGCCCACTACTGTTAGGTTGGACATGACCAAAGTGCAAAGCCTGTTCACTATTGCCGACCGTTACGCATTGACGGGCAATACCAAGAACGTTGTCACGCCGATCAAAGTAGACGCGATCTACTGGTCGAAATAAGGCAGTTGTCAAACAACACCTCGGTGCGACAGTACCTGACGGCTCACGGGCATGAGGCGCTGCTTGCGCCCAGCGAGCTAGCCTGTAAGGATGCGGGCTCTGTGGCGCCTGCCACCAGCCTCTACCTCAACCCCGCCAAATCCTTCCAAACCCTCGAAGGCTTTGGCGCCGCCTTTACCGAAGCGGCCGCCGTCACCTGGCGCAGCTTGAGCCTAGAGCGCCAAACCGAGCTGCTGCGCGCCTACTTTGACCCCAACCCTGCGAATGGCCATGGTTACACCCTGTGCCGGGTGCATATGAACAGCTGCGACTTTGCGTTGGGCAACTATGCGCACGCTGATGTGGCTGGAGATGTGGATCTGCACAGCTTTAGCATCGACCGCGACCGCCAGGCGCTGCTGCCCATGATCCAGGCGGCGCAAGTGGTGGCGGGCAGGTCGCTGCAACTGCTGGCATCCCCTTGGAGCCCGCCGGCCTGGATGAAGAGCAACGGCCAGATGAACCAGGGTGGCCGTTTGCTGCTCCAGTACCGCGATGCCTGGGCGCGTTGCTATGTCAAGTTCATCGAGGCCTATGCGGCCGAGGGCGTCGCCATTTGGGGCGTATCGGTGCAAAACGAGCCCGCAGCAGTGCAAAGCTGGGACAGCTGCATTTACACCGCCGAAGAGGAACGCGACTTTGTGCGCGACCACCTGGGGCCAGTGCTGCACGCCGCAGGCCTGGGACACATCAAAATTATTGTGTGGGACCACAACCGCGACCGCTTGGTGGAACGCGCGGATGTGGTCTACAGCGACCCCGAAGCGGCAAAGTACGTCTGGGGCGCGGGCTTTCACTGGTACTGCGGCGATCATTTTGACCATGTGCAAATGGTGCACGACGCCTGGCCCGACAAACAACTGCTATTTACCGAAGGCTGCCAAGAAGGCGGCCCGCACACCGGCGAGTGGGAGCTAGGCGAGCGTTACGCCCGATCCATCATTCAAGACCTGAACCACTGGACGGTCGGCTGGATCGACTGGAACCTGCTGCTAGACCACACCGGCGGCCCTAACCACGTGGGCAATTTGTGTAGCGCCCCGGTGCTGGCCGATGTGGCGGCAGACATCCTGCTGTACCAAAACTCCTATGCCTATTTGGGCCACTTCTCGCGCTTTATCAAGCCCGGGGCCCGGCGCATTTTGTGCGCAGCCACGCTGGAGGCGCTGGAATGCTGTGCCTTTAGCAACCCCGACGGTTCGCTGGCGGTGGTGGCGCTCAACCGCAGCGAATTAGCAATTGATTTCGCCATACGTTTGGGTGATGCGCACTACGCCGCCTCGCTGCCCGCGCGGGCGATTGCGACTTACGTAAAAGCTTAGCGCAGCGCCTGTTTGCCCCCAAAAGGCCACGCATGGGCGCTAAATCCGCTGCCCTTGCGCGTCAAACGCCAGCACCCAAGTGCGGTCCGCGCCGATCGCCACGGTTTGGCCGCCCTGGTAGTGGCTGTGTTCAGCGCTCACCTTGGCCTTAAGCAGTTCGGCCACCCCTTCGATCCGTACGTGCAGGATGGAGGCGTCACCCAGGTGTTCGGCAAGCGCTATGGTGGCGCTCACGCCCGCGCCATCCGCGCTGACGTGCAGGTGTTCCGGGCGCACGCCGATGTGCTGCGCTTGGCCCAAGTCCGCGCCGCCAAGCGCTGCCCACAAGGCCATGTGAGCGGCACTGGCCCCATCCGCAGGCCGGGGAACCAGGTTGATTTTGGGCGCACCAATAAAGGTGGCGACAAAGGTATTGGCAGGGCGGTTGTACAGCTCCAGCGGTGCGCCCACTTGCTCGATCTTGCCTTGGTTGAACACTGCAATGCGGTTGCCCAGCGTCATGGCTTCGACTTGGTCGTGGGTCACGTAAATCATGGTGGTGCCCAGCTCTTTGTGCAGCCGGGCCAGCTCCACCCGCATGTCTACGCGCAACGCGGCGTCCAGGTTGGACAGCGGCTCGTCAAACAAAAACACCTTAGGCTTGCGCACAATGGCGCGGCCAATGGCCACGCGCTGGCGCTGACCGCCTGAGAGCTCTTTGGGATAGCGCCCTAGCAACTCGCTCATGCGCAAAGTCTCTGCAGCTTGGTGCACTTGCTGGGTGCGCTGCGCTTTGGATACGCCAGCCATCTTCAGGGCAAAGCCCATGTTCTCTTCTACCGTCATGTGGGGGTACAGGGCGTAGCTCTGGAACACCATGGCCGCACCCCGGTCCGAGGGCCGCAAGTCGTTGGCGCGCACGCCGTCAATCAGCAAGTCGCCTGCGCTAATGCTTTCCAGCCCCGCGATCATGCGCAGCGTGGTCGATTTGCCGCAGCCCGAGGGCCCGACAAACACCAGAAACTCGCCGTCTTGCGCCTCAATGTCAATGCCGCGAATGACTTCGAGTTTTTCGTAGCTTTTGCGGATGCCCCGCAGCGTAACCGTGCCCATGTGCGGTGTCCTTCTTTGTGCGCCGGTTTAGGCCGCGTTAGCCAGGCGGGCCGTCGCTTGTTGGGCCAAAAAGCCCTGGTACCAACGCGCACTGTCTTTGAGCGTGCGCTTTTGCGTGGCGTAGTCCACGTGCACGATACCAAAGCGCTTGGCGTAGCCCGAGGCCCATTCAAAATTGTCCATCAGGCTCCAGACCATGTAGCCGCCCATGTTCACGCCCTGCGCCATGGCTTTGTGGACCGCATCAATATGGGTTTGCAGGTAGCGGGTGCGGTCAGCGTCGTGCACCTGGCCATGGATAACTGGGTCTTTGAAGGCGCCACCGTTCTCGGTGATGAACATAGCGGGCACCGTGTAGTCCTGGTGCAGGCGCAGCAAGAGCGCGGTAAGGCCCTGGGGGTACACCTCCCAGCCCATGTCGGTCACTTCCAGGCCGCTTTGGTGCACGTTCCAGGGTTCCCCTGCGCTGACCACAGAGCGCGAGTAGTAGTTGATGCCCAGAAAATCCATAGGCGTTTGGATGATCTCCATGTCACCAGGCTGCACAACGGGGCTGTCGGCCTGCAGATGCTCCAGCACGTCGGCGGGGTAAGCGCCCTTGAACAGCGGATCCATGTACCAGCGCAGCAGGCGGCCGTCTTCGAGCCGGGCTTTGGCCTGGTCGGCTGCGCTTTGGGTGGCGGGCTCGATGGGCGCGAGATTGAGCACGATGCCCAGGCTTGCCTTGCAGCCTGCTTCGCGCAGCGCACGCAGCGCCATGCCGTGGCTGAGCATCAGGTGGTGCGCCACCTGCATGGCCGTGGCCCGGTGCTTGATGCCCGGGGCGAAGATGCCCGTCTCGTGCCCGAGCACCGACATCACCCAGGGCTCGTTGTGGGTGGTAATCGAGGCAACCCGGTTGCCCAGGCGCGCGTGCATGCCCAGGGCGTAGTCCACAAAGTGCTGAGCCGTGTCGCGATTGGCCCAGCCGCCTTTGGCTTGCAGGGCCTCGGGCAGGTCCCAGTGGTTGAGCGTGAGGTAGGGCGCGATGCCGCGCTCGAGCAGACCGTCGACCAGGCGTTCGTAAAAGTCCAGGCCTTTTTCATTCCAGGCGCCGCTGCCGGTGGGCTGCACGCGCGGCCAACTCGTAGAAAAGCGGTACGCGTTGACGCCCAGCTTGGTAATCATGTCCAGATCTTCTGCGCAGCGAACGTAGTGCTCGCAGGCCACGCTGCCGTCGCTGGCGTCGGCAATGGCGCCAGGCACCTTACAAAACGTGTCCCAAATCGACGGGCCTTTGCCGTCGGCGTCGGTGGCGCCTTCGATCTGAAACGCGCTGGTCGCGACGCCCCAGACGAAGTCTTTGGGAAATGCTGCGGCCTGGCCGATAGAAGGGTGGGAATGCATGGGAAAAGAGGAAGGTTTGAAAAATGGTGGGGCAGGGCGGCGTGCGGGGCACTTACTTGACTGCACCTGCGGTCAGGCCGTCAATCAGGCGGCGCGACGAAATAGCAAAAAGCACCAAGAGCGGCAGCGTGGCAATGGCTGATCCCGCCATCACCGCACCCCACTCGGTGTTGACCGGGCTTTGCATGCTGCGCAGGGCCAGTGGCAGGGTGTACATCTCGGGCGAGCGCATCACGATCAGCGGCCCGATAAAGTTGTTCCACGAGGCAATAAAGGTGATTAGCCCCAGCGTGCCCATGGCGGGCTTGAGCAGGGGCACCACAATGCGCCAGTAAATGCCCAGCTCGCCGCAGCCGTCCATGCGCGCGGCCTCAATCAGGTCGCGCGGAATGGAGGTGGTGACAAACTGGCGCATCATGAAAATGCCAAACGCGCTGGCCGCACCGGGAATGTAGAGCGCGCGCGGCTGGTCGATCCAGCCAAAGGCGTCCATGATCATGAAGGTCGGAATCATGCCCAAAAAGGACGGCAGCAGCATGGTGCCCATCACCAGCAGAAACAGCGGCTGCTTGAAGCGAAACTCAAACATCGCAAAGGCATATCCGCCCATAGAGCAAAACAGCAAGGTCAGGCCGGTGGAAGCCAGCGCCACATACAGGCTCCAGCCCAGGCTGCGCCAAAACGGGATCTTGGTGGTCAGGATGTCGAGGTTGAGAAGAAAGTCCGAGCCAAAAAACAGTGGCGGGGGCAGGTTGAAGATCTCGGTGCGCGAATGGCTGGCAAACACGAACATGAAATAAAAGGGCAGCAGCATGACCACGGCGCCCACGGCCACCAGCAGGTAGGCCGCGCGCGGGGCAAGCCGATCGGTGTTGATTTGCATGGGCTTTAAGCGGCGGGGCCACGCGGTTTGAAGGCGCGGTTGGTCAGCCAGGTCAGCAGGGCGACAAACACAAACAGCAGCCATGAGAGCGCGCTGGCGCCGCCAAAGTCATTGAACTCAAAGGCAGTGCGGTACATGTACATGGCGGTGGTCATGCCCGACTGGTCGGTGCCGCCTCGCCCACCGGTCAGGATGAAAGGCTCCTCAAAGAGCTGCAAGCCGCCAATCACGCTCAGGGTCACGCCAAAGTAAATCATGGGCTGCAGACTGGGCAGGGTGATGAACCAGAACTGCTGCCAGCGCCCGGCGCCATCCATGGTGGCGGCCTCGTAAATGTCGCCCGGTATAGTTTGCAGCGCCGCCAGGTACAGCACGGTGTTAAAGCCCACGTAGCGCCAGAACACCACCAGCGCAATGGCCGGCTTGACGTTCTCAGCCCGGCCTAGCCAGTCTGTGGGGGCCTCAGGCGCCAGCCAACCCAGTCCCGGCAGTTCGCCCAGCGCGTGCAAGCCCACGTTGATCAGTCCGTAGTCGGTGGAAAACAAGGTGCTGAACATCATGGCAATCGCCACCGTGCTGGTGATGTAGGGCAGAAAGTAGGCCCCAATCACACTGTTGCGCGTGCGCTTGAACGAGGTGTGAATGAAGTAGGCCAGTGGAATGGCCACCACGTGCTGCGGCACGCCAGCGGCCAAGGCCAGCCAGGCGGTGTTTTTGAGCGACTTCCAGAACCATTCGTCGGTAATGGCAAAGGCAAAGTTGTCCAGGCCCACAAATTTCATGGACGCCAGACCAGCCGTCGGCTCCCAGCTCTGGAACGCCAGAAAGAAAGAAAACCCCAGCGGAAACACGCCAAACACCAGAAACAAAACCACAAACGGGCTCAGCAGCAGGTAGGGCACGGCTTGTGGTGACAGGCGTGGCATAGGGTGACGGGCGTGTGGAGCGGGCTAATGCAAGGTCTGCGATGGGTGCAGATCAGCGCTTAACGCGGCGCTCGATCAGCGCCTTGGCGTCGGCCAAGGCGGTGCGGATGTCCTTGCCCTGGTCCAGCACTTTGTCGAGCTCGGTGCTGACGATCTCGTCGGCAATCGGGTCGAGCTTGTGCACGTCGACCGCAGAGATCTTGCGGGCGGCTTCGCGCCACAGTACACGGGCCTTTTGGTCGGCCAAAAAGCTGATGGGTTGCTCAAAAAACGCGTCGCCATGGACTTCTAGCAGGGCCGGGAATGCATCTTGGGATTTGAATGCGGCGAGTTGTAACTCGGGCGTGAGCGTCATCATGCCGATGAACTCGGCTGCCAGCGCCTTGTTCTTGGCGCCCTTAGGAATGCTGTAAAAGCTGCCGCCCCACGAAGCCCAGGCTTTTTCTGGCAGTTGTGCGGCGCGCCATTGGCCCTTGGTCTCGGGTGCCAGCCAGTTGTTCAGGTGGCCAGCCAGCCAGGCGCCAGACATCTGCGTGGCAATCGTGCCGCGTTTGAAACCCTCAGACCACTCGTTAGACCAGGCGGCAATCTTGCCGTCGAGCTTTTGCTCGCGTACTTTTTTGGCCAGCTCAAAGGCGCGCACAAACCGGGGTGAATCGACCAGTACCTTGCCGCTCTTGTCGATGTACAGGCCGTCCCCGGCTTGCAGATTGGAGCGGATGACAATGTCCTTGATGTCGCGCGCATGCGCCATCAAATAGGCGCCCGTGGTGGCCTTGATTTTGGCGCCCGTGCCCACGTAAGACTCCCAGGACTGGGTCAAATCGGCCTCAGTGACGCCGGCTTTTTTGAGGATGTCGGTGCGATACAGCAGCGTGCCGGGACCGATGTCAGTGGGAATCGCCACTTGCGCGCCCGAACTCGCCGTACCCTGGCGCCAGGCAAAAGGCACAAATCGCGCCTGTTGCGCCTTCATGTTGTAAGGCGCGGCTCCCAGGTCTTCGAGTCCACCGCCTTCGGCAAAACGGCCCACGTAGCCGTATTCCAGCACCATCACGTCGGGCAGATTCGACGAAGTCGAGAGCGCCGTGGTCATGGCGGTGTGGTGGTCGGCGTAGGCGCGGCTGGTGATCTTGATTTCCACGTCTGGGTGCTTTTTCTTCCAGGCCGGAATCGCCGCCTTGGCAATTTCGTCCACGGCGGGAAAGGCGGCAATCGTCAGCGTTTGCTGCGCCTGCGCATTGAACAAGGCACTGCCCGCCATCAGCAGCGCAGCGGCGAGCCAGTTTCCAAACGGTGCGTGTGCCATGGGGCAACTCCCAAATTTTTCTGGAGCGGCTGGCGGTGCAGCCGAACGATGAAGGCGCCTATGAAAGCGCTTTCATTGGATTATAGGAAGCAAGTAGACGTGCACAAGCTAGGGTATTCCCCAGCCCCGACTAAGGGCGCACTTGGGCGCTGGAGCCGCGCACTAGCAGTTCGGGCAACGGCAGTGCGGCGGTGGGTTGGGTGCCGGCGATCATCTGCAGGATGGAGGCGGCCGCCAAGCGTCCCAGTTCATAAGCCGGCTGGTGGATGGTGCTTAACGGGGGTGTGGCATAGACCGAGGTGGGCAAATCGTCAAAGCCCACCAGCGACACATCTTCAGGCACCCGTAGGCCATGCTGGAACAGGCCTAAGGCAGCGCCTGCCGCCATTTGGTCGTTGGCGGCAAAAATGGCGGTGAATTTGCGCTTCTTCGCCACCAGGAGCTTGACGGCATCAAGCCCGCTGATCTCGTGGTAGAGACCGGGCACGATCAGTTGCGGGTCATATGCGATGCCCGCCGTATGCAATGCAGCTCTGTAGCCCAAATGGCGTTGCGAGGCGTCAGGGTGCTCCTCGTCACCGGTAATGAACGCAATCCGCGTGTGGCCCAGCGCCAACAAGTGCTCGGTTGCGCGCAATGCCCCGGTAAAGTTGTCAAAATTGAGCGAAAACAATTGCGCAGCCCGCAACTCGCGCCCAGTCACCACCACCGGCAGCGCTTGCGCACAGGCCTGCAGCGCAGCGTCCGACAGGCGCGGCATGAGCACCACCATGCCGTCCACCCGGCGCGCAAGCAAAGATTCCAAGCAACGCGCCTCGGCCACCGGATCCCAGTGCGTGCTCATGAAAAGCGGGCTGTAGCCCATGGGGTCGAGCTCGTCTTCAATGCCCCGCAGAGCCGCTCCGTAAAACGGGCTGTCAATGGCCTGCGTCACGACGCCAATGCTGAAAGTGCGGCCACCGGCCAGGCCGCGCGCCAGCGGGTTGGGCACAAAGCCCAGGGTCTTGGTGGCTTCGACCACCGCCTCGCGCTTGGCGTCACTCACCACCGCCGTGCCGTTGAGGATGCGCGACACCGTGCTGGGCGAAACACCTGCGAGCTTGGCCACCATTTCCAGTGTCACCGGGGACTTGCTGGCGGCGCGTGGAGACGCGGGATCGCTATTTTTGGTTCTCATTCGCGTTCAGAGTAGGTAGTGGAGGTGTCAAATAACTCTAAGGCTTTGAAAGCGCATTCAATCTTAACTGCGATCAATGGGCTTCTATTTCGGTTGCGGCATCGTGTCACTTCATCGTCATCCGCGCGTACTTGGAATCTTGTGCGTTGCGAGTTCCCCGATAATCCGCGCATGTCCTTTGCTTCCCGTCGCCCCTGGGCGCTCTACCTGGCCACTTTTGCGACGGCACTTTTGGCCGCCGCGAGCGCGGTGTATTGGGCGCTGGGCCTTGCTGAGGTGGCGGGTCAGCGCATGCCGCGCGCCTCTGTTTTGGTGGGTTCCGTCGCGCCGGACACCAAGGACCTGGCGCACGCTTTGGGCGGCGACCTCGCGCTCCAAACCAAGCCGGTCGAAACCGCCAGCACCCAGTACCAGTTGCTAGGCGTGGTTGCCGGCCCAGTAGGGAAAGGCTACGCCTTGTTGGTGGTGGGCGGTGCAGCGCCAAAGACCTATACCGTGGGCGCGGCCGTGGGTGAAGGCCAGGTGCTGCAGTCTGTGTCCGCACGCGGCGCCAGGATTGGCAGCTCGCTGCAAGGCAGCACGGCGTTTGAGCTGAGTTTGCCCAAGCCGGCCGGGTCCTGAAATTACGCTCCCAGCGCAGCTGTCTGCGCAGCGTTCTGCACGGGTTTTTACCTCTGGGACGGGCTTTCGAATTCATGTAAGCTTACTTAAGTTTCTAGTTCAAATTCCTCAGGAGCGATTCCATGCAAATAGGCGTACCTGCCGAGACTGCGGCGGGTGAAACCCGCGTTGCCGTCACCCCCGAAACGGTGAAGAAACTCATCGCCCAAGGCCACGCGGTGAGGGTGCAATCTGGCGCCGGCGTGCGCGCCAGCGTCACCGACCTGGCTTATGCGGCCGCAGGCGCTGAAATCTGTGATGCCAGCGCCGCCTTGGCCAGTCCGCTGGTGCTTAAAGTCGTGGCGCCTAGCGCCCAGGAGTTGCCTCACATGGCATCGGGCGCCGCCTTGGTGGGCATGCTCAACCCGTTTGACGCTGACGGCCTGGCCCGCCTGGCTGGCGCAGGATTGACCAGTTTTGCCCTGGAAGCCGCGCCGCGCACTACCCGTGCTCAAAGCATGGATGTGCTGTCAAGCCAGGCCAATATCGCCGGCTACAAGGCGGTGATGATTGCCGCAGACAAATACCAGCGCTTCTTTCCCATGCTGATGACGGCAGCGGGCACTGTCAAGGCTGCACGCGTGGTCATTTTGGGTGTGGGCGTAGCCGGTTTGCAGGCCATTGCCACGGCCAAGCGCCTGGGCGCGGTGATTGAGGCCTCGGACGTGCGCCCCAGCGTCAAGGAACAAATCGAATCTTTGGGCGGTAAATTTATTGAAGTGTCTTACGACACGGCTGAAGAAAAAGAAGCCGCCGTGGGCGTGGGCGGCTATGCCCGCCCCATGCCGCAAAGCTGGCTGGACCGGCAAAAGACCGAGGTTGCCAAGCGCGTTGCGCTGGCAGACGTAGTGATTTCCACCGCCCTGATTCCCGGGCGCGCCGCACCCGTGCTGGTGACCGAAGACATGGTCAAAAGCATGAAGCCTGGCTCGGTGATCATTGACATTGCCGCTGGCAAGGCCGCCGACGGCGTGGGCGGCAATTGTGTGCTGACCGAGGCCGGCAAAACCGTGGTCAAGCACGGCGTTACGCTGGTCGGTGAGACCAACCTCGCTGCCCTGGTGGCAGCGGACGCTTCTGCCCTTTACGCCCGCAATGTGCTGGACTTTTTGAAGCTGGTGCTGACCAAGGACGGTCAGTTCAAGGTGGACATGGAAGACGACATCGTGGCGGCTTGCCTGATGACGCAGGACGGCGCCGTTAAGCGCAAATAAGCCCCCGAATTGCAGAAACAATCGGAATCTGACCCCAATTTATGACCCCAATTCACTAGGAAGAAACATGGAAGCTGTATCCCCCACCATACTGAACCTAATCATTTTTGTGCTGGCCATTTACGTGGGCTACCACGTGGTCTGGACGGTAACGCCCGCGCTGCACACGCCGCTGATGGCGGTGACCAACGCCATTTCGGCCATTGTGATTGTGGGCGCCATGCTGGCGGCTGCGCTGACCGAGACTGCGCTGGGCAAGACGATGGGCGTGCTGGCCGTTGCGTTAGCGGCGGTCAATGTGTTTGGTGGCTTCATGGTCACCCGGCGCATGCTGGAGATGTTCAGGAAAAAAGAGAAAAAAGTGGCCGGCAAGGAGGGTGCGCAATGAGCCTGAACCTTGTAACCCTTCTGTATCTGTTTGCCAGTGTTTGCTTTATCCAGGCGCTCAAGGGCCTGTCGCATCCCACCACCTCGATTCGCGGCAACGTGTTTGGCATGATTGGCATGGCCGTGGCCGCCGTGACCACCGCTGCCCTGATTTACAAGCTCGCTGCCCACATGGGCCAAGACGGCTTGACGGGTTTGGGCTGGGTGCTGGGCGCCTTGCTGGTCGGTGGAGCCGCGGGTACCCTGATGGCGCAGCGCGTGGAGATGACCAAGATGCCCGAGCTCGTGGCCTTTATGCACAGCATGATCGGCTTGGCGGCGGTGTTCATCGCCGTGGCGGCGGTGGCCGAGCCTTGGGCTTTTGGCATTGTGGCCAAGGGCAAGCTGATTCCCGCGGGCAATCGGCTTGAGCTGTTCCTGGGTGCGGCCATCGGCGCCATTACCTTCAGCGGCTCGGTGATTGCCTTTGGCAAGCTCTCAGGCAAGTACAAGTTCCGCTTGTTCCAGGGCGCTCCGGTGCAGTTTGCCGGGCAGCACAAGCTCAACTTGGTGTTGGGTTTGGCGATGTTGGGTCTGGGCATTGTATTTGCCGCCTCGGAAAGCTGGCCCGCGTTCTTTGCCATGCTGGCACTGGCCTTTGTCATGGGCGTGCTCATCATCATTCCGATTGGTGGCGCCGACATGCCTGTGGTGGTGTCCATGCTCAACAGCTACTCGGGCTGGGCGGCAGCGGGCATTGGCTTTAGCCTGAACAACAGCATGCTCATCATTGCGGGAAGCTTGGTGGGTTCGAGCGGTGCGATCCTGAGCTACATCATGTGCAAGGCCATGAACCGCTCCTTCTTCAACGTCATTTTGGGCGGCTTTGGTGGCGACGCTACAGCAGCAGTCAGCGGCAGCACCGAGCAACGCCCGGTCAAGAGTGGCAGCGCCGACGACGCGGCTTTTGTACTGGGCAACGCGGAGACCGTGGTCATCGTGCCCGGTTACGGTTTGGCAGTGGCGCGCGCGCAGCACGCCGTCAAAGAACTGGCCGCCAAACTCACGGCCAAAGGCATTACCGTGAAATACGCCATCCACCCGGTGGCCGGGCGCATGCCAGGCCACATGAACGTGCTGCTGGCCGAGGCCGAAGTCCCTTACGACCAGGTGTTTGAGATGGAGGACATTAACGGCGAATTCGGCCAGGCCGACGTGGCTATCATTTTGGGCGCCAACGACGTGGTCAACCCTGCAGCGCACATCAAGGGCAGCGCCATCTACGGCATGCCGATTTTGGAGGCCTACAAGGCCAAAACCATCATCGTCAACAAGCGCTCCATGGCCGCAGGCTACGCCGGGCTGGACAATGAGCTTTTCTATATGGATAAAACCATGATGGTGTTTGGTGACGCCAAGAAGGTTGTTGAAGACATGGTCAAGGCCATCGAGTAAGGTGCGGTGGAAGCTGCCACATGACTGCACACGCCTGGGCATCCGCCTATCCGCCCGGAGTTCCTGCCGAAATTGATCCCACCCAATACCAGTCGCTGGTGGCGCTGATGGAAGAGGCTTTTGCCAAGTTCGCCGGCCAGGTGGCCTACAGCTTTATGGGCGTGGACATCAGCTTTGCCCAAACTGACCGACAAAGCCTGAGCGTGGCGGCCTATTTGCAGGCGCTGGGTCTGGCCAAGGGGGACAGGGTTGCCATCATGATGCCCAACGTGCCGCAGTACCCTGTGGCGGTGGCGGCAATATTGCGGGCCGGCTATGTGGTGGTTAACGTGAACCCACTTTACACCCCGCGCGAGCTCGAGCATCAGCTCAAGGACGCTGGCGCCAAAGCCATCTTCATCCTAGAAAACTTTGCCAGTACCCTGCAAAAGTGCCTTGCCAATACACCGGTCAAGCACATCGTGATGTGCGCGCTGGGCGACCAGGTCGGCCTGATCAAGGGCGCTTTGGTCAACTACGTGGTGCGTTCGCGCAAGAAGCTGGTGCCGGCTTACGAACTGCCCCAGGCGGTGCGCTTTAACGCGGCTGTGGCAAATGGCAGCAGGTCGCCTTTTGCCAAGCCCGACTTGCACGCCAATGATGTGGCGATGTTGCAATACACCGGCGGGACCACCGGCGTGTCCAAGGGTGCGGTGCTATTGCACCGCAACCTGATTGCCAACGTGCTGCAGTCCGAGGCCTGGAACCAGCCTGTCATGCACGATTTGCCCGCCAATCAGCAGCCCACCAGTGTCTGCGCCTTGCCGCTTTACCATATCTTCGCTTTCACCATTGGCATGATGCTGAGCATGCGCATGGGCGGCAAGCTCTTGCTGATTCCCAATCCGCGTGACATTGCGGCCGTGCTCAAAGAACTACAAAAGCACACTATCCACAGTTTTCCGGCAGTCAACACCTTGTTCAATGGTCTGGCCAACCACCCGGACTTCAATACCGTGGATTGGAGCCATCTGCGCTTGTCGCTGGGCGGCGGCACGGCGGTGCAAAGCAGCGTGGCAAAGCTCTGGCTAGAGAAGACCGGCTGCCCGATTTGCGAGGGCTACGGCCTGAGCGAAACCTCACCGTCCGTGAGCTGCAACCCGGTCACAGCCACCGCTTTTAGCGGCACCATTGGCGTGCCCATTCCCGGCACTTTGATGAAGCTGCTCGACGAAGAGGGCAATCAATGCGCCCCGGGCGAGCGTGGCGAAATTGCCATCAAGGGTCCGCAGGTCATGGCCGGCTACTGGCAGCGCCCAGACGAAACGGCCAAGGTAATGACGGCTGACGGTTACTTCAAATCGGGCGACATCGGCACCATGGACGAACACGGGTTTTTCAAAATCGTGGACCGCAAGAAAGACATGATCCTGGTCAGCGGCTTCAACGTGTTTCCTACCGAGCTCGAAGACGTGGTGGCCCAGCTGGCCGGGGTGATGGAGTGCGCCTGCATTGGCGTGCCCGACGAAAAGACCGGTGAAGCGGTCAAGCTCGTGGTGGTCAAGAAAGACCCGGACCTGACCGAAGCCGCCGTGCGCGCCCACTGCCGCGAAAACCTGACCGGATACAAGCAGCCTAAAGTGGTGGAGTTTCGCGCCGACCTGCCCAAGACGCCGGTGGGCAAGATTTTGCGGCGCGAGCTGCGCACGGTGTAAGGCAGACGCCGCCCTGGCGCAAACCCGCAGGCCGCGCTATTTCAGCCAGCCGCGTTTGCCAAAGTACCACATGGGCACCAGCGCACTGCAAATCATCAGCGCCACCGTGTAGGGGTAGCTCCAGGCGCCCAAAAATTCGAGTTCGGGAAACTTCAGGTTCATGCCGTACACGCTGGCAATCAGCGTAGGCGGCAACAGCGCCACGCTGGCCACCGAGAAGATCTTGATGACCTTGTTCTGGTTGATGTTGATGAAACCGACCGTGGCGTCCATCAAGAAGTTGATCTTGTCAAACAAAAACGCGGTATGCGAATCGAGCGAGTCAATGTCGCGCAAAATTTGGCGCGCTTCTTCAAACTGCTCCGCGTTGAGCATTTTGGAGCGCATCATGAAGCTCACGGCACGCCGGGTGTCCATCACGTTGCGCCGGATGCGCCCGCTCAAATCCTCGTGGCGGGCAATGGCGCCCAGTGCTTCGCCGGCAATCGCGTCGGTCACGTTGCCCGAGAGCACTTTTTTGCTCACTTTTTCGAGTTCGTCGTAAATGCCTTCGAGTGTGTCGGCCGAATACTCGGCGTCGGCGTCAAACAGCTTGAGCAGCACTTCCTTGGCGTCTTCGATCAGCCCGGGCGCGCGCCGGGCGCGCATTCGCAGCAACCGAAACACCGGCACGTCTTCGTGGTGGATGGAAAAAAGCACGCCCTTGCTCTTGAGGCTGTCGTTGACCAGATTCAGGATAAAGGCGGCGCGCACCGTGCGCGGCTCGTCTTCGTCGGCGATCAAGAAATCGCTGCGGATGTGAAGTTCACCATTGTCTTCGGTGTAAAAGCGAGCCGACTCCTCGATGTCCTCGTCCATCGCGTCTTCAGGAATGGACAAGCCGTAGTACTGCTTAATCCAGCGCTTTTCTTCGACGGTGGGGGATTCCAGATCGACCCAGATGGGCTGGAACTTGGAGAGCTCTTCCAGGGACTCGATTTCTTCCTGGAACAGGCGGCCGTTGGCCAAGGTAAAGATATTGAGCATGGGCGGATGGCTTAGGTTCGGGGGCCAATCGTGCGATTGGGCGAAGGTGCTGTTGCAGCTTTCGAACGACGCGCCAGGAACACCGCAACCATCCGAAAGCTACCTACTGGGGTAGTTGTGCAAGAAATACGCTCCAAAGTGGGGGAGCACCAATTATCGCACCCGCGTATGACGCAACGCGCCCTTTGCGCCGGGTGGATTGGCGCTTGCTGCACTGCGTCATGAAAAAGCTTTTGCGTTTGCTGAAAAAGCGGCGCATAGTGGAGCCGAGGGTCTATAAACCCTCTGGTTTTTCGTGGAAGTGGACCGGCGGCCTGCGGGTCACCGGGTTTTTTATCCTGAGAGCAACTGGAGCCCATCTATGAATCTGACAATCAGCGGTCACCATCTGGAAGTTACCCCCGCCCTGCGCAATTACGTCACCGAGAAGCTCGACCGCATCACGCGACACTTTGACCAGGTGGTCGACGTCAAGGTACTGCTCAGTATCGAGAACCAAAAGGAGAAAGAACGCCGCCAGCGCGCCGAATGCAATATCCACGTCAAAGGCGGCGATTTGTTTGCCGAAAGCGCGCATGCTGATCTGTACGCCGCCGTAGATGATCTGGTAGACAAACTTGACCGCCAGGTGGTGCGCCACAAAGACCGCATCAAGGACCATCACCATGAGGCGCCTAAGCGACTGATGTAATTACTGTCACGCCTGATCCAAAGCCAAACCCGCCGCACAAACGGCGGGTTTTTTATGTGCATAATCCGCTCAACTTATGAACCGCCTCGCCTCATTACTGCCCCAGCCGCACGTGCTTGCCCAGGTGGACGTCACCAGCAAAAAGCGTGCGTTTGAAGAAGCAGGTCTGCTGTTCGAGAGTCTGCATGGCCTGAGCCGCGCGCTGGTCACCGACAGCCTGTTTTCGCGTGAACGGCTGGGTTCGACCGGGCTGGGCCATGGTGTGGCCATTCCGCATGGACGTATCAAGGGCCTGAAGGCGCCGATGGCTGCAGCCTTTCAGCTGCTCAAGCCCATAGGCTTTGACGCGCCGGACGACCAGGCCGTCAGCTTGCTGATATTTTTGCTAGTGCCTGAGGCGGCTACCCAAAAACACCTCGAAATCCTGTCGGAAATTGCCGAGTTGCTCAGCGACGCCGACATGCGCCAGCGCTTGGCCACCACCACGGACGCAGTCGAACTGCACGGCCTGCTGACTGGCTGGCGCTCCACGCAACTGCATTGATTTTGGTCTACCGGCCCTTTTAAAAGGCGCTTTGCCCTGTGAAACCCAACGCCATCAGCGCCGACGTCCTTTTTGAGGCCTTTCGCTCTTACCTGCATTGGGAGTGGGTTGCAGGTCTGGGTGCCTCGGAGCGGCGTTTTGACGAAGTGGCAGTGCGCGCCGCGCGCTCAGGCGCCGATTTGGTGGGCTACCTTAATTACATCCACCCCTACCGAGTGCAAATTTTGGGTGAGCGCGAAATCGCCTACCTGACCAATTCCACGGCCGAAGATTGTGCGCGACGCACCTCGCGCATCGTGACACTGGAGCCTCCGGTACTCGTGCTGGCCGATGGCCAGCAGGCACCCGACGCCCTGATTTCCATGTGCGAGCGCGCGCAAATTCCGATGTTTGCGGCCCAGGGCTCGTCGGCCTTTGTGATTGACGTGCTGCGCGCCTATTTGTCTAAGCACTTTGCCGACCGGGTGTCGATGCACGGCGTGTTCATGGACATTTTGGGCCTGGGCGTGCTGATTACCGGTGAGTCGGGCTTGGGCAAGAGCGAGCTCGGGCTGGAGCTGATCTCTCGCGGCAACGGCTTGGTGGCCGACGACGCCGTGGACTTGTACCGCATCAATCAGACCACCATTGAAGGCCGCTGCCCCGATTTGCTGCAAAACCTGCTCGAAGTGCGCGGCATTGGTCTGCTCGATATTCGTGCCATCTTTGGCGAAACCGCTGTTCGCCGCAAGATGCGGCTCAAGCTCATCGTCCATCTGGTGCGCCGCGAAACCTTAGAGCGCGACTACGAGCGTATGCCTTTTGAGCCGCTGACCCAAGACGTGGCCGGCATTCCGGTGCGCAAAGTGGTGATTCAGGTGGTAGCCGGTCGCAATATTGCGGTACTGGTGGAAGCCGCTGTGCGCAACACGATTTTGCAGTTGCGCGGCATAGACACCTACCAGGACTTTGTAGACCGCCAGCGCCGGGCGATGGAGCAGACGGGCTAGGGTTTAAGACGGCAGAAGCAGGCTCAGGCGTAGCGCTTGCTGCGCAGGTTTTGCCGCATTTCGCTCAAGAGCGGGCTCAAGATGGCGCTGCCAATGCGCAAAGCCACTGCGGTGGCCAAAATATCCAAAATCATCAGGTGCATCAGGCGCGAGACCATGGGGCTGTATTTGTCAAAGCCCTCCGGGTGGTCGGCGCTCAGGTGAATATGGCCGGTGCTGGCCAGGGGCGAGCCGCTGGCGGTAATGACGATGGTGGTTGCGCCATTCTTGCGCGCAATGTTGCAGGCGTCCATCAGGTCACGGGTGCGCCCGGAGTTGCTGATCACCACCACACAGTCGCCCGGGCGCATCACCGATGCGCTCATCACCTGCATGTGTCCGTCGCTATAGGCGGTGGTGTTCACGCCCAGGCGAAAAAACTTGTGCTGCCCGTCTTGGGCCACGATGCCGGAGTTGCCCACACCAAAAAACTGTATTTGCCGACCGGCCTTGTAGGCCTCCACCAGCGCCACCACCGCCCGCTCCATGGCCATGGTGCTGGCCTCGTTGCGGTATTTCAGCAAGGCCGCCACGGTGTTGTCGATGACCTTGACCATCACGTCGCCAATCTTGTCATCCACGTCCACGCTGCGGTGGATAAAGGGCACGCCCTCGTTGACCGTGCCCGCAAGCTTGAGCTTGAAGTCCGCCAGGCCGTCGTAGCCCACGCTGCGGCAAAAGCGCACTACCGTGGGCTTGCTCACGTGCGAGCGGTCGGCCAGCTCGCTGACCGGCAGCTTGGCAAAGGCGCGCGGATCAGCAAGACACAGGCGGCCCACGCGTTGTTCGGCGGGCGCCAGGGAGGGCAGGGCAGCTTTGATTCGGTCGAGCATGGTGGCCTTTAAAGTGTGGGTTGGCGCGGGGCTTTAAGACTCTTCGTTCCAGCAAAAACCATCGCGCGCGATCATGGCGCTCGATGCGCTCGGGCCCCAGGTGCCTGCTGTGTACAGGCGCGGCCCTTGTGCGTCAGCCGCCCAGTGTTTGATCAGCGGCTCAACCCAGCGCCAGGCCTCTTCTTGCTCATCGCTGCGAACGAACAGGTTTAAGCGTCCGTCAATCACGTCGAGCAGCAGGCGCTCGTAGGCGCCTACGCGCTCCGAGCCAAAGCGTTTGTCAAAGTCCAGGTCCAGTTGCACCGGCACCAGAGTCTGGGCGGCGCTGGCGCGGGCCTTGCGGTTGTTTTGGCCCTGGGCGAACAGGTGCAACTCCAGTCCGTCTTTGGGCTGCAGGTTGATCACCAGCTGGTTGCCGGTCTGGCTGCTGGACTGAAAGATGGCGTGCGGCGTGGGGCGAAAGTTCACCACAATGCGCGCGTCGCGACCGGCCAAGCGCTTGCCGGTGCGGATATAGAAAGGCACGCCGGCCCAGCGCCAGTTGGCGATTTCGGTGCGCAGGGCAACAAAGGTCTCGGTGTTGCTGTGCGGGTTGACGCCGGTCTCGTCCCGGTAGGCCGGCACGCTCTGCCCGCCGCTGCTGCCGCTGGCGTACTGGCCGCGCACCACGTCGCTGACCAGGGATTCGGTGGTCCAGGGTTTGAGCGAGCGCAACACCTTGAGCTTTTCGTCGCGGATCGCGTCGGCGTGGGCGTTGATGGGGGGCTCCATGCCAATGGCGCACAGCAGTTGCAGTGCGTGGTTTTGCACCATGTCGCGCAGCGCGCCGGTCGTCTCATAAAACCCGCCCCGGCTTTCCACGCCCAGGTCTTCGGCAATCGTGATCTGGATGTTGGCAATGTGCTCGCGCCGCCACAGGGGCTCGAACAAGGCGTTGCCAAAGCGCAGTGCAAACAGGTTTTGCACCGCCGGTTTGCCCAGGTAATGGTCGATGCGAAAGACCTGCTTTTCTTCAAAGAAGCGGCGTACCGTGTGGTTGATGGCCCGGTTGGACGCCAGGTCGTGGCCCAGCGGCTTTTCCAGCACCACGCGGGTGTTCGGCGTGTTCAGGCCAGCAGCGGCGAGTTGCTCGCACACGGTCGTAAACAGCGAGGGGGCGGTAGCCACATACATCACCACGGTGTCGGCCTTGCGTTCTTGCAGGCTGGTGGCTAGGGTGGCGTAGTCGTCGGGCTTGGACAGGTCCATACGGACAAATTCCAGCAGTGCGGCAAAGCGCTCAAACTCTTCGGCGCTGGGGCGCTTTGCCAGATCGACCCTGTCAAAGCGCGACTGGATCAGCGCACGGTACCGTTCGTGCGAAAGGCCGTCGCGCCCCACGCCAATGATGCGTCCGCCTTCGGGTAAGGTGCCATGGCGAAAGGCTTGGAACAGGGCGGGCATGAGTTTGCGCCACACCAGATCGCCGGTGCCGCCAAATAATACAAGGTCAAAGCTCATAAAAATCCGTGGGTGTGATGAAACGGTTGTCGATAAGTTACATAAAATTCGAGCTGGTAATGTAACTTTGTTTCATTGATAATTCAAGCCTGTTCTTGGCGGCCGACCTACATGACCTTTTTATTCGGGAAAAAATCTTATGAACCAACTCGATGCGCTCAAACAATTCACGACCGTGGTGGCCGACACAGGCGACTTCAAGCAGCTCGACGCGTTCAAGCCGCAAGACGCCACGACCAACCCCTCGCTTATTTTGAAAGCGGTGCAAAAGCCCGACTACGCGCCGCTCATGGCGGCCACCGTGGCACAGCACCGAGGCCAACCCCTGGACGTGGTGATGGACCACTTGCTGGTGCGTTTTGGCTGCGAGATTTTGTCCATCATCCCCGGGCGTGTCTCCACCGAAGTGGATGCGCGCCTGAGCTTTGACACCGCAGCCACCGTGGCGCGCGGCCAGCGGTTGATTGTGCTGTACCAGGCCCAAGGCATTGCAAAAGAACGCGTGCTGATTAAGGTGGCCGCCACCTGGGAAGGCATCCAGGCCGCAGCGCAGCTCGAGCGCGAAGGCATACACACCAATCTGACATTGCTGTTCTCCTTCTGCCAGGCGGTGGCTTGCGGCCAGGCCAAGGTGCAATTGATTTCGCCCTTTGTAGGCCGTATTTACGATTGGTACAAAAAGACCGCCGGTACCCATTGGGTGGAAGCCGACATGGCAGGCGCCAATGACCCCGGCGTCAAGTCGGTGGGCCAGATTTACAACTACTACAAAAAACACGGCGTCGCCACCGAGGTGATGGGCGCGAGCTTTCGCAACGTGGGCCAGATCACTGCGCTGGCTGGTTGCGACCTGCTGACCATCAGCCCGGACTTGCTGGCCATTCTGGCTGCCACCGATGCGCCGCTGGGGAGTAGCCTGAGTGCGGGCGCCGCCCAGGCCATGGACATTGCGCAAATGCATTACACCGAAAGCGGCTTCCGCTTTGCCCTCAACGAAGACGCTATGGCCACCGAGAAGCTGGCCGAAGGCATTCGCGCCTTCTGCGTGGACGCCGTGAAACTTGAGCACCTGTTGCTCGCCGCCTGAGCGCCGCGCCAGCCCCCGAGAGAGCCCAACATGACCCGCACCCGCTGTGACCGCACGCCCGCCTGGGCGCAATTGCACGCCGCCTACTTGGACAGCGGCAAAGACTTTGACTTGCGCGACGCCTTTGCCGCCGACCCCCAGCGCTTTGTCCAGTTCAGCCAGGCCGCGCCACTGGTGTTTGCCGATCTGTCCAAAAACCGTATCGACGCCACCACGCAAACGCTGCTCTTCCAATTAGCCCGCGAGTCGGGCCTGCTGGCGCACCGCGACGCCATGTTTGCCGGGGAAGTGATCAACACCACCGAGCAGCGCGAGGTGTGGCACACGCTCTTGCGCGCGCCCGCAGGTGCGGCCACCGGCAGCGCCCATGAGGCGCAGGCGCTGGCCCAAGTACACGGCACGCTGGACGCCATGCTGGCCTATGCCGAGCGCGTGCGTGCCGACGGCGCTATTACCGACGTCGTCAACATCGGCATCGGCGGCTCCGACCTGGGGCCGCAAATGGCGGTGCTAGCGCTCGACGCCTTTGCCACCACTGGCAAGCGCGTGCACTTTGTCAGCAATGTGGACGGCCACGAACTGGCCGCCACCTTGGCCAAGCTCAAAGCCAGCAGCACCCTGTTTTTGGTGGCCAGCAAAACCTTCACCACCATCGAGACCATGACCAACGCGCAGTCCGCCAAGCGATGGTTTGAAAGCCAGGGCGGGGTGGACGTGGCGCGCCACTTTGCTGCGCTGACCACCAACGTGGCGGCTGCGAACGCCTTTGGCATCACCACCACCTTTGGCTTTTGGGACTGGGTGGGTGGGCGTTATTCGCTGTGGTCGGCCATTGGCTTGCCGGTGGCCATTGCGATTGGCGCAGACGGCTTTCGCGAATTTTTGGCCGGGGCGCACGCCATGGACCAGCACTTTCGCAGCGCGCCCTTAGAGGCCAATCTGCCGATGCGCCTGGGCCTGCTGGACGTCTGGTACCGCAACTTTCATGGCTTTAGCAGCCGCTCCATCGCGCCCTACCACAGCGCCCTGCGCCGCCTGCCCGCCTATTTGCAGCAGTTGGAGATGGAAAGCAACGGCAAGCGCGTGGACGAAAGTGGCGCGGCGCTGCCCTTTGGCACCTCGCCCGTGCTCTGGGGCGAACCGGGCACCAACGGTCAGCACGCGTACTTTCAAATGCTGCACCAGGGCACGGACGTGGTTCCGGTGGAGTTTGTCGCCGTCAAAAAAGCCCGCCACACCCTGGACGTGCACCACCCGCTGCTGCTGGCCAATGTGCTGGCCCAAGCCCAAGCCTTGATGGTGGGCAAGGCTGACGCTGGCGGCCACAAGCACTTTCCGGGCAACCGCCCCAGCACCTTCTTGCTGCTTGACGACCTGACCCCCGCGTCCCTGGGCGCGCTGATTGCTTTGCAAGAACACCGCGTGTTCGTTAGCGGCGCCCTGTGGGGCATCAACAGCTTTGACCAGTGGGGCGTGGAACTGGGGAAGTGCTGGCCAAAGACATTGCGCCACGCCTGGAGAGTGGCGACGCCACCGGGCTCGATGGGTCTACGGCGGGTTTGTTGGGGATGTTGCGAAGTTAGCTTTTGGCGGGCGCTGCCGCCGCCCTCGCCGCAAACTCCGCCCGCAGCGCTCGCAGCTTCTCGCGCGGGTCTTCTTTGGCGGTGGCCTTGTCCAGCGCCATCTCCGCAATAAAGCGGCTGGGTAGGGCAGCGACCAGCTCGCGGCCTTTTTTGCGGCGTTTGGTCCAGCTCACCGCCAGGCTGCGCTGGGCGCGGGTGATGCCTACGTACATCAGGCGGCGTTCTTCTTGCAAATGCGCTTCGCCCGCCTCTAGTGCGCTGGCAGTGGTGGCGGGCGTACTTTCGGCGTCAGCGGCCTGTTCGCGCAGTTTGAAGGGCAGCATGCCTTCGGTTACGCCCACCAGCATCACGTGCGGCCATTCCAGCCCCTTGGCGGCGTGCAGGGTGGACAGGGTGACCACGTTTTGGTCGTTCTCGCGCTCGCTGATGGTCGAGAGCAGGGCGATGGTTTGCGAGACTTCGAGCAGGTTTTTGACCTCCCGCGCGGTGCTCACACCCGCCGTGTCGTCGATCTGGCCGCCGCAGCGCTGGGCCATCCAGTCGCAAAACTCCAGCACGTTGGACCACTTGGCGGCGGCGAGCTTTTCGCTTTCTTCGCCGTCATGCAGGTGTTTTTCGTAGCCAATGTCTTTGAGCCAGTCGGTCAAAAAGACGCGCGCGTTCTCGGCACCCTGCGTGTGTTGGGCGCGAAACTGCAGGTCGTTCACATAGCGGCCAAACTCGTGCAGGCTGCCCACGGCGCGCGCCTGCAGCACAGCGGCCAGGGACGAGGAGAACAGGGCTTCGAACAAACTCAGCTTGTACTGGCTGGCAAACACACCCAGGCTGCCCAGGGTTTGGTGGCCAATGCCGCGCTTGGGGCTGGTGATGGCGCGCACAAAAGCCGGGTCGTCGTCGTTATTGGCCCACAGCCGAAACCAGGCGCACAGGTCGCGGATCTCGGCGCGGTCAAAAAAGCTCTGGCCGCCGGACACCTTGTACGGAATATTGGCCTTGCGCAGCGCTTTCTCAAAGGGCTTGGCTTGGTGGTTCGCGCGGTACAAAACCGCGAAGTCTTTAAATTCACGGTATTGCGCCCCGGCTTGCGCCAAAGTGCCTTCCACCCGCAGACTTTGGATGCGCGCCACCGTGCGTTCGGCCTCGTGTTCCTCGTTGTCGGCGTCCACCACGCGCACCGGTTCACCTTCGCCCAGGTCGCTCCACAGGTTTTTAGGGAACAGCTTGGGGTTGGGGCCGATCACGTTGTTGGCGGCGCGCAATATGGCCGAGGTGGAGCGGTAGTTTTGCTCCAGTTTGACCACCTTGAGCTTGGGAAAGTCAATCGGCAGTTTTTTGAGGTTGTCCAGTGTGGCGCCGCGCCAGCCGTAAATCGACTGGTCGTCGTCGCCCACGGCGGTGAAGCGGGCGTCGCCGTCCAGGTGCGCGGCGCGGCTGCCGTCGGGCTCGCAGCCCACTAGCAGCTTGAGCATTTCGTACTGGGTGGCGTTGGTGTCTTGGTATTCGTCCACCAGCACGTGGCCCATGCGCGTCTGCCACTGGGCGCGCACGTCCGCGTGTTCGCGCAGCAGCTTGAGCGGCAGGCTGATCAGGTCGTCAAAGTCCACGCTTTGGTAAGCGGTGAGACGCTCTTCGTAGCGCGCCATCACCACGCTGGCCAGGCGCTCGCTGTCGTTGGCGGCCACAGCCTGGGCCTGGGCGGCGTTGAGCCCGGCGCTTTTCCAGGCGCTGATGGTCCACTGCCAAGCGCGCGCGGTGGCGGCGTCGGTGCTGCCCCCGGCGTCTTTGAGGATGCTGGTCACGTCGTCGGTGTCCAAAATGCTGAACTGGGGTTTGAGCCCGAGCACTGTGCCATTAGCCCGCAGCATGCGCACACCTAGCGCGTGGAAGGTGCAAATCAGCACCTCGCCCGCCGGTTTGCCGATCAGGCCCTTGGCGCGCTCGCGCATCTCGGCGGCGGCCTTGTTGGTAAAGGTGATGGCGGCAATGCGCTGAGGCGCCATGCCCATCTGGATCAGCCGCCCGATTTTGTGGGTGATGACCCGGGTTTTGCCCGACCCGGCCCCGGCCAGCACCAGGCAGGGCCCGTGCAGGTAGTTGACCGCCTCTTGCTGGGCGAGGTTCATGGCGTTGGAGGGGGTGGCGGACATCAGGCGGTAGACAAAAAAACGTTCCCGAATACGAACGAAAACGGGAGAAATCGGACAAAGGCCGCAACAGAGGCGGAAAAACAGCGTGTGCCAGCGGCCATCTTAGCCTCGGACGCCCACCCATTTGCCCGGACAATGGCGCCATGCTTGCCACCCTGACTGTGACCTTTCCGTTTTTCGCCCTGGTGCTGTGCGGCTACCTGGCCGCGCGCCGGGGGCTGCTGCCCTTGGCTGCCATTGCGGGCATGAACACCTTCGTGCTGTTTTTTGCGCTGCCTTGCATGTTGTACCGCTTTGGCGCCAGCACGCCGATTGCGCAGTTGCTCGACCCCGGCGTGGCGCTGAGCTACCTGTTTTGCGCGCTGGTGATGGTGGCTCTGGTGGTGGCGCTCACCCGGCGCGGGCGCATTGGCTGGAACGACGCCGCTTTTGGCGCCCTGGTCGGGGCTTTCCCCAACACCGGTTTCATGGGGGTGCCGCTCCTTGTGGCGCTGCTGGGCGCGCAGGCGGCAGGACCGGCCATCGTCACTATTCTTGTGGACATGGTGATTACTACCTCTTTGTGCATTGCGCTCTCACGCCTGGGCCCCGCCCTGGCAGACCCCGCCCACCCCCAAATGGAGGTGGTGCAGACCTCTGCTGCGCAGGCCGCCAAAAACGCGCTCAAGGGTGTGGCCGCCAACCCCATGCCCTGGGCTATTTTGTCGGGCGCAGTGGTGTCGGCGTTTTCCTTGCGTCTGCCTGGGCCCGTGGCCACCACCGTGGGCTTGCTGGCCGATTCGGCGTCGCCGGTGGCCTTGTTCACCATTGGCGCGGTGCTGGCGCGCTCCAACATGCTGGCCGCCAGCGGCTACGCGCCGGCGGTGCGCTGGTCTGAGGTGCTGCCGGTGGCGGCAATGAAGTTGTTGCTCCACCCGCTGCTGGTGATGGCGGTGGGCTGGGGCGTGTTGGCCGCAGGCTTGCCGCTGGACCGTGCGGCCTGGAGCGTGGTGGTGCTGGTGGCGGCCTTGCCCAGCGCCAGCAACGTGTCCATGCTGGCCGAGCGTTTTGGTGCGGACAATGGGCGCATCGCGCGTATTATTTTGGTATCGACAGCCGTGGCCTTCGTCACTTTTTCGGGCGCTGTGGCCTGGTTGCCCAAGCCCTGAGGCCTGTCACACGGAACTACCCCATTTTTCGCCCGCCAAAGAGGGTAAGTCTGGAGCCCGTTTTCCGGTACATTGGCGGTTAAATAATTTTGGTTGGTGAAGCGCCATATCCTTGAAAGGCATCGCGCAATGAAGAAGTGGATTTCGCTGCTAACCGTGCTCCTGCTCGGATTGGGTAGCCCGGCCTGGGCCGACTGGCATTTCATCGGGAAAACGCCGGAATTCGCCATGTACGGCGATCCCTACAGCATTCAGCGCAGCGGCGCTATGGCCAAGGTCTGGGTCATGGGTGACTACCCGGCAGCGCAGTCCGCGCGCTTTCCGCCGCCCTTGGGTTGGCTCAACTACTTGTCGGTCAAAGAGCTCAAAGAGTTTGACTGCACCAAAGGACTGCACCGCACTGTGCGCACGGCGATCTTCGCAGCCCACCTGGCCAAGGGCGACCCTTTGTACACCTTCGACTCCGGCGCCACTTTTGGGCCGGTAGTCAATGCACCCATCGATATTGCCCAGTTCAAGTACGGCTGTGAGGAAGGAAAACGTTAGCCAGGCTTGTCTTGCCTGGGCTTACAGGCATTCGCGGCGAGGCGCCGTTCCAACCGGGCCTAGACGTGCGGGCGATTCGCGGCGAGGCGCCGCTCCAACCGGGCCAAGGCGCACACCGTTGGAGCGGCGCCCCCGCCGCGAAGGCCTTCGGATTTCAGGTGCAACCAGTGACAAAATCAAATGTTGATTTCGCTCCCCCTTCCCTCCCCGCTGGGGAGGAAAGAGGGCTGGGGGGATAGGCGGGGAAAACAAACCCGCCGTAACGCGAATCACAAACATGCCGGCAGCCAAACCTTACCAACCGAGGGCACGCCCAGCCCCCGTATCCGCTTGTCCATGCACAGCACCGCCTGGTCCTTGCTTAAAAGCGCCGCGCCGTGCGCCACAGCCAGGTCGATGAATTTTTGGTCGTCCGGGTCTTTGCACGTCACGCTGGCTTTGGGTGCCACGTCCACGGCGTGCGACAGGCGGTCAAAGTGCCCTAGTACCTCGGCGGCGCCGCGCGCGTAAAAGGCCATGCGTTTGAGCACCCGCGGGTAGCAAAGCACCCGCGCCAGTTCTTCGCGCATGGGCGCCGTGGCTAGCCAGCGGGGGTGGCCCAGGGTGCGTGAGGCAGCCAGGGACAGGTTCAGGGCCAGCGTGGCGGGGTCCTGGAACACGAACAGGTCGAGCACGATGTTGGTGTCGATCACCACGCAGGCCAGCGGCCCGGGCTTTGAGCTCGAGGGCATGGGTTTTGCGCTGCCCCTAGCCAGCAGCGGGGTGCGAGCCCGCAGTCTTGGCCGCTGCCGCCGCTTCTTTGGCCATGCGCCCGGCCACCATGTCGAACTTGAACAGTCGGCACTCAATCGGACCGTTCCACATGGGCACGCGGCGCGATTCTTTCAGGCGCATCTTGCCGGGCAGCTTCAGGTCGGGTGTGAGCACCCAGGCGCTCCAGCCGCTGAAGTTCTTCTTCCAGTGGCTGGCCAACTGGTTGAAGAATTCGCCGCCGTCTTCGGTGTGCGCGAATTCGCGTGCGCCAAAACGGCCTTGTTGCGCGTGGTCATCCGAATGGTCATGCAACGCTGCGTCCTGGCGGCGTCCGGCACCGGCAATACCGCCCACTTCAATACGTTCGCCATAGGGCGGGTTCAAAATCATCACGCCGCCTCCAGTGGCCGACACGTCAATGGGGGGCATGCGCTGCAAGGCGTCGCCACCGCGAAACTCGATGACATCGGCCACCCCAGCGCGCTCTGCATTGCGCTGGGCAAAGTCCACCATGCGAAAGGACACGTCGCTGCCATAAATCAGCGCGGGCTGGCCCGGCTCAGGCTTGACCACAGCTTCTCCCGCTTCCTTCTTCATATCGGCCCATGCCTGGGCGCGAAAGGGCACAAACTTTTCAAAGGCAAAGCGGCGCAAGGAGCCCGCCGCAATATTGCAGGCGATTTGCGCGGCCTCAATGACCACGGTGCCGCTGCCGCAGCAGGGGTCGTACAGCGGCAGCAGGTCGTCGTCGCCCGAGGCCCAACCGCTGGCGGCAATCATGGCCGCCGCCAAGGTTTCTTTCAGGGGCGCGTCACCCTTGTCCTCGCGCCAGCCGCGCTTGAACAGTGGCTCGCCCGAGGTGTCGATGTACAGCGAGCAGGCGTCGGTGGTCAGGTGGGCGTAAATACGCACGTCAGGCCACTGCGTGTTCACGTCGGGACGCACGCCGCCAGAGGTTTCGCGAAAACGGTCGCACACCGCGTCTTTGACCTTGAGCGCGGCAAAGTTCAGGCTGGTCAGCGGGCTGTGCTGCGCGGTGACTTCGATCTTGATGCTCTGGCGCGGCGTAAACCAGCGCTCCCACTCCACTGCCATGGCCGCGCGGTACAGATCGGCCTCCGCGCGGTATTCGGTATAGGACACCAGCACGAGCACGCGCTGCGCCAATCGGCAATACAGGTTCAGGCGCATCGCGTCGGCAAGAGAGGTGCGCACTGCCACGCCGCCGCGCTGCTTGGTGATGCAGCCCGGCGGCAGGCCGGTGATTTGCAGTATCTCGGGGGCCAGGTAGTCTTCCACCCCGGCAGCGCAGGGCAAAAAGAGTTGGAGTTGGTTCAAGGGACGTCTTTCAAAGCGCTTTGCGCAAACTCGCTGGGGCAATTTTGAGCCCCTCGCGGTACTTGGCCACGGTGCGCCGGGCGCATTCAATGCCTTGCTCTTTCAGCATTTCGGACAGCTGGTTGTCGCTCAAGGGCTTTTTGGGGCTCTCGGCGGCAATGAATTGTTTGATGATGGCGCGCACCGCCGTGCTGGATGCGCTGCCGCCCGACTCGGTGTCCAGGCCTGAGCCAAAAAAGTACTTCAGCTCAAAGGTGCCAAAGGGCGTGGCCATGTACTTGGCGGTGGTTACGCGGCTGATGGTGGACTCGTGCAGGCCGAGCTCTTCGGCAATCTCGCGCAGCACCAGCGGGCGCATGGCCAGCTCGCCGTGGGTGAAAAAGCTCTTTTGCCGCTCCACCACCGCCGTGCTGACCCGCAATATGGTGTCAAAGCGCTGTTGGATGTTCTTGATAAACCAGCGCGCCTCCTGCAGGCGCTGCTGCAGCCCGGCGTGGCTGGAGCTGGCTTTGTGGTTGCGCAGCACATTGGCGTAAATGTCGTGCACCCGCAGGCGCGGCATCACATCGGGGTTGAGCTGCACCCGAAACTTCGGCGTGGCGCCCGCCTTGTGCATGGCGCTGACCAGCACGTCTGGCACCACGATGTTGCGCTCCACGTCCACAAAGCGTCGGCCTGGCTTGGGTTCTAGGCGCGCAATCAGCGCAATGGCTTCGCGCACCAGTACATCACTGCCCACGCCCATGGCCACCATGCGTTTGATATCGCGCCGCGCCAAAAAGTCCATGGGCTGATGGCAGACGCCCAAAGCCACTTCCAGCACCTCACGCTCCATGTCGTGCTGATGTGCGCGCGTATCCAGATCGGCCAGCAGGGCGCGCACTTGCAGGCGCAGGCATTCGCCTAGGTCGCGGGCACCTACGCCCACGGGCTCCAGGCTGTGCAGCAGCCCAAGGGCCACGGTGAAGTGGTGCACCAGGTCTTCAATTTGTTCCAGGTCGTCACCGGCCAGGCTTTGCGCCAGGGACTCCAGCGGGTCTTCCAGGTAGCCGTCGTCATTGAGCGACTCGATCAAAAAGCGCAGAGCCGCGCTGTCGGTATCACTCAGGCGCAGGCGCAGCGCCTGGCGCAACAAATGCGCTTGCAGCGACTCCTGCACGCGCGCCAGTTCGGTGGCGTCTTTGTCTTCGTCGTCGCCTAGGTTGTTGGTGCGTGCTTTGGCGTCGCCGCCCCATTCGCCGTCGTCGGGCGTGGTTTCGGTGGTGCCGTCGCCCTCCCAGCTCACGCCGTCGTCTGCGGACTCCGCGCTCAGAGGCGTGGCGTCTTGGTCCTTGTTGTCGGCGCTGTTGCTGCTGGAAAAGTCGGTGGCGCTGCTGGGTGCGTATTCGCTAATGCGGTCGCCCTCGCTCACCGGCATGTCGGCCTGCGCCAGGCCAAACTGCTCCCGCTCAGCGGCTTCGTGGTCCATTTCCAAAAACGGATTGACTTCGAGCATCTGCTCGATCTCTTGTCCCAGCTCCAGCGTGGACAACTGCAGCAAGCGAATGGACTGTTGCAACTGCGGCGTCAGCGCCAGATGCTGCGAAACGCGAAGGGAAAGGCCTTGCCTCATGCCAGGCCCTCAAGCCGTGCAACAGAGCCGGAATTTGCCGCCGGGCCGCCCCAAGGCAAATTAGCCCCCTCGGGGGGCCGCGCAGTACACGCAGTGACAAGCGTGGGGGCCATATCCCCAGCGCCGGGCCGCCCCAAGCTGGGGAGCGCCCCCTCGGGGGGCAGCGCAGTACACGACGTGACAAGCGTGGGGGCCATATCCCCAGCGCCGGGCCGCCCCAAGCTGGGGAGCGCCCCCTCGGAGGGCCGCGCAGTGCACGCAGTGACAAGCGTGGGGGCCATCACTCTACATTTTGAAGTTTTCGCCAAGGTAGACACGGCGCACTTCGGCGTTGTGGACTATCTCGGACGGGGTGCCTTGCGCCAGCACGTTACCGTCGCTGATGATGTAGGCGTGGTCACAAATGCCGAGCGTTTCACGCACGTTGTGGTCGGTGATCAACACGCCGATGTTGCGGCTCTTGAGGAAGTTGATGATGCGCTGGATCTCAATCACCGCAATCGGGTCAATGCCAGCAAAAGGCTCGTCAAGCAGGATAAAGCGCGGTTGCGTAGCCAGTGCGCGGGCAATTTCCACCCGACGGCGCTCGCCGCCCGAGAGCGCCAGCGCGGGTGACAGGCGCAAATGGTCCACCCGCAGGTCTTGCAGCAGCGCCGTCAGGCGCGATTCGATTTCTGGCTTGGCCAAGGGATTGCCGCTCGGCCCGCGCTGCAACTCCAACACCGCGCGCACGTTGTCCTCGACATTGAGCTTGCGAAAGATCGACGCTTCTTGCGGCAAATAGCCCAGGCCTAAGCGGGCGCGGCGGTGAATGGGCATGTGCTCGATGCGCTGGCCGTCGATGGTGATCTGGCCGGCGCTGGCGCGCAGCAGCCCGACGATCATGTAAAACGACGTGGTTTTGCCCGCGCCATTGGGCCCGAGCAGGCCAACCACCTCGCCGGTGCGCACCGTCAGCGACACATCGCGCACCACCTGGCGTTTGCCGTAGGCGCGCTGCAAATGCTGCGCTTCAAGCAGGCCGACCGCGGTGCTGCCAGAGGCCGGAGCGCCAGGCGCTTGGGGTCCTGAGTGCTCGGCCGTGCTGTCGGCACCAAAATTCATGGGGTTTTGCCTTCGGGCTTGGGTGTAAGCATGGCGCGCACGCGGCCCTTGGTCGCGGCGCCGGGGGCGCTGCCGTCGACGTTGAACTTGTCGGTCAGGTTTTCGTAGACGATGATGGCGCCGCTCACTTCGTCGGCCAGCGTGGCGCCCCGGTAGCGGCGCAGCACGGCGTTCTTCTCAAAGCGCACGGTGTCGGTCTTGCTGTTGTAGACCAGAGTGTCGCCCTGGCCTTCAATGAATTCGTCCAGGCTGTCGCGCTTTTGCCGGAAAAAGGCCGGTTCTGCCGCAGATCCGGTAACGGTGCCGTATTGGTAGCCCTCAGGGTCCTGTCGCACTTCAAGCTTGGCGCCGCGGATGGTGATGCTGCCCTTGGTCAGCACAACTTTGCCGGAAAACACCGTGGTTTGCTGCAAGTCGTCGTAGCGCAGAACGTCGGATTCGACGTTCATCGATTTGTTGCGGTCCGCCTTTTCGGCCCAGGCCTGGGGGCTGAGCGCGGCGCAGGCCAGAAGCAGGGCGGTGAGAGAGATTTTCATAAAGGCACGAAACTTGCAGCGGGTGAGTTCGCTGCATTGTAGCCACCGAAATTGCCGCTCAGGGCACTATTCGTGCCTGATTTATGCCCTGTCTTTCTGGCCTTGGGCGCCAAGTCGCTGCCGCTTGCCATTTGCTGGCTGCGGTGACCCTGGAACTCAGGCTTTTTTCGGTGCCTGGGTCGCTGCGGGGCGCTGTTGGGCGACCAGGGCGTCCACCACTTGCAGCGCGCGCTCCATGCTTTTGGATAAGCTGCCGTCGGTATAAAAGCGCCCTGCCACGCCCAAGGCGGGTACGCCTTCGACCTTGTAGGCGTTTTGCAGTTGCGAGGCGCGCTGGGTTTTGGTCACCACGCCAAAAGAGTTGTACTGGGCCAAGAACTTGGCGCTGTCCACGCCGTTTTGGCCCATCCATTCCACGATGGCCTCGCCGGTGGCGAGCTTGAGCTTGTCCACATGGATGGCGGCAAACACTTTGGCGTGCATTTTTTCGACCAGGCCCATGGCTTCGAGCGTGTAGTACAGACGCTGCTGGGGCGCAAAGCTGGCGTTAAAAGCAATCGGCACGCGCCGAAACGCCACGTCCTTGGGCAGCTGCTTGACCCAGGCGGCAAGCGTGGGTTCAAAAGCGTTGCAGTGGGAGCAGCTGTACCAAAAAAACTCAACTACCTCGATCTTGCCTGCCGGGGCCTCCACCGTGGTGGGGGTTTCCAGCACCATGTACTCGGTGCCTGCTACCGGTTTTGCAGCCTGGGCTTGAGCGCCAAAGCCTGCGGTCAGGGCGGTGAGTGCCACCAGGGCTTGAGAAAATTCACGTCGTTGCAGTGTCATACCGACTCCAAAAAATGGGTAAAAAAAGGACGTCTTAGCGCTGCACCTTGACCAAGGCGGTTTCGTTACCAGCCTTGTCGAGCTTGTCTTTGGCGCGCTCGGCGTCTTCCATTTTTTCAAATGGGCCCACCCGCACCCGAAACAAGGGGCGCCCGCCCTGTTCACGCTCGGTAACCTTGGCGTCCACGCCGGCCATAGCCAGTTTGGCGCGCTGCACTTGGGCGTCCTCGGGGGTGCGAAACGCACCGACTTGCACGTAAAAAGTAATTTGGGGCACCTCTGCGGTGCCGCTCTTGGCTTTGGCCAAGGCCCCCAGTGGGTCGGCGCTGGCTGCCTCCTTATCTTCGGCTTTCGGCGCTGGTGCGGGCGCAGCGGCAACTGGAGGCGTGCTGCTCAGCGGCGGCGGTGCGTCTGCGGCGGGCGCTTCGGGCGCAGGGGCTTTTGCTGCCGGTTTGCCCGACAACAGGGCGTTAGGGTCCCAGTCTTTGTTCTTCTTGGATTCGGCCTCGTTTTGGTCAGCGCCGCGCGTCTGGCCCTTGTTCATAAAGGGCAGCGGCACTTTGGTGATGTAGACCGCCACGCCCAACGCCACACCCAAACCCACCACCAGGCCCAAAATAAAGCCCAAAATTGTGCCGCCGCGCTGACTGTGCATTTTTTCTATCCCTTTGAATTACATTTTTTGCGGTGCGCTTACGCCGAGCACCGCCAGTCCATTGTGCAGCACCTGCGCCGTGGCTGCCACCAAGGCAAGACGTGCCAGTTTGATCGCCAGGTCGTCGACCAGAATGCGCTCGGCGTCGTAGTAGCTGTGGTAGCAGGCGGCAAGTTCGCGCAAGTAAAAGGTGACGTCGTGCGGCGCAAAGTCGAGCGCTGCCGCCGTCAGCATCTCGGGGTATTTGGCTAGCAGTAGCATCAGGGCTTGGGCTTGGGGGCTTGTCAGGGCCGACAAGTCCACGTCCGCCAAAGTGGCATCGTCTCCACCCCAGGCGGCCAGCACCGAACAAATGCGGGCATGGGCATATTGCACGTAATACACCGGGTTGTCGTTGTTCTTGGCCACCGCTAGGTCCACGTCGAAGGTGTATTCGGTATCGGGCTTGCGGCTGAGCAAAAAGAAACGTACCGCGTCTTTGCTGGTCCACTCCACCAGGTCGCGCAGGGTGACGTAGCTGCCCGCGCGCTTGGAGATTTTGACCTCGACGCCGCCGCGCATCACCCGCACCATGGTGTGCAGCACATAGTCCGGGTAGCCCACCGGAATGTCCAGGTGGTGAAACGCGGACGCCGCCTGCAGCCCAGCGCGCACCCGGGCAATCGTGCCGTGGTGGTCGGTGCCCTGAATGTTGACCACCTTGGTAAAGCCGCGCTCCCATTTGGCCAGGTGGTAGGCCACGTCGGGCACGAAGTAGGTGTAGCTGCCGTCGCCCTTCTTCATGACCCGGTCTTTGTCGTCGCCGTAATCGGTGGAGCGAAGCCACAGCGCGCCGTCTTTCTCAAAGGTTTTGCCTGCTTCCACCAGCGCGCCCACGGCAGCGTCCACGCGGCCGCTGGTGTAGAGGCTGCTTTCCAGGTAGTAGTTGTCAAACTTCAGGGCAAAGGCCTGCAAGTCCAAGTCTTGCTCGCGGCGCAAGTAGGCCACTGCAAATTCGCGCATGCCGTCGAGGTCATTGACGTCGCCGCTTGCCGTGTAACTGCGGTCGTCGGCGGCCACGGTTTTGCCGGCCATAAAGTCGGCAGCAATTTCGGCAATGTAGTCACCGGCGTACGATGCCTCGGGCCAGAGTGCGTCGCCGGGTTTTACGCCCTGGGCGCGCAATTGCGTGCTGGTGGCCAGGGTGTTGATTTGTACGCCGGCGTCGTTGTAATAAAACTCGCGGTAGACACTCCAGCCCTGGCTGGCGTACAGATTGCAAATGGCGTCGCCCAATGCAGCCTGGCGGGCGTGGCCCACGTGCAGCGGGCCGGTGGGGTTGGCCGAGACAAACTCCACCAGCAGCTGCTGGCCCGTGGGCGCTTGCTGCCCAAACACGGCAGCTGCGGCCAGCACTTCGCGCACCACTTGCTGTTTGGCAGCAGGTTTGAGGCGGATATTGATAAAGCCCGGTCCGGCAATCTCCAGCGCGTCCACCCACTGGGCCACGGCGGGCTGCGCCAACAAAGCATCAATCAGCTGCTCGGCCACCTGGCGCGGGTTGCGCTGCAGGGGTTTGGCCAATTGCATCGCCGCGGTGGTGGCAAAGTCGCCATGGGCGGCCACTTTGGGCGACTCCAGCGCGGCTTTGGCGCCAGCGCCGGGCATGAGGGTTTCAAGGGCAGCGGCCAGCGCTTGCAGGAGTTCGGTTTTGACAAGGAGCATAGCCCGCGATTTTACGGCGCCTCACTCTGGGGATCGTGTCTGACCCATGTCTTACATTTGTTCGCCGTGTATCTGGCGCGTGCGCAAGATGCGGTAGGCGCGTTGTATGCTGGAGCCCGTGCGCCAGAACGGATCTGCGCACAGCTCGTCGGCAATGACCGACGCTTCACTTTTAAACCATGGGAGTTTGTATGAAACGCATTTTTGTATTGATCGCTTTGGGTCTGGGATTTGCAATGTCTATGGGCGCCGCGCAGGCGGCCACCGACCAGCAAAACAAAATGGGCGCCTGCAACGCAGACGCCAAAACCAAAGAACTCAAGGGCGACGAGCGCAAGAAGTTCATGAGCGAATGCCTGAGCGCCAAGCCAGCCGCCGCTGCCTCCGCGCCCGAGACCGGCACCGCGCAGCAAAACAAGATGAAGACCTGTAACGCCGACGCCAAGACCAAAGACCTCAAGGGCGACGAGCGCAAGAAGTTCATGAGCGAGTGCCTGAAAGCCAAATAAGCAGGCACAAGCGCGGGAGCGCCGCCGGGCTGCGTGGCTTGGTGGCGTCGCCGCTATCCGGCGGGGGCAAGCACCATAGCGTGCGCCGCCCCGGCCAGAGGCTTCCAAGCCAGCCGGGCGTTTCGGCTGAACCGGCCTAGTTTTTCGAGAAGCTTCCAGCCCGGCCCGGAGCAAGGCGCTGGATTCGCATTGTTCGTCTTCGATCCATGCCTGCACCAAGCCAGAAAGCCTTTTCCCATGACAAAAACCATCCTGATCACAGGCGCGGGCACCGGCATTGGCCGCGACGCCGCCTTCGCCCTGGCCGCACGCGGCCACCGCGTGCTGGCCGCCACCTTCAGCCTGGCGCAAGCCGACGAACTGCGCGCTGAGGCCGCCCGGCGCAGCGTGGCGCTAGAGGTGCACAAGCTCGACATCACCGACGCTGCCGACCGCGCGCAGGCGCTGGACTGGCCGGTGGACGTGCTGATTAACAACGCCGGCATGGGCGAATCGGGCTCGCTGGCCGAGGTGGATATGGAGCGTATTCGCCGGGTGTTTGAGGTCAATGTGTTTGGCACCCTGGCCCTCACGCAAGTGGCGCTGCGCGGCATGATTGCGCGCCAGCGCGGAACGGTGCTCTTTGTCAGCTCGATTGCCGGGCGCCTGCCCATGCCGTTTTTGATGCCGTATTCCATGACCAAGTTCGCCCTGTCTGCCGCCGCCGCTGGACTGCGCGCCGAGATGGACCAGCTGGGCAAAGGCGTGCAAGTGGCGGTGATTGAGCCTGGCGCCATCCACACGGGCTTTAACCAGCAGATGAGCGACAGCAAATACGCGTGGATGAATGAGACGTCCTACTTCTACGGCCAGGCCGAGGCCATGAAGGCCAAAGAAAAGCGCACTTTTGCCTTTGTGGAGGCGCGCAGCACCGATTCCATCGTCGCCAAAATCGTCCAGGCCAGCGAAGCGGCGCGCCCCCGGCTGCGCTATGTGGCGCCCTGGATTCAGGGCGTGATGGTGCGGTTGGCGCGGATACTGGGCGTGTGAGGCTGCTTGGTCCGCGCCGGGCTAAACGCTCAGCGCAATCCCGGCAAACACCGCAAACCCAAGCCAGTGGTTCAGGCGAAAGGCCTTGAAGCAGCCGTCGCGGCTGCGGCTGCGGATCAGGCCAAAGTGCCACAGCGCCTGCGCACCTGCAGTGGCCAGCCCGAGCATCCAAAAGCTGCCCAAATTGGAGGCGGATAGCACTTCGCCCCAGACCGCCAGGTAGGCGGCGTAAAACCCCATGATCGCCGCTACGTCCCAACGCCCGAGCGTGATGGCCGAGGTTTTGATGCCAATGCGCAAATCGTCCTCGCGGTCGACCATGGCGTATTCGGTGTCGTAGGCCAGCACCCAAAACAAATTGCCCAGCAGCAGTAGCCACGCCACCGGCGGCACCGCGCCAGTGACCGCCGCAAACGCCATGGGAATGCCAAAACTAAACGCAACCCCCAGCACCGCCTGCGGCATGGCCACCACGCGCTTGGCATACGGGTACACCACCGCCACCGCCAGCGCGGCAAACGACCAGGCGATGGTGGCGGCGTTGGTGGTGAGTACCAGCGCAAACGCCAGCAGCGCCAGCAGCGCGCCCACCAGCAGCGCCTCGCTTACCGATATCCGCCCGCTGGTCACCGGTCGCTGGGCGGTGCGTTGCACATGGCGGTCAAACTCACGGTCAGCCACGTCGTTGATGCAGCAGCCCGCACTGCGCATCAGCACCGTGCCCAAGGTGAACACGCTGAGCAAATGCCAACCCGGAAAGCCGCCAGCGGCCAGCCACAGGGCGCTGAGCGTGGGCCACAGCAACAGCAGCCAGCCGGCCGGGCGGCTCCAGCGGATCAGGTCGAGGTACAGACGCAGGCGAGACGGGGGGGTAGGCATGGTGTTTTCAGGACAAGCGCGTCACACCCGCCAACTTGCAGGCGTACACCGCGTTGCGAAGCGCTGCAATCGCTTCGTAGCGTGTAAAGCTGCGCCGCCAGGCCAGCACCACGCGCCGGGTGGGCGGTGGGGCGCCGTGTTCGTCTTGCACCGGCAGGTATTTGACGAAGGCGTCGTCTCTCCCACGTTTTTTGGCTTGCAACGCGCCTTCGGGCACGCTCAGGCGCGGCACCAAGGTAATGCCCATGCCTGCGGCCACCATGTGTTTGATGGTCTCGAGCGACGAGCCCTCAAAGCTCTTGCGAATGCCCTCTGCGTTGCTGGAAAAGCGCGCAAATTCGGGGCAGACTTCGAGCACATGGTCGCGGAAACAGTGGCCGTTGCCCAGCAGCAGCATGGTTTCGTTTTTGAGTTCATCAGTGCTCACGCTGTCTTTGAGCGCCAGCGGGTGCTGGCGCGGCACGGCGGCAAAAAACGGCTCGTCATAGAGAGGCGCCAGCGCCAGTCCAGCGTCCGGAAAGGGCTCGGCCAGTATGGCGCAGTCGATCTCGCCGGTGCGCAGCATTTCTAGCAGCTTTACCGTAAAGTTTTCCTGCAGCATGAGCGGCATCTGCGGCGTGCGGGTGATGACCTGGCGCACCAGGTCGGGCAGCAGGTAAGGTGCGATGGTGTAAATCACCCCCAGCTTCAGGGCCCCGGCCAGCGGGTCTTTGCCGCGCTTGGCGATGTCTTTGATGTTGGCGGCCTGCTCCAGCACGCTTTGCGCCTGGCGCACGATTTCTTCGCCCAGCGGTGTGACGGTGACTTCATTGGCGCTGCGCTCAAACAGCTTCAGGTCCAGCTCTTCTTCGAGCTTCTTTACCGCGACCGACAGCGTGGGCTGCGACACAAAGCAGGCGTCCGCCGCCTTGCCAAAATGCCGCTCGCGGGCCACGGCGACGATGTATTTGAGTTCGGTCAGGGTCATGACTGCATTATCCGGTGAGCGCCGGGACCGCTCGGCGCCACGTCAGGCCTTCAAAAACTCCGCCTTGGTGCCCAACCAGCGTTGCACGTGTTTGTGCGCCAGCGCCGGGTGGCGGTCCAGTAGCAGTGGTGCTTCGTGGCGGGCCCATTCCAAAATGGCGTCGTCGGTGGCCAGGTCGGCAAAGCGCAGCATGGCGTCGCCGGACTGGCGGGCGCCCAAAAACTCGCCGGGGCCGCGAATTTCCAGGTCGCGCCGTGCGATCTCAAAGCCGTCGTTGGTCTCGGCCATGGCTTTGAGGCGCTCGCGTGCGGTTTCGCCCAGGCGTGGCGCGTCGCCTGTGGAATAGAGCAGCACACAGGCCGACGCCGCTGCGCCGCGCCCCACGCGCCCGCGCAGCTGGTGCAACTGGCTCAGGCCAAAGCGCTCGGCGTGGTCTATCACCATGAGCGACGCGTTGGGCACATCTACGCCCACTTCAATCACCGTGGTGCTCACCAGCACGGCGGTGCGGCCCTGCACAAACTCGGCCATCACCGCCTTTTTTTCGTCGCTCGCCAGGCGCGAATGCAGCAGGCCCACGGTGAAGGTGGCGTCGGGCGACTGCAGCGCGGCGCTGATTTCGGCGTGGGTCTCAGTGGCGTTGCTCAGGTCCAGCGCCTCGCTTTCTTCTATCAGCGGGCAGACCCAATACACCTGGCGGCCTTGTGCTACCTGGACGCGTATGCGCTCGATCACCTCGTGGCGCCGCGCCTCATGCACCACCTTGGTGACGATGGGCGTGCGCCCGGGCGGCAGTTCGTCCAGGGTGGAGACGTCCAGGTCGGCGTAGTAGCTCATGGCCAGGGTGCGCGGAATGGGCGTGGCCGTCATCATCAGCAAATGCGGCTCCATGCTCTCGTGCTGCAGCTTGCCGCGCAGCGCCAGGCGCTGGGCCACGCCAAAGCGGTGCTGCTCGTCAATCACCGCCAGCGCCAGGTTTTTGAACTGCACCTTGGTTTGGATGATGGCGTGCGTGCCCACCACCAGTTTGGCTTCGCCGCTCTCAATGAGTGCCAGCATGGCCCGTCGCTCCTTGGTTTTTTGCGTGCCGGTGAGCCAGGCGGTGGTAATGCCCAAGGGTTCTAGCCAGCCCAGCAGCTTGCGGAAATGCTGCTCGGCCAAAATTTCGGTGGGCGCCATCAGCGCGCATTGCCAGCCCGCGTCCATGCAGATAGTCGCGGCCAGCGCCGCGACCACGGTTTTGCCCGCGCCCACGTCGCCTTGCAGCAGGCGGTGCATGGGCACGGCGCGCGCCATATCTAATGCAATCTCGGCGCTCACCCGTGCTTGGGCGCCGGTCAGGGCAAAGGGCAGCGTGGCCAGCAGGCGCTGGTGCAGCGCATCCGCACCCGGTGCCAGGGCCAGCACCGGCGAGCGCAGGGCGGCGCGCGCGCGGCGCGATTGGAGCTGCGAGAGTTGTTGCGCCAGCAGCTCTTCGGCCTTGAGGCGCTGCCAGGCCGGGTGGCTGCGGTCCATTAGCGCGTCCACCGACGCATCGGGGCGCGGGTGGTGCAAAAACGCCAGGGCTTCGTGCAGCGTCCACAGGCCCTGGCGGCTGTCGTGTGGCAAGGCGCTGAGGTCGCCGGGGGCAAAGGTGTCGGACAAATCGGCGCGCGCCAGGCCACTGAGCACGGCTTTGCGCAAATAGCTTTGTGGCAGGCCGGCCACGGTGGGGTAGATCGGCGTGAGCGTTTTGGGCAAATCGCCCCCGGCAGCGCGAAAACTGGGGTGCAACATGGCCAGACCCATAAAGCCGCCCCGGATCTCACCACGCACCCGCACGGTTTGCCCCACCGCCAACGCTTTTTGCTGCGCCGGGTAAAAGTTGAAAAAGCGCAGCGTGCAGGTGTCCGAACCGTCGTCCACCGTCACCACCAGCTGTTTGCGCCCGCCGAAGCTGACTTCGCTGTGCGTCACGCGCGCTTCAATTTGCAGCACATCGCCCTCGCGCGCGTCGCGCAGGCGCACGATGCGGGTTTCGTCCTCATAGCGCAGCGGCAGGTGCAGTGCCAGGTCAATGTCGCGGTACAGGCCGAGCTTGTGCAGCGCTTTTTGCGGCGCAGACAGGGCGGGGGCGGCGGGGGTCGGCATGCGCAGCATTGTGCAGCCAAGAAGGGTGCGCGGCGTGGGTGGGACAATCCACCCCCCATTCAAACTATTTCCTTGGAACGGGCCCGTCCGGCCCTCAAGCACCATGACATCCCCCTACACCCTGAGCGATTTTGATTTCGCCTTGCCGGAACATCTCATCGCCCAGCAGCCCGCGCTAGAGCGCACCGGCGCCCGCCTGCTTGACGCCACGGGCAGCCAAGTGGTGGACCGCATCTTTCACGAACTCCGCGGTCTGTTGCGCGCAGGCGACCTGCTGGTGTTTAACGACACCAAGGTGCTCAACGCCCGCCTGTTTGGCGAAAAGGCCACCGGCGGCAAGCTCGAACTGTTGGTTGAGCGCGTGCTCGGCGGCAACCAGGTGGCGGCGCATTTGCGCGTAAGCAAAAAACCCGCCGTGGGTGACACCGTGGCGCTGCACTGCGCACCCGGCCACGCCGACGGCCTGCGCGCCACGCTGCTGGGCCGCTGGCCCGACGCGCAGGGGCCGCTGTTTCGCTTTGTGCTGTCCAACGACGCGGGCGACAACCCGTACACCCTGATGGAGCGCCACGGCCATATTCCGCTGCCGCCCTACATCGCGCGCCAGCAAGACGGCGCCGACCCCGACGCGGCGCAAGACGCGCAGCGCTACCAAACCGTGTTCGCAAAGCACCCCGGCGCCGTGGCTGCACCCACCGCCGCGCTGCACTTTGACGCCGCTTTGCTGGCGCAGCTTGCCGCCCTGGGCGTGCAGCAAGCGCACGTGACGCTGCACGTGGGCGCGGGCACCTTTCAGCCGGTCAAAACTGAAAATCTGGCCGAGCACCGCATGCACAGCGAGTGGTATGACGTGCCCCAAGCCACGCAAGACGCTATTGCCGCCTGCAAGGCGCGCGGTGGCCGCGTGGTGGCCGTGGGCACAACGACGGTGCGCACGCTGGAAAGCTGGGCCGCCAGCGGCGTAGCCCGTGGCGATACCACGATCTTCATTACGCCGGGTTTCGAGTTCAAGCTGATCGACTTGCTGGTGACCAACTTCCATTTGCCCAAATCGAGCCTGATGATGCTGGTGAGTGCTTTTGCCGGCTATGACCGCATCCGCGCGTTGTACCAACACGCGATTACCGGCGAATACCGGTTTTTCAGTTACGGCGACGCGATGCTGCTGGCGCGCCAGGACCTAGAGGCTTAGGCCTGCACGTCGCGGCCCCGCTGGGCCTGTATCCATCGCCGCCACGCTGAATTTGGGTCGGCGCGTTGGCAGGCCTTGGCGCTGGCGTGGCTTAAAAGGTGCGATGTGTTGCGCTGGATCAAGGGCGCGCGAGATGGGCAATTCTGTGGTGCGGCATGGCCATAAGATAGTAACCAATTACTATCTTTGTGGCTTTGCACCGTGAACCTTCCAAGAAAAAACCTGCCCGCCGATGAGCGCCGCGCCGTCACGATTGAGGCGGTGATTGCGCTGGCGGGCACCCAAAACCCCAGTGAAATCACCACTGCGGCCATTGCCAAGCACATGAATTTGACGCAAGGCGCCCTGTTTCGCCACTTTCCCACCAAAGACGCGCTGTGGCAGTCGGTCATGGAATGGGTGGCGGTGCGGCTGCTGGCGCGGCTGGACGCTGCTGCGCAGGGAATTGCCTCTCCGCTGGGCGCGATGCACGCCATGTTCATGGGCCATATTGCGTTTGTCTTGGAGCACCCAGGTGTGCCACGCATGCTGTTTGGCCAGTTGCAGACGACCGAATCCACCGCCGCCAAGCGCATGGCGCAGACGCTGTTGCAAGGCTATGCCGAACGCTTGCGCGCGCGCATTGACGCGGGCAAGGCCTTGGGCGAAATTTCGCCAGAAATACAAACCCAGGCCGCAGCCACGCTGTTTATCGGGACGGTTCAGGGGCTGGTAATGCAGTCCCTGCTGTCCAACGATTTACGGCACCTGCAGGTGGACGCTTCAGCGGCATACGCCATTTACGAACGCGGTTTGAGGACAGCATGAAAAATTTCTTTTTTACCCACGGGAAAACCGTGGCCCTGGCCAGCGTGGTCTTGCTTCTGGCGGTGTTGTTGGGCTACGTCGCTTTGCGGGCGGGGCCCTTGGCGCCGGTGCCCATCACAGTGCAGACGGTGCAGATTAAGGCCATTGAGCCCGCCTTGTTTGGCATCGGCACGGTAGAGGCGCGCGTGGTGCACAAGATCGGGCCTACCGTGGCCGGGCGCATTAAGCGGGTGGATGTGCAAACTGGTGATACGGTCAAGGCCGGGCAAGTGCTGGGCGAAATGGATGCGGTAGACCTGGACGACAAGATCGCCGCCCAGGAAGCCACCATCAAGCGCGCCCAGGCCAGCGTGTTGGCAGTAGAGGCACAAACCCAAGAGGTCAGCGCCCGCCGGGCTTTTGCCGAACAGCAGTACAAGCGCTATGCGCTGCTGCTGGTGTCGCATTCGGTGAGCGAAGAGGGCGCCTCCATCAAACGCCAAGAGTTCGACATCGCCCTGGCCAGTTGGGCCGCGGTGCAGGCCAATCTGGACGCCTCGCGCCAAGAACTGGTGCGCGCCCGCGCCGACCGCGACGGGCTGCTGCGCCAACGCGCCAATTTGCGTTTCGTATCACCCATCAGCGGCATCGTCTCGCGCCGCGATGCCGACCCAGGCACCACGGCGGTGGCCGGGCAAACGGTGGTCGAGGTGATTGAGCACGGCAGCCTGTGGGTCAGCGTGCGCTTTGACCAGCAGCGCGCCCAAGGCCTGGCAGCGCAGTTGCCCGCGCACATCGTGCTGCGCTCGCGTGCCAGCGAGCCACTCACGGGCCGGGTCGTGCGGCTGGAACCCCACGCGGACGCAGTCACCGAAGAGATCCTGGCCAAGGTGGAGCTTGCACTGCGCCCCGGCGCGATGCCGCCCATCGGTGAACTCGCCGAAGTGACCGTGTCGTTGCCCGCGCTACAGGCCGGGCCGGTGGTGCCCAACGCTAGCGTGCAGCGGGTCGACGGTCGGCTGGGCGTGTGGCTGCTGGACAAAGAGGCGCTGCGCTTTGCGCCCATCCAAACCGGCGCCACCGATTTGAACGGTCAGGTTCAGATCCTGAAAGGTTTGACCGGAGACGAACAGCTGGTGGTGTACAGCCACAAAGCGCTGGGAGCGAACAGCCGCGTCACGGTGGTGCAGCAACTGCCATGCGCCAAGCCATGATCAGTCTGGCAGGGCGCGACATCCTGCACGCCTGGGGCAAGTTTGTGTTTACCGGCATCGGGCTGGGCTTGCTCATTGGCGTGACCCTGACCATGGCCGGCGTGTACCGCGGCATGGTGGATGACGCCAATGTCTTGCTCGACAACAGTGGGGCAGATTTGTGGGTGGTGCAAAAAGACACGCAAGGCCCCTATGCGGAAGCCTCAAGCCTGAGCGACGACAGTTACCGCAGCATCCTGGCCATGCCAGGCGTGGCCCGGGTGGCCAATGTGACCTACTTGACCATGCAAGTCAGCGCCGCGGGCGATGGCCGGGCCCATGATGTGCGTGCCATGGTGGTGGGAGTCACGCCCGACGGCGCAGGCCATCCGGGCCAGCCCGGTTACCTGGTGCAGGGGCGGCGTTTGACGCGTGGCCATTACGAAGCCGTAGCCGACGTGGCCGCCGGATTTTCGCTGGACGAGCGCATCCGCATTCGCCGCAACGTCTACACCGTGGTGGGCCTGACCCGGCGCATGGTGTCCTCGGGCGGCGACCCCATGGTTTTCATCCCGATCAAGGATGCGCAAGAGGCCCAGTTCCTCAAAGACAACGACGCCATCCTTGCCCAGCGCGCGCGCACCGCGCAAAGCCCGGCGCTCAACCGCCCCGGCGTGCCGGGCCTGCTGGACGCGGTGATTGCGTCACAAAGCAGCAACACCTCGGTCAACGCCGTGCTGGTGCAAATCGCCCCTAACGCAAGCCCTGACGCGGTGGCCGAACCCATACGGCGCTGGAAGCATTTGAGCGTGTTCACCCGCGCACAAATGCAATCCATCTTGATTGAAAAACTCATTGCCACGGCGGCCAAGCAGATCGCCATGTTCTTGGTTATTTTGGCCATTGTGAGCGCGGCCATCGTGGCCTTCATCATCTACACCCTGACCATGGGCAAGATCCGCGAAATTGCGGTGCTCAAACTCATAGGCACCACCAACCGCACCATTGCGGCCATGATCATGCAGCAGGCGGTGGCGCTGGGGTTGATCGGTTTTGTGGTGGGCAAGGTGGCGGCCACGTTTTGGGCACCGGTGTTCCCCAAGTACGTGTTGCTGGAATCCGCAGACGCCTTGCGCGGATTGGCCGCCGTGGTGGTGATTTGCATACTGGCCAGCGTGGTGGCGATTCGCGCTGCGCTGCAGGTCGACCCGGCGGAGGCGATTGGTGGATAACACAAGCACCCTGATAAGCACTTTGATAGGCACGGCCAGCGGGCGTGGCATCCGCATCGAAAACCTGACCAAGCGCTATGGCCAAGGCGACACCGCAGTGGACGCGCTCAAGGGCGTGAACATGGTGGTCGGCCCCGGCGAGGTGGTTGGCCTGGTTGGCCCCTCGGGCTCGGGCAAAAGCACGCTGCTCAAATGCCTGGGCGCGGTGATTGAACCCACCAGCGGGCGCATGGTCTTGGGCCAGGACGTGATCTACGACCAAGGCTGGAAGATTGCAGACCTGCGCGCCCTGCGGCGCGACAAGATCGGTTTTGTGTTTCAGGCCCCGTACCTGATTCCCTTTTTAGATGTCACCGACAACGTGGCCTTGTTGCCCATGCTCGCAGGCGTTGCCAATGCCGAAGCACGCAAGCGCGCCTTGGTGCTGCTCACGGCACTCGATGTGCAGCACCGGGCCAAAGCCATGCCCAACCAGCTCTCGGGCGGAGAACAGCAGCGGGTATCGATTGCGCGCGGGCTGGTGAATCGCCCGCCGGTGATCTTGGCCGACGAGCCGACCGCGCCGCTGGACAGCGAACGCGCACTGGCCGTGATCCGCATCCTGAACCAGATGGCCAAGCAGTTTGACACCGCCATCATCGTCGTCACCCACGACGAAAAAATCATTCCAACGTTCAAGCGTCTTTACCACATCCGCGACGGCGTCACCCATGAAGAAGTGGGCCAAGGCCGCAGCACCGAGCCCTGAATTTCTATCCAAGGCCTTGATTCAATCCGAGGGCTTGGGCTGGTAACGCACGCCGTCCAGCCCCTGGTAATCCACGTCTTGCGTCCAGAAGGTGGCATCAAACTCCCGCGCCATTGTGTACATCGCTGCATCCGCCATGGCCAGTTTGTGGCGCGCGGCGATTTGGGCGGCGGCCACGGCGCGCGCGTCGGTCAAGTCCAGCACGCGACCCAAGCGCATCACGTCCAGGCAGCGGTTCACGAGGTCGGCGTCCAGGCTGCGGCTGAGCACCCGGTGCACTTCAAAGAGTGCGATGGTGGGCACCAGCAGCTGATTGCGGTCTTCAATGGCGGCGGCAAACAAATCCGCCCGAGGCGTGTCTTGCAGGTACTCAATCCAGCCCGACGAATCGACGACGTTCATTCAATACTTCCGGTCTGGCTCTTTCTCGGGCTCAATATCGCCCAGGTCGTAGCCTTTGAGCATGCCCCGATAGGCGCTCATGGGCAGCTCCGGCTTGATCACGAGTTCGTTGCCGCGCAGCTCAAAATGGATGTGGGAACCTGCCGTGATGCCCAGCTTGGCGCGCATGGCCGCTGGCAGCGTGACCTGACCCTTGCTGGACACGATGGCTTCTACTTCTGCAATGTCTGACATACAAATCCTCCGAACTTCAAAAAAGTAAAGAAAAGTATAAAGTAAAGCGCTTGAGAATGTAAATTTCTTCCGAAAAGTAAAATCTAACCATGCTGAAATTTGACTTGCTCCAATCCGACCCTGCTTCTGCCGATGGCAGCTACTTGGGCAGCCACGCCCGCCGGGGCCGCCTCACTCTCAACCACGGGGTGGTGGAGACGCCGATTTTTATGCCCGTGGGCACTTACGGCACGGTCAAGGGCGTGATGCCGCGCAGCCTGCATGAGATGGGCGCGCAAATCATTTTGGGCAACACCTTTCACCTGTGGATGCGCCCGGGCCTGGAGGTGATTGAAAAGTTTGGCGGCCTGCACGCGTTTGAAAAGTGGGACAAGCCCATCCTCACCGACTCGGGCGGCTTTCAGGTCTGGAGCCTGGGCGCCATGCGCAAGATTACCGAAGAAGGCGTCAAGTTTTCATCGCCCGTCAACGGCGACAAGCTGTTTTTGACGCCCGAAGTCAGCATGCAAATCCAGACCACGCTGAACTCCGACATCGTCATGCAGTTTGACGAATGCACACCGTATTTGTCGGTTGAGCCCAAAACCAAGGGCCAGATCACCACCGAGCACGAAGCGCGCGCTTCCATGGAGCTGAGCCTGCGCTGGGCCGAGCGCTGCAAAACCGAGTTCGCCCGGCTGCACAACCCCAACGCCTTGTTTGGCATCGTGCAAGGCGGCATGTTTGAGCACCTGCGCGACGAGTCGCTGGCGGCACTCAACGCCATGGATTTCCCTGGCATCGCCGTGGGCGGTCTGTCAGTAGGCGAGCCCAAGGAACACATGATGCGCATGCTCGAGCACATCGGGCCGAAACTTCCCACGCACAAACCGCGCTACCTGATGGGCGTGGGCACGCCCGAAGACCTAATTGCCGGGGTGCAAAACGGCATCGACATGTTTGACTGCGTCATGCCCACGCGCAACGCGCGCAACGGCACGCTGTTTAGCCGTTTTGGTGATCTGAAAATCCGCAACGCCCGCCACAAGAGCGACCCCCAGCCGCTGGACACCACCTGCACCTGCTACGCCTGCGCCGGTACCAGTGGCGTGTCGTGGGACGGCGGCGGGCGCGAGGGCTTTAGCCGCGCCTATTTGCACCACCTGGACCGCTGCGGCGAGATGCTGGGCCCCATGCTGGCCAGCATCCACAACCTGCATTACTACCTGAACCTGATGCAGGAGGTGCGCGATGCGCTGGACGCGGGGCGCTTTGGCGCTTTTGTGGCGCAGTTCCACGCCGACCGCGCACGCGGCGTTTAGGGCGGGCGCTGCGCATTTGCTTTGCTACACTGAACGCCATGTTTATCCATCGCATCAGCATTACAGGTTGCAGCGACCGGGGAGCCTGGCCCTGGCGGACCTGGCACGCCTTGCCAGCGTCTGGCGCGGTGCGGGTGGCCTGAAGACTGCGGTCTTTTGCCTCCCCCCAGCGGCCAAGGCGCACTGCGCGCCGGACCGGCACGGGATGCCCCACCAGGCCCCGAAGTCCGCGTGAATTGAATTTCTTGCATCACAGCGATGTTGCGCACCACAAAGGCATGCGCAGCCTGCGCCCCGAACTTCTAAAAGGCATGGACCCGTCGTGACCCCCCAAATTTCTGAGACCGAATTTGCCGCCCTGGCCGCCCAGGGCTTTAACCGCATCCCCCTGACCGCCCAGGCTTTTGCCGACCTGGAAACGCCGCTCTCGCTCTACCTCAAACTCACGGCCAATGCGCCGTACACGTTCTTGCTGGAGTCGGTGGTGGGCGGCGAGCGCTTTGGGCGCTACAGCTTCATTGGCCTGCCCGCACGCACGCTGTTGCGCAGCAGCGGCTTTGGCACCCAGGCCCGCACCGAAGTGGTAACCGACGGCGTGGTGGCCGAGACCTCATATGGCAACCCCTTGGACTTCATTGCCAGCTACCAGCAGCGCTTCAAGGTGGCGCTGCGCCCCGGCATGCCGCGCTTTTGCGGCGGGCTGGCGGGTTATTTTGGCTACGACGCGGTGCGTTACATCGAGAAAAAGTTAGAGGCCAGTTGCCCGCCCGATGAACTGAACTGCCCCGACATCTTGCTTTTGCAATGCGAAGAGCTGGCGGTGATTGACAACTTGTCGGGCAAGCTGCATTTGATGGTCTATGTGGACCCGTCCACGCCCGACGCCTTCGCGCGCGGAACCGCGCGCTTGCAGGCGCTCAAAAACCAGTTGGCGCAGGCGGTACAAATTCCGGCCGTGGTGCCCAGCGCGGGCCACCCCGCGCAGCGCGACTTTGCCAAGGCCGACTACATTGCCGCCGTGCTGCGCGCCAAGGAGCTGATTGCCGGGGGCGACTTCATGCAGGTGCAGGTCGGCCAGCGCATTAAAAAGCGTTACACCGCCTCGCCCTTGAGCCTGTACCGCGCACTGCGTTCGCTCAATCCCAGCCCCTATATGTATTACTACAACTTCAGCGGCGCTGCCCTTGGCGGCACCGACTTCCATGTGGTGGGCGCCAGCCCCGAGATTTTGGTGCGCCAGGAAACCCTGCCTAAACTTGACACCAAGGTCACCATCCGCCCTCTTGCTGGCACCCGCCCACGTGGCGCCACACCCGAGCTGGACAAGGCGGCCGAGCATGAATTGGTTAACGACCCCAAGGAGCGCGCCGAGCACGTGATGCTGATCGACCTCGCGCGCAACGACATCGGCCGCATCGCCCGCATTGGCACGGTGAAGGTGACCGACGCGTTTTGCATCGAGCGCTACAGCCACGTCATGCACATCGTGAGCAACGTGGAAGGCACGCTCAACCCCGGCATGACCAGCATGGACGTGCTCAAAGCCACCTTTCCCGCCGGCACCTTGACTGGCGCCCCCAAGGTGCACGCCATGGAGGTGATCGACCAGCTCGAGCCGACCAAGCGCGGAATCTACGGCGGCGCCTGCGGCTACCTGAGCTACGCCGGGGACATGGACGTGGCCATCGCCATTCGCACCGGCATCATCAAAGACCAAACGCTTTACGTGCAAGCCGCCGCTGGCGTGGTGGCCGACAGCGTGCCCGAGCTGGAATGGGCAGAGACCGAGCACAAAGCCCGGGCGCTCTTGCGTGCAGCCGAACTGGTGGAAGAGGGATTGGAGTGACCATGAAACTGCTGATGATCGACAACTACGACAGCTTTACCTACAACATCGTCCAGTACTTTGGCGAATTGGGTGCCGAGGTGGAGGTGTTTCGCAACGACGAAATCACCCTAGAAGGTATCGCCGAGCGCGCGCCTGACCGCTTGGTCATTTCGCCTGGCCCTTGCTCGCCCAAAGAGGCGGGCATTTCGGTGGCCGCCATCCAGCATTTCATGGGAAAGCTGCCGATTTTGGGCGTCTGCCTGGGCCACCAGGCCATAGGCGCCGCGCTTGGCGGCACCATCGTCCGCGCCCAGGCCTTGATGCACGGCAAAACCAGCGTCATCACCACCACGCAAGAGGGCGTGTTTGCCGGTCTGCCCGCGCAGTTCACGGTGAACCGCTACCACTCGCTGGCCATTGAGCGCGCCACTTGCCCGCCCGACCTGGTCATCACCGCCTGGACCGATGACGGTGAAATCATGGGCGTGCGCCACACCCATCTGCCCTTTGCGCAGCGCATGGAAGGCGTGCAGTTCCACCCCGAGAGCATCCTGACCGAACACGGCCACGCGATGCTGAAAAACTTTTTGCAATAAAGGCCTCCCATGAACGCAACTGTTGATCTGCGCAGCGACACCGTCACCCAGCCCACCGCCGCCATGCGCGCGGCCATGCTTGCTGCGCCCTTGGGCGACGACGTGTTTGGCGACGATCCATCGGTCAATGCCTTGCAAGAGCGCATCGCCGACATGCTGGGGTTCGAAGCGGCCCTGTTTATGCCCACCGGCACACAAAGCAATTTGTGCGGCCTGATGGCGCATTGCCAGCGTGGCGACGAATACATCGTCGGCCAATCCGCGCACACCTACCGCTACGAGGGCGGCGGCGGGGCGGTGCTGGGCAGCATCCAACCCCAGCCGCTGGCGCAAAACGCGTCCGGCCAGATGGCCTTGGCCGACATTGCCAGCGCTATCAAGCCCGACGACTGCCACTTTGCCCGCACCAAGCTGCTGTGCCTGGAAAACACCTGGAACGGCCACCCCATGCCTATGGATTATTTGCAGCAGGCGACTTCGCTGGCGCGCCAGCGCGGCCTGGCGGCACATCTGGACGGCGCACGACTGTTCAACGCGGCAGCCGCTAGTGCCGCACCCGGCGAGACCGTGGCGGCTGCGGCGCGGCGCATCACCAGCTACTTTGACAGCGTGTCGGTGTGCTTTAGCAAGGGCTTGGGCGCGCCCGTGGGCTCGGCTCTGTGTGGCAGCAAAGAGCTGATTGCCCGTGCCCACCGTGTTCGCAAAATGGCTGGGGGCGGCATGCGTCAGTCGGGCATGCTGGCGGCAGCCGCAACGCACGCCTTGGAGCACCACCTAGAGCGCCTGGCCGACGATCACGCGCTGGCGCAGCGCTTGGCGCAGGGCTTGCAGGGCATAGACGGTTTACACGTGCGCTCCGCCCAAACCAATATCGTGTTTGTCGATGTGGCGGATGGCCGGGGCCCGGATTTACTGGCTTTTCTGAAAGCGCGCGGTGTGCTGGCCACCGGCCTGATTGGCCTGCGTTTTGTGACCCATCTGGACGTGGACGCGCCTGGCATTGACCGCGCGGTGGACGCGACCCAGGCTTTTTTCAGCCAAGGCGCAAGCACATCGACGACACCCGTGGCTGGCGGCGCTGCCGTCTACTGAGCCTGCGCCGGATGCCCACTGACCAACTCTTGCTGTTCATCGCCGCTGGCTTGTTGCTGAACCTCACGCCGGGGCCTGATGTGCTCTACGTCGTCAGCCACGCGCTGCGCAGCGGTACGCGCGCAGGGATGGTGGCGGCGCTAGGTATTACGACGGGTTGCTTTGTTCACATCTTTGCCGCAGCCGTGGGCGTGAGCGCACTGATGGCGGCGTCCGCCACAGCGTTTGCGCTGCTCAAATGGGCGGGGGCGGGCTATCTGGTGTACGTCGGGCTGCGCTTATTGTGGCCTGGCCCCGTCGTTGCAATGGACCTGGTTGCGGCGCCTGTCGATGCAAAGCAGCGCCAGAACGTCAGCGCCTATCGCGCCATCTTTTTGCGCGGCTTTTGGACCAATGCGCTCAACCCCAAAGTGGCGCTGTTTTTCCTGGCCTTTGTGCCGCAGTTCATCGCGCCTCAGATGGACAACAAACCGCTGGCGTTTTTGCTGCTGGGATTGCTGTTCAACTTCAATGGCCTGTGGGTGAACCTGAGTTGGGCCGCCGCCGCCGCTTTTTTGGCGCGTCGCAGCGGCCGGGTGCAGCGCAGCCTGCGCTGGCTTGACCGCGCAGCCGGCGCCTTGTTTGTAGGATTCGGAATCAGACTGGCGCTCACCGCAGCGCCTCAGCTATAAGGAGAAAGCCATGCCCCACGCATCCAAGATCACCCCGCAAGAAGCGCTGCAGCGCACCATCGAGCACCGCGAAATCTTCCATGATGAGATGCTGCACCTGATGCGCCAAATCATGTCGGGCGACATGTCGCCGGTGATGATGGCCGCGCTCATTACCGGCCTGCGAGTCAAAAAGGAAACCATTGGCGAGATCACCGCCGCTGCGCAAGTGATGCGCGAGTTTTCCACCAAGGTGGAGGTGGTCGACAAAACCCACCTGGTCGACATCGTGGGCACCGGCGGCGACGGCTCGCACACCTTCAATATTTCCACCTGTGCCATGTTCGTCGCCGCCGCTGCCGGCGCCAAGGTCAGCAAACACGGCGGACGCAGCGTCAGCAGCAAAAGCGGCAGCGCCGATGTGCTCGAAGCCCTGGGCCTGAACATCAACCTGTCGCCCGGGCAAATCGCCCAGTGCATCGCCGAGCAGGGCGTGGGATTCATGTTTGCGCCCAATCACCACCCTGCCATGAAAAACGTGGGGCCGGTGCGCCGCGAACTGGGCATCAAAACCATCTTCAATATTTTGGGCCCGTTGACCAATCCGGCGGACGCGCCGAACATCTTGATGGGCGTCTTCCATGCGGATCTGGTAGGTATCCAGGTGCGCGCCTTGCAGCGCCTGGGCGCCGAACACGCCGTCGTGGTCTACGGGCGCGATGGCCTGGACGAAGTGAGTTTGGGCGCAGCCACCCTGGTGGGCGAGCTCAAAGACGGCGAGATCACCGAATACGAAATCCACCCCGAAGACTTTGGCCTGGTCATGTCCAGCAACCGCGCCCTGCGGGTGGAAACCGCCGAGCAATCCATGGCCATGCTGCGCGGCGTGCTCGACAACCAGGCGGGTCCTGCCAAAGACATCGTGGCGCTCAACGCTGGCGTGGCCTTGTACGCCGCCAACGTAGCTCCCACCATGGAGGCCGGCGTGGAATTGGCCAAAGCCGCCATAGAGTCAGGCGCGGCCAAAGCCAAGATGGAGGCCTTGGTGACCTTGTCTAAAACCCTGGCTGCCTGAGTGCCTGCGGGTCACCGAAAACCTGTTAATTTGCCTTTTTAGGACGAAAAAATGAGTGAAATTTTGGACAAAATCGTAGCCGTTAAGCACAGGGAAGTGGCTGCAGCGAAAGAGCGCAAGCCCCTGGACATGGTGCGCGCCGATGCCGAGTCGCGCGTTTTAACCCGCGACTTTGTCGGCGCCTTGCGCGCCAAAATTGCCGCCGGTTTGCCCGCCGTGATTGCCGAGGTCAAGAAGGCCAGCCCCTCCAAAGGCGTGCTGCGTGCTGAGTTCATCCCTGCCGACATTGCCCAAAGTTATGCCGAACATGGCGCGGCCTGCCTGTCGGTGCTCACAGACGGGCAGTTTTTCCAGGGTAACGTCGATTATTTGAAACAAGCGCGTGCTTCCTGCCAGTTGCCGGTGCTGCGCAAGGACTTCATGGTCGAGCCATACCAAATTTACGAGTCGCGCGCCATGGGTGCTGACGCGGTGCTGCTGATTGCGTCCTGCCTGGATGATGCACAAATGGCGGACTTTGAAGCGATTGCCCGCAGTCTGGATATGGCGGTTTTGGTGGAAGTGCATGACCAGGTTGAGCTTGAGCGCGCCTTGCGCCTTAAAACGCCTTTGATGGGCATCAACAACCGCAACCTGAGGACCTTTGAGGTGTCCCTGGACACCACTCTGGCCTTGCGTGCGCTGGTGCCCGCAGACCGCATCCTGGTGACCGAGAGCGGCATCCAGACCCGCGACGATGTGCTGCGCATGGGCGCGGCCGGTGTGAGTGCTTTTTTGGTGGGCGAGGCATTCATGCGCGCGCCCGAGCCCGGAGAGGCGCTCTCGGCGCTGTTTGGCTGATGCGGTGACGCTGTTCCCTGACAATTTTGCTACCAGCCAGTTGCAGACAGCAGACCCCGCAGACTGGCCGGTGGCGCCTGGCTGGCGCTCGCAGGTGGACGCGTTTTTCCACAGCCCGACAGGGGCCGACTTACGGGCCTATTTGCGCCAGCGCCTTAAGGCCGGCGCCGTGATTTTTCCGCCCCAACCCCTGCGAGCGCTGGAGCTGACGCCGCCCGGGGATGTGCGCCTGGTCATCCTGGGCCAAGACCCTTACCATGGGCGCGGTCAGGCCGAGGGATTGGCGTTTTCGGTGGCGCCCGGCGTGCCACTGCCGCCGTCCTTGCGCAATGTTTTCAAGGAACTGCAGCGCGACCTGGGGCAACCTTTTCCCCTGGCGCCCATTCCTGGTGGCAGTTTGGCCACTTGGGCCAAGACCGGCGCTCTTTTGCTCAATACCTGCCTGACGGTGGAAGAAAGCCGGGCCGACAGCCACCGGGGCAAGGGCTGGGAGGTGTTGACCGACGCCCTCATCGCCCGTGTCTCGCAAGGCCGCCAGCGCGTGGTTTTCATGCTCTGGGGCGTATCCGCCCAGGCCAAGCGTGCGCTCGTGGATGAAACACGGCATCTAGTGCTCTGCGCCAACCATCCGTCGCCCCTGTCCGCCCTGCGCCCGCCCCTCCCATTCTTGGGTTGCGCTCACTTTTCCCAAGCCCAGGCCTGGTGCAAGGCGCAGGGGCTGGCTCCTTTGGCTTGGTAAACGAGGCAAATCCCGTGATCGCGAAGGCCAAGGCCCGATCGGGCGCCAACTTCATGGCATAATCATCGGCTCATGTTTGGAGAGGTGGCCGAGTGGTTAATGGCAGCAGACTGTAAATCTGCCCTCTTACGAGTACGCTGGTTCGAATCCAGCCCTCTCCACCAGTGAATGATTTTGTAGAACGTGCGGTGCATGCCTTTGTGCTGACGCCGTACGGTAGGGGTGTCATGCGGGGTTCGTATAGTGGTAATACCTTAGCCTTCCAAGCTAAAGCGAGGAGTTCGATTCTCCTACCCCGCTCCACGCAAGTGGTCTATTTTGAGTTTTAGTCGGTCTGCTTTTGCAGGTGCGAACGCCCATTTGGCTCAGTGGCAGAGCACTCCCTTGGTAAGGGAGAGGTCGCGGGTCCGATTCCCGCAATGGGCACCATTGTTTGACAGTTGTTGTGTGCTTGCTGGCTGCTTTGACAGCGTGCACGCGTCGTTTTTTGTAGTTTGACCTCATCACTTTTCGGAGTTTGAAAATGGGAAAAGAAAAATTTACACGTACCAAGCCCCACGTCAATGTGGGCACCATTGGCCACGTTGACCACGGCAAAACCACGCTGACTGCTGCCATCACCACGGTGCTGGCAGCCAAGTTTGGCGGCCAGGCCAAAGCCTATGACCAGATCGACGCAGCGCCTGAAGAAAAAGCCCGCGGCATCACCATCAACACCGCCCACGTTGAGTATGAGACGGCCAACCGCCACTACGCCCACGTGGACTGCCCAGGCCACGCTGACTATGTGAAAAACATGATCACCGGTGCGGCCCAAATGGACGGCGCCATTTTGGTGTGCTCCGCTGCTGACGGCCCCATGCCCCAAACCCGCGAACACATCCTGTTGGCCCGCCAGGTCGGCGTGCCTTACATCATCGTGTTCCTGAACAAATGCGACATGGTCGACGACGCCGAACTGCTCGAACTCGTTGAAATGGAAGTGCGCGAACTCCTGGACAAGTATGACTTCCCAGGCGACGACACCCCCATCATCCACGGCAGCGCCAAGCTCGCCATGGAAGGCGACAAAGGTCCCTTGGGCGAAGAAGCGATCATGAAGCTCGCAGACGCTCTTGACACCTACATCCCCCTGCCCGAGCGCGCAGTCGACGGCGCATTCCTGATGCCCGTGGAAGACGTGTTCTCCATCTCTGGCCGCGGCACCGTGGTGACCGGCCGTATTGAGCGTGGCATTGTCAAAGTCGGCGAAGAAATCGAAATCGTCGGTATCTCTGACACCCAAAAAACTACCTGCACCGGTGTGGAAATGTTCCGCAAACTGCTGGACCAAGGCCAAGCGGGTGACAACGTTGGCATCTTGCTGCGCGGCACCAAGCGTGAAGACGTGCAGCGCGGCCAAGTGCTGTGCAAGCCCGGGTCGATTAAGCCGCACACCCACTTCACCGGCGAGATCTATGTTTTGTCCAAAGACGAAGGCGGTCGCCACACGCCGTTCTTCAACAACTACCGCCCGCAGTTTTACTTCCGTACAACGGACGTGACCGGTGCGATCGAGTTGCCAGAAGGCAAAGAGATGGTGATGCCGGGTGACAACGTGTCAATCACGGTCAAGCTGATCAACCCGATTGCAATGGAAGAAGGCTTGCGCTTCGCCATCCGCGAAGGTGGTCGCACGGTTGGCGCCGGCGTGGTTGCAAAAATCATCGCGTAATTCACACAAACCTAAGGAATTACCATGGCAACCAAGCAAAAAATTCGCATCCGCCTGAAGGCATTCGATTACAAGTTGATCGACCAGTCCGCAGCAGAAATCGTTGAAACCGCAAAGCGCACCGGCGCGATTGTCAAGGGCCCCGTGCCTTTGCCAACCCGCATGAAGCGTTTTGACATCTTGCGCTCGCCGCACGTCAACAAAACCAGTCGCGACCAGTTTGAAATTCGCACCCACCAACGCCTAATGGACATTGTCGACCCTACCGACAAGACGGTTGACGCGCTGATGAAGCTCGACCTTCCTGCTGGCGTGGACGTAGAAATCAAGCTGCAGTGATAGCAGTTTTGGCCTCAGTCGCGCCAACGACGGGGCAGTAAGCAAGCGATTTATCGCCAAAAGGCGCGCGCAAGCGCAAACCCGAGGCTATAATCGTGGGCTGTCCAAAGGATACGTGCGCGCAAGCCATGGAATCAGGCGGGCAGTTTTATTAACAGTCTCCCACGCAAAAACGTTGCTACCAATTGAAGTGGCAACGGTGGGAGTTACGGAGAAAACAATGAGTCTTAGCAATCACTTAGGGTTGCTGGGTCGCAAAGTTGGCATGATGCGCCTATTCACCGACGACGGGGACGCTGTTCCTGTTACGGTGGTAGATGTGTCCAACAACCGTGTGACGCAGATCAAAACCCAAGCAAACGATGGCTACGTTGCCCTTCAGGTAACGTTCGGTTCGCGCAAAGCATCGCGCATTACCAAGCCAGTCGCCGGCCACCTTGCCAAAGCAGGTGTTGAAGCCGGTGAAATCATCCAGGAATTCCGCATCACCGCTGACATTGCAGCACAGTACCAGGCAGGCTCTGTGGTTGCTGTGTCCGGTCTGTTTGCGGTGGGTCAAAAGGTGGACGTGCAAGGCACGACCATCGGCAAAGGCTTCGCTGGAACGATCAAGCGCCATCACATGAGCTCGCAGCGCGCGTCGCACGGTAACAGCCGTTCGCACAACGTACCCGGCTCCATTGGTATGGCCCAGGATCCCGGTCGCGTGTTCCCTGGCAAGCGCATGACAGGTCACCTTGGTGACGACACTGTTACGACGCAAAACCTGGACGTGATCCGCGTTGACGAAGTTCGCCAGTTGCTGATGATCAAGGGCGCAATACCTGGTTCGGCTGGTGGTTTTGTTACCGTGCGCCCCGCCGTCAAAGTGAAAAGCCCATCTGCTAAAGGAGCGAACTGATGCAGCTCGAACTCCTGAACGATCAAGGTCAAGCGACCGACAAGTATGACGCACCTGAGACGGTGTTCGGTCGTGCTTACAACGAAGACCTAGTGCATCAGGTTGTCGTGGCTTTCCAGGCCAATGCGCGCCAAGGCACGCGGGCTCAAAAAGACCGCGAGCAAGTGCACCACTCGACGAAAAAGCCATTCAAGCAAAAGGGAACTGGTCGCGCACGCGCCGGTATGACCTCCTCGCCCCTGTGGCGTGGAGGTGGTCGTATTTTTCCGAACATGCCTGACGAAAATTTCAGCCAGAAAATAAACAAAAAAATGTACCGTGCCGGTATGGCGGCGATCTTGTCGCAGTTGGCCCGCGAAGGCCGCCTTGCTGTGGTGGACTCGCTGACTGTTGATTCGCCCAAGACCAAGCCCCTGGCGGCCAAATTCAAGGCAATGAATCTGCAATCCGTATTGGTGATTGCTGATGAAGTTGACGAAAACTTGTACTTGGCCTCGCGCAACCTGGTCAACATCCTGGTTGTCGAGCCCCGCTACGCGGATCCCGTTTCCCTGGTGCATTACCGCAAGGTTCTGGTTACCAAGGCTGCCATGGACAAACTCAAGGAGATGTTCGCATGAGCCACGGTCCCAATCTATCTAAATTCGACGAGGGTCGTTTAATGCAGGTTCTGATCGCTCCCATCGTGTCTGAGAAGGCAACCATGGTGGCAGAGAAGAACAATGTCGTTACCTTCAAGGTGCTCCAAGACTCAACCAAATACGAAATCAAGGCCGCTGTGGAGTTGATGTTCAAGGTCGAAGTCAAGGGCGTTTCTGTCGTCAACACCAAAGGCAAAAGCAAGCGTTTTGGCAAATCCATGGGTCGCCGCGACAACGTTCGCAAAGCCTATGTGATGCTCAAACCTGGTCAAGAGCTGAACCTCGGCGGGGAGGCTGCGTAATCATGGCTGTCATTAAAATGAAACCCACTTCACCAGGTCGTCGTGGCGTGGTGAAAATTTCGCGGGATCACCTGTACAAGGGTGCACCGCACGCTGCTTTGCTGGAGCCTCAGTTCCAGCACGCCGGCCGCAACAACAATGGTCATATCACCACCCGTCACAAGGGCGGCGGTCACAAACACCATTACCGTGTGGTCGATTTCCGTCGAATCAAAGACGCAATCCCGGCAAAAGTCGAGCGTATTGAGTACGACCCAAACCGTTCGGCGCATATTGCGTTGTTGTGCTACGCCGACGGCGAGCGCACCTACATCATTGCTCCGCGTGGTCTCGAAGTTGGCGCCTCGGTGATGAGCGGCTCAGAAGCCCCCATCCGCGTTGGCAACACACTGCCAGTGCGCAACATTCCTGTGGGTTCCATCATCCACTGTGTGGAATTGCAAGTCGGCAAGGGTGCGCAAATCATCCGTTCGGCCGGCACTTCCGCTACCTTGCTGGCCCGCGAAGGAACTTACGCGCAGGTCCGCTTGCGATCTGGTGAAGTTCGCAAGATCCATATCGACTGCCGCGCCACCATTGGCCAAGTCGCTAACGAAGAGCACAGTCTGCGCCAACTGGGAAAAGCCGGTGTCAAGCGTTGGATGGGCATTCGTCCTACCGTTCGAGGTACCGTCATGAACCCTGTGGATCACCCACACGGCGGCGGCGAAGGCAAGACTGGCGAAGGCCGCCACCCAGTGGATCCTTGGGGCAATTTGACCAAGGGTTACCGTACCCGTAACAACAAGCGCACGCAGGTCATGATCGTGTCGCGTCGCAAGAAGTAAGGGGCAGGTAAATGACTCGTTCTCTCAAAAAAGGCCCCTTTGTGGACCACCATTTGTTGGCAAAAACGGAAAAAGCCGTTGCCAACAAAGACAAAAAGCCGATCAAGACTTGGTCGCGTCGCTCTATGGTTTTGCCCGATTTCATCGGTCTTACCATTGCCGTGCACAACGGCAAACAGCACGTGCCTGTCTATATCACTGACCAAATGGTTGGCCACAAGTTGGGTGAGTTCGCTCTGACCCGTACTTTCAAGGGCCACCCTGCGGACAAAAAAGTCCAAAAGAAATAAGGAGGTGACCATGGAAACTCGTGCAACCCTTCGTGGCGTTCGTTTGTCAGTTGACAAAGGTCGTTTGGTCGCGGATCTGATCCGTGGCAAAAAAGTGGATCAGGCGCTCAATATCCTGCAGTTCACGCAGAAAAAAGCCGCCGGAATCATCAAAAAGGTCCTGGAATCAGCTATCGCTAACGCTGAACACAATGACGGTGCTGACATTGACGAGCTGAAGGTGAAAACCATCTTCGTCGAGCAAGGTGCATCGCTGCGTCGCTTTACGGCCCGCGCCAAAGGTCGCGGCAACCAAATCCGCAAGCCCACGTGCCATGTGTACGTGACGGTCGGCAACTAAGAGGCACGGATAAATATGGGACAAAAAATCCACCCAACGGGCTTTCGCCTGAGCGTTAGCCGTAATTGGTCTTCCCGCTGGTATGCCAGCAACCGTGATTTCGCCGGCATGTTGGCCGAAGACATCAAAGTTCGTGAATACCTCAAAGCCAAGCTGAAAAATGCTTCGGTGTCTCGGATACTGATCGAGCGTCCTGCCAAGAACGCACGCATCACGATTTACTCGTCGCGTCCTGGTGTCGTGATCGGTAAAAAAGGCGAAGACATCGAGAACTTGAAGCGCGATCTGAGCAAGCAGCTCGGTGTGCCAGTGGCAGTGAACATCGAAGAAGTGCGCAAGCCCGAAATCGATGCCAAGCTAATCGCTGACTCCATCACGCAGCAGTTGGAGAAACGCATCATGTTCCGCCGCGCCATGAAGCGCGCCATGCAAAACGCCATGCGTTTGGGTGCCCTGGGCATCAAGATCATGTCGGCCGGCCGCCTGAACGGTATCGAGATCGCACGTACAGAGTGGTACCGTGAAGGCCGTGTGCCTTTGCACACTCTGCGCGCTGATATCGACTACGGAACTTCCGAAGCAAAAACAACCTACGGCATTATTGGTGTCAAGGTTTGGGTTTACAAAGGTGACACGCTGGGCCGCAATGACCTGCCTGCTGCCAATGAGACTCGCGCTGAAGAAGAGCGCCGTCCTCGCAGCCCCCGCCGTGATGACCGTGGTGGTGCGCGCCCTGGCGCTGACCGTCCCGCTCCTCGCGGCGCGCGTCGTCCTATGGGTGCCAATGCGGCGCCTGCGGATGGCAGCGACAAGCCTGTCGAGGCCGGAGGCTTCGAAGCCCCTAAACCCGCCGTTAAGCGCGTTCGCACAATCGCCGCGCCAGCTTCCGTAGGCAGCATCAGCGCTACGACAGCTGACGGCAAAGGAGAATAAACATGTTGCAACCCGCTCGTCGCAAATACCGCAAAGAGCAGAAGGGCCGTAACACCGGCATCGCGACTCGAGGAAGCTCGGTCGCATTCGGTGACTTTGGTCTGAAATGTACGGATCGCGGCCGTTTGACCGCGCGCCAAATCGAAGCTGCACGGCGTGCAATTTCCCGTCACGTCAAACGCGGCGGCCGTATCTGGATCCGTGTGTTCCCCGACAAGCCGATTTCCCAAAAGCCTGCTGAAGTGCGAATGGGTAACGGTAAAGGCAATCCCGAGTACTACGTGGCTGAAATCCAGCCTGGAAAAATCGTGTTTGAAATCGTCGGTGTGTCCGAAGAGTTGGCCCGTGAAGCGTTCCGTTTGGCAGCCGCCAAGCTGCCTTTGCGTACGACCTTCGTCGCCCGCATGATTGGCCAGTAATCAGGAGAATATTGAAAAATGAAAACGACTGAACTGCGCAAAAAAGACGTTGCAGGCCTGCAAACCGAGATCAAAGAGCTCCAACGCGCTCACTTTGGTCTGCGTATGCAAAAAGCCACGCAGCAAATTTCCAACACCGCTACGCTGCGCATTGCGCGCCGCGATATTGCTCGCGCCAAGACCATTCTTGTCGAAAAGCAAAGCGCTGAAACATCCGCCAAATAAGGAGCGATAAATGACGGAAGCTAAAAAATCCCTCGCGCGCACCTTGATTGGCAAGGTGGTCAGCGACAAGCGTTCCAAGACCGTAACGGTTTTAATCGAGCGCCGCGTCAAGCACGAGCTCTACGGCAAGATTGTTGGTAAATCCAGCAAGTACCACGCCCATGACGAAAACGGAGCCTACAAAATGGGCGACGTGATCGAAATCACCGAGAGCCGTCCCGTTTCCAAAACCAAGAACTGGGTTGTGACCCGTTTGGTAGAGAAGGCAGCAGCGGTTTAAGCCCATGCAGCGCTTGCGCTGCGAAGCTTGCGAAAACGGCCCACAATGGGCCGTTTTTCAGTTTTACAACCTTCATCCATGAACAGGAGACAGCATGATCCAAGTAGGCGACACCCTTCCCGCAAGCACTTTGATGGAATATTCCGAAGTCGAGGGCGAAGGCTGTAGCATCGGCCCCAATGCGGTCGACGTAGCCAAGGCCACGGCTGGCAAGACCATTGCCTTGTTTGCCTTGCCCGGCGCTTTCACTCCCACCTGCTCAGCCAAGCACGTACCGGGCTACGTACAGCACTTTGAGGACTTCAAGGCCGCTGGCGTGGACGAGATCTGGTGCGTGAGTGTCAATGACGCTTTCGTGATGGGCGCCTGGGCGCGTGAGCAAAAGACTGGTGCCAAGGTGCGCATGCTGGCCGACGGCAGCGCAGCATTTACCCAGGCCACCGGTTTGACGCTGGACTTGACCAAGGGCGGTCTGGGTTTGCGAAGTAACCGTTATTCCATGTTGGTCAAAGACGGCAAGGTTGCGACCCTGAACGTCGAAGGCCCGGGCAAGTTCGAAGTCAGCGACGCGGGCACCTTGCTCGCCCAGGCCAAGGCCTAAGCGGCTCCAAGCCGACCGCTGGCGCGCGTCAGAGGTCGGCTTTGAGGTAATGGGCCCCGGCAATTGGGTTGAAGTAGTACGGCGGTATTTCTTCAAAGCCCAGCTCGTCGTACAAGGCGCGCGCCGCCTCCATGTCGCTAAGCGTGTCAAGTAGCACGCATCGATAGGCACTGAGTTGGGCAAAGTCGAGTTGCGCCTGCGCCAGTTGGCGGCCAATTCCCCGGCCCCGGTATTTCACATCAACGTACAGGCGGCGCATTTCACACGCACCTGCATAGTCAACGCTGTCGAGTGGACGCAGAGCGCAACAGCCCACCACAACACCCTCGACCAAGGCCAGCAAAAGCTGGCCACGCGGTGGCGCGTATTCGCCCGGTAGGTCCTGCAGTTCTTGCTCGAAATCCACAAAGCATTCGGGTACCGCCAAAGCGCCTGCGTAAGCGCGAAAAATCACGCGTGCGGCGTCCACGGCATCAGCAGACGCAGCACAAAGCAGTTGGATGCGTTCGTCGTGGGGCACCATCGGACAATCCCTGTTGTGTGCCCCGGCTTTAGGGCGTGATCAATCCGCCTGCGGCCAAGGGCGGCCGCTGTTGGCTGTGACACTCGCGTTCGTCGCGGCGCCTGTGCGCCCTTGCGGCATGGACATGCCGTTAGGTGTCATCCCCAGCGCGAACTAAATTCATCTTTGGGCTCCAGGCCGAGCGGGGTGCGAGGCGTACCCCAAGTCTATCGAAAACTCTTGACCGGGCGCTGCGCGCCGCTACGCAGGCCTTTGGCAGCACACACGCCAGGTGTGGGCGACAAGCCGCTACCATGGGCCTGGTATGTTGTTTCAGAATCGTCGAAAAAGGTAAGCCATGCTGTGTTTGAAGCGGTCTCGCGTGCGAGTCCATCGTTCGCCTATGTGCTGGCTCGGATGAGTGCGCCGATGAAAACTCCGCATCGAGGGGCCGGGCTGCGCCCGGGGGGGCGCATCGTCGCGGCTGCGGCTTGGGCTTTGACGGTCGCGGTTGCGCTGTGCTCGGCTGGATGCAGCCCGGCGCTGAATTGGCGCACCGTGCCATTGGGCGATGCGACGGTGACGCTGCCTTGCCAGCCCGACCGCGCGCAGCGCACGGTCCAGTTCGGGGGCCAAGCTCTCGCGATGGAAATGGTGGGCTGCGAAGCCGATGGTGCAATGTTTGCGGTCAGCCGGGTACGCCTGCCGCCCGAATTGAATGCTGATCAAGTACGGCTGCTGTGGCAGGCCGCAAGCTTGCAGCAAATGAAGGGACAAGCCAATGCAGCTATACCAGCCGCATCAGTCAGTGCGCAGGTGTTGGGCTTGAACACCATCGACGCGGCGGGCCAGGGTGGTAACGGGAGGCCACTGAAAGCGCGTCTGGCTTGGGCCGCACGAGGATCCGATTTGCTACACCTGGCGGTTTACGCCCCCCGCATTACGCCCGAGATGGCAGAACCCTTTTTTTTCGGAATCCAATCCCCATGACTCTTGCTCCCTTTGTATCGCTGGGTCCGCGCCGCGCGGTGGTGCTCTTTCTGGCGTTTGCCTTTGCCTACTTTTTGTCCACGCTGATTCGCGCAGTGACCGCCACCTTGGCACCCACGCTGGTGCAGGAGTTCGCCCTGAGCGCTGGTGACCTGGGGCTTTTGGCAGGAGGCTACTTTTTTGGTTTTGCACTGACGCAGTTGCCTTTGGGCACTTGGCTTGACCGCTTTGGGCCCAAACGGGTCGTGCTGGCTTTTCTGTCGGTGGCGGTGTTGGCCTGTGCGGCTTTTGCGCAGGCCTCAAGCTTTGTGGAGCTGTTCTTAGCGCGTGTGTTGTGCGGGGTGGGCGTAAGTGCCTGCCTCATGGCGCCGCTGACCAGCTACCGCCGCTGGTACGCCCCCGGCGCGCAGATGCGCGCGAGCTCGTGGATGCTGATGACGGGCGCGCTTGGCATGGTGGCCTCCACCTTGCCGGTGCAGTGGCTGCTGCCGATCACCGGTTGGCGCGGCCTGTTCCTGATATTAGGGGCGCTGCTGGCCCTCTCCATGGCGTTGATTGCGTGGCAGGTACCGGGTGAGTCGGTGCCCGAGCCCGCATTGGATGCGTTGGTTCGAGATGGGGTTTTGCCCGTTCCGGCGCGAACGGACGCCTCCCCCGTGGCGACCCCAGTGGCGTCGTCAGGCTATGGCGCAGTGTGGCGCGATCCCTATTTCCGCAGTCTGGCGCCTTTTGGCTTTGTCGGCTACGGCGGCATGGTGGCCATTCAAACCCTGTGGGCTGCGCCCTGGCTGGTCAATGTGGCAGGTTTTGCGCCGGTAGCGGCGTCCACGGCCATGTTTTGGCTCAACGTGTCGATGATGCTGGCTTTCTTGGTGTGGGGCTGGGTCAACCCCTGGCTTGCGCGCAAGGGCTTGCGTGCCGAGCAGTTAATGGCCTGGGGCTTGCCCTTGCATATAGCGCTGCTGCTAATCATGGCGGTTGCGGGCAGTCATGTTGGTGCGTTCTCAGGTCTGGTGTGGACGCTGTTTTGCGTCAGCGGCACCGTCGGCACTCTGGCGCAGCCTGCCATTGGCATGGCCTTTGCGCCAGCGCTGGCCGGGCGCGCCTTGTCGGCCTTCAATCTGCTGATTTTCAGTGGAGTCTTTGCCGTGCAGTGGGGCGTGGGCCTGCTGATCGATGGTTTGCGCAAGCTGGGTTGGACTGCGCCTGACGCTTACCAGGGCGCTATGGGGGTGTTCGCCATCTGTCTACTTTGGACCTATGTGCATTTGCTGCGGGCAAAGAAACGATAATCAGGTGCTCTCTCCCTTAGCAGCCCCCAGCCCCAGTTCATGACCATAGGAATCCTGATCATCGCCCACGCACCATTGGCAAGCGCGCTACGGGCCTGCGTGTTGCATGTGTTTCCCGAGGTTGAGAACAGCCTGAGTGCGCTGGATGTCACGGCCAACGAGCCGCCCGAAGACACGCTCGCTACCGCGCGCATCATCGTGGATCAACTGGACGCGCCAAGCGTGCTGGTGCTCACCGATGTGTTTGGCGCTACCCCTTGCAACGTCGCGCAAAAGCTGGTCGACGGCGTGCATTCCAAGCTAGTGGCCGGTGTCAACCTGCCCATGTTGTTGCGCACCGTCAATTACCGCCACGAAGCTCTCGATTTGTTGGTGGCGCGCGCGTTGGCTGGCGGTTCGCAGTGCATCATGCAAGTCGCCGTGTCTGCGCCATTGAACCAAACCAAAAAGCCCCATGATCCAATCCACCACGACCATCATCAATAGACTGGGCCTGCACGCGCGTGCCTCGGCCAAGCTGACCAAGCTGGCGGGCAGTTTTCCCTGCAATATTTGGGTCAGCCGTGGCGATCGCCGGGTGAACGCCAAAAGCATCATGGGTGTGATGATGCTGGCGGCTGGCTTGGGCTCCGAGATCCTGTTGGAAACCGAGGGCGAACGCGACCAGGAAGCCATGGACGCGCTGCGGGCCTTGATCGCCGACCGTTTCGGCGAAGGCGAATGAGTTTCGGCGCCGCGCAGCCATGACTTTTTCCATCCACGGATTGGCCGTTTCACGCGGCGTGGCCATTGGTCGCGCGGTGATGGTGGCATCAAGCCGGATGGATGTTGCGCACTACTTTATCCAGCCCAAAGAGGTGGTGGCAGAAATAGCGCGCGCACGTGCTGGCCGCGACGCCGTGGTCGAGGAGCTGTACCGCCTGCAGGAAAGCATTTCCCACATGGGGCCCAAAGAGGCACCCCATGAACTCAACGCTCTTTTAGACGTTCACTTGATGCTCCTACAGGACGACGAGCTGGTCAGCGGCGTCAAGGGCTGGATCACTGACCGCCTGTACAACGCCGAGTGGGCGCTGACCACCCAGCTCGAGGTGATCTCCCGCCAGTTCGACGAAATGGAAGACGCCTACCTGCGCGAGCGCAAGGCGGACCTAGAGCAGATTGTCGAGCGCGTTTTGCGCGCCATGCGCGGCGTGGCATCTCCCATCGTGGCACCTCCTTCCCGCAACCCACGCCGGCAGTCGCAGCAAGACCTGCTTTTGGGCGACACGGTGGACGTGCCGCTGGTGCTGGTGGCGCATGACCTGTCGCCAGCCGATATGCTGCAGTTCAAGCAAAGCGTGTTTGCCGGATTCATCACCGACGTGGGCGGAAAAACCTCGCACACTGCCATCGTGGCACGCAGCATGGACATTCCGGCTGTGGTGGGTGCGCGCACCTGCAGCCAGTTGGTGCGCCAGGACGACTGGATCATCATCGATGGCGACGCCGGCGTGGTCATCGTGGACCCTTCTCCCATCATCTTGGCCGAGTACGGTTTTAAAAAACGCCAGGTGGAGCTCGAACGCAGTCGCCTGTTGCGCTTGCTCAATACGCCAGCCGTCACCATGGACGGCGAAAAAGTGCAGCTGTTGGCCAATATCGAGATGCCCGAGGACGCGCAAGCCGCCCTGCAGGCCGGCGCCCTGGGCGTAGGCCTGTTTCGCAGCGAATTCTTGTTCATGGGTCGGCGCGGCCATTTGCCGGACGAAGAAGAGCAGTTCCAGGCTTACAAGCGCGCTGTTGAAGGCATGCAGGGGCTGCCGGTCACCATTCGCACGGTGGATGTGGGCGCGGACAAGCCACTTGACAGCAGCGTGCACGACGCCGCCCACCTCAACCCCGCCCTGGGCCTGCGCGCCATCCGCTGGAGCCTGGCCGACCCGGAGATGTTTCTCACCCAGTTGCGCGCCATATTGCGGGCGGCAGCCTTTGGCCAGGTGCATTTGCTGGTGCCCATGTTGGCCCATGCCAGCGAAATCCACCAGACCCTGGCCCACATCGCGCAGGCACGGCGCACGCTAGACAAGCGCGGCCAGGCCTACGGCCCGGTGCAGCTTGGGGCGATGATTGAAATCCCGGCTGCGGCTCTGACCCTCAAGCTGTTCCTGAAGTACTTCGACTTTTTGTCCATTGGCACCAACGACCTGATCCAGTACACCCTGGCCATCGACCGCGCGGACGAGTCGGTGGCGCATTTGTACGACCCGCTCCACCCGGCAGTGCTGCACCTGGTGGCCGCCACCATTGCCGAATGCCGGCGCCAGGGCAAGGGCGTGAGCGTGTGTGGCGAAATGGCGGGCGACGTGGGTCTGACCCGGCTGCTGCTGGGTCTGGGCTTGCGCAGTTTTTCCATGCATCCGGCGCAGATCCTTGCGGTTAAGCAAGAAATACTGCGCTCCGACACCGCGCGCCTGGCCCCCTGGGCCCAGCGCGTGCTGCAAGCGGAAAACCCGGCGCTAGAGATGATCGCCAGTGCCTAAGCCCAGGCGTTTTTCAGGGCGCCGCGCGCGACCCCAGCCAGGCCGCGCCCACGACCAGGCCTGCGGCCAGCACAATCGATGCGCTCGGCCACTCAGCGCGCAACCACAGCAAACCCAGCGTCGACAGCAAGGGCGTGAGGAAGGACAGCAGCCCGATCTGGCGCGTATCCCCTCGCTTGAGTGCCGCGTCCCAAAGGTAAAACGCGCCGCCCAGCGGCCCCAGACCCAGCAAGGCGATGAGCAGCATGTCGCCGGAGCTTAGTGCCACCACCGGCTCCAGCACCACGTGGCACAGCAGCGACAACAGACCCGAGACCAGGCCAAATACCCCGATGGAAGCCGTAGGAAACGGCGCCACCCGTTGCGTCAACAGCGAATAACTCGCCCAGACAAAGGCAGACATGCCTGCTGGTACATAACCCCAGGCAAAGTCCGTGGCGCCTGCGTCGGCGCTTTGGCCGCCTGCGGCGCCCAAAATCGCCAGCGCTGCGCCGGCAAAGCCCACCAGCGCTGCCACCACATGGATGGTGCGCAGGCGTGTGTGCGGCAAAAAAACGGGCGCGAGCAAAACCATGCCCAGCGGCCAGAGGTAGTTCACCAGATTGGCTTGCACTGGCGGCGCATGGCGCAGTGCGATGAACAGCAAAAAGTGAAAGCCAAACAGGCCGTAGACCCCAAGCGCCAGCGTTCGAGCGGGCAAGCGCAGGCTGCGCAGTGCGTGCTGGCGCTGGGCGCTGCTCGGGGCGCTGCGCAGCAGCTGCCAGCCGGTCAGGCCCAGTCCCAGTGCGCTGCCTGCCAACAGGCCCAGGCCGGTCAATAGAAAAGGTGGCACCTCGCCCAGCGCCACGCCCAGCGGCGCCAGCGTACCCCACAGGACGATGGCGCCCAGGGCTAGCAGGGCGGCGCAACGGGTTTGGGTGCGTGGTGGGACGGAGGCGCTAGGCGCTTGGGTGTCCTGGCTCATGCCGGATGCCAGTCGGTGCTGAGCCGATGCCACAGGTTGATGCCACCTTCGATCGCATGCTGGTCAATCGCGGCCAGCTCGGCGTTTGAGAACTGCAGGCTTTGTGCGCTCAGGTGCTCTGGCGTGAGCGAGCCGCCGCCGGGGCCCTTGATGCGTGCGTCCACGGGCACGCCGTTCAGGTATTTGTCGCTCAGTAGTCCCTGCGCCAGGGCGCTAAAGGCTATGCAGCCCATGCCGGTCTCAGCCCGGACGGCTCGCAAGTCTTCTTCAATCCAGCGGTTCATCAGGTTGTAGGACGGTTGGTGGATCAGCGCCTGCACGCCCATGCTTTTGAGGACGGCGTGGGCCTCGCGCGTCTTGCCGGCCGAATAGCTGCTCACGCCCACGTACAAGGCTTTGCCAAGTTGGACCGCGCTGGCCAGCACGTCCATGGTTTCTTTTAGCGGTGTGTCTGGGTCAAGGCGGTGGCTGTAAAAAATATCGACGTAGTCCAGGCCCATGCGCTGCAGCCTTTTGTCTAGGCTGGCAAGCGCGTACTTGCGCGAGCCGCCACCTTGGCCGTAGGGGCCGGGCCACATGTTCCAGCCGGCTTTGATGGAGATGATGGGCTCGTCCTGGTAAGGCCGAAAGTCGCTTTTGAGGTGTTCGCCAAAATTGCGCTCGGCGCTGCCGTAGGGCGTGCCGTAATTGTTGGCCAGATTGAAGTGGGTGATGCCCAGGCCAAAGGCGGTGCGAAGCATATCGCGCTGGATTTGCAGCGGCGTGGCGTCGCTAAAGTTGTGCCACAGGCCAAAGGACAAAGCGGGGAGTTGCAGTCCGCTGCGGCCGCAGCGGCGGCAGGACATGCGGCTTTGGTAACGGTCGGGGTGGGCGTGGTAGTTCACGGGCAATAAAAATCTGAAAATTTGGCGGCTCAACAGGACCGCCCTCAAGTGTACGCAGAGCCCAAGGGTACTGCGGTAGCATGCTTGGCACCAGCGCCCACGCATGGCGTGCGCCATTCCATCACCCTTCAATTTCAAGATCTGACGTGACCGAAGAAACCCCGAAAATCCAGGAACCCCGCCTTTGGAGCGCCGACGGCTGGACTGCGCGCGTGATCAAAAACGACGATGACGATGGCTGGGCGGTGGCGATGACCAAAGACGGCGCATCCGAGCCCGCGCTGGTGGGGCCCTGGACCATGGGCCGCGACAAAAAGAACCCCAAGCCCCTGGACGGCAACGCCTTTAGCACCCTGGTCAAAACAGCGCATGAATTCGTGCGCCGCAGCGAGCAGCAGTTGCACGCGTCGCTGCACCAAAGCATTTCGGTGACTGCGGGGGCCAAGCGGGTCACCGTGGCGCTGGACATCGTGCCCGACGACGAAAACCCCACGGCAAACCTGAGTGCGCAAGATGAAGACGGCGAGACGCTTGCCAGCGTGCGGGTGTCGCCAGCCTTCAGACTTAACCGCGCCAGCGCCGTGGCCTGGATTGAGGCCGGGTTTGCCAAACCTGCCAGCCACTAGCTGCGGCTTTAGGCCCAGCAGGCATCATCGCTGTGGGTTCGCATGGATGACTCCACGGTCACCGAGACGCCCTCTTTCGGGGCTGACAAACGCCCAATCGACCTCTTGGCCAGACAGCACTGCGCAATGTTTGAGGGTTCCCGGTTTGCGACGGTAGTCAGGGAATGCGCCGGGGCGCATCTTCAATGCCTTCACAATTCATATTTAAAGGAAGTCCATCCGTGTCCACCCCAGCCGCACAAGCCGTACAAGCCAGCGCAAGAATGCCGACCTGGTTCATCCCCCATGGCGGCGGCCCCTGCTTTTTTATGGAGTGGAACCCGCCGCACGCCTGGAGCCGCATGGCGGACTTCTTGAAAAGCCTTGCGTCCACCTTGCCGCGCATGCCCAAGGCCATCGTCTTGGTCTCGGCGCACTGGCTTACGCCGAAACTGACGGTCACCAGCGGTGCGCAGCCCGACCTGATTTATGACTACTACGGTTTCCCGCCCCACACCTACGACATAAAGTACCCCGCGCCCGGCGCGCCCGAACTCGCAGCGCAGATCGCCAACACGCTCGCCGGTGCAGGCATCGCCAGCGCGCAAGACGTGCAACGCGGCTTTGACCACGGCATGTTCATTCCGCTAAAGCTGATTTTCCCGGACGCCAACATTCCTGTGGTGCAGCTCTCGCTGCACGAGTCACTGGACCCGGAAAAACATCTGGCGGCCGGTCAGGCGCTGCAGGCCTTGCGCGACCAGGACGTGCTGATCATTGGCAGTGGCATGAGCTTCCACAATATGGGCGCTTATGGCAACCCGCAATATGGCCCGGTGTCTGACGCCTTTGACGACTGGCTGACGAAGGCGGTTGAAGCCAGCCCGCACGAGCGCCACCGTTTGTTTGTCAATTGGGAGCAAGCGCCGGGTGCCCGCCAATGCCATCCACCGCGTGCCGAAGAACATTTGATTCCACTGATGACGGTGGCGGGTGCCGCCGGGAACGATGCGGGCCGCAAGGTGTTCTCCGACCGCGTGATGGAAACCACACTCTCGGCATTTGTGTTTGCTTGATACCCCTCGGTCACCCTGCAGCGGCGCGCACGGGAATTAAGTGATTTCAGCGCCTGCGGCGGTGCTTGCTGCAGCGTGGCTGGCTTGCACGTCTGCGTGGTAGCTCGAACGGACCATTGCGCCGACAGCCGCGTGCTTGAAGCCCATCTCGTAGGCCTTGGTCTCAAACATCTTGAAGGTGTCCGGGTGCACGTAGCGGCGCACCGGCAGGTGGCTGGTGGTGGGCGCTAGGTACTGGCCAATGGTCAGCATTTCAATGTCATGGGCGCGCATGTCACGCATCACTTCCAGAATCTCCTCATCGGTTTCGCCCAGGCCCACCATCAGGCCGCTCTTGGTGGGAACGTTCGGAAACATGGCCTTGAATTTTTTCAGCAAGTTCAGGCTGAACTGGTAATCCGAGCCAGGGCGCGCTTCTTTGTAGAGGCGGGGAATCGTCTCCAGGTTGTGGTTCATCACGTCGGGCGGCGCTGCTTTCAATATTTCTAAGGCGCGGTCGTCGCGCCCGCGAAAGTCGGGTACCAGCACTTCAATTTGCGTATGCGGCGACAGCACCCGGGTTTTGCGGATGCAGTCCACAAAGTGGCCCGCGCCGCCGTCGCGCAAGTCGTCTCGGTCCACGCTGGTGATCACCACGTATTTGAGCTTGAGTTGGGCAATCGTCTTGGCTAGGTTGTTCGGCTCGTTGGCGTCCAGCGGATCGGGGCGGCCGTGGCCCACATCGCAAAACGGGCAGCGCCGGGTGCACTTGTCGCCCATGATCATGAAGGTGGCCGTGCCCTTGCCAAAGCATTCGCCGATGTTGGGGCAGCTGGCTTCTTCGCACACGGTGACGAGCTTGTTGGCGCGCAGCACGTCCTTGATTTCATAAAAGCGGCTGCTCGGCGACGCCGCCTTGACGCGAATCCAGTCCGGCTTTTTGAGCACCTCGCCCGCTTGCACCTTGATGGGGATGCGCGAGAGTTTGGCGGCGGCCTTTTGTTTGGCCGAGGCGTTGTAGTCTTGTTGCGACTGCGCTTCCCGCACGGTGGGGTTGGTGGCAGGAGCGGTGGATTCTGAAGTCATGGCCTTGCTGCGGTGGCCTGGGCAAAACGGCAGCGGGTGCAGCCGGGCTCAGGGAGTTAAGTGGGTGATTAGCTTTCGGGCCAGAACGTTGGCTACATCGTCCAAGTCGACCGAGACCCCGATTGTAGAAAGGTCCACCGTTTGCAGGGCGGCATAGCCACACGGGTTGATGCAGTTAAACGGCGCCAGGTCCATCTTCACATTGAGCGCCGCACCGTGGTAAGTGCAGTTGCGGCTGACCTTGATGCCCAGCGCGGCGATCTTTCCCAGGCCAGTGAAGTCGGGCGGCGCCTTGTCGATACCCGCTTTTTTGGGGTGCTGCGGCAAACGGGCATGGCCAAACGGGTCAGCCAGATCAATATAAATGCCGGGCGCGCCATCCACCCGGTGGCCCGTCACGCCAAAGTGCAGCAGGGTGCGTATCAGCGCTTCTTCGAGCCGGTAAACATATTCCTTGACAAAGTAGCCCGCGCGCTTGAGGTCCAGCAAGGGATAGGCTACCAACTGGCCTGGCCCGTGGTAGGTGACTTGGCCGCCCCGGTCGGTTTGCACTACGGGTATGCCGTCCACATTCAAAAGATGCTCAGCTTTGCCCGCCACGCCTTGGGTAAACACGGGGTCGTGTTCGCACATCCATAAGTGGTTTGGCAACGCGTCGGCGCCCGGTGCGTTGCGCTGGTGGGTGAATTCCTGCATTGCAGCCAGGGTGGCGGCGTAGTTCACCCGTCCCAAATGCGTGAGTTCCATAAGCGTGCATAGCTTACAGCACGACCTTGACCATGGGGTGCGTGCTCAGCGTGCGGTACAGCTCGTCGAGCTGTTCGCGGCTGGTCGCGGTCACCATAATGGTCACTCCCAGGTAGTTTCCGCCCTTGCTTTCCCGCAGCTCTATGGTGGAGGCGTCAAAGTCGGGATCAAAGGCCAGCGCAATCGTGCTGATCGCCTGCACCAAACCATCCACCCGTCGCCCCATCACCTTGATGGGGAATTGCGATGGATAGACGATAAGCGACGGCGGCGCGGCACCAGAATCATCATTGGTCGGAGAAGAGGGCGGAAGCGCCATAGTGAGGAAAGCATCCGTAAGTGAAAACCGCAGTCTAATGGCAGGGTCAACGGTTCGCACGATAGTGGTTTGCCCCAAGTTCCTGCGTATAATTGAAGGCTGCACTGAGCTTGTTTGTAAAGTGCATGTAATCTTGGGTCACGACAATGCAAGCTCTGCTGGATACAGAACAGACAGAAGATGACGGGTTCGTTCCCCTCAGCGCTGAAGAGGCGACGAGGTTCAGAAAAGAGCATCCGTCCTTGTCGCCCTGGTGGGTGGTAGCCGGTCAACTTGTAATGGGCTTGTTGGTAGCTGGGCTGGCTTGGGCAGCGACACAAACCATAGATATTGCCGTTTCGGCGGCTTGTGGTGCGCTGGCGGTAATTGTTCCAGGCGCTTTGTTTGCGCGCGGTTTGACGGGGCAGTTTGCTGCCCTGAATCCTACAAACGCGGTGACCAGCTTTTTTGTTTGGGAGCTGGTGAAAATTTTGGTAACGGTGGCTGTCCTGTTGGCGGCGCACCGTTGGGTAGTTGGCCTGAGCTGGCCCTCCATGTTGGTGGGTTTGGTGGTCACGATGAAGGTCTATTGGTTGGCGCTGCTCTTCAAGGGCAAGCGGCAACCGGTTGAAGATTAACAAACGCTTAACGGCAAAAGTAACTGACAAGAGTAACTGATGGCTGCTGAAGAACACGCTGCGCAAGGGCTCACCGCCGGTGAGTACATTGGCCACCATTTGATGCATTTGCAGACGCAGAAGCAGTCTGGAGTGATCGACTTTTCGGTCTTCAACCTCGACTCGATTTTCTGGTCGGTGCTGCTCGGTGTCATTGGCATGTTTGTGATGTGGCGTGTCGCCCGCACCGTGAGTTCCGGCGTGCCTGGGCGCATGCAGGCGGCGGTTGAAATTCTGCTTGAAATGGTGGACACGCAAGCCAAAGGCATTATTCGCAATGCCGAATCCCGCAAGTTTGTTGGTCCCTTGGCCCTGACCGTGTTTGTCTGGGTGTTCCTGATGAACTCCATGGACTTCTTGCCAGTCGATTTGATTCCCTTGATCTGGGAGGCGATCTATGGCGCCGCGGGTGGCGATACCCACCACGCTTATATGCGTGTAGTTCCCACGGCCGACTTGTCGATGACTTTGGGCATGTCTTGCGCGGTGTTGTTGGTCTGTCTGTACTACAACATCAAGATCAAAGGCGCGGTGGGCTGGGCGCATGAGTTGGTCACGGCGCCGTTTGGCACCAGCAAGAAGCCTGTTTTTGCGCTGATTCTTGGCGTCTTGAATTTGGGGATGCAACTGATTGAATTTACCGCTAAGACTGTGTCACACGGCATGCGGTTGTTTGGAAATATGTATGCCGGCGAGCTGGTGTTCATGTTGATCGCTCTCATGGGTGCGGTCGGTTTTGGTTCGGCCACGGGCATTGCATTGTGGTTTGGTCATGTGATTGCGGGCACCGGTTGGGCAATATTTCATATTTTGATTGTTGCGTTGCAGGCCTTCATTTTCATGATGTTGACGCTGGTGTACGTGGGTCAAGCCCACGACCACCACTGATTTTCATTTTTTCTTTTTTTATTTCAATCCACAGGAGCTCTTCATGGAACACGTACTAGGTTTCGTCGCTTTGGCCGCAGGTCTGATCATTGGTTTGGGTGCCGTTGGCGCTTGTATCGGTATTGGCATCATGGGCAGCAAGTATCTTGAATCTGCAGCCCGTCAGCCTGAGCTGATGAACGAGCTGCAAACCAAAATGTTCTTGCTCGCCGGTCTGATCGACGCCGCTTTCCTGATTGGCGTTGGTATCGCCATGATGTTCGCGTTCGCCAACCCATTCGTGTTGAAGTAAGCCCTTGCGCATCAACCAACTGAAAGAGGTGTTGTTGTGAGTATTAACGCAACATTCTTCGCGCAACTGGCGGTGTTCTTCCTGCTGGTGGTCTTCACGATGAAACTCGTGTGGCCCCCGATAGCAGGGGCACTTGACGAACGCGCCCAGAAAATCGCTGATGGACTTGCCGCGGCTGACAAGGCAAAAGCAGAGTTGACCAACGCTAACAAGCGCGTGGAAGACGAGCTGGTCAAGTCTCGCACCGAGACCGCATCGCGCCTGGCTGATGCTGAGCGCCGTGCGCAGTCCATTGTGGAGGAGGCAAAAACCAAGGCAACCGAAGAGGGCAACAAAATCATTGCTGCCGCTAAGGTTGAAGCCCAACAGCAAACCGTGAAGGCCCGTGAAGCACTGCGTGAGCAAGTCGCTGCACTGGCTGTCAAGGGTGCCGAGCAGATTCTTCGCAAGGAGGTCAACGCTGGCGTCCATGCGGATCTGTTGGGTCGCCTGAAGACCGAGCTGTAAGAGGACGCCATGGCTGAACTCGCCACTATTGCAAGGCCTTACGCCGAAGCGCTGTACAAGGCCTCTGCCTCTGAGCTGGCGAACGTTGCAGTGTGGGTTGAGGAGCTGGCAGCCATTGCTGCCAATCCGCAACTCCTGCAGTTTGCTGACAGCCCGAAAGTTTCTTCAAGCGACGTTTTTGGTGTGATGACTGGGGTTGCCAAGGCCACACTGAGCGACCAAGCCAAGAACTTCCTGCGCACCGTGATTGAAAACGGTCGATTGAACGCCTTGCCCGAAATTGCGGTTCAGTTTCGGACATTGAAAAATGCCCAGAGCGGTTCTTCTGATGCGGTGGTGTTCAGCGCATTCCCGATCGAGGCAACGGCACTGGTCGATGTGGCCTGGAGCTTGGAAAAACGCTTTGGCCGCAAGCTGAATGTCACTGTTGAATTGCAGCCTGAGTTGATCGGCGGCATTCGAGTAGTGGTGGGGGACGAAGTTCTTGACACTTCCGTCAAGGCCCGTCTGGAACAAATGAAAGTGGCTCTGACCGCTTGAGGCGCAAGCCCCAAGCTGTTGGCCTAACCAAAGAAAGAAGGAAAGAGTCATGCAACTCAATCCCGCAGAAATCTCTGAACTGATCAAGAGCCGTATTGAAGGACTGTCTGCCAGCGCTGACATCCGCAATCAAGGAACCGTTGTGTCGGTGACCGACGGTATCTGCCGCATCCACGGTTTGTCCGATGTGATGCAAGGCGAAATGCTGGAATTTCCGGCCGGTAGCGATGGCTTGCCCACCTATGGCCTGGCCCTCAATCTTGAGCGCGACTCTGTCGGCTCCGTGATTTTGGGCGAGTACGAGCACATTTCTGAAGGCGACACGGTCAAGTGCACCGGTCGTATTCTGGAAGTGCCCGTGGGTCCCGAGCTCAAAGGCCGCGTGGTCAATGCGCTGGGTCAGCCCATAGACGGCAAAGGCCCGATCAACGCCAAGATGACCGACGTGATCGAAAAGGTCGCGCCAGGCGTGATTGCACGCGAATCCGTGAGCCAGCCCATGCAGACCGGCCTGAAGTCGATTGACTCCATGGTTCCTGTCGGCCGCGGCCAGCGCGAGTTGATTATTGGTGACCGTCAGACCGGCAAGACTGCTGTGGCCATTGACGCGATCATCAATCAGAAGGGTCAGCACATGACCTGCGTGTACGTTGCGATCGGACAGAAAGCATCTTCCGTCAAGAACGTGGTGCGTGCACTGGAGCAAGCCGGTGCAATGGAATACACCATTGTTGTGGCTGCAACTGCTTCTGAGTCGGCTGCCATGCAGTTCGTGTCGGCCTATTCGGGCTGCACTATGGGCGAATACTTCCGCGACCGCGGCGAAGACGCTTTGATCGTGTATGACGATCTGTCCAAGCAAGCCGTGGCTTACCGCCAAGTGTCCTTGTTGCTGCGCCGCCCACCAGGCCGCGAAGCCTACCCTGGCGACGTGTTCTATCTCCATAGCCGCCTGCTTGAGCGCGCCGCTCGCGTGAATGCAAAGTATGTCGAAGACTTCACCAAAGGCGAAGTTAAAGGCAAGACCGGTTCTTTGACCGCTTTGCCCATCATCGAAACCCAAGCGGGTGACGTGTCGGCTTTCGTGCCTACCAACGTGATTTCGATTACGGACGGCCAGATCTTCTTGGAAACCTCTTTGTTCAACGCCGGCATCCGTCCTGCGATTAACGCCGGTATCTCGGTGTCTCGCGTCGGTGGTGCTGCACAGACCAAGCTGGTGAAAAACCTCTCCGGTGGTATCCGCACCGACTTGGCCCAATACCGCGAATTGGCCGCGTTTGCGCAATTTGCGTCGGACCTCGACGAAGCGACCCGCAAGCAACTCGACCGCGGTGCCCGCGTAACCGAGTTGCTCAAGCAAGCCCAGTACAGCCCACTGTCCATCAGCTTGATGGGTGCGACGCTGTTCTCGGTGAACAAGGGCTTCATGGACGACATCGAAGTCAAGAAAGTGTTGGCTTTTGAACACGGCATGCACGCTTACCTTAAAGACAAGCACGGAGCTCTGTTGGCCAAGCTCGAAGCCGACAAGGCCATGGACAAGGATGCCGAAGCCGAATTGAACGCTGCTATCACAGCATTCAAGAAGACTTTCGCTTAAATCCGACTCTGATGCACCAAGGAGCCTCGAATGGCAGCAGGTAAGGAAATACGCGGCAAGATCAAGTCGGTGGAAAACACCCGCAAAATCACCAAAGCCATGGAAATGGTGGCCGCATCCAAAATGCGCAAGGCGCAAGAGCGGATGCGTGCGGCCCGGCCTTACAGCGAAAAAATTCGCAATATCGCCTCCAATCTCGGTCGGGCCAATCCCGAGTACACGCATGCTTTCATGCGGACCAACAACGCTAAAACTACCGGTTTTATCGTGGTCACGACGGACAAGGGCCTGTGCGGCGGCATGAATACCAACGTTTTGCGTGGTGTGACTGGCAAGTTGAAAGACTTGCAGGCTGCTGGCCTGGGGGTGAGCGCCGTTGCTATTGGCAACAAAGGCCTGGGTTTTCTCAACCGGGTGGGCGCTACCGTGGTGTCGCATGCCACCCAGTTGGGTGACACGCCACATCTGGAAAAGCTGATCGGTCCAGTCAAGGTTTTGCTTGACGCCTATGCCAAGGGTGAAGTGAACGCTGTGTACCTGTGCTACACCAAGTTCATCAACACCATGAAGCAAGAGGCAGTGGTGCAGCAGTTGTTGCCCTTGTCGGCGGAGGACATGCACGCGCAAACGGCCGCCAGCGGAACCCAGCACGGCTGGGATTACCTCTACGAGCCCGACGCCCAGTCCGTGATCGATGATTTGTTGACGCGCTACGTTGAAGCGCTGGTCTACCAGGCTGTGGCTGAGAACATGGCGTCGGAGCAGTCCGCTCGGATGGTGGCCATGAAGGCGGCCACCGACAACGCAGGCAGCGTGATTGGCGAGCTGAAGCTCATTTACAACAAAACCCGCCAGGCAGCAATTACCAAAGAGTTGTCCGAAATCGTGGCTGGAGCTGCAGCGGTTTAAGCCCCTGCGGTCCCAGTCAAGAGTAACCGTTAAAGATTTTATTTTTGGAGCGAAAAATGGCTCAAGCTAACTCCCAAGTTCAGGGAAAAATTGTTCAGTGTATCGGCGCCGTCGTGGACGTGGAATTTCCGCGTGACAAAATGCCCGGCATTTATGACGCGCTGAAGATGGATGGCTCCACCTTGACGCTGGAAGTTCAGCAGCAGCTGGGTGACGGCATCGTCCGCACCATCGCACTGGGTTCTTCTGACGGCCTGCGCCGCGGCATGATTGTCCAGAACACCGAAAAGCCCATCATGGTGCCCGTCGGGGAAGCCACGCTGGGCCGTATCATGGACGTGCTTGGCGCGCCCATCGACGAGCGCGGCCCGGTTGACGCTTCCCTGCACATGTCGATCCACCGCAAGGCCCCGACCTATGACGAACTCAGCCCCTCGCAAGAGCTGCTGGAAACCGGCATCAAGGTGATTGACCTGGTTTGCCCGTTCGCCAAAGGCGGCAAGGTCGGTCTGTTCGGTGGTGCCGGTGTGGGCAAGACCGTGAACATGATGGAACTGATCAACAACATCGCCAAGGCGCATAGCGGCTTGTCAGTGTTCGCCGGTGTGGGTGAGCGTACCCGTGAAGGTAACGACTTCTACCATGAGATGGCCGACTCCGGCGTGGTGAACCTGGAAGACCTGCCCAAGTCCAAGGTGGCGATGGTGTACGGCCAGATGAACGAACCCCCAGGCAACCGTCTGCGCGTTGCTTTGACCGGTCTGACCATTGCGGAATCTTTCCGTGACGAAGGGCGTGACGTGTTGTTCTTCGTGGACAACATCTACCGCTATACCTTGGCCGGTACCGAAGTGTCCGCACTCTTGGGTCGTATGCCTTCCGCCGTGGGCTACCAGCCCACGCTGGCCGAAGAAATGGGCCGCTTACAAGAGCGTATCACCTCCACCAAAGTGGGTTCCATCACTTCCATCCAGGCTGTTTACGTGCCCGCAGATGACTTGACCGACCCATCTCCTGCTACCACCTTTGCTCACTTGGACTCCACCGTTGTGTTGTCCCGTGATATCGCATCGCTCGGTATCTACCCCGCTGTGGACCCTTTGGACTCTACCAGCCGCCAGCTCGATCCTTTGGTCGTCGGCCAAGAGCACTACGAAACCGCGCGCGCCGTGCAAGGTACGCTGCAGCGCTACAAAGAATTGCGTGACATTATTGCGATTCTGGGTATGGACGAGCTCGCTCCTGAAGACAAGCTCACGGTTGCCCGCGCCCGCAAGATCCAGCGCTTCCTGTCGCAACCTTTCCACGTGGCTGAAGTGTTCACCGGTTCGCCCGGCAAGTACGTTACCCTGGCTGAGACCATCCGCGGCTTTAAGATGATTGTGGCTGGCGAGTGCGATCACTTGCCCGAGCAAGCGTTCTACATGGTCGGTACCATCGACGAAGCGTTTGAAAAAGCGAAAAAAATCTAAAGACTTTGCGGGACAGAAAGTAGCCGCGTGGCGAGCGCTGTCCCCAACTGATTAGGAGCAATATGAACACCATCCACGTTGATGTGGTCAGTGCAGAAGAGTCCATCTTTTCCGGCGAAGCGCGCTTTGTTGCGCTGCCCGGTGAGGCTGGCGAACTGGGGATTTATCCCCGTCACACTCCGCTGATCACGCGCATCAAGCCCGGCTCGGTGCGTATTGAAAAGGCCGACGGCAGCCAAGAGTTTGTGTTCGTGGCAGGCGGCATCATTGAGGTGCAACCGAACCGCGTGACCGTGTTGTCTGATACTGCCATTCGCGGCAAGGACCTTGACGAGGAAAAGGCCAGTGCCGCCAAAGCCTTGGCCGAGGAAGCGATGAAGAACGCAAAAAGTGAAATAGATCTGGCCATTGCACAGTCAGAGCTGGTGATGTTGGCCGCGCAACTGGCGGCGCTGCGAAAATTTCAGCACAATCACTGATCCATTTTTCGTCCCGTGCAGCAAAGCCGCCTTCGGGCGGCTTTTTCTTTGTCTTGTGGCCTATGAATTACACCGCTCCTTGGTGGTTGCCCGGCGGCAACCTGCAAACCATTGTTGCCGCCAAGCTGGCGCGGCGTTACACGGACGCCGCACCGGTCTATGTTCGCGAGCGCTGGTACACGCCTGACCACGACTTTATTGATCTCGACTGGCAAGCAGGCCCCAGTGCACCGCAGAGACCGCTGCTGGTGCTCTTTCACGGGCTGGAGGGTTCGTCGCGCAGCCACTACGCCGAGTCCTTCGCCGATTTTGCGCGGGCGCAGCACTTGCCCTATGTGGTGGTGCATTTCCGGGGCTGTAGCGGTGAACTCAACCACGCGCCCCGGGCTTACCATTCGGGGGACTTTGAGGAGATCGGCTGGATTTTGGAGCGCTTGCGCAGCCGCCATGGCGGCCCGATGATGGCCGTGGGTATTTCTCTGGGCGGTAACGCATTGCTGCGTTGGGCCCAAGAGGCAGGCAGTGCAGCGAGCCAAACGGTGAGCGCGGTTGTTGCGGTGTGCGCGCCGGTAGACCTCGCGGCCAGCGGTGCTTGCATTGGTCAGGGATTTAATCGCCAGGTCTACACCCGCATGTTTTTGCAAAGCATGAAGCCTAAGGCCCTGAGGAAGCTCACGCAGTTTCCCGGCCTGTTTGATGGCGAGGCACTTCGAGGCGCTAAGGACTTGTATACCTTTGACAACATCTTTACCGCGCCGCTGCATGGATTCAAGAACACCGAAGACTATTGGCGCAAGGCCTCGGCCAAGCCCGGTTTGAACCGCATCCGCATACCGGCATTGGTGCTCAACGCGCGCAACGATCCTTTTGTACCTGCGGCATCGCTGCCAGGGCCTAAGGATGTTGGCGACTGGGTGACCTTGTGGCAGCCGCGTGATGGTGGTCACGTAGGTTTTGCGTCGGCAGCGCCGCCTGCAAGCCTGATCGTGCTCCCCCAAGCAGTAGGTGGCTGGTTGCTGCAAAATCGCTGAACACCAGTCACTGCACAGGGAGCCCGGAAATGGATGACATCGTGAAACAGGCCATGGCCAAATGGCCCAACGTGCCCGACTGCTACGGCTGGCTGGGCTTGGATGCCCGTGGCAATTGGTATATGCGGGACGACCGCGCCCAGGCCTGTGGCGCATTTGCCAGCGGCAAGCCGGGCGCCAAGGGTTCCATGCTGCAGCATGCCAAACTGATCGAATTCATTGAGCGAAATTACGCAAGCGACGCACAGGGCTGCTGGTTTTTTCAGAATGGGCCGCAGCGTGTCTATGTGGAGCTTGAAGCCACACCGCGCGTTTGGCGGGTGAATATTAAAGGCGGGATCAGCGCAAACTCCGGTCAAGAGGCCACGTTCGAGTGCTGCCTCATGGACGAACATGGTTGGCCCTATTTACTGACGTCCGCCGGTTTTGGTCTGGTGCACACGCAAGATGTGGGCGTTTTGGCTACCGCCGTACATCAACTAGCTTGGCCAGTAGAGGATGTGTTTCTGGCGGATCTGCCGCAGCGCTTTGCCTATTTCACCAGTCCCCAGGCGCTGCACATGCCCGGTTCGAACTAACAAAAAAACCGACGCAAAGCGTCGGTTTTTACAGGGTGCTGTGGGCTTTACTTGGCTGCTTCGGTTGCCGGTTTGGCCGGTTCTGGAAACTTGGCGCCGCCCGCATTGGCCATATAGACGACCGCACGCGCAATTTCGTAGTCAGCAAAATCGCCGCCACCTTGCGCGCCCATGGCGTTCTTGCCCTTAAGTGCGGAGTTCCACAGTGCATCGAAACCGGTTTTGATGCGAGGAGCCCAAGCTGCCGAATCGGAAAATTTGGGAGCGCCTGCTGCACCGTTGGCGTGGCATGCCGAACACTGGGCCTGGTACACGTCTACGCCGGCCTTCATTTCGCGATTAGCGTCACGAATTTCCACGGAACCTACCTTTTGAATCCGCTCAGCCACGGACTTCTCCATGTTTACGGTGCCTGCGGCAGGCTTGCTGGCGGATGTGACGTAGTACACCAAGCCAATGATGATAAAAATAGGAATAACAAAGGAGAAAAACACCGCCATCAACAGTTGTTTGGGGTTCTTGACGGGGCCTGTGTGGTCCTCTTCGTGCGCTGCTGCGTGGCTATGGTCGCTCATGGTGTCCTCGGATGGTTCGGGGCTGATAGGTCAGAGATGGATTATAACGGGCCGCATGCGGGAAACCCCCTACAATCTAGCCCTTGTGTGTGCGGCTGTAGCTCAGTGGATAGAGTATTGGCCTCCGAAGCCTATGTTCATTGGAGCCACCGCCGCATTAGTAAGTATTGGTCTGTTTTTCTAAGCGCGGCTGTAGCTCAGTGGATAGAGTATTGGCCTCCGAAGCCAAGGGTCGTGGGTTCGATCCCCGCCAGCCGCACCATCAGAAGAGACAGCCTATTTGGCGCTCTTCTAGGCGCCGTAAGGTTGCGCAGAGCAATAGTCAAGTTGGAATAGCTCAAGGCACAGACGCAGATTGAACCCAAAGTCAGGCGCATGAGGGGCAAAGGCGCTGTGCCCTGCATGTGCCCAAACTGTGCCCAGCGTGCGCCATGGTATTTCTGCCGGGCGCCCAGTTTGACTATTTGCCTCGTGCCCGTGTATTTCGTGCCGTTGCGGAGTGCTGATCGCCCCAGCTGGCGCCTATCGTGAACTAGCAACTGGATGCCCGCTATCAGCCTTGAACTGACATTGCCATCCTGGTTGACCGGAGTGCAGCGGTTCCAGGCATACAACTTCCCTAAGAGCTCGCTCCGGACCGGCCAAGCACGTGCCGGAAGGGGAAATTGGTCTTCGGCTGGGCGAACTGGTTAACCGGCTCAACGCCGTGGCGGCTGATCTCGCACAAGCCTCTGCCAATGAGGTGTGTTGATACGTGCATTGTAGTTAGATGCACTACACGCTACAATGCACCGATGATAAAAAGTTTCCGACACAAGGGATTGGAACGCTTATTCCGGGAAGGCAGCAAGGCCGGCATTCAACCCGCCCACGCAACCAGACTGCGATTGCAACTGGCTGCGCTGGATCAGGCAATGAGTCCGCAGGATATGTCTGCACCTGCCTGGAAGCTGCACCCGCTCAAAGGAGACTTAACTGCACATTGGGCGATTACGGTCAATGGAAATTGGCGTATGGTGTTTATGTTTGAAGGTACGGACGCTGTCTTGGTGGACTACCTGGATTACCACTGAGGTGAAAAGATGACTCGAATGCACAACCCGCCGCACCCGGGCGAAGTCCTGCGGGAATATTTGGGTGAAACGACTGTCACTGCTGCTGCTGTGAAATTGGGCGTCAACCGTGTGACGCTGAACCGCATAGTGACTGGCGCGTCCGGCATTTCGGCTGATATGGCCTACCGCTTGGCCGCTGCATTCGGCACCACAGCTGAATTATGGGCAGGCATGCAGCTTCAATATGACTTGTACCAAGCGGGTAAAGTCAAACGCCCGCGGATCGAAAGACTGGCAGCATGACAGCGGGGCGGATATAGTTTATTCACGATCCAAACTAGGTGATTTGACTCACTATTTGTCCGCCTATGCCCGCAATTGGCTCGAAATTACCCGGCCAGGTCAGGCCAGCACGCCTACCAAAGCAACAACCGTAGTCAAGAAGGCAGCCACGCACAAGGTCAAAGTCGCCCATAAGGCTAAAACGACCGCAAAACTGACACCCTCTGCAACCTGTTGCTGACTCAGGGCGTTCATCCCGAGGCCGGGGCCTATGCCAGTCTGGGCATGGGATTACGCAGGATGTTAGGCGCGGCGCTGAACCCCTATGCATGATGTTCATCGCGGACACTATCTCAACCTATTCGCACTCCTTCAAGATGGGATGCCCAGCCGCTTACCGAGTGCCTGGATGAGAACTGGTTTGAGTCCTTGGCGCAGGCCAGAGGCATCATCGCCACTTGGCGAGCCGAGTACAACGAGATCAGGCCGCACAGCAGCAGCGGGCGTATGCCGCCTGCGACCTTCGCCGCCCTGAATCGCCAGTTAACTGGCGATTCAGGGCATCCCAGCAAGACTGACGAAGGAGTCAGTTAATCTTACAACCCCGGGCTTCTGGAATTTAGAGTGGTACGGAGAATGGGGGGGGTCATCACGGCAAGCGCGTCAAGAAAGTTTTGGAAGTCAACTTCCTAACCCATTGCTGACTTATGCGCGCTCGACCTAACCGCTCTCGAGAGATCATTCAACTTGACATCAATGTCAGTTCGTACATTGCTGCTGCTTGGTTCAATCTAAGCAAACAAGTCTCTACCGTACATTACTTTTGCTTTCCTCGGCTGCTATGGCGCTGGGGCAGCGGTACTTTCCCGTCAACGTAATGCCACGAACGCTAAAGATGGCGGATTGAAAAGTCCAACTCTAGAGCAAGCTGCTGAATTGGGTCTCTATGCGTTATCGCAGTTTCCCATCGACTTAACCTAGCACCGCATACTTCGTCCGCCAGTCTCAAAGCCTCCAACGTTTCGGTTTGAGCGGATAGACAGGGGAAAAAAGGGGTGATCTCACTAGCGAGCACAACGCCAACGCAACTTTGCAGAGTTAGCGTCGCAGTGGATAGTGCAAGTGCTTCTGGATCCTGGCTTGCTGCGGCATGGTGCAAAAGTGGTTGGTGACGGTAAAGAGCATCAATGATCCGTGCACTCAGAATGCGGGACTCGCTTGCTCTTGCCGAGAGCGAGGGCAATGAATCTAACAAGTTTGCCTGAGAAATTTGCATGTCCTTGATGTAACGTAATGACCGCGATACGGACTCTTCTTGCACGAAAAAATCAGTTTTGTTTTTTAACTTTAATAGATGCTTCAACGCCCAATAGTGGTTTTTTACGTATAGCTTCGCGTGCCTAAGCCACCCCAACCTCTGGGTGCGCCGCGTGGCCATGCTGCATCAGTTGGGTTGGAAGGCGCAAACCGACGAGTTGCGGTTGCTGCACTACGCGCTGACCCTGGCGCCTGAGCCCGACTTCTTTATCCGCAAAGCCATTGGTTGGGCGCTGCGCAACCATGCCCGCACCCGGCCCGAGGCGGTGCGCGTCTTTTTGGCGCAGCACGTACAAGGCCGCTCAAGCCTAACGCGCCGCGAGGCGGGCAAACACCTGGGCTGATGGGCATTGGCAGGCCGATGGCGTCCTCCCATACGCTATGCTCATTCGCACCTGTTGCCTTCACCGCCCATCCGTGTCATCCCCTTTTCCGTTCTCCGACCCCGCCGCGCTTTTGGTGCTGGTGCGCGCGCAGTTTTCGCCGTTCGCTACTTCGGTGCGCCACCTCAGCGGTGAGCGTGACCTGAACTTTTTGGTGGAGATGGAGGCGCAAGCGCAGGGGGCGCCCGTGCGCTACGTGCTCAAAGTGAGCGACAGCAAAGAAAATCCGGCCGCGCTGGCCCTGCAAAACGCCACGCTGGAGCACCTGGCGCTGCACGCGCCGCACTTGCCGGTGCAGCGCCTGTACCGCTGGCAGGGGGGCGCGCAGCTACTGGCCGTGCCGGGGCCCAACGGTGTTTGCTACGCCCGCATGCTGGGCTATTTGCCGGGCTTGCCGCTGCATGAGGCGCTGCCCTGCGCCGCGCAGCGCCAGTCCATTGGCGCAACCCTGGGCGCGTTGGACCAGGCGCTGGCCGCCTTTGACCATCCGCTGGTGGGCAACCCGGCCTTGCTGTGGGACATCCACCGCACGCCCGAGCTGCAGGCCTGGCTGCCGGCCATTGCCCACGCGCAGTTGCGCGTCTGGAGCGAGGCTGTGTTTGGTCAGTATGCGCAAGACGTGCAGCCGCTGCTGCCCACGCTGGCGCAGCAGTATTTGCACAACGACTTCAACCCCTACAACCTGCTGGTGGACCCGGCTGACCCGCGCCAGGTCTGCGGCGTGCTGGACTTTGGCGACATGGTGCACGGCCCGCGCGTGTTTGACGCGGCGGTGGCGATGTCTTACCAAGGATGTGAGGGAGACCAGCCCAGCCTGGGCAATATGCTCGACTTTGCGCATGGCTACCAGGCTGCCAATCCGCTGACCACACGCGAGCTGCAACTCTTGCCCTTGCTCGCAGCGGTGCGCTGCGCCATGACCTTGTGCATTACCGAGCAGCGCGCGCGGTGGTTTCCTGAGAACCGCGCCTACATCTTGCGTAACCACGCTGTGGCCAGCGCGGGCCTGCGCGCGCTTATGGGGCCGGGCCTGGACGCTGCCGCACACGCCTTGCTGCAGCATCTGCACCCCGCGCCAGAAACGAAGGACTTATGAAAACCATCAACGCCTTTGACCCCGCCGCAATGGGTGACCTGCCCGCGCGCCGCCAAGTCTTGATCCGCCGGCGCGAAGCGCTGCTCGGGCCCGCCTACCGCCTGTTTTACCAAGACCCCGTCGAACTGGTGCGCGGCGAAGGCGTGTGGGTGTGGGACGCCCAGGGCAAGCGCTACCTGGACGCCTATAACAACGTGGTCTCTCTAGGCCACTGCCACCCGCAGGTGCTCCACGCCCTGACAACCCAGGCCGCTCGGCTCAACACCCACACCCGCTACCTGAACGAGTCTTTGCTGGACTACGCCGAACGCTTGCTCGCCACCCACCACGCCAGCCTGAACCGCATCATGTTCACCTGCACCGGCAGCGAGGCCAATGACCTGGCGCTGCGCCTGGCGCAGTTCCACACCGGCGGCACCGGCGTCATCGTCACCGAATGGGCCTACCACGGGGTGACGCAAACCACCTCGGCCTGTTCGCCCTCGCTGGGGAATATCGCCAGCGCCCTACCGCAGGTCTACACCGTGCCGGCGCCCCGGGCTTATGGCGTGCCTGAAGCTGATGTGAGCGCCGCCTTGGCCGCAGGCGTGGACGCGGCACTGGCACGGATGCAGGCTGACGGCGTGCGCCCGGCGGCGTTCTTGTTTGACAGCTTGTTTACCAGCGACGGTGTTTATGGCGCACCCGCAGGATTCTTGGCGGCCGCTGTGGCACGTGCCCGTGCGGCGGGCATGGTGGTGATTGCCGACGAAGTGCAACCCGGCTTTGGCCGCACCGGTAGCCACATGTGGGGCTACCAGCGCCAGGGCATCGCGCCCGACATCGCCACCTTGGGCAAACCCATGGGCAACGGCCACCCGCTCGCTGGCCTGTGCGCGCGCCATGAACTGCTGGACGCCTTTGCCCGCGAGACGCGCTACTTCAACACCTTTGGCGGCAACACCGTCAGCGCTGAGGTGGGCATGGCGGTGTTGGACGTGATTGAGGGCGAACACTTGCTGCAAAACGCCGACGCGCAGGGCCAGTACTTTGGCCAGTGCCTGCAAGCCCTGGCGCAGCGCCACGACTGCATGGGCGACGTGCGGCAGTTCGGCCTGTTCCTGGGGGTGGAGCTGGTGCACGGTGGCGACCCGGCGCGCCCGGCGGCGGGCTTCACCACCCGCGTAGTCAACGGCATGAAGGCGCGCGGCGTGCTGATCAGCGCCTGCAGCCCGCGCGCCAATGTGCTCAAAATCCGCCCGCCGCTCGTTTTGCAGCGCGCGCACGTGGACTTCTTTATTGACGCGCTAGACGACTGCCTGACCCACTTGCCGCAAGCGGACTGATCGCCTGCGGCGGGCCAAGGCGCGCGACGCACGCTACCAGGTGTCGATTGCCGCGCCGCGCAGGTCGCCCACCCGCCCAGCAGCCCGAGCGCGCACCAACCAGGCGCGGGTGTCGGCGGGATCTATCACCGCGTCAATTTCCAGGCTGCTGGCCATGGCCAGGGCGCTGCCGTTTTCCACCTGCTGCGCCAGCAGCTGCGCAAACAAGGCGTCGCGCGCGGCGCCCTCGGGCACGGTTTCGAGTTCTTTTTTAAAGCCCAGGCGTACTGCGCCCTCCAGGCCCATGGCGCCAAACTCGGCGCTGGGCCAGGCCACGGTGCACAGCGGCGCGTGAAAGCCGCCAGCCGTCATGGCCATGGCGCCCAGGCCGTAGCCCTTGCGCAGCACCACGCTCAAATACGGCACGCGCAGGTGGGCAGCCGCCACAAACATGCGGCTCACGTGGCGCACCTGCGCCGTGGCCTCAGTGTCGGGCCCCACCATAAAGCCGGGCGTGTCCACCAGGCTGACCAGCGGCAGGCCGTGGGCGTTGCACAGTTGCATAAAGCGCGCGGCCTTGTCTGCCGCGTCGGCGTCTATCGCGCCACCCAGGTGCTGCGGGTTGTTGGCCAGCACGCCCACGGCGCGGCCCTCGATGCGGGCCAGCGCGGTGTGAATTCCTACGCCAAAGCCGCTGCGCAACTCCATCACGCTGCCCACATCCGCCAGGCCGTGCAAGGCGGCGCGGGTGTCGTAGACGCGCAGGCGGTTCTCGGGTACCACGGTGCGCAAGGCCAGCGCGTCGGGCGCCTGCCAGGTGGCGGATGCGCCGGTGAAAAAGCCCAGGTAGTGCTTGGCAGCAGCCACCGCCTGCGCCTCGTCGTCCACCAGGATGTCGATCACGCCGTTGGCGTGCTGCACTGCGCTTGGGCCAATCTGCTCGGGCGTGAACACGCCCAAGCCACCGCCTTCGACCATGGCCGGGCCGCCCATGCCGATGTTGCTGTTTGACGTGGCAATCACCACGTCGCAGCAGCCCAAAAGCGCGGCGTTACCGGCAAAGCAGCGCCCGGCTGCAATGCCCAGCACCGGCACCTGGCCGTTCAGGCGCGCAAAGCTGGCAAAGGTGGCCACGTGCAGGCCCGCCACGATGGGCATGTCCACATCGCCCGGGCGGCCGCCACCTCCTTCGGCAAGCAAGATGACCGGCAGCATGTGCTCCAGCGCGATGCCGAGCATGCGGTCGGTCTTTTGGTGGTTGCGCATGCCTTGGGTACCGGCCAGCACGGTGGCGTCATAGGCCATCACCACGCAGGGCGCGCCGCCCACGGTGGCGGTGCCGCAGACCATGCCGTCAGCCGGGGTGTTGCGCATAAGGTCGTCTTGGCTGCGGCGCTGGCTTTGCGCGGCCACGGCCAGCGCGCCGTATTCGAAGAAGCTGCCGGGGTCGCACAAATCGGCCATGTTCTCGCGCGCTGTGCGCATGCCCAGCGCGTGGCGTTTGGCCACGGCGGCAGGTCGGTTGGCATCCAGGGTGAAGGCGTGGCGCGCCAGGGCGCGGGCCAGGTCGGGGCGCAGGGGCGTGGGAGCGCCCAGGACCGACAGCGTGTCGGGCGCGGCTTGCGCCAGGGCTGGCCCGAGGGAGGCGGGGGCGGCTAGCGGACTGGGCTGGGCTTTGGCGCTGGCAGGTTCGGGCAGCGGCGCGGGTGCGGCTGCGCTGCGCTGGATCACCAGTAGCACCTCGCCGTGCGCCACCGCCTCGCCCACCGCGAAAAAGCATTCCTGCACCACGCCGGCCTGCGGCGCCAGCACCTCGTGCTCCATCTTCATCGCCTCTAACACCAGCAGCACCTGCCCGGCCTGCACCGTGTCGCCAGGGCGGGCCAGCAGGTGGGCGATGTGGGCTTGCAAGGGGGCGCGTAGTTCGAACATGGTGGTGTGGCCTGGGGCAGCAATAGGTCAAGAGGTGCGTCAACGACGATGCGCAAGCGCCTGGTCAGTATAGGAATCGCGGGCCAATGGACGGGGTATGCTTGTCGTTCGGGCGACCGGCGTATGCACAGCCTCCCGCCCGCCCCCCTTTCAACCCCCGACGAAACCTTTCTTTATGACCCCCAGCGATTTCGCCCCCCTCATCCAACTCAGCCGTGGCGGCCTGACCGAATGTGTGCACTTTGGCGCGCTGGCGGTGGTCAATGCGCGTGACGAATTACAGGCCTATGTGGGCCAGCCGCACATGATGAGCTTCACCCGCTCCACCCTCAAAGCCTTGCAGGCCCTGCCTTTTATGCAGGCCGGTGGCGCGCAGGAGTTTGGGTTTAGCCAGCCCGAGGTCGCCATGCTGTGCGCCAGCCACAACGGCGAAGCCATGCACGTGCAGGCTGCTGAGTCCATGCTGGCCAAGGCCGGGCAGGACTACAAGGTGCTGCGCTGCGGCTGCCACGTGCCGGGCACGTACATGCTGATGAACAAAACCGCGCCTGAGGGCATTTATTTTGATGAACGCCACAACAACTGCAGCGGCAAGCATGCCGGTTTTGTGGCGCACTGCGTGCAAAACGGCTGGAGTCTGGACGACTACATCGCCCCCGACCACCCGCTGCAGCAGGCGATCGCGCGCGACGTGGCCGCTGCCGTAGGCATGGACGTGCAAGACCTCCAAATGGGCATTGACGGCTGCTCGGCGCCCAACTACGCCATGCCCCTGTCCAAACTGGCTTACGGCTACGCCCGCCTGGCCAGCGGCGCGCACGACGCGCAGTTTGGCGACAGCTTTGCGCAGCTCGGCGAGGCCATGACGGCGTACCCCGAGATGGTCAGCGGCACCGGGCGCAACGACCTGGCTTTTATGCACATTGGCCGGGGCGACTGGATTACCAAAATCGGCGCTGATGGCGTGCAGGTGGTGGCCAGCAAGAGCCGGGGCGAGGCGCTGGCACTCAAGATCAGCGATGGCAACATGACCGCCGTCTATGCCGCCACGGTCGAGGCATTGGAGCAACTGGGCTGGCTGGACACGGCGCAGCGCGAGGCCCTGCAACCCTGGCGCGCCCAGCCCATCATCAACGCACGCGGCATCAGCGTGGGCGCGCGCGACGCCTGCTTTCGCCTGCAAACCCCGGCCTGACGGCTCGCCGCGCAATGGCTTGTGCAATCAGCCTGATTGGCGCACCCACCGACATTGGCGCGGGCACGCGCGGTGCCAGCATGGGGCCCGAAGCCTTGCGCGTGGCTGGCCTGGCTGCTGTGCTGCAAGCCCAGGGCTTGCAGGTGCAAGACTGCGGCGATGTGAGCGGCCCGCGCAATCCCTGGCAAGCGCCGGTTGAGGGCTACCGCCACTTATCCGAAGTAGTGGCTTGGAACCAGGCCTTGCACGCCGCTGTGTATGCCGAACTGGGACAAGGGCGCCTGCCCATCGTGCTGGGCGGCGACCACTGCCTGGGCATAGGCTCCATCAGCGCCGTGGCACGCCACTGCCGCGACACCGGCAAAAAGCTGCGCGTGCTGTGGCTCGATGCGCACGCCGACTTCAACACCAACACGCTCACGCCCAGCGGCAACCTGCATGGCATGCCGGTGGCTTGCTTGTGCGGTTTGGGGCCGCAGGCGCTGATTGAGATCGGCGGCCAGACGCCGGCGATCGAGGCCGCATGGCTGCGCCAGATCGGCATCCGTAGCGTGGACGCCGGAGAAAAGCGCTTGGTACACGCGCACAACCTGGAGGTGTTTGACATGCGCTTTATCGACGAGCAGGGCATGCGCGCCACGATGGACCTGGCGCTGGCCGGTCTGGACGCCAACACCCACCTGCACGTGAGCTTCGACGTCGATTTTCTGGACCCCGCCATCGCGCCGGGCGTGGGCACCACGGTGCGCGGCGGCCCCACGTACCGCGAGGCGCAACTGTGCATGGAAATGATCGCCGACTCCGGCTTGCTGGCGTCCCTGGACATCATGGAACTCAACCCGGCGCTCGATGAGCGCAACCGCACAGCTGAGTTGGCGGTGGACCTGGTGGAATCGCTGTTTGGCAAAAGCACATTGATGCGCAAATAGCGAAGTTTTTCAGGTACAACCCGGCATCGACTTTTTATCGGGGGCTGCGATGCTGGGAAGGCTTTTTACGGTCTTGGTGCTGTTGGTGTTTGTAGCATCGCTGGCCTGGTTTTTTCGGGACACGGCGGCTGTGCAGCAGGCGCGTCCCTATTTAGAGGCCGGTTTGTCCAAGGCGGGTGTGGACGCCGCCACCGTGCGGCGTTACTGGCCGCTGGCAGACGAGCGCGCAGCCTCGCCACCCGCGCGCACCAGTACCACCGGGGTGCTGGCCAGTCCGGCTGGCGTGCACAAGTGCAGCAGCGCCAGCGGCACCATCTACACCGACCTTCCCTGCCCCGCAGGCAGCCAAACGCAAGCGGTGTCCAAAGGCAGCGTGACGGTTCTAGAGGCGCCGCCCGCACCCGCTGCGCAAGCCTCGGCGCCCCCAAACCCGGCGCAGCAAGCCCAGACATTAGGTGCGCGACCGATCAATCGCTCGATTGGCCAATAAGCTTCCGCACGAACGCAGTGCTACGAAACCTTGGGAAAACGCGCCCGGCGCTCCAGGTCGTCGAGGTCCATGTGGTTGCGCATGTACTGCTCGCTGGCCTTGACCAGGGGCTGGTGGTCCCAGGAAGTGAGCTTGCCCTTGGTCAGCGCCTGGCCCACCAGGCGACGTCTGCGCTGGCTGGCCAGTACCTGCTGGTGCAGCGCAGCCAAATCCCAGCGCTGGGCCACTTCTTGCACAAAGGCGCCCAGCACCGCCTGGTGCGCGGGCACGGCGGCCAGGTTGTTCAGCTCGTCGGGGTCGGTTTCCAGGTGGTAGAGCAGGCAGATGTCGTCTTGCGAATACATGAACTTCCAGGGCCCACGGCGAATCATGACCAACGGCGTCTTGCTGCCCTCGGCCATGTATTCGCCAATCGCCTCGTCGTGGCCCGGCGCACCCGGCAGGTCTTGCAGGTGCGGCAGCAGCGAGCGGCCATCGATCGGCAAATGCGCGTCCAGCGTGCCACCGGCCAGCTCCACAAAAGTGGGCAACAAGTCGATGGTGGACACGCTGCCCGTCACCCGGTGCGCCGCAAAGCGCTGGGGCGCATGGATGACCAGCGGCACGCGCGCGGCCATCTCGTACCAGTGCATCTTGTACCAAAGGCTGCGCTCGCCCAGCATGTCGCCGTGGTCGCCCGAGAACACCACAATGGTGTCCTCGCGCAGGCCGCAGTCGTCCAGGGTTTTGAGCAGCTTGCCGATTTGGCTGTCCACATAGCTGCAAGCGCCAAAGTAGGCGCGCCGGGCGCGTTTGATGGCCTCTTCAGGCAGCGGCTTGTCCCACAGGTCAATCACCTTGAGCAGGCGCTGGGAATGCGCGTCTTGCGCGGCCTGGGCAATTACGGTGCGCGGCATGGGAATGTCCACGCCCTCGTACAAGTCCCAGTATTCGGCGGGAATGGTGTAGGGGTCGTGCGGATGCGTCATCGAGACGGTCAGGCAAAACGGCTGCTGGGGCGTGTTGCGCACATGGTCATACAGGTACTGGCGCGCTTTGAACACCACTTCTTCGTCAAAGTCGAGCTGGTTGCTGCGCACGCACGGGCCCGCTTGTAGTACCGAGGCCATGTTGTGGTACCAGCTGGGGCGCGCTTCCAGCTCGTCCCAGTTGACGGCCCAGCCGTAATCGGCGGGGTAAATGTCGCTGGTTAGGCGCTCCTCGTAGCCATGCAACTGGTCGGGCCCGCAAAAATGCATCTTTCCCGAGAGCGCCGTGCGGTAGCCCAGATTGCGCAGGTAGTGGGCGTAAGTGGGTACGTCGGCCGCTAAGTCCGCCGCGTTGTCAAAGCCGCCAATGCGCGAGGGCAACTGTCCGCTCACCAGGCTAAAGCGCGAGGGCGCGCACAGCGGGCTGTTGCAGTACGCCGAGTCAAAAGTCACGCCCTGGGCGGCGAGTTTAGACAAATGCGGCATTTGCACCACCGACGCGGCGTCGTGCAGCGGCAAAAGCGGCGCGGCCATTTGGTCGGCCATGATGAACAGGATGTGGGGGCGTTTGGTGGTGGTGTGGCTCATAGGGCGGTTTTCGAAAAACGGGGGCGCTGGTGCCCAGGGCTGGCAATGGTACTTGGCGCAGCGCGGCGCCAAAGCGCTTTTGCATTGTGGGGCGGCGGTTTACAAAAGCCGCGCGCTTTGGCTCTGCGCCTGCAGCAAGGCCACGGCTTGTTTGTCAAAAGACACAAAGGTCTCGCCGCCCAGCCAATGGCCCTCAAAGGCGATGACGCCATCGGCAAAGTCGCCGCCTGCTTCCAGCACCGCCAAGCCAGCGTCCACGGCTGGGCGATTGGCTTGCACGTTGGACGCTGCCATCAAGGCGCGCACCGCAGCCGCTGCGTCAGCCGCCCCAAAACCGTAAACGCGGCACAGCACCCAAACCAGCTCGCACAAACTGGGCAGCGCCACCGCAACCAAGGTGGCGGACAACAAGGAGTTAGCCGCCGCCTGCGCCTGTTGCGGGTCGTCGCGCACCAGGGCGCGCACCAGCACATTGGTGTCTGCGGTGATCTTCATGGCGCGTTGCTCCAGGCTTGGGCGATGGCCTGGTCCATCTCTTCCAAAGTGGCCACTTTCGTGGTCTTGCCCGCCAGCAGTCCGACGAAACCCTCCATGGTGCCGACCGGTTTTGCGGCATACAGAACCCCCTTGCCGCCGGGCAGCAAGTCCAGCTCCATCTTGTCGCCCGGCCTTATGCCCAAGTGTTGCAACACCTCCTTGCGAAAGGTGACTTGGCCCCGGGCGGTGACGGTTAATTGGGTCATAGGAATACCTTGTTCACGCAAAAGCGCACATCGTAATGCAAAAACGCATTATTCCGATGGACGAAGGTTCTGCATAGCCTTGTGGCGATCCGACACAGCGTTGTCGCTACAGTCCAACCTTATGTCTCCTTCCGAACTTACCGCCTTGCTCTTGCTGTCCACCGCGGCCAGCTTTACTCCCGGACCCAACACCGCGCTGTCCACCGCCCTGGGTGCGAACCTGGGCTTGCGCCACGCGCTGCGCTTTGTGTGCGCGGTGCCAGTGGGCTGGGGATTGCTTTTTACCTTGTGTGCGGCGGGTTTGGGCGCGGTGGTGTTGGCGGTGCCGGGCTTGCGCCTGGCCATCCAAGCCATGGGCGTGGCCTATTTGCTATGGCTTGCGTTCAAGCTCAGGGGCAGCCGCACGCTGGCGCAGGCCGACATGGCGCGTCTGCAGGTCACGTTTACCCAGGGCGTGGCGCTGCAATTTTTGAACATCAAGGCCTGGATGCTGGCGCTCACCGTGGTGGCCGGTTGGCTGGCCGGGCGCGACGACGCGGTGCAGCGCTTTGCCATTACGCTACCGCTGATGGTGGCCTTTGGGTTTTTCAGCAACCTGCTGTATGCGGCCATGGGCGCGCTGCTGCGCGAGTGGCTTAGCGGCCCGGTGGTGGACGGTGTGGACACGGCGCAGCGCCTGCGCTGGTTCAACCGGGCTATGGCGGGGGTGTTGGTGGCTACGGCGGCCTGGATGGCGACGCTTTGAGCGCCCAATTTTCAAGAATCTAATGAATACCAAACAAGAAACCCTAGGCATGTGGCTGGGCGTGCTGGGCGTGGCGATCTTTGCCGTCACGCTGCCTATGACGCGGCTGGCCACTGGCACGGTCGCCGACCCGCAGCTCTCGGCCTGGTTTATTACCTTTGCCCGCGCGGCGCTGGCAGGGGGCTTGTCGATTGTGTTTTTGCTCGTCACCCGCTCGCCCTGGCCTTTGTCCACCCAGCGCCTGCCGCTGCTCATGGCGCTGTTGGGCAATGCCATTGGCTTTCCGCTGCTGCTGGGCTTGGCGCTGCGTCAGGTCACGTCGGGTCACGCGGCGGTGTTTACTGCTTTGTTGCCGCTGGCCACGGCCGCCATGTCGGCCTGGGTGCTGCACCAGCGCGCGCGCCTGGGGTTTTGGCTGTGTGCGGGTGCAGGCGCAGTGCTAGTGGCCGCGTTTTCCGTGCTGCGCGCGCACCAGCAGGGCCAGGGCTTTGGGTTGGAGTGGGCGGACTTGCTGCTCTTGGGCGCCATAGCCGCGGCGGCGGTGGGCTATGTGTTTGGCGCGCAGGTCACGCCCGCGCTGGGCGCCGAGCGGGTGATTTGCTGGGTATGCGTCATGGCGCTGCCGCTGACCGTGCCTGGCGCGTTGCTGCACTGGCCCGAGCAAGAGATTCGCACTACTTCGTGGCTGGCGCTGGGCTATGTGGGCGTGTTTTCGATGTGGGCCGGGTTTTTTGCCTGGTTTCGCGGCCTGGCGCTTGGGGGTGCGTTGCGCGTGAGCCAGGTGCAGCTGGTGCAGCCTTTCCTGAGCATCCTGGCTGCCGTACCGCTCTTAGGTGAGCCGCTGGAAGTGATGACCCTGGGCTTTGCTTTTGCCGTGGTGGCGATGGTGTTTTTGGGCAAGCGCCTGTCGGGGGGGGCCGCTCCTCTGGCACCGGCCAAAGACCCCGCATGAACCAGGACCTGTTCTTGGCCGCCAGCGCCTTTATTTTGGCCAGCACGCTCACGCCTGGACCCAACAACACCATGCTCATGGCCTCGGGCGTGAACTTTGGCATGCGCCGCACGCTGCGCCATTTGGCCGGGGTGCAAATGGGCTTTGGCATCATGCTGCTGGCTGTGGGCACGGGCTTGCATGCGGTGATGGCGCAGTTTCCCGGGTTTTACGACGCGCTGCGCTTTGCGGGTGCGGCCTATATGCTGGTGATCGCCTGGAAGCTGGCCACTGCCCAAAGCGCCAGCGCGGAGCTGCAGCGCCCGGCGCAACCCATGGGTTTTTGGGCAGCAGTGGCGTTTCAGTGGGTCAACCCCAAGGCCTGGGTGATGGCGGTGACCTTTATGAGCACCTACCCACCCGCGCAAGCCGGACTGGCCCAAATTGCACCTTTGGTGCTGCTGTTTGCGGCGCTGGGCGCACCATGCTCGGCGCTGTGGGCCGCGTTTGGCAGCGCCATGCGCAGCTTGTTGCAGTCCCCCGGGCGTTTGCGCATCTTCAACGTCACGATGGCGTTGGCCTTGGTAGCGTCTCTTTATCCCATGCTTAAAACATGATCTCTGCTGCCTTTATTTTCGAGCCTGGCAGCTACGATGCGCGCTTTTTGGCGCTGGACGCCAAGATCGAAGCCGCCGCTGTTGCCACCCCCGGCTACCTGGGGCGCGAAACCTGGCAAAGCGAAGACGGCCTGCGCTTTAACGCCACCTACTATTGGACTGATCTGGCCGCGCTCAAAGTCTTTAGCGCCAACACCGATCACGAAGAAGCCAAGCGCGACTACAAGCTTTGGTACAAAGGCTTTCACATCGTCATTTCTGAGGTGCTGCGGGCTTATGGGGATGGGGGAGTGGGGCACATTACCGCCGCCGCATCCCATTAACTTCTCGCCTATACCCTCCTCGCCATGATCCACCGCCCTTTCCAACAAGTAGACGTCTTCACCGCCACCCCCTACCTGGGCAACGCCCTGGCCGTGGTGCTGGACGGCCAGGGTTTGACCGACGCAGAGATGCAAAACTTTGCCCGCTGGACCAACCTGTCCGAGACCACGTTTTTGCTGCCGCCCACCGTTGACGCGGCTGCCGCTGGGGCGGACTACCAGGTGCGCATATTCGCCCCCGGCTACGAGATGCCGTTTGCCGGTCACCCCACGCTGGGCAGTTGCCATGCGTGGTTGCAGTCGGGTGGCGTGCCGCGCGATCCGGCGCGGGTGGTGCAGCAATGCAAGGCGGGCCTGGTGGCCATTAGCCGCACCGCGCATGCGGCCTATCCCGGCGGCCAGCGCCTGGCTTTTGCCGCGCCGCCCTTGGTGCGCAGCACGCCCACGCCCGAGGTAGGCGCTGCATTGGCGGCTGCCCTGGGGCTGCACGCGCGCCAGATTCTTGCGGCCCAGCACTTGTGCAACGGCCCGCAGCACTTTGGTTTTTTGGTGGACGACGCCCATACCGTGCTGGCGCTGGAGCCTGACTTGGCAGCGCTGGCACGGCTGCTACTGCAGCTGGGCATCAGCGGTGTGGGGCTGGCAGCGGTGGCCGCAGGCGGCGCAGCGCTGGGGCTAATAGCACGCTCCAACCGGGAGGCGCGGGCTTTTGGCGGCGTTGGCTCCAATACGGCGCAGGCGGCGCAGCAGGCGCCAAATGAGCCCACGGTCGAAGTGCGCTTCTTTTTCTCCACCGGGCCGCAAATCACCGAAGACCCGGTCACCGGCAGCTTTAACGCCAGCATGGCGCAGTGGCTGACAGCCGAGCGCCACGCCCCCAGCCACTACACCGCCGCCCAGGGCAGCTGCCTGGGCGTGGAGGGGCGGGTGCACATCGCCCAAGACGCCAGCGGGCAGGTGTGGGTAGGGGGCGATGTGGTGACCTGTGTGGACGGGCAGGTTTTGCTTTAATAAATCTGAAATACTCGACTTACACGCCAAGGGTTCGCCGCACCAGTGGCGGGCTGCAAATTGAAAGAACCACCATGCACAAACAAGACTATTTATCCCCCGCCGTGGCCAGCCTGCGCGCCGACCTGGCGCTGGCGCTGCGTGCGGCCGCCCACCATGCCTTAAGCGAAGGCGTGTGCAACCATTTCAGCGTGGAGCTGCCCGACGCCAGCGGGCGCTTTTTGCTCAATCCCCGGGGATTGCTGTGGAGCGAGATTGGCGCCGACGACATCGTGCTGGTGGACTCCGACGGCAACGTGCTGGCCGGGCGTCACCCGGTGGAATCGACCGCCATGTTCATCCACGCCGCCGTGCACCGCATTGCCGGCAAGGCCTGCGTCTTGCACACCCACATGCCTTACGCCACGGCGCTCACGCTTACCCGCTCGCGGGCGCTGGACACCACGCTGTCGCAAAACGCCATGCGCTTTTATGGCCGCCTGGCCATTGACGCCCACTACAACGGCCTGGCCCTGGACGCCAGCGAGGGCCAACGCATCGCCACCGCCATGCAAGGCGCCGACGTGGCCTTTTTGGGCAACCACGGTGTGATCGTGGGCGGTGCGCGGCTGGACTACGCGTACGACGATCTGTACTTTTTGGAGCGCGCCTGCATGGCCCAGGTCTTGGCCTTGTCCACCGGAGTGCCGCTGCTGCCGGTTGGCGCCGAGGTAGCTGCGCTGGTCGCTCAGCAAAGCATGGGCGAGCGGCTGCAATCAGAGCTGTTTTTTGAGGCGCTGCGGCGCACGGTGTAAGGACCGGCTTGTGCTGGCGAGAGGTCACGCCAGCGCCGCGCAACGATTTCACCCAATTCCTGGCCAGCGCCCACCAGCAGCAGCCCCGGCTTCACCGTTTTGCCTGCAATAAATGACACGCGCCATTGTCAGAATAAAAATACGCCAAGGCGTTTTTGACCTGTCAATTGGGTAGTATGCGGCCATGACCGCGCTCCCCAACCTTGCTGGCCCCGCCCCGCACCGCGACTTGTGCACCGACTGCGGCGTCTCGCGCAGCAGCGAGCCCAAGCGCTGCGCCAGCGCTTGCCAGTTCATCCAGCCGGACTATCCCCGGCTAGAGGTGCAGGTGCATGGCCGCAGCCGCGACCCGGCGCGCCCCAACGAGCTGCATTTTGGCCCCCATCTGCGTACGCTGCGCGCCACCTTGCGCCAGCCCGCTGTGGGCGCGCAGTGGAGCGGCATTACCACCCGCATTGCCGAGCGCCTGTTAGAGACCGGCCAGGTGCAAGCCGTGCTGGCCATGGCCCCGGATCCCCAAGACCGCTGGAAACCCGTGCCCGTGCTGGTTACCCAGGCCCAAGACATGGCGCAGTGCCGGGGCATGCGCATGGGCTACGCGCCGCTGTTGGCACTGCTCGAGCCCGCGCGCGCCCAGGGCATTACCCGGCTGGCGGTGGTAGGCGTGGCCTGCCAGGTCTACGCCTTGCGTGCGCTTGAAAAAGAACTGGGCTTTGAGCAGATCTATGTCATTGGCACACCTTGCTCGGATAACACCACCACGGAAAATTTCCACGAGTTTTTGGGCCTGGTGGCGGGCCAGACCCAGGACGACCCCAAGTCCATTTCCTACCTCGAGTTCCGGGCCGACTACCACGTCGAACTGCGCTTTGACGACGGCCGGCGCCGCGAGATTCCGTTTTTGCAGCTGCCCTTGTCGCAGCTGCGGCCCGACTTTTTCCCCATGACCTGCCGCAGCTGCGTGGACTACACCAACGTGCTGTCCGACATCACCGTGGGCTACATGGGCGGCGAAGGTCAGCAGTGGCTTTTGGTGCGCAATGCGCGCGGCCAGCAGATGCTGGACTTGCTGGGCGATGAGGTCCAAACCAGTGCGCCGGGCAGCGCCGGCAAGCGCGCCGGTGCGGTCAAAGGCTTTATTGGCAACGTGCAACGCGCCGCCGGTGGCCTGCCGCTGCGGCGCATGCCCAATTGGTTGCGCCCCATTGTGGGCTGGCTGATGCCTAAAGTGGGGCCGCGCGGCCTGGAATTTGCCCGCGCCCGGGTAGAAATGAAGGCCGCAGAAACCATCATCCACCTGCGCCGCGAAGAGCCCCAGCGCATGAAAAAAATGGTGCCTATTCATGTGTGGCAGCTCATGCAGCCCTATGGTCTGCAGCCCGAGCCCGGCGAATTGCCCGCCGCCCCCGCGCCGAGCACCAAGCGAATTTGATGCGCAAAATGCATCAAGCCCTTTGAGCAAGCCCATGGCCATCGCCCTTGTTGTGCTCCCGCTGCTGGCGGCGAGCGTTTGGGCGCTGTGGACGCCTGACCGGGCGCTTGCTGATTTGCAAGCCACATACCAGACCCCTGCGGACCAGACCGTACTGCTGCTGGGCAACCGTGTGCGCCTGCGCGATACAGGCCCCAAGGAGGCACCGGCCGTGCTGCTGCTGCACGGCTTTGGCGCCAGTCTGGAAACCTGGGAGCCTTGGGCGCAAACGCTTTCTCAGCAAATGCGCGTGCTGCGCCTGGACCTGCCCGGCAGCGGTTTGAGTGGTCCCGACGCCACGGGCGACTACCGCGACACCCGCACCCTGGCCTTGTTGGTGGCGTTGCTTGACCAGCGCCAGTTGGGCAAGGTCAGCGTGGTAGGCCACTCCATTGGTGGGCGCATGGCCTGGACGTTTGCTGCGCGCCACCCCGAGCGTGTCAACAAACTGGTGCTGGTCGCTCCCGACGGTTTTGCCAGCCCTGGAATCGCTTACGGCCAGCGGCCCGAAGTGCCGGCCAGCATGGGCTTGATGCGCTACACCTTGCCGCGCTGGATGCTGCGCATGAGCCTAGCGTCCGCCTACGCTGACCCGGCCGCGCTTTCTGAGGCGCTGCTGACGCGCTATTACGAGCTTATGCTGGCGCCTCAGTCGCGCAATGCGCTGCTGGCGCGATTGCAAGACACGGTACTGGTAGACCCCGAGCCTTTGCTGCAAAGCATTCAGGCCCCCACCTTGTTGCTGTGGGGCGAGCAAGACGCCATGATTCCCTTTGCCAACGCCGCTAACTATGTGCACGCGCTGCCACACGCCACGCTGGTAGGCTTTGACCGGGTGGGCCATTTGCCGCACGAAGAAGCCAGCGCCCGCAGCCTAGCGCCATTGCAACAATTTTTGATCGGCAACAAGAATGATTGACGCCACGCCTGTCCCTCAGCTAGCAACGCCCATCGTCACCGGCGCCTCCTGGGGTGTGGGCTTGTACGCCGCGCAGGCTCTGGGCGTTGACCCGGCGCAGCGCACGATCTTTCCTTGGTTTCAAAAGAACCTTACCAAGGGCTACGTCAGCCAGGCCCTGGCTGGCGATCGGGTGGCACAAGTGGTGGACGACGCGGCGTTTACCGAGTCAGGCGTGCTCTGGAGCTGGGGCAAGCGCCAACGCGCCGGACGCGCCGCTTTTGCCCAAGCACTGTCCACCCAGGCCAGCAGCGTGCCGCGCGCCACCCAACTTTGGGACTTAAGTGAAACGTTGATTGCGCCAGCCTAGCTTGCACCCGGCGCCCATACCCCGCAATACCCAGAACCCCTTCACCTTTTCCCCTGAAAACGCTATGGCACAGACTTTCCCTTTCTCCTCCATCGTCGGTCAAGACGAGATGAAGCTGGCAATTTTGCTCACGGCCATTGATCCGAGCATTGGCGGCGTGCTGGTGTTTGGCGACCGGGGCACTGGCAAGTCCACCGCCGTGCGTGCGCTGGCCGCCTTGCTGCCCAAGATGCGCGCGGTGGTGGGCTGCCGCTACGGCTGCGACCCGCAGGCTGCTAGCTGCCCCGACTGCGTAGCGCGCGCGGCAGCCAAACCCGGCGCGGTGGCTAGCCATCTGGTGAGCGTGCCCGTGGTGGACATGCCCCTGGGCGCCACCGAAGACCGCGTGGTGGGTGCGCTGGACCTGGAGCGCGCGCTGTCGCAAGGCGTCAAGGCCTTTGAGCCAGGGCTGCTAGCGCGCGCCAACCGGGGTTATTTGTACATTGACGAGGTCAACCTGCTCGAAGACCACCTGGTGGACTTGCTCATCGACGTGGCCGCCTCGGGCGAAAACGTGGTCGAGCGCGAGGGCCTGAGCGTGCGCCACCCGGCGCGCTTTGTGCTGATCGGCAGCGGCAACCCGGAAGAGGGCGAACTGCGCCCCCAGCTGCTCGACCGCTTTGGCTTGTCGGTGGAGGTCAAAACCCCGGCCGCGCTGGCGCAGCGGGTTGAAGTAGTCAAGCGCCGCGACGCCTTTGAGCGCGACCCCGCCGCGTTTGTCCTGCAGTGGAAAAAAGAAGACGACCGCGTGCGCCGCAGCATCGTGGCCGCGCGCAAGCGCTTGGGCGCGGTGGACATTCCAGATAGCGCGCGCGAGTTTGCCGCGCGCCTGTGCATGGCCCTGGGCACCGACGGCCTGCGCGGGGATCTGACCCTGGTGCGCGCCGCCCGCGCCTATGCCGCCTTGCAGGGTGATGCCGCAGTGCAAGAGTCGCACCTGCGCCAGGTGGCCGCGCCCGCGCTGCGCCACCGACTGCGGCGCAATCCGCTCGATGACGCCGGATCAAGTACCCGCGTGGAGCGGGCCTTGCAAGAGCTCGTGCCCTCTGCCACGCCCACGCCCCATGCAGGGTGAAGCCGCCACCGTAGCAGCCCTGTTTGCGGTAGACCCGGTGGGTCTGGGTGGTGTTGCTGTGCGCGCGCCGGCCGGGGCCTTGCGCGCCGACTGGCTGGCCTTGTTGCGCGGCTTGCTGCCTGCGGGCACGCCGCTGCGCCGGGTGCCGCTCAACACCAGCGACACGGCCTTGCTGGGTGGCCTGGACCTGGGCGCCACTTTGCAAAGTGGTCGGTCCGTGGTGTTACGGGGCCTGCTGGCGCAGGCCGACGGCGGCGTGCTGCTGCTGGCCATGGCTGAGCGCATGGGCGCGGCGGCTGCCACTCGCTTTTGCGCCGCGCTAGACACCCAAACCGTGCAACTGCAGCGCGACGGCTTGGCCGCGCAGCACCCGGCGCGCTTAGGGCTCGTGGCGCTGGACGAAGGCATAGGCGAAGACGAACAAATGCCCCCCGCGCTGCGTGACCGCATGGCCTTTAGCCTGGTGCTCGACAGCGCCGCCACCGCCGAAGACGGCCCCGATTGGAGCGCGCCCGAAGTGCTACATGCGCGCGCGCGCCTGCCCCAAGTGGTGTTGGACGACAAAGGCCTGCAAGCCCTGTGCGCGGCGGCGCAGGCGCTGGGCATTGATTCGCTGCGCGCGCCCTTGTTGGCTGCCCGCGCGGCCCGCGCCGCCGCCGCGCTGGCGGGCTGCGACACGGTGGAGGAAGAACACATTGCAGTGGCCGCCCGCTTGGTGCTGGCACCACGTGCTACTCGGTTGCCGCCCCCGAGTGCCGATGACGCGGCCCCTGAGGAGGCACCAGCAGACGCGCCAGACGATGGTTGCGAGCCACCCCCGCCAGACACGCAAGCCAGCCCGCCCCCC
>Ga0209500_10000045_pt1 | contig 110123 bp, 127 predicted proteins | sample S_140212_EF_Meta_FD_187323 | JGI IMG/M metagenome (GOLD analysis project Ga0209500, IMG submission 187323) | Freshwater microbial communities from Lake Simoncouche, Canada to study carbon cycling - S_140212_EF_MetaG (SPAdes) (version 2) | ecosystem: Environmental > Aquatic > Freshwater > Lake...
GATTCAACCACTTTTTGTTTTTTGAGTTCTTCCATATGTTGTTTATGGAGTTCTTTTCTTTTGGTGTTATCGTTTATTTCAAACTTAATTAATTTAATCTTGTCAATAACTCCGTCAATAAATACAATTTCAAATTCAACCCAATAGTCATATACACCACCATCATTATTTTGATAATCATACATACGAATGGTTTTGGTTGTTTTTACATGAGTCCACCAATGTTTGATTTCTTTTATAATACCAAACTTTTCAGAAAATGTTTTACCATTTGGATCGCCATCAATGTGTTCTCGCTCACATTCACGCAACCATAGTGTACCATCTTCACGGATTTCATAAGAATCCAATCCGCAATCTAAATCTTTGGTTTGAAAAGATTCAGCGATATATCCCTTAGTATCTTCCGGAAACGGAAGTGGATACTTACATACTATGTCATCATACATTCCCATAAATTAGTTTCCTCGATTTTTGTGTTCTTGAATATCGTAAAGAAAATTACGAAATAAAACGTAATCTTCAACGTCTACTTGTTTTTCACCGGCAACTTTCCAATTTTTAATATAATCTAAGATGGTATTAACATAATAGCCTGGAATGGTAATTGTTTTACCATCAAACGTCAAATCATCGTGTTGAATAATGATGGGGTGGATCGTTTTATCTTTAATTGTTAGTTCTACTTCCATATAATAAGAGTCTATACCGAATCGTGGATTTTGTCAATATAAAAAATTAATTCTGCAAAATAAAAATAGATATAAGGGATGAAAGGAATTATTCTAGCGGGGGGGACTGGTAGTAGATTATATCCATTAACCAGTACAATAAATAAACAATTGATGCCTGTATATGACAAGCCAATGATTTATTATCCATTTAATACTCTTATTACATGTGGGATTACTGAAATTTGTATCATTTCTTCCCCGGACTATTTGCCACTTTACGAAAAGTTATTTGGTGACGGAAATCAATTAGGTTTGAAAATTACCTACAAAGTTCAGTACAAACCAAGAGGAATTGCTGAAAGTTTTATAATCGCTGAGGATTTTATTGGTAAAGATAATGTTGCTTTAATACTTGGTGACAATATATTCCACGGAATGCCCAGAGTCAAGCCTTTACTTGAAGGCGCAATTATTTTTGGTTATGAAGTTACTGATCCAACCGCTTATGGAGTTATTGAGTTTGGAGAAGATAATAAGGTTTTAAGCATAGAAGAAAAACCAAGCCAACCCAAAAGCAAATTTGCGGTGCCTGGCTTATACTTTTATGATAATAAGGTAATTGAATATGCTAAAATACTCAAACCTTCATCAAGAGGTGAACTTGAAATAACTGATTTAAATTTAATATATCTTGACAGGGGCGAACTTACTGCTATAAAATTTGCAAGAGGCACAGCGTGGCTTGATGCTGGAAGTGCTGAAACATTATTTCAAAGTAGTGCTTATATACAATCAATTCAATCTAGACAGGGTATAAAAATAGGATGTATAGAAGAAGAGTGCTTAAAGCGCAAATTAATAAATAAAGCGCAACTTAAAAACCTCATTGACAAATTACCAAATTGCGAATACAAACAATACCTGAGCAAATTATTATGATTATATTATTCGGCGCAACAGGCTACATTGGTAGCGAATTTAAAAAGCAACTAGAAGAACTTAAAGTTCCTGTATTTTTATGGTCAAATACTAGAGTAACCACTTTTCAAGACTTAGAAAATTGGTATGCAGAAAAGGGTTATCCACTAATTGAATACGTTATAAACGCAGCAGGCTATACCGGCAAGCCCAACGTAGATGCCTGTGAATTACACAAGGATGATACTATTCATGGTAATGTAATCTGGCCAACCATCTTAACCGATTGGTGTATTTTAAATGATATTCCTCTGGGTCACGTATCCAGCGGTTGTATCTACGAGGGTAAAAGAGCCGATGATCAACCATTCACAGAGGATGATGAGCCAAACTTTAATTTTAAATATAACAATAGTAGCTTCTATAGTGGTACCAAAGCAATCGCTGAAACCATCGTTGGTAAGTGGGAAAAGAGTTATATTTGGAGACTTCGTATTCCGTTTGAAGAATTTGATAACTCCAGAAACTATATCAGTAAGATTTTAAAATATCAACTACTTCTAGATGCAGAAAATAGTGTAAGTAATAAACAAGAGTTTGTAAGCGCTTGTATTCAAACACTAAATAAAAAAGTACCATATGGTATTTATAATGTTACCAATAGTGGGTATATCACAACCAAAGGAATCACTGAGAAGTTCAAACAGACGATTGCTAAAAACAAAATCTTCACGTTTGTTGACGAAGTAGAGTTTTACAAAAATGTGGTTAAAACCCCACGTTCAAATTGCGTGATGAGCAATGAAAAGTTGTTGTCAACTGGAATTAAAATGAGAACCGCTGATGAAGCGGTTGACTATTGTTTAAATAATTGGACTATATGAATATAATAGTAACTGGTGGTAGTGGATTTATTGGAAGCCACTTTATTGAAGAAATCATCAATCGTGATGATGTAAAGAATGTATACAATATTGATTGTGGTACTTATGCTGCAAACAAAAATCTTTCTTTTGATAAACATCCAAAATATCATAAACTAACTCTGGATATTGCAGCACCATACTTTCCAGATCAAAAAAACTATCTTCACTCATTGACACCATCTCATGTGGTTCACTTTGCAGCTGAATCTCACGTAGACAAGTCTATATCTGGTCCCAAACGATTTGTAGAAACCAATATTATTGGTACATTCAATTTACTGGAAATATTCAAATCTTATAATCTTAATAAATTTATACACGTATCGACCGACGAAGTATATGGTAGCTTAGGGTTCAAACAATCATCATTTGATGTAGATAGTCCATACAGACCCAATAGTCCATATTCTGCCACCAAAGCAGCCAGTGATCTATTGGTCAGAAGTTACAACAAAACATATGGTACTCCTACGATTATAACCAATTGTAGCAACAACTTTGGTCCAAGACAATTCCCAGAAAAGTTGATTCCACTAACTATAAATAAGTTAAAGAACAAAGAACGTATACCTGTGTATGGTAACGGAGAGAATATCAGAGATTGGATCTATGTTAAAGACCATGTTAACGCTCTAATTAGTGTTACACTAGATGGTGTTGCTGGAAAACAATACTTGATTGGGGGTAACAACGAAGTGTCTAATGTAGAACTATTACACACGATTGTTGCTGTATATGAAACTATCACAAATCAAAAAGTTGATTGGGACTGGTTTGAATATGTAGATGATCGGCCCGGCCACGACTTTAGATATAGTATAGATAATCGGGATTTCAGCATGGAATTTCCAAACTTTAAGTTAACTTCGTTTGAAACTGCTATTAATGAGACTATTCGATCATATTTATAAAATGTGCCGATTAGAATTTATTCTAAAAACGCCAAAAGTCTAAAACTTTCTGAAGAAAAGGCTTGTTCTAAATTAATCACTAGTGGTTCCATATACTCGCTGTATGTGGAATGTTGCACACCAGATAGTACTCGTAAAAACAGAGTATTTTTAATAAAAGATAACGGAGTTGTTGTAGGGTGGAGTATTATACAACAACTTAAAAAAACGTCAGGAAAACGTACATTTCAATTCATGATTTATATTAAACGTAAATATAGACGAATTGGTTTGGGTACCAAACTATATAAACGTAGCAAAAAGTACTTTGAATTAACCGATGCACAAATAAAGGTTTTTTCAACAACCAATTATAACTCTTTATTTTTTGACAAGGTAAGAACTAATTTATAGAGTCTTTTCGTACACAGCCAACTTTGGATTTGCATATCCAAACTTCTTTACAAGTTGACCAGCAACACTATTTGCTTCATCTTCAATTTCACCACCAACATCTTGAGTTGGACCTTGAATCTTTCCATTTTGATTTTGTTGATGATGAATCAATTCATGTGCGATACTTCTTAACACATCTGCTACACCTCTGTTTTTACAATATACCTTTATATCACCGTTTGTTGCATTGTAATAAGCATAAGTCTTTAAATCTTCGTCACGATTTTGAGCTAACTTGACTTTGAATGGTTTATTCAAGTTTAGCTCGTTGCTAACGAACTTTAAAAATTTAACAATTATGTATTTAGCTAATTTATCCACGTTAATAAATATATTAAATACCAGCTTCTTTATATGATAATTTCACAATACCTTCATCGATAAGACGTTTACGATTGATTTTATGTTGACCTTGCACCTTATCTTTGTTTTCACCCATATAACGAACTGCATAACCACTACTTATTAGTTCATCGTTCAAAACTTTCTTGGTTTCTGGATGTACAATCTCGCCAAGCAATCTTCCAAACTTTTCTCTACCACTACTATCTACATCATCACTGATATGGGTACGTAGAATTACATATTTGTCCTTACATCCATCAATAAACTTTTTTGCAAAGTCTTTACTAACCAAACCAAACACCTTTTCAATTTTGTCTGACGTTCTGCTTTCTGGGGTATCAACACCAAGAAGTCTTACCTTTTGATCTGTTAGTTTTACGTCAAAACCCAAGTCGATGTCTACAACAACTGTGTCTCCATCAACAACGTCAATTACTTTAGCATGATATTCGTATGGCATATTATTTTGTTTGTGGTGCAAGTATTTTACTCCAAAATCCCGTTTTTGAAACTTTCAAGTCGGACTTCTTTTCAGATTTTAATTCTTCAGTCTTTGACTTAGAATCCTTCGATTCGTTTATCAATTCAATAGTTGTACCTCCATCACGGATATTCAACTTAACTAAAACTTCTCCAAATTTACGTGGTTCTTCAACCTTGGTGGTAAAGGTATATCCCTTTTCATTAACACTACTACGCATTTTTGTTGCCAAGTCTAGATTTTCTTTCTTTAGAAGTTCAATAGCGAGTTGATACTTTTTAAGTTCAGCTGCCAACGTATTTCTTTCTTGAGTTAACTCGTTGATTCTAGAAAGCAACTTATTCTCGTCATTTTCACTCTTGGCCTTGGATAACTCACCACCCAATTCCGCCAACTCAGCTGTCATCTTGATGATAGTATTACGAAGAGCTTTTGCATCATTTTCCAATGCGGTTTTTTCATTAACCAATGAGTTAATCTTTACATCCTTTTCATCAATTGACTTTTTGAGATTGTCAGTCAATCCATTTAAAGTAATAAGATTGGTTTGAATAACCTGAAATTTTAGATTGTATTCTGTAATAAATCCTTCAAGTTCTTTCTTTTTTGTCTCGGTTGTATTAAGATTCTTGGATAAAGATTCGTTTTGTTGAGTTAAAGACGTTACCTCAGTACCATACTTCTCGACTTTAGAACTCAAAGTGAGAACATAGTATGATAGAAAACCAAAAATAGTAACTGCCAGAATTAATCCGGCTAATTTATACTTTGCAATCTTCTCATGTTCTGATGGTTCATTTGTAACCGGTGTTGTATCAATTTGATTTTTATTCATAACTTCAATAATTTTTTATTCTAACGTCAATAGATATTTTAGTTTATTCAATTCAGCCAACATTTCGTCTCTGATATTCAACAAGTCGGTATCAGATGATTCCAATCCTTTAGGAAGTTCGTTAACTAAATAGTCAATATATTTATCCACAAAGGTTTCTGTAGATAAATCTTGATAGTTTTTCAATTCGATTGTAAATCCACTTTTACTTTGAATACGACCATATTTACCCATCAATACTTCGATGAACTCATCAATCGATTCGGCAAATGCGTCATATGCACCACCCAACGCTTGATGTTCAGAATACTTTCTTGTTTGCCAGTGATGGATTTTTAATTGGTTTTGTAGAGTTAAAAGATTGGTTACTATCATATATGTTATAAATATATGACAAAAATTAAAATAAACCAAAACATTATATCGTTGGGTATTTATATTATGTTATGTTATGTTATTCTCTAAAAAACCGAAAAGATTATGTGGTATACCTTGGACAGGTGATGGACGATATAGTCATAGTTTTGATTTCATTGACCGAGATGTTGTAAATGAACCAAATACATTAATATTTAAAAACAAATGAATTGTGTATTACACTATTTAGAAGATGTAAACGACATACCCATGTTGGAAAATAACTACGACTTGCTTTGTCCAGTATTTGATAAGCAATATGTAATGTCATTCATACCAAATGCAATTCCCAATAGACAATTCGAACAATTATTTTACAAAAAAATAGACTTTTTAGATGATATACACAAGGAATATTCAAAATATTTTATGTTGTATCAAATTAACAGATATGCACAATCTAAAAATCACAGAAGAATTTTGTTTATATCATCAAAAACCAAGTTGAAATCTACTGATCAACTACCAGATTTAATAAATAATATAAACGCATTTGGTCCAGATCTAATTAAATTCGAACTAAATGGAAAAAGCTATGAAGATATGTACATATTTAGAATAAGTGTTCTTGATAATAATCTGGATTACGCAAATTGTAAATATGAAGACTATCTTAACAGAACTGTATATAATGGATATGAAGTATATATAAATAGTCCATTCAGTTTAACCAAAAACTTGGATGAGTTTATATGAAATGCGCTATACACGTTTTATATAATAAAAACGATTTATGTAATATAGAACATAACTACAAAATATTATCAAAAACTATAAACCACCATTTTTTAATAACCTTTATAAGAGATTTTTCTACTACTTGTAAATTTGATCAAACATTTTGTAAGGAAAGTAAATTTGATACATCAATTGATCAAACCCTACAATTCTTCAAGGTATTAGCAGATATATTAAATTACTTAAATATTAAAAAATTTAAAAACACATTTATAATTTCAAGTAATTTAAAATTACACGAATACAAGTCGATTCCACTAACATCATTACTTGAATGTGTAAGATCAATAGAAGAATCAGATTTTGTTATTTTTATTAAAAATGGAGAAATAACGGATAAATTAGTACTAGCAAGAATTGGTTATTTAATATCAAATTTAGAATATTTTGATTGTGATATTGAATCGTTCAAAAAAAGAACAAACAATAGAGACTGCAAATTCTATAGAGAATTGTTTTTGAGTAGTCCATATAAGCATAGTCGAAACTTAGAGGATTATATATGAAAGATGTGATATTATTTTTAACTAGTCCTTCAACTGAAGAGAAAAAACAATCGGCATTAACAAATCTTCGTCAATTGAAGAAGTTAAATAAGGATATAATAATACTATCAACTAATCATATAACTGATCTAGAATTTCATAACATTGCAAAATATATAATAATTGACGAAAATAAGAATGTAATATCCAAAAAAACATATCATAAGTTGGTGGGATATCCAACACCATATCGTAGTGCTAAAGCAGTTTTTCATTATTCAATAAACAACAATTGTGGATTAAATATAATTGTATACCAAGATACCAATTATCTCAATGTATATAAAAACACAAAAAATATCATAAGTTTTGCAATTGCATTAAAATATGAAAACTTCTTATTTGTTGAAGACGATCATTATTTCTCAGATACAGGCGTTGATCGTATAAACAAATACTTCCAAGACATTAAATCATTAAACGCTATATACTTTACAAATAAATGGCAACATGAAATCATAAGAAGTCATTTTTGGTTTGGTAATTGTAAGTATTTTCAAGAATCCATATTAAATAAGTTTCCAGAATCTATAGATGATGTTGATTATAACCATCCATATTTTTCTTTTTATGAAATGTTTCTTTATACTCAAATGTATATCGATGTGCATAATAAAAGTAATATAGTATTTGAATCGTTGGATAACAATCCATTTAATAAACTATTTGGTAGTGATTCACAACTAAACAAACATAATAAAGATAATCATCAAAATTCAGACATATCATGTAATATACTTTATAATTTGAAAAACAACAAACCCACTTTCTTTTTTGTTAATAGGTCGTCAAAGAAAACCAATATGAGTGTTATTGTATATAAAGACGGCGTGGTAGTCCTTGAGAGATTATTAAAAATAGATAACGACGAGTTGATTATAGAACCTATATCTATAGATGGTGAAATCAAAGTAGAAGTTGATGGTTATATAATAAAAACATTTAACCTTAATCATGATAATATTTTGTTTAATGGTTATATAAGTTGAAAATATGAATGATGTAATACTATTTCTAACATCTCCACGAACGCCAGAACGTGAATTGTTGTCATTGATAAATTTAAGACAACTCGCTAAATTAGGAAAAGATATTATTGTATTATCTACCATTCCTAATATAAACGAAGAATATTATAGATTAGCCAAATTGGTAACCTTTGATTTTTTCCAAGGCAAGATAAGTAAGTTTTTTTACAAAAAAGCCAACACATACTCCATACCATATTTAAAGCCATATGGAGCCTATTATTACTCATTCTCAGATCCAAAATATCTTGTATATACAGATACTCACTTTTTAAGTGTATTTAGAAACACCAAGAATTTAATCAAATTAGCATACGCGTTAAATTACAAAAACTTCTTTTATGTTGAAGATGATCATTACTTTTCTGATACTGGATTGGCTAAATTAAATGAATATTTCTTAAGAATTGAACACAATGCTATAAACGCAATATATTTTACAAATGTGTGGGAGGGATTGTCTACAACAAAAGTCACACACCCACACTTTTGGTTTGGTAATAGTGCATATTTCAATGAATCAGTACTTCACAAGTTTCCAGAAAACTATGATGAATTGGAATCTCAATTTCCATATACATGCGATTATGAAACATGTTTATATAACATCACATATACGAATATACATAATAAAACAAATGTGATTCTTGAATCAATAAAAGAAGAGGGATTTAAATCTTTATTTGGATCTGATACAATAATTAATCAAATATTCTCACACTTTAACATATCAGATGATTCTAGGATAAACATAATTCCATATAAACAGCCAAATTTATATAAATTAATATTGAACTTTAAAAAGTTTGAAATCTCAGATGATTTTATTTACGTCAAGGTTTATGTAAATGATGAACTACTAGTTGGTGTATCTCTTAAATTAAAAGAATCATTGAATGTAATAGATTTGAATCTAAACCTAGACAATAAACCAAATGTTAAAATTGTATTTAATTCGGATGTTGTAAAAGAATTTAAAGAGTTAACCAAAGATAATGTATCAAAAAATGGATCGTGGGACGATTTATAGATATTTATATAAAAGAATATGACTCCAGAAACATACATAGTGGAGTGTGCAAATTGGAAAGCCAAGGTGGACTTTACCAATACAAGTAGTTTCGAATCTACGACAGATAAAATATTCGAAGTCTGTACATTAGCATTTGAAAACATATTCGCAAACACTTATAATTCAGATCAGGTGATGGTGTTTGAATTAAAAAACTCAACTGGTGTAGATTACTTCAAGGATTTAAAAATGCAAAGAATTCCAGATCCATCATTTGCATTATTAACCAAAGCATATAGTCTAAAAGACGAAGACAATGAATCTAAACATTACTTTGTATTAACAAGATCATTGTTAGAAAATGCTTCACTTCCAGATATGTTATTGGAATTAAAAGACTTTGAAAAAATTATGAAAAAGAATAACAAATTCTTTTACAAGAACTTGATTGACTTATTCAAAAACTGCAAAATATTAACCAACTTAAAATAATTATACCTCTTTGAGGGCCAAAGAGGGTAAACCTTGTCCCATACTATGTTCATATAGTATTGCAGCAGTAGATTGATTAAATGGAATATTTAAAGTATTTCTAACTCGGGTTTCCAAATCATCTCTCATTTTAACAATTTCATCAGACTTCAAAAAATCAGTATATACATAACTTACATAATTTTGTCCTGGTACACCTTTATAAAAGTTACTGGTTGTTGTATAGTCCAAAGTTTTGCTATAGAGATTATCTCCTGTCTTCTCAACAGTGTACTTGTAAATATTCTCTCCAATCTCTATAGACTTATCATAATAAGGAGTACCTGGATATGGTGTGATTACGGTACAATCAAAATCATCAGTTCCATTCTTAATCAAGAAGTCCGCAACATCATTGATAGTTTGTTCACTTTCACCTGGATGGCCCACACTCATCAGTGACTTAATCTTGAGTCCATACTTCTTACATTTCTCGATAACTTTTACATTATCATCGTAAGTAGCTTTTTTATTGATGTTCTGTAAGATACGATCATTGCCAGCCTCAAATCCACAAAGCAACCATCTAAATCCGGCTTCATACATCAACTTGGCTTGTGTATCAGTAAACAATTCACTTTTAACAAACCCTCTCAATCTAAACTCCACACCCAATTTTTGTTGTAACTTAATCAAGTCAGTCAACAAAGATTCAAATTGTTTATTTACATTGAGTTCATCATCATAAAACATGAACCCTTCTAACCCATACTCTTTATGTAAGAACTCAATTTCATGTAAAATATTATGACCACTACGAGTACGAATTCTTCTCAACGAATTACTTAGTCTACCACCACAAAATCCACAATTAAATGGACATCCCAATTGTGCTATAATACTCGTTGCCTTCTTACCATCAATAGTATAATGATATGACTCAAGATCAATCAGTTCTCTAGCAGGATATGGTAATATTTCATAATCCTCGTTGGTTAAGAAATATTGTTGTTTTGGATCATCACCATCAATAAATCTTTGTGTTGTTTCTATTGCTGGAAAAATAGCCTTCTCACCATCACCACTTACTAAACAATCAAAATGTTCTTCCAATACATTTTTGTTCATTGTAGAACGTTTGTTTGGATTGTTCTTATAAGCCGCATACACCAAAGTAACATGTGGACCACCCAATACAACTCTACTATTTGGTTTATGTTTCTTGATTAAATCTTTAATCTTAATTGAGTGTGGAAGTTGTGGTGTAGTTGCTGTAATGCAAAAGATGTTAGAATCTTTTTGCTTTAAATAAGAATCCATCACATCCAAGTAGTTTTTTATACCACTTAAATCTAATACGTTCAATTCATATTTGGATTGTAGTACAGCTGCAATTTTGAGTAAACCCAAACTTGGAAACACTCTTTCATCTAACAAAAATGGGGATGGTGGTATAATCAGTGTTATCATAACAATTTCAACATCGGTTAATTTACAACTTCAACTTTGCATTGCTTTTTATTAAAAAATCCTTCATCGATTAAATATTTGACTACAAAATCACATTGTGGTCTAAATTCCATCATATCCAAATCACTTGGTTTCCATATACGTATGGTCTTGGAATCTTTGACGAGAAATTTAATCCCGTGGATTTTTCCAGTATAATTTTTCATATAGTATAAATAGTGATGTTCAACCACGATAGTTATTTTAACTTGTAAAAAAACAAAGTCAAGTTATGATTTACATATGAAAGATAATAGTAGTTTTAATAATTGGTTTTTACAAGGTGTGTATTGGGTCGCTAGTAAATCTAAAGATCCCAAAACCAAGATTGGTGCAATCCTTGTAAAAGATCGCAGGATTATATCTACTGGATATAATGGTATTCCAATGGAAGTAGACGATTCTATAAATGAGCGTCATCAACGACCGGAAAAATACAAGTGGTATGAACATGGTGAACGCAATGCTATCTATGCGGCTGCTAGATATGGTATCAACACAGAAGGATCCACATTATATACCAACGCTTTACCATGCGCTGATTGTGCTAGAGGTATAATTCAAAGTGGTATCAAGGAAGTATACATACATAAACAATTCAATGATTTATGTGACGTTGCTCAAAGAGAACACTGGAAGGGTCATGACAATGTTACATTTACTATGCTCAATGAAGCTGATGTAAAAATCTTTGCAGTAGACACAGAATTGGGATGTAAAGCTTATTTTGATGGAAAAGAATACAACATATGAGACCTGAATTACAAAACTATTTATTAAAAAAGTTTCCAAAACTTTATACTGATTGTGGAGATCAAAAACCATTTACCCAATTTGGATTTGAGTGTGACGATGGCTGGTTCAGACTTATTCTTTGGTTAAGTCGATATCTTCAAGACTATATTGACCAACAAAACCAATGGTCAGAAAAATATCCAGACCAATATCTTCCGGTAAAACAAATCAAAGTTGCGCAAGTTAAAGAAAAGTTTGCAACACTTAGATTTTACGTTGATGGTGGTAATGAAAGAACTCAGTCTATAGTTTCATTTGTAGAGTATATGTCTGGATATATATGTGAACGTTCCGGTAGAACTGATGATATAGTAGTTAATTCAAAAGGATGGAACAAAACTCAACACATTAGTTTTGCTAAGAAGGGGGATAGTCTTAATTATGTAGATGATCCAGAACTTAGATCACTATTAAAAGAAGATCCGAACCAATTAAAATTCAAACTATGAAAGATATTATCATAATCAATGCTTATCCAAACAATGATTTTAAAATATCACTGTTGGAACAACAACTTTTTAACTTCAAACAATTGGGGATTAAAATAATGGTTGTATCTGGATGTGATGTTCCGGAAAAACTACGATCAAGCATAGATTATCTTGTAATAAACACGGACAATATCAGAATTGATAAAGATCACACATATAAGTGTATGGTTGAATTGAAAATGAAAGATACGGCATACTTGCACACGGTGTTCCATAATTGTGCATACGGCACATTTGGCAGTCATATGAATGTAACCATTTGTAAAAACATAAAATTATCATTTAAAATGGCACAAATGTTGGGATATAAAAACGCATTTTACACAGAAGATGATAACATATTCAAACCAGGATCTTTTGATTTAATTCGTGAATTTTTTTCTCAATTAAACAATAATGAATATAAATTAATTAGTGTAATAGGCGATCTATCTGATACTAAATGTATTTATACTACGTTTTTTGCAACAAATATTGATTTTTTATTGGAAAAATTTACAATACCAGATACCAAAGAGGGATATTATGATGTTAATAATATAATCAAATATCGTCTCAATAAACCACTTGAGGTTAGTTTTTATCATATATTACAAGATAATATTCATGAAATTAGAAGTATAGACGTTGAATTAAATAATTTAATATCTCAAAACTACGCTGAATGTAATAAGTCTCAACGAAATACTACAAGAGAGTGGGTGTATGATAGTCTTATTAAAATACTTGTAAAAGAAAATGGACTTAAATATATTATTATCCACAATTTATCATATTGCATTCCAGAAGAATTGAGAGAAACATTTCATGTGGAAATATATTTTGATGATGTGATTGTATCAAAAGAAATAATACCACCATGTGTTGCGTTTTATAATTCCATAAGTAATGATGTTAAGAAAGTAAGGGTAAAAATATTGGATAAATTCGAACGTGAATTAGATACCGATTATAATACAATTAAATACAATGGAATATTTTGGTCAGACTACTTATAAGTAATATGCTTTATTCTCGCTATAAAAATGAATCACCGGTTTATGATGAAGAAGAAATCGTTACTACCAAATCAAAAATCCCACAACAAATAAATGGTAATGAAATTTATTTTTATAGTCAAGTAGACTTAGAAAGCGTATACAATCTTAATAGAAGTCTTAGTGATTTGGAAAAACAAATGTTAATCACCCAAATCAACCTCGGATTAGATACACCCCCACCCGTAAAATTGTTTATTAATAGTGATGGTGGAGAAATATTCTCAGCCTTTACAACCGTTGATCGTATTAAAGCATCAAGAGTACCTATATACACATATGTAGAAGGCATAAGTGCTTCAGCCGCAACACTGATTAGTGTGTGTGGCAAAAGAAGATTTATAGGACAAAACGGTGTTATGTTAGTTCATCAGTTAAGAAGTTGGTGTGGTGGTACACATGAAACATTCAAGGATGAATTCAAAAACCTTGAATTGTTGTCAGAAAAAGTAAAGAAAATCTACTTGGAACATACCAAGTTTACAAGCGCTGATTTGGAAGAAATGTTAAAACATGATATTTATCTATCATCAAATGACTGCTTAAAATACGGATTGGTTGACGAAATCATTTAACTACTTATTAGTAGATTAAATGACAAATACTAGAAATAAAGAAGGATATTTATATATCATAAGTAATAATAACTTTCCAGGTTATTATAAAGTTGGCGTTACTAGCGATATAAAGTCAAGGTTACGTACATATCAAACCGCGTCTCCACTTCGTAACTATAAAATTGAATATTATATTAATCACTCGGATTGTTACGAAGCAGAAAAACAGATATCTAAAAAACTTCGTTACTTTGCTACTGAAATAAAAAATGAATGGTTTAAATGTGACTTGGAAATCGTTAAAGGACGACTAGACGAAAGTTTGGACAAAGAAGAAAATATTTTATTTGATTTGTACAAAAAGTGAGGTAATATAGAGAAGTTATGACTGGAATCGAAAACAAACTGATCTGTCTGAATCTTAATGCTAACTGGCAACCAATTGGCTTTAAGACCGTTAAAGACGCAATCGTAGATCTATGTGGATGTGATGTTGGTGGAAAACCAGCTACACTCGCATTGGACATTGATTATAACATTGACGATTTTGGCGATCCAATTCTCACCGAACCAAAGACCATGAACCCTGTTTCTTGGACTGAATGGTTGTCATTGCCAGTACGTCCTTGGGATCTAAGCATCAATAGCGCACATATGAAGGTTCGTGTTCCAACAGTTATCATTGCTGTTAATTTCAGCAAGATGCCTGTAAAGCAATTCAAAAACAAGCCAAGCAAGGATGCGATCTATGTACGTGATGGTGGTATTGACCAATACACTGGTAAAAAACTAGATCGTAACATTGCAACGGTAGACCACGTTATTCCTCGTAGCAAAGGTGGTGGTGATACTTGGGAAAATCTTGTGTTGTGTTCAAAAGACATTAACTCAAAAAAAGGTAATCGTTACAACAACGAAGTTGGTTTGAAGTTGTTAAAAAACCCAACTGCACCACAACCAGTTCCAGTGTATGCTTTGATCAAAGATGCTCGACACGTTGATTGGCAACATTTTTTGATCAAAAATTAAAAAAATGTAATATTTGGACAGGCATAAAATAGTTAATATAAGATACTTTTATGCCTGTCCTTAAAAACAAGACCTTTAACATAAACATTGATGGTCAAATCATCGAATTAAGCGGTGAAAGTATTTCATTTTTTTTAAAAGAAACCCGAAGAAAGTTTGCAACCAAAAAGTCTTTGGAAAAGTTTTACGTAAATCTATCTAAGATTTTTATACAAGGTTAACTACATCATCTATATTTATATATAATATGACGATTTACCAAAAATATGAAAGCCAGATTAATGAAGCCTATACCGGCGGATTACGTGCTTGGTTTGGTAAAGGATCAGTAGGAAGCACTAGTGGAGGAGGTTGGGATAGATATGATAGTACTGGCAAAAAGGCTGGTAAATGTGGTGATGCTAAACAAGGTAGTAGTTATAGTGCATGTTTAGGCAAAAAGTACGTTGCAAGAATAAGAGCCAAAGGTGGTAAAAAAGCAATTGCCAATTGGGTAAAGAAAAAAAAGTCAGCTCAAAGATCCGCAGGTAGAGGTGAAAAAGGTAGTGGTAGTAAAGGTCAATCACCAGTAAGAGTAAGTTACAAAGAAGAATTAAGCGAAATATTTGTAATTGCTCAAAAACAAGGTCTTAAAAAAGATTTAATCGATTTTTTAAGACAAGAGTTTCAAAATGGTAATTTAAAAGCAGTTCATGGTGGTATAAGTGCCACAGAGTTTAAGCCAGATGATTGGTTAGAAAGTATTGCGGATCATGCAATCAATCATATGATTCAGTACTTTGAAACTATACGTAGTCAAACTGAACGTAATATTTATTCCACAGTTCCTATAGTCAGTAATTAACAATATAATATTGAAAGTAGTTGAATTAGTTATATTTATATGGTATATAAGGATACATACTATATATGAATTATTACATTAAAGACACTACAATCAATCAGATTGTATATAAAAACAACGTAAATGAAGTAGTTAACTACTTAGAAGAACTTTGCAAAAAAGTTCATAAGAAAACCAGAAAGTCATTTATGGATGATATGGCTAACTTAGGTTATGGTTATGATGATCCTCAAGGCATTTACTTCACTGAACTAATGATAGAAAAATTTGATGTGGGTTTACGTCGTAAAGATGGTCGTCATGTTAGATCCAATATTCATGAACATGCTCGTAACGTTAAATACAGAAACGAAATGGGTGACTAATTATGATAAATTTGGATATCAAGTGGTCAGATCCAATTCAAATAGAAAAAAATGGAGAAGTAACATTTATTCGTGAATGGAAAATACCTTCTCAATACTTAAACCAATTCTTTGTTTATTGGAAAGTAAATAAGTTAAGCCTCAAAGACAAAGGTTATAGTGTTACCAAAAAAGAAAACGATTGGGTTCTGACCGAAACTAACGATAATCCAACACTCTTTAAAGAAAAAGCCGTTAAGAAACAAAAGTCGGATGAACCACTTCCACTCTATGAAGTAGTTAAACAAGATGGTTTGCGTCCATGGCAAGTAGGTGCTGTTGGTAAAGTCGTATCCTCACTTAACAAATGGGGTGCAGCCGTTGATGGTAGTGACGTAGGCATTGGCAAAACATATACAGCCTGTGGTGTTGCACGTGAATTAAACATGGATATATTGGTTGTATGTCCAAAAGCAGTAAAAGAAAGTTGGAAACGTGTAATCAAAAATCACTTCAAGATGTGGGGTAAATGTGTGGGTATTGTTAACTATGAAGCATTACGTATGGGTAAATCTGACAATGTAATTGCATCATATGTCAAAAGAAGAGATACCAGACGTAAAGAATTTGTTTGGAAAATACCAAAAAATACTCTTATTGTTTGGGATGAAGCACAAAAACTAAAAAACGCCAAGACCAAGAATAGTGAAACTTGTATGGCCGCACTCAAAGCTGGATACAAGATGTTGTTTTGCAGTGCTACTATGGCAACCAATCCACTGGAGTTAAGAACAGTGGGACAATGTATTCAGTTGTTTAAGAACAGCAAGCAATATTATGAATGGGCCTATGCACATGGAGTTGTAAGAGGTAGATTTGGCATGGAATTTACAGGCGATAAAAAATCGTTAGCCAAACTAAGCAGTGACATTTTTATAAATAGAGGTGTTCGTCTTAATCGTGATACCATACCTAACTTTCCAGAAAGTCAAATTACAGCGGAATGTTATGAAATGGAAAAAGAGGATCAAGACAAAATTAATAAAGCATATGGAGAAATGCAATTGGAGTTGTTAAAAATTGAAAAACAACTCAAAAAAGACAAGGGTCAAACCCAAATGGTTGCAATGCTTCGTGCTAGACAAAAAGTTGAAATGTTTAAAGTACCTCTCATTATAGAAATGGCCGAAGAAGGTATTGAGAATGGTATGAGTGTGGTTATATTCTGTAATTTTACCGAAACTATCAATGCATTATCAGATAGACTCAAGACCAAATGTATTGTCAATGGTGTTGTATCAGATAAAGATAGACAACAAGCTGTTGATGATTTTCAATCGGATAAAAGTAGAATAATACTTGTCAATATCGCAGCCGGCGGTGCAGGATTAAATTTACACGATTTAAATGGTAATTTTCCAAGATTGTCGTTAATATGTCCTTCGTACTCGGCTGTATTGATGCGACAATCCACAGGAAGAGTATGGCGTGATAGTGCTAAAACAAAGAGTATACAAAAGATTGTATTCGTGGCAAATACGGTCGAAGAACAAGTCTGTAATAGTGTAAATCAGAAACTAAGCAACCTAGATCTATTAAATGATGGAGATTTGAATTATGGCAAAAACTAAAACAATAAAGTTTAATGTAAGTTCCGCTAATTGGAAAATGAATGTTGATATAGACCCAGACATTTTTGATGATGCATATGTAGAAGCATGTACCAGAGCTGTTGAGATGAAATCAAGTTCAATTCATATGACCGAAGAAGATTTTCTGGTTAATCCAGTTATAATGTGCAAACCAATAAAATTGTCTGATGGTAAATCCAAGTATATCAATACATACAAAGTTTTATTAAATGCCAGTATGTTTGTACGAGCCGAAATTCTTAGGAAAATATTTGAAAGTACAACTAATGTAGACTTAGCAAAAGAACCACTATCAGCATCTTTAAAAAATGACTAACGAAAATCCATCTTACAATTTTGAATTAATTAACAAAAAATTAGCAGAACTTGATGCCTTAAAGGAAAAAATAGAAAAGTTATATAGTTTAAGTGAGATTGGTGATGATGTTAGACGAGAACTAGATGAATACAAAGTCCTTCGTGAAAAAGGTGTAAACATTCCACATCTAGAAAAAGAGTTTGCTGATCAGATATATCCAAGTAGAGGTGGCAGAAGTAAAAAGAATAAACCAATTGTTGAGTCGGAAATTAAAGAAGCATTAGAAAAGTCTACATCAGCCAGAAAAGCAGCAAAACGATTGGGTGTTAGTTATCAAACATTTAAAACATACGCAAAGAAGTATGGTGTACATAAAACACCAGGATGGCCACCAACCAAGAAAAACTTTGTGAACAGAGTATTGGTTGACCCCAATAAAGGTAAGTATCCAATTCAAGATGTGTTGGATGGCAAATATCCAAACTTTCCAGTACATCGATTAAAAGATAAACTGGTTAGATCCAATATCAAAAAAGCAGAATGTGAACAATGTGGTTTTCATGAACGTAGAATTACAGATGGTAAACTACCACTATTGGTAAACTTTGAAGATGGTAATAAACACAATCATGCATTGGCCAATCTAAAATTGTTGTGTTATAATTGTACATTCACCAGTGGTAAAGGATACATAAGTAGAGGGCCAAAGATATTTGACCCAGATATACTACAAGATAGTAAAAAGATTCTTAAACAAAGGTTTTAGTTTCTTGTAATAGTAAACATACAAGGTTTTGATAAATCAAATCGTACAGATTTGTCACATTTCATCTGTGATGTTTTAATTTCTACAAACTTTGAACAATTAAATTTGTTCCAATTTTTAGGCAAAACTTCATGTAGTGTAGTAATAGTATTACCTGAAGAATCTATAGTAGTGTATTGTATATATACAGATGTATCATCAGATCCATTATGCATAAAAAATTCGGTATTATTGTTGACGGGTGTCATTAATATACTACCATAAACTACATCGTTACGAAAACCAATATCGCCACCTGATTCACAAACACCGATATTTTCAATATGATCATATGTGGATGGTTTATCTAAATATTCACAATCGTTTTTGATTATGTTATAAAACAATTCTTCAAATACCGGAGATAAATTACGGCCGTATAAACTATGTATGAATTTTATATAATCTTCTTCGGTTTCCATCTCTGGTATAATCGAGTCAATGTAGTTCACATCAATTAGAAAAAAATTGGTTGTACAACCAAAGTCATCTTTGAGTATCATACACGTTTTACTTTTTTCAGTAGATCCAAAAGACTTGAATATGGTATTCATAAGATCATAATTCTTGAATACTATATCATATTCAGATCGTATCATGTGTTCATAACCATAACTTTTAAGAACCTTACAAATCTTTTTAATATTATATAATATGGTCCAATTTGTAAATCCGTGAATATAGCTTTTACCACTTAAATTAATTTCACCAAATTCATCGTATAGTTGAAACCTCCAATTTATAGTACTACACAAACTATATTTAGATTTATCAGTGAGTAGTCTGTTTTTTGAATCATATTCGAAATACTTTATGTTTTCAAACTTATCAAAGCTAATCATTTTGTTTGAAATGACAAAAACATCGAATCCTTGTTTAATGAAATTAGTTACATTATAATCAAACCACTTTTTCTTTTCTTCACTACTAATAAACGCATCTATAAAAATTGCAGGTTTCTTCATAATAAAAATAAGTATTTTGATTATTTTTTAATATTTAATTTTAAATGTCTAACTTTTCTCATTTATTATCAAAACACGGAGTGATGTCTAGTTTTAATATCGCTAGGAAAATAAAAACCAGTGATATCAATAAAATTAAGAATAACATTATTGACAAATCCGATTCAAAACCAGATATTCTTAACAAATTGATATTATTAAAACAAGAAAGTCGATTTATGGATGACATACCTGGATTGATAATAGATGTAGAAAAATCAGACATGATGATATACTTCGACGGACTTCCGACTCATGTAAAAAAAATTCTGGTACAAATATCAAATCAATTTGCTGCAAAGTCTATTGAAAAGAAATTAAATACACCAGAAATATTGGTGGCAATTCAACTGATATTTAATCAGTTAGGCATCGAATCCCAAGACCTACGTGACTTTAATAGAATGTTTAATAATCTTCCCCCACAAGATAATATTGATGATGAAGAGGACGATGATGATGGTGAAGACGATGAATTTTAAATATTATTTATTGTATTAACAAACCAACTAATTTGTTCTGGTGTAACACTATAATGTAATCCAACATACAAACCATTTTCGTTAATAATGTCTGCGTGAGGATAATCCCCATTAGCATATTTCTTAAATGCAGTTTGTTTTAATAAGTTACCACCAATAATAGGACGATATTCTATACCTTTACGTTTACAGAAGTTTTTAATCTTATCAATAGTTTCTTTATTTTTTGCAATAATTGGCAAACTAAATAAATTGTCTTCATTCTTGACTTGAACATTATAGAAAGAGTTTTGATCCAATAATGATGTAAATATCTCGCCACAGAATTTTCTATGACTTGTATATAAAGGAACACGTTTAAAATCTAATAAACCAATATACGCATGTATATCACTATTTCTAAAATTATTCCCTATACAATAAAAATCAAATAATGGATCTACATCTGGATTTTTATATTTTTCTTGATTCTCTGGTGGTAAATGACGATACATACCATGATTACGAATCATGTTGAATAGTTCATATTCTTTTTCATCATTGGTAAATACAAACCCACCCTCAACACTTTGTAACATATGACCAAAATAAGTGCTTGTGGTTGATGTAAAAAATGAAGCAATATTTCTACCCCTAAACTTTGTAAAGGTACTTTCACAACTATCCAACATGATTCTAACCTTATACTTGGTTTTAAGATAGTTCAATTTATCAATGTCAGGTGAAATACCTAACAATGCAGTAATAAAGATTGTTCCAACCTCCGGGTCTTTCTTGAGAATATTTTCTACTTGATCCAGATCGATTGATAGATTGTTCAATTTAACATCTACAAAAACTGGTTCAAATCCACACTTAATAAACGGAGTGATAGATGTAGCCCAAGTTACGGCCGGAAAAATGATCTTTCGTTTAGTTTCTACTTGATCAAGATAATAAGCAAGTAAAGTATTTGCTGTTGATCCACTTGATACAAATAAGGCATATTTACTACCAACGTATTTAGCCATCTTTTGCTCAAACTTTTGAACTTGTTTTCCATATGTCCAGAAATTGTTAGTATTTAAAAAGAATCCACATATCTTAAGTCTATCCCAAAACGTAAAGTGATTTGTATTTAGCTTCCACATATGATATATGTATGAATTTTAAAGTATGATTTATAATTTTATTTCAATTAAAATAATGTTGTATTACATAGAAAAAATACGTATCTATAAAGATTAATTGTATGGAAGTTTTAAACATCAAAGACGCACAGAGTTTTATTAACAATCGCAAAGTTGTATTTATTACCGGAGTAACAGGCCAAGATGGTAGTCACTTGGTTGATTATCTATTAGAAACCACCGACTATTTCATAATTGGTGGGGCCAGAAGACTAAGTACAAAGAATCACGAAAACATCAGTCATATAAAAAATGACAGATTCAAACTAGTTAACTTTGATCTGAGTGATGTACATAGCATAAACAAAATTGTACAAGATCTTAAACCAGATTACTTTGTCAATTTGGCAGCACAAACCTTTGTTGGTTCATCATGGGATTTTCCAGCACAAACATGGGAATGTAATACTACTGCTATTATTCATATTCTTGAAGCTATCAGACAACATAAACCAACTTGTAGATTTTATAACGCTGGCAGCAGTGAAGAATTTGGTGATGTTGAATATATTCCGCAAGATGAAAAACATCCATCTAAACCACGTAGTCCGTATGGTGCTAGTAAATCCGCCGCGAGACAATTAGTTAAAGTATACAGAGAAAGTTATAATCTATATGCAATTCAAGGATTATTGTTCAATCATGAAGGCACTAGAAGAGGTGAAGAGTTTGTTACACGTAAAATTACAAAGGGAGTAGCTAGAATCAAAAAAGCTATAGTTGAAGGTAAATCATTTGATTCAATCGAATTGGGTAATGTAAAAGCCAAAAGAGATTGGAGTGATGCGGAAGATTTTGTTAAAGGTATTTGGTTAATGTTAAATCAAGAAAAATGTAGAGTTGATATGGATAGTAATATGAAAATTGAAGAATATGTGTTATCTAGTAATGAAACACATACCATTGCAGAATTTGTATGGCATGCATTTAAAGCGGCTGATATTGAAGGTGCATGGCACGGACAAGCTGAATCCGCTGAATTTAGTATTAGTACAAAAGATGCAATCAAATATGAACCAGTGTCTTCTGTATTGGTTAAAATCAATCCTAAGTTTTATAGACCTGCTGAAGTGGACTTATTACTGGGTGATAGCACCAAAGCCAGAAAAGAATTGGGATGGAAACCAGAAACTGACTTTGAAGGACTAATAAAAAAGATGGTTATTAACGATTTAAAACAGGTCGGACTATAATTATACAATATGAGCGACACTTATACATTATATAATGAAACGGTAATGGATCATTTCATGAACCCAAGAAATATGGGCGATATAAAAGACGCAGATGCTACTGGTGAAGTAGGCGCCGCAGCGTGTTTTTCGGGAGACACTCTAATAGCCACGGCGGATGGTAACTTACATACTCCTATTAAAAATCTGGTTAATAAAATAATGCCTGTTTGGAGTTTTAATATAAAAACAAATTTATTTGAAATAAAAAATGCTATTGGAGTTGTTTCTGGTGTTAAAAAAGTATATAAATTGACTTTGAATGATGGTGGTGAAGTAATATGTACTGAAGATCATAAGTTTTTAACTCGGCCAAAAAAACAATATGTTGAAAACAAAGTATTAACAATAGATGATTCAATTTATCCGTTTAAACGAAAAATAATTAAAAATGGATATTGGGAAATTAGAAAATCTAAACATAGAAAAGAACATATTGAAATTTATAAATTTCATAATCCAAATCATAATACAGATGGTTATGATATACATCATATAGATGAAAATAAAAGAAATAATCGTATAAGTAATTTTCAGGGATTATTAAAGTCAGAACATATTAAATTAACTAATCCAAATTGGGATAAACCAAAGACATTTGATGTATGCATTAAAAAAGATGTTTTATTAGAAAATATAGATAAATTTGATGATAAAAGTGAGTTGGCAAATCATTTTGGAATATATACAGATCATTTAATGTATATAATTGGATATTATGATATTGATAAAAGATTCAAAAAACTAACCACTGAAGAACAAAGAAAATTAATATCTCAAAGACAAAGTGGTAAGAATAATTGTTATCATAAAATGTCAGATGAATGGAAACAAAACTTTGCTTCCAAACCAAAAGAAAAAAACCCTAAATGGTTAGGATATTCAGATGAAGATCTATTTAAAATTGGAAATACTTTATATAAAAAACATGGGAAATTAACAGCAGATATTTGGCGAAATAATGCTAAACAAAATAAAATTCCACAAAGTTTATCAACCAGATTTTCATCGTGGAATTATTTTATTGGTGAATGTAAAGGTTATAATCACAATATAATAAAACGACAGTATATCGGAGAAATTGAAACTTATACACTACAAGTTGAGGATAATAACAATTATGTTGTTTTATCTCGTATAACACATAATGTTGAAGAAGGTATTGTTGTAAAAAATTGTGGTGATATTATGAAGATCACTCTTAAAATTGATGATGCTACACAAACAGTAACTGATGCTAGATTTAAGACATTTGGGTGTGGCAGTGCGATAGCTGCTTCCAGTATGGCTACTGAATTAATAAAAGGTCGTACTATAGAAGAACTTCAGAAAAATTTTAACAATGATGATATTGTTACTGCGTTGGGCGGCCTTCCACCAGTAAAAATCCATTGTTCAGTTTTGGCCACCGAGGCACTTAATGCCGCGTTAGAAAATTACAAAAATAAAAATAAATAAATTAAGTTATGAATAAATTCGAAACACAAACACCAAAGCTAAATTTTAGCATCAAAGATACTCAACCAGTTGCATGTCATGATTGTAAGGGTCAAGTATTTGCAAATGGTATCATACTCAGAAAAGTTAGTAAAATACTAGCAGGTACTGATAAGGATGCACTTGTTCCAGTAACTATACCATATTGTGTCAATTGTTTATCTGTTCTAGAAGATTTGTTACCAGACGAATTAAAAAGTAACAATTCAAACAAAATCAGTCTTGTTTAAATCTATTAATTAGTTGTTGTACAATATCTCCATGATCGAACGCCATTTGATCATGGGGTATTTCGTTTGCATTGTGCCACTTTACTTCGGCGATTTCTCCAACTTGTGGTTTTAATGTATGTGGGTAATTTATTGGTAATATACATCCGTATGTAACTCCAAAACCCCGTCTGATATTACTAATAGGATGCATACCAATCAATTTGAGTTGGTTTTTAATCAAAGACACATCTACATTAGTTTCTTCCTTTAACTCTCTGATACCACCATCCAAAGGTATTTCTCCATCATTTATATGACCGCCTGGTATACACCACTTGTTTCCCTCAAAACTATTCGGAGTTCTTAATGTTAAAAGTACTTGAAGTTTTCCGTCGTTGAGTCTAAACAATAATACATCTGATGTTTTAATCTTATTTTTCATTTAATTCTCTTGGGAAAATGATCTAACTTTGATATAACATAATTATCGTCGTATGTAGCCCAAAATTGATTTTTATCAACATACCAGTTGTGATATACATCCATATTGAAGGTATTAGATAGTGTATAATCTAATTTTACATCATTATGATCTAAGTACTCAATTTCCGCTCCAAACTTTCCACATATTACCTTGTTTCCAAATTTCTTGGCAGTATATGTACACAATCCAAAACCCTCACCTCTATTCAATGTGAAATACACATCTGAAAAATAATGTATGGTTTGTATCTGAATGTCATTTAAATTATCAAAACAGAAAAATATACTAGGTGGATTTGTGTAATTTTTGATCAACAATGATATTTTATACTTCAGAGCTTCGGTCTGTGAACGATCAAATTCTTTATAGAATGTTTTGATTAATAAACAAACATTATCATTCTTAGTAAATTTATCACAGAAAACTTTTATTAACTGGTCTATATTTTTACGTTCATTATATTGACTAATATTGTAGTATACAGTCTTACCACGAATACATTGTTCTATATAATCAGTATCTTTTATATACGACTGATTTTTATACAACAGGAACTTATGTGTAATGTTATTTATATTATCAATAACATTCGAATTTATAGGAAATATATCATGGTACCAAACATTTATTTTTTTATTGATACCACTATTTAAAAACACATCCTCGTTGAAATAAGATGGAACTATAACTTCGTCAACTGAATTATTAATATAACTTACCCAATCACCATGTAGTTTTGTAGTTTCCCACACCGTTAAACCATATACTCTTTTACCTCTTTGTATAGTTTTTACTATAGCTGGCCACGCGTCTGGAACGTGGTGTATAATGACACAATCATAGTCTATCTTTTTATTTAAACAATCAAATACCCGTTGTTCATATTTGTTACATGGACTATATGATTGTACACCAAATCTGGAAGTATCCCACGTAACATCAAATCCATTTTCTAACAATTGATATATATAATTTCTAGCAGCATAGCTATATCCACTATGATTGTTTTGAGATATATATAGTATTTTTTTACCTTGTAAAAACGAGGTATTTTTGAACTCATATTCGAATAAAACAATATGGTTCGTCAAAGAAACAACTTTAAATTTTATATTGTTTTTAAAAAAACTTAAAGGTTTATTAAGTCCGGAATAAAATATAAACCCGGAATTTATGCTTATTAAATCCGAATGTAATATTGTATTCGTAAATGAATCTTCCCACAAAAACAATACATCTAGGTTACTAACATCTCCCTGTACATCAATATTTATACCCACTGGATCTATATTTTTATCGGCGAATATTATCATAACAATTATAACACTTATAACTATATAATATCAATCATGTAATATTATTTTATTAGACTTGTGTTCTGATACTACTCCAACTTTTTTCTTCAACATGCTTAGTGCTGCTTTGGGATTCATTTTACCAAAGTTAAATCCCATAATTCCATATTGCTGACAAAACTCTTCTAGTTCTTGAACGTCTCTTGGATCATATTGTTGTACTTCCGTATTAATATAACCGCTCTCATCAGATACATTTGATTGTTTACGTCTCAACATAGCTTGATACGGATCAAAGCCATTAATAGATGGCGTAGGCGCACTCTGTTGACGCATTACCATCATAGCTTGTAAGTTGCCCATAGGCACATTCGGCCATTCATTCATAACTTAAAAATAAGTTGTAAAACCAAAGTACTCAGATAAAAATCTTTTCAAGAACTCTGAGTTTCTACCTTTTAATTCTTTACCACTAGCATATCTCTTATATTGAGACTTCATTCCATCCAAGTCATTTTTCAATGCAAATTCGGTAAATTTAGGAAATTTATTTAGTGTACCCATATTGAATACAAAATCAATAAACATTTCTTCTTGTTGGGGAGTTAATTTAACACCACCGACCTCTTTATAAACTTGTTGTTTTGCTTTCGCCAAATCTATCTTTAATAGAGATTCAGCTTGTGCATCTGTTATACCTTTACTAAAGTCTTCGCCTTTTTGTATTTTATGACCATATCCAATTGTATCACTGCCACCCTCAAAACTTTTATGGGGAAACCAAAGCTTCTTTTCAACATTATATCCAACTTTGCCTTGATTCTCTACCTTCTTGATATAATCAATAAATGAACCGGCAGATCTTTGTGCTGTTTGCGTAACAGCAGGTTGATTTGTTGGATTTATCTTTGACGCGTCTACTTTACCAGACATTGCACCAAGACCAATTGCTCCAGCAGCAACCCAATCTTTCCAACCCTCTTCAAGATCGTGTGCAATTTTAACTTCGTCAAACTTTCTACCTTGTGGACCAAAATGGTCTAGATGATGATAAACATCATCCAAATATTCACCGGCCAAGTTCAACTTAGATTTTACCCAATCTTCCAACTCAGAGTCTGGTTGCAACATCCCTTCTAATTCTTTTGCATCACTATTAATTTGCTTTAAAGCACCCATAGCCATGTTACTATCAAATTCCTTCAATAGTTGGTATGTAACTTCTTTATATATTTCTTTTACTGGTTTGCTTTTTGTAGAGTGTCCAGATTGTCTTAACTTTCTGGCCCTACAATGTGCTTTTTGACTAAAACCCTTCGGATTACTACAATTAATACGTTTCTTATAGTTCATCGACCACTTTTCATTTATCTGATCATCAGAAGTACCAGCTTCTTTTTCATCATGATAAAACTTCAAATAGTCACGTACTGTAGCTACATAGTCACATGCGTGATTTAACTTAGCTTTAACCCAGTCTTCCAAGTTATCATTTACACTAAACATCGATTGTAGTTTTTCACTATAATCAATTATTTTGGTGATATCACTTTGAGACATTTCTGCATTTTCATTCATTGTATCAGAAGCCATTAACTTATCTAACGTATTATTCTTTTGTGCCTTTTTCAAGTCCTTGGTTTGTATTGGTAATAACTCAGAAGCAGAATATCTAGATTGATCACCAGTAAACACATAGTAACGTGGTAATGTAGCAATCTCCCAATCCGTTTTGATAGGATCTACTATTTTTAAGAAATAATAGAATTTATCATTGTACATGTCGGCCGAGGGTCTTGCTTTATCGGAGAAAAACCCTAATTGTCCTGTACGTCTGATCTTGAAAAGAGGCATATAGATGTATTATTTCTTCTTTAATTTCTTAAGAGTCATTGCTAATCTTGCACGTTGACCAACCTTACCACCCTTCTTTGCGGCAGCTGCTAATTTACCCATAGGAATCTTTTGACTCTGTGGTACTGATAATTGCTTGTGAAGTGCGCCTTTTTTAGCTGGTTTAATCGCATTTTGAATCCACTTCTTCTTGGTTTCATCGATTTCTTTTGATTGTTCGAAAGAAATTTCACCAATATCACCTTGAACTGATGGACCTTCAACACCAGGTGGCAATTGATCGTCATCCATATCTTGAGCAACTGGTTGTTCATCACCACCCTCAGTGTCGTTTGATGTGGCCAATTGAGCCATCAATAAATCATGAAGTTTTTGTGCGGTTTCACGATCCAAAGTCAACTTGATATCTTGAGTCTTTGTTTCTCCACCATCAGTTGAATCACCTGGAACTTCGGTTTCCATATCGGTCATATCATTTTCTTGTTCAATTTCGTGAATTGATTCCTTGATTAAATTTTTGATAATGTTTCTTAATTGTTCTTTTTTCATAGGTTTTTTACTTTCTGCATATCCGACAAAATCATATCCACTACCATATGTGCCGGATCCTATCATCGTTCCGTCTACTGGTAATGGACTTTCCGTAACTTGATCTGTATAAGCTTCACTCATTCGCCATCCGCCGCCTTTACTTTTGTACCATTTAGCAGCCCAACCATTAGCATAAGCGCTGGGATAAATATCAAATTTAGATCTGGCTGCGGATTTGGCTCTAGCCCATAAAGCAGGATTTGTTGGTTTTGGTTTTCTTTTACCTTTACCAGATTTTCTTCTTTTCTTTTCGTCTAACATAGCTTCCTCTAAGCTATTAAAAGTTTGGCCTTCTAATTCGATGTCAATTGTTTTGTTTAAAACCGGTTCACTTCGTCTACCATCAACTTGACCATCAGAAGTTCCGTCCATCGATCCGTACATATTTCCTTTTTTTAATCCACCCATACCAATTCTAGCAGGATCATTTAAACTAGTAGTTGGATCGCCAACACCAGAACCAGTACCTGCTTGAAATTCCTTAGCCAATCCTGCATTAACTAATTTTGTATAATACACAGGATCTTTGGTTAAATGATCCATAGAAATTTCTTTAGCAATTTCTGGATCATTGGTGTGTTCCATTTCCACTTGTACACCAATACTAAGTTGTGTTGGATCCACTTTATAGGTTGGTGTGTTATCACCAACACCACCTGGAATCTTTTTAATTAAATTGTCAATCATTTTTCTTTAATCCTTGTTGAAATTTTTCAAATCCTTTACCACCACCATATCCATAATCAATTATCCATCTGCGACCTCTCATAGATGGACTACCAACACTTGGATCGTGGAGCTTACCATCACCTATATAATTCCAACCACCTTTTAATGGTTCTGGTTTACGATATGTTGGTTTATCATTAGCAAAGTTACCCATATTAATACTCTCTTCTTCGTTGTGCGTATTTTCTAGCCTTCAAAATGGTCATAATCTCCATCAATGATTCATCTTTGTCATCGGGGTATACACCCATCATATGGAGCTTACTATAGTATTTAGCATCTTTCTTTAGATTGGTAACAACCTTTTGTTTGGCAACTTGTTTATCTTTTAGTACAAGCTTCTTCATTTCGTAATCAATACCCATGATAATTTCGTCTGGGGTAACCTTATACTTGATTTGTTCTACGTCTTTTACGTAATCCCATGGATCTTTACCACCATATGGAGCAAATGGAGAAATATTTGCTTGTGTTTGTTTGGCTGTAAGGTTAGATTTATCAACCATAGTACCAAATTTATTTGGATCTTGAGCTACATCCGGACTACTGAATGTATCCAAAACGCCTGGTTCTACAGCGCCGGCAATGGCACCACCTTGACCATAAGGTAAACCTTGCATCATTCTGTCGCCTAGATCTCCTAATTCTCGTAGTTTAGACATATACTTATAAATATATTAGAATGACAATACTATACAAAATATGTTTATACGAGGATAGATTGGAAAAACATGGGACGTGTCCTATAGCAAATTCCATTTCTGAATTAACTTTCACATGTCTAACTTCACTTTTAACACAAATGACTACGGAAGATGAAATAATTTTCTTTTGTGATGGTGATGATTGTGTGGATAATTTAAAAATATTGTGTAAACGATACAACATAAAATATAAACTTTTGACATTTAACTATAAAAGTGCGTCTAAAATTCATTATGAATCGACAACATACTTAAATTTAAACGAAACTCAAGAGCATATTTATGTATGTGAAGATGATTATTTACATTTTGATGGATCATTAGTTAAAATTAAAGAATTTTTAAAAAAATATCCAAATTATTTTTGTCATCCAATAGATTACCCAAATCTTTATGAATCGGATAATCGATTTGTTTACGAATCACAAATAGTGTTAACTGATACACATCACTGGAGATCTATAAAATCTACTACATATACGTTTGCATTTACAAAAACACTATATAATCTACATTATAACACTTTTAAAATAATAAAAGATGATGTATGGTTAGAACACGGAATTAATTTATTGTATGTATTCAACAAATGTTTTAGTCCAATGCCATCATTAACAAGTCACATAACAAATAAATGTCTTCCTTATATAGTAGATACAAAAAAAGTTTATGATGAAAATTATAACAAATTTATTCAATCAAACTTTTAAACCTCTTTAGTGGGATATTACCATCACGATAAGAAAGTTGAGTAAATATAATATCGTTTGGTGTGTATGATTTGAACGATTTATCTATATGTGTATAATAATTTATGATAAATTCTATAGAATCATTTATATCATCCATTCTGTTTATTAATTTCTGAAAAATATCTTTGTTTTTATAAGCAGTCGCGTGTGTAGACCAAGATATACTTATTTCAGAAACATATTCATTTATATAATTTGTTCTCCATCCGTGTGGTAAAAGTTTCGAACCACAATAACCTAAATTTATATAACCCCAATCATCAGGGATATTATCCATAAACAATTTTAATTTTTTATCAAAATTTTCTTCAAAACAAATATCATCTTCAAAAATCAATACATTATTGTAATCGTGAAATAAACAATTTGCAAATATAGAATAATATGCTGATGTTAGACTTATATAAGGTTGAGTATTAATTAATTTACCTCCCCAGAAATTTATAGTTTCATAATGAGCACAATATTTTTTATTTGTAGAGAATACAATTTCACAATCTATATTTTTCTCTTTAATAGTTTTTTTAATATAATCATATCGATCACTTTTCACGGATGTCGTGATTATGAAAACCTTATTAAAATGATTATGTATCATATTAACTTATAAAACTTTTGAAACATTCATTTGTTTTATTAAAATTTTTGTCATTGTAATGTTCACTCAATGCACCAACGATTGATTTAGTAGGAGCAAAACATTTATCGCTTACTCTATAATACTTCATTATTAATATAGGATCCGGGCCCCAAAATAACATATCAGGTGATTCCATATAATCACAAAAATCTTTTACATTACGTTTAGATACAGCATATGCGTGTGCTCCATATAAATCTTTTATTTTATTAGAAAACTCATTATATGGTTCAACTTGTGTCTGACTATATGTGTAATTTCTACCTAAATTTAAAACGTCCCAATCGGTTGGAATGTTATTCATAAACGATTCCAGATTATTTTGATAATTTTCTTCAAAAATAACATCATCTTCAAATATCAACATGTTATCATAATCTGAATATTCTAATTGACGTAACGCCTGCAAATGAGAAATAGTTGCACTAATTCTATATAAAGATGTATTCATGGGATCTTTAATATTATGTGCATTTATATAATTATAATAATGATCTAACAGCGATTCGTGTAAAAACTTTGCATTTACTGCGTGTAAAAAATCAAATTTAATATTTTCTTGAGTAAAATACTTTTTGATATATTCAATTCTATTTTTGTGTTCAGATGCGGTAATTACACATATTTTATCAAAGTATTTGTTCAAAACATTCATATCTATACATAGTTGTGAAATTTAAAATACTAACATACAATAATGGAGTGGGCATAGTAACTGATGCGATTCTATTAAAAGATTTAATTTATAACAACATATCAGAACAAGTAGATGTTAAATTTGTTGGAGAACATAGTATAGAAACTGCGGATGTCGGCATATGGATTCAAAATTATAATACAAATCTGTTGAATAATTTTAAGAAAAACATATTTTTTATAAATGAGGAGTGGGCTGGAATAAATGAATTATCAAATTTACATTTATTTGACTATGTGATATGTAAATCTAAATACGCTAAAGATTTGCTATCTCCATATCATAATGTCATACATCTTCCTTTTATATCTAAAGATTACTATGACCCAAATATTGCACGATATAATTCGTACTTACATTTTGCTGGTAGATCAATACAAAAAAACACAGAATTAGTATTATCTACATCAAAAAACCTAACTCTTATAGATCCATATAATAGATACAAAGTATGTGAAAATGTAAATCACATTAATGTGTATCAATCTACCAATCAACTTGTTAATTTACTTAATTCACACAATACACATATATGCTGTAGTTTGTACGAAAGTTGGGGTCATTATTTATATGAAGGACTATCTACAGGTGCTGAAATAATTTGTAGTGACATACCAGTATTCAGAGAACAATTAGATCCAGATCTCGTACATTTTATTCCTACTACAGAAAGTATTGATTTAAATTACCAATACGATGTAGATAATATTAATAAAATTTTTCCTACTAGAAAAAGTTTTTATGTGGATGTAGACGTGTATAATACAATAAATTATTTGAATAAGAAGGGATCATCTCAAAAAAGAAGATTTTTATTCAAACATATTGTGGATACTAACTCTAAACGATTAGTTAATTTTTTAAAAAACATATGATATGTTTAAACGATTGGAATTATTTTAGTTACAAATAGACTACATATTTAATTTATTTTTAATAAAAGTAGAAGATATATTTTTGGTTCTTTCTATTAAATGTAATTTATCGATGTGTACTTGATAATACTTGTTAATATAATCTTCATTTTCTCTACCCGCCACAACATAATCCGCACTAATCTTATTAAGAAGATTGTCTGTCACAACTAAGTCGGCATTTTCATATACATCATCTACGTATTTACACGATTTTACTATTTCAAGTCGATCTTTATATGGTATAGTAGGTTTATTTTTATAAGTCATTACATCTTCATCATTATGAATGCCAACTATTAACTTACCAAAATTATCTTTGATTCGTTTGAACAAATTTAAATGTCCTATATGAAACATATCAAATACTCCATACGTATATGCGGTGTATTCGTCTTTTGGTACAACAACATTTTTATCAGGACTATAATTCGGTTTTTCTTCCATAAAATCTACACCATATCTAAATTGCAGATATTGATCTAAATGTCTAGGGCATTTAAAATCTAACGTATTAAGTTCAACTGATTCTAATTCATCATAAAAGTGTTTTGGAGTATAAATGTTTGACCATGTAATACTCTTTACAAATTTAGAATCGATATACCAAAAGTATATATCCACATGTGTCATTGTAAATTGAGGGTTGTTTTTTGGATATATACAAATATATTCGTTAGTCGAATGATGTATAATATAATAGTCTTGTGATAATCGTTCACATAACATCTCACTATTAAATTTTTCTTTTTCAAATAATATACTTATATCTAAATCACAATCATGATTTATTATTTTTTTATTACGATATGCACCTAATAAAGTACCATAATCTAACCAATATTTTATGTTTAATTCTTGAAGAATATTTGTTACACTTTTGAGTTCAATTACATCATATTTTCTATCACAATTGGATGAGATCATATTTTTCTCTTTAATTGTAGTTGCTAAACAAAAATCAGAATCAATTATATTAGATTGTTCTTGATGTGATTTAAATTTACTCATACATTAATTAAATTGTAAGCTTTTATATTTTTGTTATTCGACATTCTTATTGAAGAAAACCCATGCATATTCCAGATATCATTCGTATAATTAAATCCAACCTTACCTATCTGATTGGTTCTAGATATAAGAGGAGAGATAACTTCACATTCTTTATAATATGTATCTATAACTGCATCAAATGTTATATCCATTCTCCAAAGTTTTAAAAATATATCTTCCCAAAAATTTCGTGTAACACCCAATCCCCATCCTGATAAATAACGACATCCATTTAATTTTAATATAACATCGTCGGTCGGAATATTATATATACCATGATCTTTTTCAAATATAAAGTGTTTATTTAGTGTACACAATAAACTATCATTCAATAAATTATTTTGCAAACAATACATTGATAACTCATATAAATCTGGAGAACATATAATATCGTCTTCTAATAAAAATGCATAATCAAGTTTAAGTACTTCAAAACAATAATTGAATGCTACATAATGATTTAATGCTGGTTTAAATCTATAATAATTTCTAAATATAGTTTTGTTCCAATGATCAGGAATCATATCAACCATATTTTCAGAATTTGGTTCAACAAAAAACAAAAAGTTAATTTTATCTAAGTGATTTAGTTTATTAACATGTTGTATATATTGTTTAAAGTATTCTACTCGTTCTTTAGAAGAATAACATAAAGGAGTAATAATATTCATGACATGATTACTGGTACATTTTTAATCGATTCTATAAAATTTGTAACAGGTAACTTTATATTAACACAACTGCAATCGTTCAGTCCACTATATATGTTAATATGTTGATTCTCTACTGATACCGACATTGGAAATATAACTTCATATTTTACAGCATCTTGTAAATCAGTCTTTCTCCATTCCCATAACTTATGCAATAAAGTTTGATCAGTATATTCTTTATTTGATTCAAATATCGGTTCATAATAATAACCTATCGGTTCATAATCGTGATTTAATAAAAGTAATCCTATAAAATACTTATATTGTAATTCTCCTGTAGTAATATAGCTGTGAAATAACAAATACTTTTTTCCAAATATTTCAAATACATTTGTACTTAATCCAGGATTACCATATTTTTCTATCCAAGGTTTCCAATTTAATTGTTTTTTAAATATAATATTTTCATTACTATCCATTAATGTATATGGGTTCAGATGATAAATAATACTATCATTTATAAATTGCCAGTGTTTCTCAAAGTGTGCGTTTTGAGTTTTATAGTCAATAAATGTTTTTGAATTAATATTATATTTTTTATAATGTACATTTATTACTTTAGTAAGATCAGTCTTATCCAATTTACAAACACATACACCAAATTCATAGTGGTTAATTAATCTAGCATCCTCATAAGACCAAATATAGTTATCATCTATATAGTGACTTAGTATTATACGATTCGTTGATATATCTATTATATCACTAACTAATAACTTATTTTCTATCTTCGATTGTCTACGACATATTGTTTTACCTCTATAATGACTTGGATTGAAGTAATTATAGTTGTCATCAAATTGTTTTAAAATTTGAACTTCTAAATTTTTTAGGTCAAATATCATAAAGAAATACCAGTAATTGTCTTAAAGTTATCTATTAAATAACTAGAAACTGATTCTGATAAACTGCCATCTGGATAAATTCTACAATTTTCTTCCCAAAACTTTGTGCCTGCATCTGCAATCTTCTTAGCTTCGTCCAAGTTATTGTAGTAATAATTAAGTTTTTCTTTCAAGTCACTACAATCCAACTTATATTGTACAAAGTGTACATTGGGTGTACCTTCAAACAAATAATCAACCACATTATTTTCATTAATAAATACTAGGTTATTAAAAGCGAATGATTCGTATTGACGACGAAGTGGTTGACAATTACCTTTAGGTGATAATATAAACTTATGGTTATTTATTTCATTTAAAAATGAAACCCGATCTATATGTGGTTTTTTTAAGTCGTTATCTAAAAAACAATCATAAAAATACTTTAAAAATGGAGCTGGATCTGTTCCAGTAACTCTGACATTATACGGAACTCCACTACGTGTTAAATGTAATATTGAATTAAATCTACAATCAATCGCAGGTATGCATCCTGTTATAGCACCTGAAAAATAAAAGAAAGAATCTTTTTCATCAAATGGTTTTATTTTTTCTTTTAAGATATTAACAAACTCTTCATAATTTTCATTGCTAGCTTCTATATATGTCGGTAACAACATACATTTTTCTCGTATTACTGGATGATATATTGATTTGTCTTTTTCAATCAAATTATTCATCCAACAATTTACTCTATCATGTAAATCATCATCTATTCTATGATTGAAAAAATCTGAACCATCGTCATATGATACGACAGAAAATATGTTTTTGAATTTTCTAATATAAGAATTATACTCGCTTTTTAGAGAATAATTTTTATAATTCAATACATCTGCAAACCAAATATCATAATCATTTATATTTGAAATAATTTTATCATGTGGCACTGAACTAAGTTTTGGTTCATTATCATTTAGAGTCTTAAAAACTTTAACATTTTTTAAATAATGTTCTCCTTCTATTTGTTCATGTGCTATTTTCTCATCATATAAAACATGAATTGTATGCCCTCTAGATATCAACCAATTAATTAATGTAACGGATCTTAGAGGTATTCTGGATGATTCAAAACTAAATAATATTTTCATAGTTAATATTTACAACAAATAGAATTACACACATTGTATACAGGATTTAATTTAAAATCAAAATTATACTTATCTATGAAATTTTTAACAAATTGATACATTCTGAATATATTTTTTAAATCTGTCTGGTCGTGCAAATTTAAATCCAAATTATCAATTGTACTAAAAACTTCTTTGAATTCTTTTAAAAAGGTTTCGTCATTGTTAATAACACGTTCGATAAATTCAGCACTCGTATATACATTATGTTTAATTTTAACATCCAATACTTTTTTGTATATATCTAACTCCATTACATCTTTTATTTGATCACATGTTATTAAATTATGTACTAATGGATTCATGAACAAATGCCATACAGGACTCTGTGCCCAGTCATGAAATGATTTGAAATGATTAATTGCATATCCATAATAAGTATATTTTTCATCCATCAATTTATATAACTCATGCGCTCCCCAGTTAGATTGAATATATTTGTCTTTTACATTTTTTATGAATCTCTTAGGAGAAAAATAGTGTTTTTTTGTTGTTAAAAATTCATACAAATCTCTAGATGCTAATGTTTCATAAAATATATCATATGCGTGTTCAGGAGTACCATTCATATGTAAATACCAAGGTAGTAGAACAACATTTTTATTATTAAACTCACACTCAGTGACTATACGTTTCATGTTGTCTAGAAACATTTGTGTTGGAGTTTCGTCTCCATCCAACCATAAAACCCAATCATTTTCGGGTACATCGGCAATAAGATGTCTTCTAGCACACTCAATATCAAAAAAATCAGGATGGTGTATTACATTAACATCATCCGGTAATATCGCACGCATTTCATGATAAAATAATTCTGGTCCAGCATTTAAAACTCCAATTGTATCGAAGTGTCCTTTACATACTGAAATGGTATTATTAATTAAATTGTATCGTCTATCAGGTCCAAGTAAAATTCTTAAATGTATTTTCATTTTCTGTTCAAGTAATGTTTGTATAAATCGTGTATATAAAAGTTTCCACTTACACTTTCAATCTTAGAATAATATAAAGATTTTAATTTTATGTCAAGGTCTAGAGTAATATCTTCGAATCCAATTAGAATAAATCTTTTTTGCCAGCCTGGTTTATTTGTAGCATGGTCAATATAGTCTATAATAGAATTTGTATATTCTATCGTTACCCATGAATAATGAAAAATAGTTGGAAATTTATTATCAAACGTCGTTGACAAATCTGATGGTGAATTATCATATTGTATAATTTCCCAATTTCTAAATTTTAATAAATCTGTTATTTCATTGGATGATTTCCCTAATTCTAGGAAACACGCATACTCTAATTTTTTATAAATTTTATTAATTAAAAATTCTTGAATATTCATATTATTTTTTAAAAATTGTAGCATATCGTCCATAACAATCGATTGATTCTTTTTTAATATCTTGTTCTTGCCAATTATCCCCTTTAAAAAAATTATAAATTGTATCTCGCAAATTACAAGATGGTTCTACATTAAAATGTAGGTCATCTAACATAATTGTTCCTTTACTAGACAATCTTGATACTATATTTGGCAAATACTCAATTCTTTCTTCAATACATCCTAAATCATGATATATAAAATCGTAATTGGTCAATGCAAAATTGTTTTTTATATCATCCCAATAAAATAAATTATCACAATTTAAATTATTTTCTATTAAATAATTTTTAGTTTTTTCCAACCAAAATTTATTTGTTTCAAATGTTGTAACATTAAAAGTTTTATTTTTTAATTCTCGTCTTATAAAATAAGAAGAAATACCAGATCCGGTATCTAGTATGGAATTAATTTCCACATTTCTTAAAAAATATATTAATAAAGCACATTGTTCAAATGAAGTTGCCATATCAGGGCTAGATATATTTGTAACATAATCCTTATATTCATTTGTTATTTCTGTTTTAATTAAATCTAATTTATTTATATCTATACTACTCATATAATTCTCTAAATTGTTTTGTTGGTAATGTATTAATATTTATTTCATATTTAATTAAAAAATCACATCCTCTTCTACTTTTATACCAACCAACATAACACCAAGTGAGCGTGAATCATTATTAACTTCATATGGCCGTTCTAATTTAAACTTAAAGTCAGTTTTGTCAGACATTTTAATTTTTACCACATTTAAACACTCAGTATTCAAGTCAATAGACTTATCTTCATATATCAACTTGTTTTTGATGTTTGACATTATACTAAGTGTAATGTACTCAATATTATTGACAACTCCACTAAATTCTTGTGCGGTCCACATCCACTTAGTAAGTCGATCATTTTCAATTAAATAAACTCCATTAATCAACTTAAATTGTTTCTGTGTATTATTTATTGTATTATAATTTATCGTCATAACATTTTTTCATTAATTCATAAGCATGATCTAAATCAGGATATGCCCACTCTTGGTCACTAGAATAATTATTACTAAACGACTCCATTCCACTTACTTTATTTAGTTTATAGTTGACCAATCCTTTGTAATCTTTGCCAAGAAATTCAACAGGAGCACTATAACCAGTTGTTACCACCATATTTCCATGATGATATGCATCAAATATAGTTAAACCAAATCCCTCACCCTTATTCAAACTCACATAACAGTCGCAGAAACTGTGTAATGATAATATCTCTCTGTTACTTAAGTTGTTTAATATCAAGAAGATATTTTCAGATAGTTTACTAGTTAATTTTCTTATAGTATCAATACAATATACTAAACTAGTATCATCATATGTTTTATAATGTAGTTTCAAAACAAGTTGGGTATCTGGATGTGAATCATTTAATTTATCAAATACCTTTACCAAATCTTCTATACCCTTTCTGAAATTAAGTTCTCCAATACTATAAAAGGTATATTTGTCTGAAGGAATAATCTTACCAAAACAATCCTTGATATTTATATCACTCTTATTAAATCTTGGTTGTGGATGCCATATATGAGGCACAACTTTAATATCAGATTTAACCCCACTATTAATAAAACACTCTTTATTAAAATAAGAAGGTACCCACACCTCTGATGCCAGATTAATCTTATCTACCCAATCAGTTGGTAGTTTATTTGTTTCCCAAGTACAATATCCAACATATCTACTATCATTCTTAATATATCTATCCCATATATCGGGTGTGCTATGTACAATAGTCAAATCAATATTATCTAACTTTTTGTCAACAACAGATTCAGCCAAAACATCCACGTAGTAATTATTATCGTTCTTACTATTGTCAAATTTGAGTGGTTTCCATGATATGTTAACCCCCTTCAAAACATAGTCTGCAATATAACCTTTTGCTGCGGATGCATATCCACATGTACCATATTGACCAATATAAAGCAATCCTTTGTCTTTAACGTTAAAGGTAGAGTTTGTAACTTTCAAAACATCTGAAGTTGTCGTGTAAAAACTTTTAAATGGAAAATTATTATCAAAATAAACTATAGCATTATAAAAACATCCATAAGTATCATAATAACTCAACAACTTATTGATCATCAGTGTATTGAACTTCTTTTTATCATACGTTGAGTTTATAAACATCAACAATCCACTTTTATAAGACTCAAATATCAATCGTAGTGTCATGTGTGATAAATGATCCAAGTCATCAACCACAAATATGTTTTCTTGATTATACTCTTCGGTTTCTACAGAGAATCGTTGTTCCGCTAATATAACAAAAGAATTCCCACTTTTGGCGAGAATTCTTTGGACATTGTCAGATGAATGTTTTGTTACTATCATTTACTTATAACTTTTATCAGTTTTGCGATACAAGCCATAAACGTAATTTCTTTGTCTACAACCATCGCACTCTGATAAATACTCTCAGATACTTCTATAATAACATTTATTTGTTTATCCGAAGCAAAATCTTCAGCACGATCATACAACTCGGTGTATAGTTCTTCAAACATCTTAATACCCGAATCGTTTACCATCTGACGAATCTCATTAAATGCTTTCGGATTATTTTTACAATTCTTAAGAGAAATAATTAATTTATTCTTAAGATCAATATTAGCACTCTGAGTATCTACCAATTTCAAAGTATCACTGGTACTACTTTGTTGTAAGAAATTGACAATCTTACGTATATCTGGATACAAGGCCTTGGTAACACTAGCAATATCAGGCATAGTATACGTGACACTTTCATTATCCAAAATAGTTTTGACATAAACCGCTACATCTTTCATTGCGGGTGGTTCTAGTCTAAATACTTGACTACGACTGATAAGAGGAGCAATGATCTTTTCTACATAATTACAAGTAAGAATGAATCGGGTACTCTTACTATAGGTTTCCATCAAATTACGAAGTGATGCTTGAGAATTGGTTGACATATAATCAGCCTCATCCAAAATAACCACTTTGAGTTCATGAAAACCCATAGAACAAGCAAATGGCTTAATCTTATCACGAACGAAGTCTACACCAGTATTGTCAGATGCGTTAACATACATGACATCACATGGAATATTCTTTGTCAGAATCTTAGCAAGAGTAGTCTTACCAGTACCAGCACTACCATGAAATAATAGATGTGGTATGTCCTTACGTGAAATGAAATCTCTTACAATGTCACGTAACTGATCACCACAAATATAATTGTCGATTGTATCTGGACGATACTTTTCAACCCAAAGTGAATGATCTTTCTTTTCTACAACTTCTTCTTGAAAAAAACTCATAATTTATTAAGATACGTTCTTAATTTCCAACAGATAATAATTGCTATTGAATGATTCGTTATCAAACTCAACATGTGCAATACCAGAATCACTTACCTTCAATACAGCATTCTCACAATCTGAATTACTTGTCAAAATCTCTTTTAGATACTTAGCATTATAATGTAGAATCTTACCAAGACTATCCTTACCTTCTATAGTCTTGATATCCAGGTTAATACGATTGCTGTTGGTATTACTAAATCCAAGTATCATCTTGATCTTACCATTCTTGTCCTTAGTCAATGTCAAAATATCTACATCAGTCAAAGCACTCTTAGCCTTTACGAATGTAGAAACAAACTCCTTGGTCAATGGAATTTCCAAATTAAAAACAGGCATCTTCTTCAATGTTGGAACTGGAGGAATAACACTTAGATCTGCGGTAACATATTGTACCTCAGTACCTTCACTGGTTAGTGTAATTGATGTAATCTTATCATTGGTTGTATTTGGAACAATTTCTACTTCATCTCCCAATACACCCAACATCTTCTTAAGTTTGGCAGTATCATTTACACCAAACTCAACATCTGATAGTTTTGCAGCATCTTTCAAGGTTACAAATGCCAAGATATTCTTGTCATCGCTCGTTGATGATGTTTTGATTTGATTGTCAGCGGATACTACTGACCACTTTACGCTTTCGATTAACCCGTTTAGGGAATACTTGTCTGTGAATGAATTAATTAGTTGTTTTTTCATAACTTATCTAGGTTACCACACCGATCTGTTTTTGTCAAATTGTTTCAAAAAATTCTGATGGAACTTCACTTACATATTTTTGTTTGGTACATGTACTTAATCCGATATCAGACATTGTATACAAATCATCTGGGGAAATATAGAAATACTCAATTCTATACTCAGCATATGCTACACTTCTCATTTGATAATACACCTTTACGTTTGATGCATCGTTGGTTCTAAACTCAATGTAATATACTTTGGGATCTGATAATCTATATAATTGGTTCTTTGGTATATACAATTGATTTAAATGTATATCATCCTTGCTAAATTCTACATATGGGCCACGTTGGCCAATTACTACACGTTGGTATTTATCAGCAATTAGTGTTGAATTCTTGGTATATAAACCAAATCTTTTTCCCTCAATAGGGATGTTCAGTAAATCTTCGTATTTTTTCATAACAATTTAAAAACTAAAAAACTCATCTAAGGTCACGTGTGATTGACTAGGATAAGACCAATTCAAAATATTGTAAAAGTCTAGTAATTTACCCTTGAGTTCTTGTTCATACATAGCATTTCTATCAACATATAGATTGATAAACTCCATAATACGATCTGGATCTGTACCATCCGCCTTCATAGCAATACATTCACATCCAAACTCATTTTGTTTAAGATAAACCCATTTAATCTTTTGTCCATTATAAATTGGCGGAATAGCCTTATCAAGATCCCAATGATGTAATAAGTCATTGTAAAACAAAGCAGCTTTTGCTTGTGCAGTTGTACCCTTGATATACTTGAACTTGTTACGAGTCTTTGGATTATAATCAATCTTTGATTCACCACCACTCTTGAACTTAACACTGGTATTCTTAGCTATTTCAATAACAATAGAATTAATCAAATTGTTTTCCAAGAAATTTAATATGTTTTTATCAATAGTACCCTTCTCAGTTTTTCTCAAAATATCACTCAAGAACTTTTCCATGAATTTGCGAAACTGAATTGGAAATGAAGTACGAACTACGTCAATACCCTTTACTTCCATTTCATCACATTCAATACCACCTTTGTTGATAATAAGCTGAGCATAACGTTTTTTAGCCAACCAAAAACCAGTTTTGGCAATAACTTCTTGTTTTGCGTCAAATCGATGTTTTTGAATATTAAACATACGATCCGCCATGATATCGAAAGTTTTGTTGACATGAGATTGAACCTCGCCACAAACCTTCAAGATAGCATCAGTCATCGACTTTTCATCGTTAATATCAGTATCTGGCATCGTCTTTTGAATGATAGGCAAAGCGCTAGCAAAACAAGAGTCGGTATCAACATAAATAACATAATCATTATTTTCACTTTCTTCTAATACACGCTTGTAGTATTGATTAATAGCTTTATTGGCTGTCTTAATAATATCCTGACCAGTTATGGTAACAGCGCTCGCATTATCCTTGTCATAAAATCTAAATATCGGTAAACCCAATACACCATAGATTGAATTAAGTAAAACTTTTTGTACTTTTTGACGTTGTTCATAAAACTCATACATTTCCCATTCTTTTAAATCCGCGTGTTTCTTGGCCAATTTACGCATTTCTTTACGTTCATCGAACCACTTTACAAGAATCTCTGGAATAACTCCATCAACATCCTTGTGATATAATACACCATTACTAGCAATACTGAGTCTAGACTCGTTTACTAACTTTTTGAATTCATCATTGTTATACACACCACCACCAATATGATAGTTAGAAATACGATTTTGTGTAAACATCTTTGCATTATATTGATTCAAACGTTGTTCGATATAACTATCCAATGGTGTTTGTTTCTGAGTACTATCACTCAGATTGTTAAATTCCTCAACCAAGTCAGCTCGTCTTTCTTTTAGAAATGATTCATCAAATTCAATTTTATGAATAACAGCTACTTTAGTCTCTGGACTGATGTTAAGACTGATGATGATATTCGGATACATTGATGTAAGATCCAAGTCAAACACCCAATCGTAACGGCCAGGAACAGGAGATTTAACATACGCACCCTCAAATCCCTCTTCTCCATCTTCTTTTTGACTTTCATATTCTTCATTACCATCTACAGGTTTATTCTTAGCTACTTGTCCTTTACGGCGTAGATACATAAGAATAGCACCCTCAATGAATCGTGAACTCTTTGGATAACAATCATATGGTACGTGTCCTTTGTGACAAATAGCCCTCGCTAGTTCAATAAATTGTTTCTTCTTTTCCAATGCTACAATAATCTTAACGTCGTTCAAGTTATATTCAAGATACTTGTTGATATCTTGTTTATACAAATCATCGAGACTACCACGATAGGCAATCTTTTCCATACCAACGACTTTCTTACCAATAGCTCCTAAAGCATAACTAGCCTCTTGTTTAATATTTAGCTTCTTGTATAGATCCATATAATCAATATGTGTTACACCAGCGATTACAAGTTTTTTACTCCAATCGTTGATATAAGTCACACCAATTGGACTCATACGTTTAGCTTGTGATTGACCAATTACACTCTTCATTCGACGATACAAATAAGGCATATCGAATTGATCACTATTCCAACCAGTTACAATAGTTGGTTGAATTTCTTCCCACTTGGTAACGAAATGAGACAACAGACTTTCTTCATCTGTAAAACTACGAACATCAACATTGTCTTGAGAAAAATCCTGAAGTTTATTGTCTCGATCTAAAATAAATGCTGTGTATCTTTCAAGGCCACTATCATATATGGCAATTGCTGTGATTTCTTTATCAGCCGTTTCAACATTCGGAAAGCCACCTTCCGAACTAGTTTCGATATCAAGGTACAAAACCCGATGACCTACAGATAGATCATCAGTATCTTCATATGCATCTATAAGAATACGAGTTTCAATAGGAACATCAGATTCAAATAGTGATGGATCTCTTGGATTGAAGGAATAAATCTTTTCCAATTCCTCTCCAAAAATACTCTTATACTTACCACCCTCACGCTTTCTATAAGCATATGGTCTAAACACAAAGTTGGTATAACCCTGTTTATCATCCCAAAGATGACAGGTATTTGTTTTTTTATCGAAAAAGATGTTCTGATACATACCCAGTTATCTTACATTCAATTTGCCCATAAGTCCATCATAAACTTGTTGATGTTCGTCTTTAACGTGAACTTTACACTGATTCAACCGATTCATTAACTTTTTGTGGTTGATTGATGTAAATAATATGGGTTCTAATTCTATTTCTTTTAATATCGACGGATTTACTTTATTTATACAAAACCACAACATCGATAATTCGTCTTCAGTCAAAGATTTTAATTGATCTATCGTCATAACTTCTATATATATGACAAATAGTTTTATGAAAAATGACGAAGTTAAAAATGTTGTAGATTATTGTTTAAACAATTATATCATTGATAGATGTTACATCCAACAAGTAAAAGAAGAATTTACTTTGTTAGCATATTTCCTGAATTCGTTTAAACCCCACAACATTCTTGAAATAGGATGTAAGGGTGGAACATTTTATATGTTTAACAAGTTTTCCACTGGTAAAAAAATTGGTCTGGACATCGATGATCAATATCTACAAAACATCTATTTTTATATGTATGGTGAAGATTTTACATTTATAAAAGCTAATTCACAAACTGAAGAAACTGTTCGTTCAATTGAAAATATATGTAATCAATTTGATTTTATATTCATCGATGGAGATCATAGTTACGAAGGAGTTAAACGTGACTTTGAATTATACAAAAAGTTTTTGAGTCCAAGAGGTTATATTGGATTTCATGATATAGATCCAAACCATGTGTTCAGAGATGGCCCCGGCGGTCAAGTATACAAATTTTGGCAAGAACTTGATTATGGTAGCAAAACTGAAATACTCTGTCAACGATCCACCGCTAAATATTCAATGTATGGTCAGCAAGTTCACTATGGTGGTATTGGTTTATGGCAACCCTAACTTAACACCAAAAATATTTGATCCATAATTAATAAAGATTGTATCCTTTAATTTACGTTGGAGGTTTTCAATCTCTTTGACGTGTACTTGTTTTTCTTCATCTTCTACTTCCTTAACACTAAATGAATTGCCAAACGTACTAACTGTACTTTCTCTAGGACTTAATGTTACATGTGGAGTAATAACTAAATAGTCTCCCTCTTTCAAATCTTTCTTCTTTTTAGACTTATTATCATACACAATAGCCTTACCTTCTACAACATATACATGGGTATACTTTTCACCAGCCTTAATGAATAGTTTGGCTTTATCATACGCAATATTTCCTACACCTGTACCAATAATACTTGTTTTATCAGATTCAGATACCACATACAATTGTCCCAATAATGAAAAGTTAAATGATGCATCTTTTACTTTAACCACGTGTGGTACATTAGATTCAACATATGTAACTACGTCACCATTAAAATAAACCGAACTACCTTCTGATTGTGTAAAAGCAATACGATGTGGTACCATATAACTAACCACACCATTTGTTTCAGTCTTTATGCTCAAACCATTGGTTAGTGAAAATGTTATGCCTGAAACACAAACCTTATCATTTAGTTTATTATCAACAACTTCTGATACTCCCACATTACCACCAAAGTCATACAACATGATATTATTTGCGAGAAGTGATAATGAACTTAATAAAATTAATAATACTTTTTTCATATGCTAATAAATAGTTGTTATAAATTGACGAACGTTACTTATGGTATACTATGAATCTATGGAAGTACAAGAAATAAAAAAGAATCGAGTCAGTTTTAGTCAGTATTCAACTTATTTGAAATGTCCACATAAATGGTATCTAGACTACGCGAAGAACTTACGCACCAGAGATGATAGTATCCACACCACCTTTGGTACCGCAATTCATCATGCGTTTCAAACATATCTGACTTCCCTATACAATGAAGGAGTAGGTATTGCCGATTCTATGGATGTAAAGAAATTATTCTTGGACAAGTTCAATGAAGAAATCAAAAAGGTAAAAGATCTAAAAGAAGACGATGTTACCGAGTTTATATTTGATGGTCATGATATCATTGATACCTTCTGTAAGTCCGCAAATAGATTAAAACACTTTCCTACCAATGATTATGACCTAATAGGTATTGAAATCCCTCTAGAAATCGCAATCAAAAATAATGTAAACTTCGTTGGATTCGTAGATATTATCCTCAAGGAAAAGAACAAAGAGTATTACAAGATCATCGACTTTAAAACAAGCAGTAGTGGTTGGAATAGTTACATGAAGGAAGATGAAAGCAAAATCGCTCAGCTTCATCTATACAAATCAGTCTATAGCAAGAAGTTTAATGTTCCACTCAATAGTATTGAAGTAGAATTCTTTATTGTTAAACGTAAACTCTATGAAAATGTAAGCTACCCACAAAGCAGAATTCAAATATTCAAACCTGCATCCGGTCCTGCATCAATCAAGGAATCCATCAATAGCTTCATTGAATTCTTAAATCATAGCTTCAAAGAAGATGGTACCTATAACTTAGAAAATCAATATATTAAGATTCCAGGCAACGCAAAAAAGAATTGTAAGTATTGTACTCATCACAAAAAACTATGTGATGGCAAAGCCAGCAAATAAAAATATCACATTTGTGAATATTTACATATGTATATATGTAAATATGTTATGGACCAATTTGTTACAACAGTAAAACTAGATAATGAGTTGTACTCACAATTCAAAGAAATCAACGTCAGAAGCAAAATATCTTTTCAAGACTTTGTAAATAAGTGTCTGGAGAGATATATTGACGATGATAACTTTAGAAACGCAATCAGCGAAAGTGTTGTGCAAAAGTTGAGTTTCAATCGACCATTTCAACTTTCAAACCCTGAAGAAAAATAATGAAAAAAAAGATACTATTATTAAGTGACGATTTAAGAATGCATAGTGGTGTTGCAACCATGAGTAGAGAGTTGGTATTAGGTTCTCTACATCACTATGATTGGGTACAAGTCGCAGGAGCAATTAAACACCCAGAACAAGGTAAGGTTATCGACATGAAAGAAGCATGTGATAAACTAAATGGCAGAAACGACAACTATTTGAGATTGTATCCAGCCGATGGATATGGTAACGAAGAATTGTTATTTCAAATAATTGCTCATGAAAAACCAGATGCTATTATGCACTTCACCGATCCTCGTTTCTGGAGTTGGTTGTATAATATCGAACATCAGATTCGTGCCAAGATTCCACTGACATATCTAGACATTTGGGATGATCTACCATATCCAATGTGGAACAAGCCATTTTACAAGTGTTGTGACGCATTGTTTGCAATTAGTAAACAAACAGATAATATCAATAAGTGGGTACTAGGACCAGAAAATTGTACCAGTATCTATGGTGATTTTGATAACAACGGAAACATTATAAAGAAGGAGAACCTATAATATGCCAGTTAACGGAAAACATCTATTACATTTAGTACCTCATGGTATCAATAGTGACGAATTCAAACCACTTGATAACAAGCATAAATCTATTGTTAATTTGAAGAAAGAATATTTCAAAGATAAGGACTATAGTTTCGTAATCGGTTTCAATAGCAGAAATGCTCATCGTAAACATCCTGCGAATTTAATCCTAGCATTTAAATCGTTTTGTTCTACATTGACCAAAGAAGAAGCTGATAAATGTGCATTGTTACTTCACACAGATGAAGTTTGTGAAGCTGGTACTGATCTACCAACCACAACAAAAGCTATTGCTCCAGAATGCAATGTTATTTTTGATGATAGTCGAAAGACTCCCGAAGAAATGGTTGCTTTCTATAACATATGTGATGTTGTAGCAAATGTAAGTTCCAATGAAGGATTTGGTCTTAGTATCGCAGAATCATTGATGTGTGAAACTCCAGTTATTGCTGCCGTCACTGGCGGTCTACAAGATCAATTGGGTATTACAGATGATAATGGTAATCCAGTTGAATTCACACGTGACTTTGGTACAAATTGTACAGGAAGATATAAGAACCATGGCAAGTGGGCTAAGCCAGTATGGACCAAGGTACACAATATGCAAGGCAGTCCTCCTACACCATATATTTTGGATGACATGACCAATTATAGTGATATTGCAGATGCGATCATGTATTGGTACTTGGTTGGTCCAGAAAAGCGTGAAGAATGTGGTAAAGAAGGTCGTCGTTGGGCAATGAATGAAGGTGGTATTAATTCAAAGAATATGTGCGACCAATTTATCAAAGCAATGGACTTCACATTAAATAACTTTAAGCCTGTTAATAAGTTTGACTTGTTTACATTCGATGGATATAATACCAAATCATTACCAGATAATGCTTTGGGATTTGATTTACACAAAATTGATATCGACGAAATTAAAAAGGAAATAGCTACTCTATGAAAATTCAAGTATTAAAAAACGAAGACTATCAAGGTGTAGATAATCTACCCAAAAAAGGTACAGATAGAGCTACGGGTTATGATGTAGTTGCTACAAGTGAACCAGAAATTGTTGGTGAAACAAAAGATAATATCACATATACCAGAGTAGATTATATTCAATATAAGACTAACCTTAAACTATCTGTACAAAAAGATCGTCAATTCAGTAACTTTGGTTATACAGATATTGATCATGATGTATTAGCATTTCCACGTAGTAGTGTTAGCAAGTACAATTTAGTACTGGCTAATTGTATTGGATTAATTGACGCAGATTATCGTGGGGAAGTATTACTTCGTTTCAAATATATCTGGCAACCAGAAGATTATAAAATTACAAAGGATAATCTTTTGGAAGGTATCGTCAATATCAACAAAATCTACAAAAAAGGTGATAAAGTTTGTCAACTCAAAGCAACTAAAGTAGAAAATGTAGAATTTGTTTTAGTGAACGAGTTGGATTCTACCAAGAGAGGTGATGGTGGTTTTGGAAGCACAGATACAAAGAAAGCTCCAACTGCCGAAGATGCTAGTAAACATATGAATACAATGGAAGCAATTTATACAAAATTAGGCGGTACTAACTATGTACCAAAAAAGTATGTGGAAATAATGAAAGAAAGGAACTTACAATAATATGAACAAACCGTTGTGTGTAATTCAGGCACCAGTTTTTAATCGTAGTGGTTATGGAGATTGGGCTACTACAATCGCCAAGAGTCTAATTCGTCAAGATAAATACGACTTAAAGATTCTACCAACACGTTGGGGTAATTGTCAAACCAAGAGATTCGTAGAAGAGTTAAATGATCCAAATGATCAAGTACTATTCTCTAAGTTCCTACAAAAAGGATTGGATAAACAACCAGACTTATTTATTCAAGTTACCATTCCAAATGAATTTCAAAAGGTTGGTAAGTATAACATTGGTATGACCGCCGGTATTGAAACTACCGCTTGTGCAGGTGAGTGGATTGAAGGTGTAAATCGTATGGATCTAACCATTGGTCTATCAAATCATGTTAAGAAAACATTCCAAGATACCAAATACAAAAAGAAATCGGAAAATGGTAAAGAAGAGCCCATCGAAGTAAACAAACCAATGGAAGTTTGTTTTTGGGGAGCCAACACAGATATCTATAAGAAAACTGACATCATTGAACCAAACGTTGATAGTGCTTTGTCCAAGATTTCAGAAAAATATGCATTTTTGTTTGTTGGTCAATGGACGCATCAAGGTTTATACAATGATCGTAAAGATATTGGAAACCTTATCAAAACATTTTGTAATACGTTCAAGAACTTTGATGTAAATAATAGACCTTGTTTGATTCTAAAGACAAATGGTGCTGGTTACTCAACCGTTGATCGATTTGATACACTAGAAAGAATCAATAAGATTCGTGATAGTGTAAGTCCAAATTCTCCAAGTGTTTATCTATTACATGGTGAATTGAATGATGTTGAAATGAATAGTTTGTTCAACCATCCAAAGGTAATCAGTCACATATCATTTACCCATGGTGAAGGTTTTGGTCATCCTATGTTGTTATCAACATTAAGCGGTAAGCCACTTCTTGCTCCAAACTGGAGTGGTCATTTGGACTATTTGAATCCAGCAAATGCAAATCTATTGCCTGGTACTTTGGTTGATGTTGATAAAAAATCAGTTAATGAGTGGATCATCAAGGAAAGTAAGTGGTTTAGAGTATCTTATTCACTCGCTGAAGATAAGATGAAGTACATTTATCAGCACAGAAACAATGATAAAGTTATTCAAAAAGCTGAATATCTACGTGCTGAAAATGCTGAGAAGTTTAGTTTACAAGCAATGGATACCAAGTTGTGGTCTATATTGGATAAATATGTTCCAGTATTTGCCACTGAGAATAAGTTTGTTCTACCCAAATTAAAATCAGTTGGTAGTTTAGTTGCGAATGCAACCGATAAATTAGTATTACCAAAGTTAAAGATGCAATAATATGTTTTTGTCATATCTAGTTACTTGTCATAACGAAACCTCTAGCTTAGATAAACTACTATCCAAGTTAGTACAAAATAAAAAAGATAACCATGAAATTGTTCTTCTTGATGATTATTCGGATAATCCAGAGTCTTTGGAGATTATACAAAAATATAAAGAAAAAACGTCGTTCCATCAACACAAACTAGATCGTAACTATGGCGCACACAAAAACTATGGTATTGAACAATGCAAAGGTACTTGGATATTTCAGCTTGATGGAGATGAATATCCAACAGATCTTCTTTTGGAAAATATAGATGTGGTGTTGGAATCTAATGTTGATAACGAAGTACTTTGGTTGCCAAGACTCAATTACTTTACAGGTGTTACTGAGTTAGATGTAAAGACTTGGGGTTGGAATTATCAAGATGGTATGATAAACTATCCAGATTACCAATCCCGTATCTATAGAAATCTTTCACATATTCGATATCAACGTAGACTACATGAAAAGGTTGAGGGATTTAAATCGTATACATTTGTTCCTCCACAAAAGGATTATGCAATCGTACATGAGAAAACTATTGAAAAGCAACGTCAAACCAACTTAAACTATAACAAACTCTTCAGTGAGGACGAAAATAAAGGATATAACGTAAGATGAAACACATAAACTATTTTGATTTGGGACTTTGGAAAAGAGCAGATGAATTACATTATATGGTAGATGTTATATTACCACAATTTAAAAATATTACATATACAGCATATGGAATTGAAGCGCATCCAGAGTATGCGAATGACATAAAAAACAAGTATCGTAATAATCCTAATGTAAAAATATTTAATAAAGCAATTTCAAATAATGTTTCTAAATCTAAATTATTTATATCCGATATCAATAATGGTTTGGGAAATTCAATATTTAAAACAAAAAATAATGTTAATATAAACTCTTATGTTGAAGTAGAAACTACACCTTTTTCTGATTGGTTAAAAGAAAATGAAATAGATTTATCTAATAGTATTAATATACTAAAAGTTAATATAGAAGGCGCGGAATTATTTCTGTGGGAAGATTTTAAAAAAAATAATTTAAGAGATAGTTTTCATATATTGTGCGGTCATCCTTCTCATGACATACATAAAGTTTCCGAATTATGTAATCGAATAGATTATTATAACTCACTTTTAGTAGAATTAAATATAAATTTAATGTACTTCTGTCATACGAATAGTCGAGTATCCACAGACAATATGACCACATCTATAACAAATTTTTTAAAAAATGAATAATATCATGTCGAATAAAAAAATAGCATACTGCATGGTAGGTTGCATAGGTGGTTTACAAGGTAAAAATCATCAAAAACTATCAGGATCTGAACTCGTTTTAGAAAACGTATCCAAAAGTTTTTTTAACAACGTCTATAAGGACAATATAGACGTTTTCATCCATTCTTGGGATACACACTTACACGAATCGTATTGTAAGATATATAATCCTAAAAAAATAAAGATAGAAGAACAGATAGTTTTTAATATACCAAAACACATTGATAATACTCCTCGTGCGCAGGCACATTTTAGTAGATGGTATAGTACAAATGAAGTATATAAACTTACAGACGAATATGAAAAAGAAAACAATATAAAATACGATCTTATAGTTCTAACCAGATTAGATTTGTATTGGTTGCAAAAAGTAAATCTTTCTGAATTGAATTCGAATCTAATTAATTTAGATCAAGTCATTATGCCATATGGAATATATGGAAGTAAAGATTCAATTGAATTAGCGGATAGATTTATCGCTTCCAATAAGAAAAATATAGAATTAGTTTCGACTTTATACAACAATATATCTGATTATATGTTACCAAATAGATGTGGTAACTGGAATGGAATTTCTAGTCATTTCTTGTTACCATATCATTTGAAAGAATTAGGATTAAGAAATAAAGTAGAGTTTCCTTATTTTTATCACGATAAAGCGGCATTAAAACCTTTGAATGAAAGTCATTTAACAATTGCGAGAGATATTTACGAAAAAACACATTTTAAAAAATAATCTATGAAAACAATTTATAAACCTTGGGGAAGAGAAGAATGGTTGGAATTAAATGAAAAATATTGTTATAAACGTATTTACATTAACGCTGGATACAAGACGAGTTATCAATACCACAATTTTAAACGTGAAACCAATTATATTATTTCTGGCCAGGCAGAAATTTGGTTGGAAAATAATAACGGCGTAGTTGAAAAAACAATAATGAGCGCCGGTGAGTATTTTAACGTAACACCACCTAAAAAGCATAGAGTAATAGCTTTAACTGATATTATTCTGCAAGAAGTATCTACACCCGAAGTAGACGATGTAATTCGATTAGAAGATGATACCAATAGAAAAGATGGTAAGATTGAATCGGAACATCAAACTCCTTCTGTATTGATCCTTGCTGCTGGATTAGGTAGTCGATTGAAACATCACACCGAATCTAAAAATAAAGCATTGTTGCCTATTAATAACAAAGCTATCATTTCATATATAATCGACAAATTTCCTAAGAACTACGAGTTGGTAGTTGCCGTGGGTTATAAGAAGGATTCATTGATTGAATATTGTACAGTAGCACATCCCGATAGAAAGTTTACGTTTGTTCATGTAGATAAATGGGAAAATCCCAATGTAGGACCTGGTTATTCAACTTTAAAGTGTAAACAACATTTACAAAAGCCATTCTATATAATTACAGCCGATTGTTTAATCGATTCAGAACTTCCTTCTATTGACGGAAATTGGTTGGGTGTATATCCTACTAGTTATCCAGAAAAATATTCAACGATTAACGTAGATCCAAACGGAAACGTATTAGACTTTAAAAATAAATGTAAAAATGGTTATGACCAAGCATTTATAGGATTAGCCAGTGTTTTCGATTACGAAATTTTCTGGAAAGAATTGGAAACAAATACCACTGACTATGAACTAGTATCAGCTTGGTTTAATTCTAAAAAATATTCTACACTAAAATCGAAAGAACTAAAATGGTTTGATACTGGCAATTTGGATGATATTCAAAATACAAAATCGCATTTTAAAGACGTTCCATTGTCATTACATAAAAATATAGACGAAATTACGTATAAAATTAACAATAAATTCTTGAAGTTTAATGCAGATGTTCAGATTACCAATAACAGATGTAATAGAGGACTAAAATTAAGATCATTGGTACCAAATAACTTAAGATCAAATAACAACTTTCTTTCATATGATTGGACAGATGGCATTACATTATATGAATACAATTCTTATAATATCTACTCTAAGTTTCTGCCATTTTTTAAGAACACAATTGATAATTCAAAAACGTGGTTAGATTCAAATCTCATTAGTAAATTTTACGTAGATAAAACAAACGTAAGAAAAAAAATGTTTTTAAATTTGTACGGCGATGACTTTCTAAATAAAAGGTTTAATATCAACGACGTTGAATATCCATCAATGTCTGAGTTACTAGATAAAGTAGATTTTCCATCGTTGTCCTCTAATTTACTATATTCTAATTTTCACGGAGACCTACAATTCGATAATATCATTTATAATACAAAAGATGATAAATTCACATATATTGATTGGAGAGAATCTTTTGCGGGAGATACTAATGGTGGTGATTTATATTATGATTTAGGAAAACTGTATGGCGGATGTTTGTTACCATACAATTTGTTGAAAAATGCACACTATGTTAATTTCACAGCCGGTCATTCTTATATCAAATATGACTATCAAATTAACGATTCTTTAAAGGAATTTACAAGTACATACGAAAATTGGTTGACTAGTAATGGCTATAATTTAAACAAGGTCAAATTGATTACAGGTTTAATCTATCTAAACATGTCTCCGCTACATGATTCAAAGTTTAATAAACTTTTATGGTTTAAATCAATTGAACTATTAAATGAATGTGTCAATAAATAAGGATACAAAAATATATTGTAGTTTTAGCAAAACAGCCGGTAATAAAGGATGTGAATTCTTTAACAAATCATTTGCAAAATATAATATAGATGCCTTATACAAATCGTTTTCTATTAATAATATAAACGATGCTTATAAAGCGGCACTTTGTCTTAAATTTTCAGGTTGTGCAATTGCTATGCCTTTTAAAAAACAAGCATACGAACTTGTAACATATAAAGATGAAAGTGCCGAATTAAGCAAATCTGTAAATACTATTATATTCGATCATAATACAGATACATCTATAGGGTATAATACAGATTATTATGCTACAGACATCATTCTTAAACCTTATATAAAAACCTATAAAATTATTAACATACTAGGCAACGGCGGATTATCTACCGCCGTTCAAGCTAAATGTCGTGATTTAGGATTTGAAGTAAATCTAATAACAAGAGAAAACTGGAATACAATTAAAGATTTAAAAGATTCGTTAATATTTAATTGTACGTCTGTTAATAATATAGAGGTAAAACCAAACAACGTTTTTATAGATTGTATAATAGGAACCAGCACAGGCGACGAGTTTCATAAGTATCAATCACATAAACAATTTACGTTATATACAAATCTAATATATGAAGTATAGGTATGGAATAGGAGTGATGTCCAAAAATATTGTAGACGAGTGTATAAATTATGCTAATAATTTTAATGTAAACATTGCTTTCATACCATCACGTAGACAAGTAGACAACGATGGTGGTTATGTAAACAACTGGACAACCGAAACATTTTCTTATTATGTTAAATCAAAAACGAGTAATATAATACTTAAAAGAGATCACGGCGGTCCACATCAAGGAAAGTACGTAGATGATGGTACCATTTCATTATATAATGATTGTATATACTTTGATTCTATACACATAGATCCTTGGAAAATTGCAAATAACTTTTATGAAGGGTGTGTATTAACCAAAGATCTTATTAAATTTTGTCACAACAAAAACAAAAATATTTGGTTTGAAATAGGCACAGAACAATCAATATTTCACTATGAATCAGATCAACTACACGATCTTATCAGTTATTTAAAAAACAATTTGTCAAGTGGTGAGTATGAACAAATCAAGTATGGTGTAATACAGAGTGGTACGTCTTTAAAAGAAAATAAAAACACGGGGTCGTATAATAATCAAAGATTGGTTGATATGGTCTCTATATGTAAGAAGTTTGGTTTGTTGTCTAAAGAACACAACGGAGATTATCTACCGTTACAATTAATCGAAGAAAAGTTTTACTATGGATTAGATGCTATTAATATAGCACCGGAGTTTGGTCAGATAGAAACAAAAACATATCTTGATGAAGTAAGATATAGTTCGTTGTTTGAAACTTTTTTTGATATCTGTTATTCTTCAAAGAAATGGGAAAAATGGGTTGACAAATCTTTTAATCCATTTATAAATAAAGAACGATTAATCAATATATGTGGACACTATGTGTTATCTACAGATAGATTCGTTAACGAAATTAAAAATAAAGTGAGATACGATATAGATAATCTCATACGAGAAAACATCAGAAATAAACTAAATGAATTATACAAAACCAAAAACGATATTTTGTGATATAGATGGTACATTAGTTAAACACTATCCTCCTGATATAAATTCCGTGCCTGACTTTGAGTTAACTTTGTTGTCTGGTACATTGGAAACGCTCAGAGAATGGGATCGTAAAGGATATAATATAATACTTGTTACAGGTAGAAGAGAGAGTATGAGACAATCAACAGAAAAACAATTAAAAAAAATAGGTATATTTTACGACCAACTAATTATGGGTATAGGCGGCGGACAACGTGTTATAATAAATGATTTTAAACCGAACAGTGACGAACCTACGGCAGCACACTTTTGTTTAAAAAGAAACGATGGTATATCAAGTTTAAATTTATAAAACGACATGTATATACAATTAAAAAAATCTCAGCAACCGATATAACAGTGATTTTATAAATAATATGACAAATAAAGAATTAAGAGCCAAATACGGAGACTTTACAAAACACAATTACTACACTTACCCAGATCATTTCTTTAGCCCAAAGGATGATTTTACCCTAAACATTCCTGTTTGGAGTAGTTACTTCACCAGATTTCTTGATCAAGAGAATCTACTTTTCCTAGAAATTGGTACTGGTCATGGTAGATCTTCAGTGTGGATGTTGGAAAATGTTTTAACTCAACCAAACTCAAGAATCATTACTGTTGATATAGAAGATGTACGTAAGTACAAAAAAGGAGACTTATCATTTGACTTTGGCGATTCTTTATCGTTAACATTAACTCAGAATCTTCAACCTTATATTGATAAAAATAAGTGTGAGTTTTATGTCACTGACTCCAAAGAGTTTTTACGTAAATTGTATGGTGGCACCTTGGGATCTAAGTTTCTTGGTAGCGATCCTAAGAACGTATTTGACTTCATCTACCTTGATGGATGTCACGAACCAGATTATGTTATGCATGAAGCCGCAATTAGTTTTGAATTGTTAAAGAAAGGCGGATTTATTCTATTCGATGATTATGGTTGGGGTAAATGCAGATATGGTATCGAAGCATTCTTGGAATGTTATAAGGGTAAGTACAATTTATTAATCAAGGAATGGCAAGTATTGATTGAAAAAATATGATAAATATTAATAGTTTTGACGAGTTTAAAACTCTGATGAATAATCATAAAAGTTTTACTGTAAGAAGAGGTCGTGACGGATTTGGATCCCAAATGTATGCAACTATTATAGGTTTTTGTATATCAAAACAAATTAATAAACCATATTACTATTCAAGTTTATCGCCGATATCATTGATGAATGTGTCATTGTGGGGAAACTCTACAGAGAAAGCAAATAATGTATTAAGTAAAATAATGAAAAATCTCAACATCGATCACGTTGAGAATAATTCGGGTGGATGTTTAAGTATACAACTTCCATATGGTTGTACAAACGAACAAACATTCTCAGATAAAACTTTATCAGATTTACATAATAGCTGGCCATTACCAAAACCATCCTATTTTGAAAGTGATCATGTTATAAGCATTCATATTCGTAGAGGATTAGATATCATTAAAAAAGATAAACATCGATTTTCAAGATGGGTTGAAGACCCAAACTTTTATAAAGATATGGTTTATAAATTATCAACAAAATATCCAAAATCTAAAATCCATATTTTCTGTTGGGGAGAATGTGGTTTAGAGGATATAAAAAATGATAATTTAACAATTCATAATTCGGGTGGAAATAACTTCATAGAAGACTTTAATGCATTTGTACACTCGGATATGTTAATTGTAGCCGGAAGCACATTTAGTGTAAGTGCCGCGTTCTTTAATAAAAACACAATATTGTGTTCCAGTAAAATTTTGAAATTTAGTTCTCTCGTAGAAGAGAAATGTTATTCATCACCATTTCCAGAAATTTGGGAACAAAATTATAATTCAACGCTTACGTAATGAAAATCCAAATATTAGAACTAGAAAAACATCGTAACGAAACAACATTTAGACCTTATCTAAGTGCAATACAAACGTTTAATGAGTATGGTATTGAATTCGTAAATGAAAACCCAGACATGTATTGGGTTGGTCAAGCATCTGTTGTAAATAAAAAAGTATCTCTTCAAGAATCAATTGATAACGGATGTAAGTTTTTAGAAAATTTGGATGCTCCTTATGTGTTATTTGATGGTCAAGATTCATCATCGTTGATGGGTGTGTGGGACGTATTTAGTAAAATACCAGGCTTTAAATTAGCAAAGAATGTTGTACTAAAAAATTATTCATCTTATACCAAAAAATTTCCAAATGGCAGATGGTTTTGGGGTGAGAGTGAAACTGGATATAGTGTATCATCGGCTGACCTAGAATTATTAAATAAACGATTGGTACATAGTGGCACAAATTGGTTAAATACATTTGGTAACAAGATGGAGTTTGCCAAGATCAATAAAAACAAAAAACATGACGTTGCGGTACTTATTGGTCTATGTCCCGAGAACTATGAATATGGTAATCGGGTGGATGAATATTACAATGGTCCTCGTAGAAAACTATTTGAAGAAGTCAAGAAACTTGATTGTAATGTAATAACCACTGAAGCTACTGGCAAATTAGATAAACAAAAATACATGCAAACTCTATATGATAGCAAACTTTGTATATCACCATTTGGTTATGGAGAAGTAAATATCAGAGAAGTTGAATGTATTGTCGCTGGTACTCCTACTATCAAACCCAACATTGAATGTGTAAAAAGCACTCCATTTATTTATGGTAATGGATTTACATTGGATTGTAAGTCTGATTTCTCCGATTTAAAAGATGTTGTTGAATTTGCATTGTCAAACTACGATGATAGTATCAATTTATTAAATCAGCAACGTGAAGTGTTTTATCATAAATCAACCGATAACTACATCGTTAAACATGTAATCAAAAATATATTGTCATAATGAAACTATCAAAAAAATATGTCATAGGTACTCACGTCATGTTCTATGAAATAGAAATGTACAAGGAGTTTGTTGATGGATTAATTAATCTAATTGACCCAATACAAAACAAAGAAAATATTCATCTACACTTTTGTTTCAACACTTCTCAATATTTTGAAAAGATTGATACCTCAAAGATTGATGTACATCAACTATCCGATAAGTTTTATGATGGTATACAAAAACTCAAAAATATAGGTATTAATGAGAAAAATTTAGTAATTGAGTTAAAAACAGATCACGATGAGATTTACAATGTGGCTGATTATAGAAGAGATCTTAATTACAATTATTGTAAAAAGGTTGATTATATTATGTGGGGTGAGACTGATAGTTTCTTTCCAAAGGAAGCATTCAATGTAATTGAAAGCATTGCACATTATGGATCATCTGCCAATATACACAAGTATATTATTAGCTTTGCTGATCGTAAAATGTGGGATGATTCTTGGAAAGTAACAGAACATGTTGACTACGAAAATGTTAAGTTTATTGATACACCAGATCAAGTAAATAATAAAAATTATGCCAAGTCTCAATTGAGTATAGAAGAAATGAACACGGTAAATGCAAAAACAACTGAATTTGACATTCGTACATTATCTCAACCCAAGATAGATGGTAGTTGTTTGGTATTGTCATCTGACCTAATCAAATCAGGTGTTAATCTTCCACATAGTTTGTTGTTGTATGGTGATGATTCTAGTATTGGTGTTATTGCCAAACAAATCATGGGTGATAAGTTTATTCAGTTTGTAATAAAGAATATTCTAAAGGTTCATGCCAGAAGACATCCCAACAAACGTTTATATATTCTAAATGAAGATAACCCTAGAGGTTTTTGTGGCGATAAAAAGGGTGTGTGGTCAAATGTATTAGATCAACACTCCAAATTTAATCTACACAATATTCTTAAATCCCAAAATAAGTTCTTTACCTTTAAAGACGTTTTTGATAAAATAAACCTATGACTATAGACGAAATACTATCTTTGGTACCAGACAAATTTGAACACAAAACCACCACTTCAAAAAAGTTTAAGCGTGATGTTTTTACATTCTTTGATAAACCCGAGTTCAAAAACAAAACTGCTTTGGAAATTGGATCCAATTTGGGTTATACCACCTTTATTCTAAGTTACCTATTCAACCAAGTATATGGCATCAATGAAAAAGAATTTGACAAGGCCGATGAGTTTTGTAAACAAAATGGTAGAACCAACGTCAAGTTCTTTGGTCAAGATGTATACAAATACGGGCTTCCTGTTGATACTGCCGATGTAATTATGGTGGATGCTCTCCACACCTACGATGCGGTCCAAATAGACGTATATAACGCCTTAAAGTTAAAATCGGACGGTAAGAAGTACTTCATCTTTGACGATGTGGGCGCTTATCCAGAAATTATCAACTCACTCAATGATCTTTTTGAAAAAAATGTTATTAAGCCAATCGTAAAGATCGGTCATAGTGATGAAGAAAAGTTCACCAGGCCATTACATGATTGGGAAGGAGTAATTTGCATCGAAGTATGAACATTTGTTTTATCAGTCAAAATGGTCATAGTGGTAAGTTACCAAGAAACTTTGTAAACTGTCGTACAGAGTTTGCGTGGCAAATTGCTTTGAATGCCGATCACTATAACTTTCAAGAATGGTTTTTATCTAACAAAAATAAAAGTTATGATTTAATTATAGTTTTGTTACCCAAGAAACTTGAAATTGTTGACACAAATATGTTATTAGAAAGTGTCAAATCTTCTGGTAAGAAGGTAACTGTTATGCAAGAAGGACCAGCTTGGTACTATCAAGATTATAATTATGTCAACCAAGTTAATTATATTAACTTTGTGAGTGAGATGGATTTTCTACTAACTCACAATACTAGTGATATTTCATACTTCAAAGGTGTATTTAATAAACCTTCATTCAATCTACAATCTCTTATGATTGAAGATACTATCAAAGATGTACCCCGTGAAAACAACAAGATGCCTATTATCGGTGGTAACTTTTGTAGTTGGTATGGTGGTATAGATAGTTACTTTGTAGCGCAAGTATTCAACAAACCCATCTTTATACCAAGTATGGGTCGTAAAATAGAAAACGAAGATCAATTTCCTAGTTTACATCATTTACCATACATGATGTGGAATGAATGGATTAAAGCACTCGCTAATTTTAATGTGGGTATACATTTGATGCGTACTCACGCAGCTGGTACTTTTGCTCTCAATTGTGCATATCTAGGTATACCATGTATCGGATATAAAGGATTAGATACACAACAAATATTACACCCAGAGTTATCTGTGGATATTGGTGACATTGAACAATCAAAAAAGCTAGCAAATAAACTTAAAAACGACATTTCTTTTTATAATTCGTGTTCACAACAATCTAGAGAATTATATCAAATATATTATACAGAACAAAAATGGTTAGATAATTGGAAAACAATATATGAGCAAATCAAAAACTAAAATTGGTATCGTTGGTTATGGATATGTAGGAAAAGCATTTCATACATTTTTCAAAGATCATTATGAGGTTGTAATTCGTGATCCACTTTATCCAAACTCTGTATCCAAGGAAGAAATTAATCAATGTGAATTGGGTGTGGTTTGTGTACCAACCCCATCAAATACTGATGGTAGTTGTGATACGAGTATTGTTGAAGAATCTGTATCATGGATGACCAATCCTATCATTCTCATCAAGTCAACTATTGAAATTGGTACAACTCGTAGGTTGATTGAAAAGTATAATAAGAAGATTGTATTTAGTCCAGAGTTTGCTGGTGAGTCCAAATACTGGACTCCACAGGGTTTTACAACTGATGTTAAACAAACCCCATTCTTTATTTTTGGTTCAGATGATAAATCAGTTGGACATAGATTGGTTGACATTTATATGCCAATCACTGGACCAAGCAAAACATATCGTGTCACAGATAGTATTAGTGCAGAAATCACCAAGTATGTAGAAAACACTTACTTCGCAATGAAGGTTGCGTTTGTAAATGAACTATATGATTTGTGTGAGAAGAGTGGTACTCATTGGAGTGAAGTACGTGATCTATGGTTGTTAGATCCAAGAACCAACAAGTCTCACACAGCTGTATTTGCTAATGAACGTGGTTTTGGTGGCAAGTGTTTACCAAAAGATACAAAGGCTATGGTTGGATATGGTGACAAACTTGGTGTGGATCTATCAATCTTGAAGACCGTATTAAAGAGTAACGAACAAATGGTAAAACAAAATGGCTAAGAATTGCATATTAATGGTCGCTATTGAGGATGAATTATCCAAACATTCTCATAAAACCTATTTTGAACACACCATCAATAGTTGGCAATATTATTGTAACAAGCATAATATTGACTTCTACGTAGTTAGGATCAAGAGACCAGACGTTAAGTATAGTGTTTGGCACAAAGAATTTGTATTTGATTATGTAGGAGATGATTATGAAAAAATCGGTGTTGTTGACTTTGATACAATGATCAAATGGGATGCTCCTAACATCTTTGATTTATACGACGATGAGTTTTGTGGTGTGTTAGACAATGTTTCGATTCAGTGGATTGATAAAAGTCTAAAGGCTTTTAGATCTTCATTTGAAGAGTTGTCTGATGTTCCTATGACACTATCTCAATATATTAACGGCGGAGTATTATTTTTTCATAAATCACACAAACCATTTTTTGAAAAACTCAAGAACTTTTATTTAACCAACAAAGACAAAATGGATAACTGGAGTATTCCAGGTGTTGGTAAGGAACAATCTATCTTGAACTTGTTCTTGGTCAAAGAAGACATCAAAAGAAAAACACTTCCATATTGTTGGAATACGGTTGGTATGGTAAAGAAGGGAATGTTATGGCACAATGATAAATTGGATGATAAAACTACCTTTTTGTTTAAGTATGGGTATATTTGGCACTTCACAGGCATTCCTATTCAAGATAGAAACAATATAATCAATGATGTTTGGAAAAATATAAATCAATTCTACAAATGAAAAATATCATTTTAATACCAGCCGTTGTTTCTGCTAACAACGAAAAGAAACTTCGTAATACTCCACTGATTAACAAGATTTATGAATATAGCATAAATAGTTGGAAGCATTTTGCTAAAAAATATGATTGTCAAGTGGTTGTATTGGATGAACCATTGATGGATACCAATGTTACTAGTTTGGCATGGCAACGTTATTATGCGTTGGACTTGTTGGAACAAAGCAATATTAAGTATAATCAAGTATTGATAGTTGATGCTGATACTATTGTACATCCAAATTGTCCTAATTTCTTTGAATTAACCAACAACAAATATACAGGTGTACACGATGGTGTTGTATATGAATGGGTCATTCGTAGTACCGAGTGTTATAGCAAATTACTATTTAACGATTATAAATTAGATGTGTGGAAATATATCAATGGTGGATTTCAAATATTCAATGAATCTCACAAAGGTCATTTAAACTATCTAAAAGAGTTTTATCTTGAAAATCGTGAACATATTTATCAATTAGAATCTACTATCAAGCTTGGTACAGATCAAACCCCTATGAATTTCTTACTTCAAATGAACAACGTTGACGTAAATATTCTACCATATGAATATAATATGATGGGTTTGTTCTTGACGGATGGTTTAACTGATGATTTAATTTTTACAGATTATGGATGGGTTTACCATTTTAATGGTATTCCTGATACTAGTTATGGTACAAAGGTTGAGTACTATATGAACAAAACCTATAATAAGTTATATAAACCATGAAATATACGATTTGCACCGTTGTTAATGACATATATTGGGATTTTTTATATTATTTTACAAAATCGGCTCTTGAAAAGTGTAACGACATGGCCGAACTAATTGTATTATATACCGGTGAAAATTTCAAAGAAGATCCGATTTTCAATAATAACCGAGTTAAAATTGTCAAATACCATGGATCTATTACTACAAAAAATATATGGGATGAGGGATGGCAAAAAAATATTGATCTTAAAACTCAGTTCTTACGTGACTTAGCTACTAAGAAGGACAATCCTATATTTTTAATAGACGTTGATTGTTACTTTTTACATGAGTTTATTGATGTCATAGATATGACCAAAGATATAGCTGTTACAAAACGTATACATACGTCGCCATATATAGCATCGTTCGTTGGTTTAATTAAACCAAAGGCTTGTTTAGAATTCATTGATGTTTGGAGGCACAACATGAGTAAGATACCAACTGTACCAAGAGAATCTACGGCTTTGGTTCGTACAATTCCATCAATGAAAGATAAAGTTTTAATACAAGAAATCCCAGAAACAACAATCAATTGTATTAATTTTCAGTCAACTCCAACTGAAGCAAGAATTTTACATTTTAAATCACATAAAATTGGAGATGCTATAGAATTAGTAAAGAAAAGACTCGAAAATCTAAAATCTATTGTATAATGTGTAGTTTTTATTTTAGTAATCAATATCTAGGTAATCTTGAAGAACTCAATAAATTCTTGAAACCAAGAGGTCCAGACTATACTAATTTGGTAGAAGTTGATGGTTATACATTGGTTCATAATCTATTGAGTTTGACGGGTGATTTTACTATTCAACCACTAAGTAAGAACAACATACATGTGTTGTTTAATGGAGAAATTTATAACTTCAAAGACTTTGATTCAAACGCAAAGTGTGATAGTGAAGTTATCATAGATCTGTATCAGAAGTATGGCCCAGAGTTTACCAGTAAATTAGATGGTGAATATGCTATTTTGATCTTGGATTTAAATACCAAACGAATCATTTTCTCAGCGGATACCTTTAGAACCAAACCATTATTTTATAGTATTGAAGACAAAGCTATATCTGTTTCTACATATACTACCCCTATCTTGTTATCAAATTTTAAGAAGGCAAATAAGGTAGAAGCCAATACAACTTATATTTATGATATTAAATCTGGTCAATTAACTACCAGAACAATTACTAACTTCAATCTTGACCAATACAAAAATAATGTAGATGATTGGATCTCAAAGTTTGATAGAGCTATTGAAAAAAGAACCAAGTTTTCTGCCGATAAGAAGTTCTTTATAGGACTTAGTAGTGGATATGATAGTGGAATTATAAGTTGTGCGTTGAATAAAACTAGTATTGACTACAAAGCATATAGCGTTGCTGCATCTGAAAATATTGATATAATCAAACAAAGATTTAATATTATCAAGAATAAAGAGTTGATTAATCTTAAAAAGTCTGAATTTGATTATCAGTCTGCAAATTTGTTTGGTATTAAATGTGAAGATTTTACCAGTCAGGATTTGGGTATTAATATAAGATCAGATAAAGCGTGTTATGGACTTGCTCATATTTGTACATTAGCTCAACGAGATAGTAGAAAAATATACATATCTGGTCAAGGTGCCGATGAGATCATTTCCGACTATGGTATGAACGGCAATAAAATCTATGGTCATAGTACATTCGGTGGTGTGTTTCCATCTGATCTAAGATCCATCTTTCCGTGGAAAAATTTCTTCAAAGGTACTCAAGAACTTTATATATCTAAAGAAGAATATGTTGCGGGATCGTTTGGTATAGAATCAAGATATCCATTCTTGGATTTGGACTTGGTTCAGGAGTATTTAAACTTATCCACCGATGTAAAAAATAAAAAGTATAAGCATGTAATCCACGAATATTTATTGAGAAATAACTTCCCATTTGAACAAAACAAAAAAATTGGGTTTCAAGCAAATAAAAATTTACAATAGTTATGTTATTATATAATAATACAATAATCGATATTTTAGATGGCGGTCTAGGTAACAAATTCAATGGCTTGTTTCAGGGAATCTATCTACATAAAAAATTAAATAAGAATCTAGTAATTAATAATGTAAGAAATCATTCAAGCGATTTTAATCTAAAATTATTATTTGACTTTGATTATGAATATATCGAAAATACTATAACCGAGTTGGATAATAAACTAGATCTTGGTATTCCAATTTATTTGCATAAAAATCATTTAAACTATAAAAGACGAGTTATAGTAAATAATAATAATTATGTAGACACAACATTTGTATTTTTAACAGATAGTCTCGGTGTGTCGGGTGATATTTTGAAAGAATGTTATAAGAGTATAAAAATAACACAATCTATACTGGATCAGGTTTCTAACTTTGTTAACCAATATAATATTTCAAAAGAAACTCTAAGTTTACACATACGTGGATCTGATAGTCCTGGTAGAGATGAAAATATAAGAACATCGCTTGATTTTATATCAAAAAATAAGGATAAACGATTTTTTATTTGCACCGATGAAAAAACAATCGAAGATCAGTTGAGAGGCAATCCTAATTTAATATTTTACAACAAAACTAGTTATACAGAAAAGTATGACAAATCGGCCGGTTGGAATGGTGCTATAGTTGATAATGATAATAGAAAATGGAACTATAATGCAGCACGTAACGAACAATCTATAGTAGAAGCGTTTATTGAGATGTTAATATTATCAAAAACTACATGTTGTAGTAATAATCGTAGTACATTTTTAGCTTGGTCTAAAAGATTTGGAGAAAGTGGATTAATATGAATATAGAAGAATCAAGAAAACTAGAGCGAGATAAGTATGAATCTATCTACGTAGATAAAGATCAACACTATAGAAAAAGAAATGATTCCAGAGGATATGGTCGAGGACATTTTGGAAAAAACATAATCCCACACATTTTGAGCTTAAAACCCACATCAGTTTTAGACATAGGATGTGGGTTTGGATACTTCTGTAATGATGTACAAAAGTCAGGTATTGAAAAAGTATATGGCATGGACATTGCTTCTGTAAAAACCGGCAATGTTATCAATAATCCAAACATCCAATTTATAGATGGTGAATCACATCATATTCCTTTTGAAGATAACTCTATTGATATAATAACATCATTTGATTGTTTAGAACACTGTTTGGAAAACGATATAGATGTAATTTTTGCAGAAATGAACCGAGTTGTTAAAAATAGATGTGTGTTTTCTATTGCATATAGACAATCAGGTGAAGATACAAAGGGGGTAATACTTCATATGACAGTTAAACCAGAAAGTTGGTGGATTGAGAAATTAAATAAACTATTCACCGTAGAGAAATCGGGTAGTTATCTGATATGTATTAAACGATGAAAATCAGTTTTATTTTACCCAGCAGAAATAATCTAAAATACTTGAAGTGGTGTTATGACGCAATTCGTTTAAATTTGAGTCACAAAGAACACGAAGTATGCGTTGCTGATGATGCTAGTAGTGATGGAACTTGGGATTGGTGTCAAGAAATGATTAAATCAGACCCATGTTTCAAAGCTATTCGTAATGATGGTCCAGAACGAAAGGGAATGACTGAATTGTACAACACATTGGTTCAAGATGTAGCTACCAATGATGTTGTTATGATTTATCATGCCGACATGTACATTTCAAAGAACGCGGACTTGTTGATTGAAAAACATTTAAAACCACAGACCATTGTGTGTTTGACCCGTATAGAACCTCCTCTTCATCCCGGTGGACCAGAAAAGATCGTGCAAGACTTTGGTATGGAACCAGAAACCTTCAAACAAGAATCGTTTAATAAGTGGATGATTGACACAAAATTATCTCGTAAAGAAAAGATTACTGAAGGTGTGTTTGCTCCATGGGCAATTTATAAAGAAGACTTTAATAAGATAGGTGGTCACGATTTACTATTTGCTCCGACTTCCAAAGAAGATAGTGATATATTCAACAGATTTTTATTGAGTGGATATAAGTTTATTCAGTTGTGGGAAGCTTGTGTATATCACTTAACTTGCAGAGGAAGTAGATTCAATCCAACCATTACTTCAATTGGAAAAGATAGTGAAGAGTGGCAAAATCAAAATGTCAAGAGTGCTAGAAACTTCATTCGTAAGTGGGGCCACTTTGTAAAACATAATGACACTATGAAGCCAATCGTTCCAAATAGATATGACGTTGGTTTTGTAGTCATGAATATTGATGAATATAAACTACTTCTATTAGAACCTTGGTGTGATACCATTTATTCTGATGCACCATATGAACGTTATACGAATGCGGAACAAAAGAATACACGAATTGATATTTCCAAGAAACTAAAAAGTCTTGAGGATCAACGTACAAATGATGTGTTGATTGAGTTTGATGCTACAAAATTAACCAATCAATCTTTTGAGTTTTTCAACGTGATACAATTGATGTTGGAAGATAGTGGACAGATTGGTGTCATGGAATATGACATTTTTAAAATCAAAGTTAATAAGTTAGTTGATTATAAAAATAATCTGATTCACACAAATAATGATTGGTATAAAAAGAAACTATTGATTAAAAATGGGTTATGATTGGGTCAGATTTTAAAAATAGTTGGTTGGGTTGGAATAATCTTCCTGAAATAAGAGAAGGTAGGTGTACCGATGGCTGTCTAGAGTATATGTACAATATACTTAAAATTGCTTGTCCAAAAAGTATATTAGAAATCGGTTTTAATGGAGGACACTCAGCTTGTTGTTTTTTAAATGCCAGTCCATCCGCAAAAATGTATACATTCGATATATGTAGATGGGGAATAGAAGAAAAAGCATTGTCTGTTTTAAAAGAACATTTTGATATAAATTTAATAAAAGGCGATTCTATATACAAGGTTCCAGAATTTTTGGAAAAGAACAATTTATTATTTGACTTAATTTTTATAGATGGTTGTCATGATTATGATATTGCTTTATTAGACATTAAGAACACCATGAATTTTTTAAATAATGATGGTATTTTAATCGTTGATGATCTACATATGGGCGGAGTTTATTCCGCAGTAACCGATTCCGGGATAGATAATATCTATAATTCTAATGTTGTGGAAATAAAAACTAACAAAACAAATACTTCTACAAAGAAATCTCAATTGTATTGTAGACCCGAATTATTAAACATAAAAAAAAATTTAGAAACTATTGTGAGACCATTTGTAATATTTAAAAAAGGAAAACTATGAACTTAGCAGATTTTAATATTCCCTTAATTTTCTGGATATCATTTATGATGGTAGTGTGGTTTGAAAGTGATATTATTCAAACCATTGCAACTCTAACCAATACAAGAAACTTACTAAAGATAAATGAGTTTCATAAATACAAAATGGAAGTTGATGTGATGTCAAGTTATTCAGATTTTCTATATAGTATGTACCCAAGCTACTTTACCAAGTTAATATCTTGTCCAATTTGTTTATGTTTTTGGTCAACACTAATAACATCCAATCTTTTAGTATATGGTGTTGGTTATAATCAAATCTATGGTTTGTTGATATTTTCTATTAATTATATATCTAGTTTAACTATTTATTTAATTATTAAGAAGTTGTTATGACCATAAGTAGCTACCAGCAATTTTTCAATTCTATCAAAGGTAAGAATCTTCCAATAGAAGGTCAATTATCCAATTGCATTACTTTGTTAAATAATATTTGTAGTTGTAAGAAACAACAAAAGGCTAATAAATCAGAAGAATGTAATGTGTTGTACATTACATTCATCAAGACACAATCAGATGCCTATATTAATTTATTTAGAACAATGACTATAGATGAGTTTATTGTATTTAATCATAATGCTCATCACGAAATCAAACGTATAAAATTAAGATAGATTACTCAGTACGTTGATTTCATACAAAGCATCAGTTACAATTTTTACAATCGTTGGATTCTTCGTAATATCTCCGCCTTGATTTGATACATCTTCCCACTCAATTTTTAGATCTGCACGTTTTCTAACTTTTGGATCATTGACTAATTCGTGTTCGTTTGGTGCAGTCTGATAAACCTTGGTTTGTTTATTTTTGCTAAATCTCTTACCTTGAGGCATAGGAGACATTACATACTTTGTTAAGTGAATTAACTTACCAGATTGCTTCAATTGTAACCAAGCACATTCATCTTCAATATAGTGATCATATCGTATATCAGTAACAAATGCTATATCAACTTTTGATTTACCAAGACGTTGTTCAACCTTTTGAGTCCAATATTTTCCATCACTGATTTTACGCATTACATCACCATATGCAACCAATAGTGGTCTGATAATGTTTTTCTCTTCGGTATTTTCTGTAAAAGCATCAATACCTGTTTTTGCATGAATCAAATCTTTAAGATCGCTTTTAAGCTCATAGGCCAAAGCAAATCTCTCTGTTTTAATACCATGTTGTTTTAATACTTCTTGTGCTACGGTTGTAAACAAATCTTTACCACTGCGAGCAACTCCTGATATACCAATTAATTTCATATTATTCAAATAACTTCTCTGTTTCTTTTTCAGAATAACCATGTGATTTGATCAACTCAATCAATTTGATTAAACCTTCTTCGTAAGAAATAAATATGTTGTAATAATCTACAGCATCCTTGGTTCCTACATTAAAATATGTACAAAGACAATTAAGTATTGTCTCATTTACTGCCTTCTTGCTACTCTTGATATATGGATTAAATCCATAACTCTTTGGTAAAGTATTAATTAATAGTTTATAGAATTGTTTTTCAGGCAATACCTCAAAGTATTTTGATACATACGAAATTTCCTCAATAATTGTTTTGTCCATACTAAGTACACGTAAAATCATATACTTATTAAATGTTTTTTGGTCAGATTCACTCAACGAATTATAATAATCAGGATCTTGTGTTTGTCGGATATGTTTCACATGATCAAACAAACCTTTAACCTTTATTGTTTCTTCCGTTGTTTTCTTTTTTAATTTCATTACTACTCATTCTAACCCTACGTTTTAATTCATCAAGATCTTTTACCATCTTGATTCGTTCAGCCGCAAGAATTTCCAATATTTCAACCATATTGGTTTGCAAATCATCAAACTTTTTTACAAGTTTGTATGTGATAACAATCGATGTAATAGAAAATGTGGTTGCTACTATTAGCAGCAACCACATAATAACATCGTTAGATGTTGTTTGGTTCATTACTTGGTAGCAGACTTAGCGGAAGTAGCGGTCTTAACTGAGGTAGCAGACTTAACTGGTGCGGTCGAATTAGACATATAACCAGCATTCAAGACCTCACGTAGTGCCTTAATCTGGCGACCATCTAGGTCAACGCGGGTCTTACCACTACGCAATGTCAAACGTGAAGCCTTCTTGGCCTTCGCTAGAGGAGTGGAGAGGTAAATTTCAACACCAGCGGTGTTATGGCCTACGAAGTTAGTCTTGTTACGAGCGTTTGTACGAGTATACATATTATTTTTTTCTTTCTTTTTTATTTGTTTATTTTTTGTTTCGTTAGTGTATCACCAACTTATAATTACTATACACTATTAGTTGTGTTTCGTCAACATCTTTTTCAATCAAAGTTGAAATTCTTTTTCAAACCTTTCCAAAGCATAATCCTTAGCCTTGAATTCAAATTCAAAGTCCACATCTAAATCAACATATTCAGTTGGCAACTCACGTACATAATCACCATGCGCACGTGGGTTTTTGTTGGTAAGGTCGTTGTCGCTAAAATGGAACAATGATCGGTTGGGCCATGTTGATTTGGCAAGCATTACCGCATCTTTGGCAGACAACTTGCCTGGATTACAACGTTGGTGCAAATTATCATACGTGATTGGAATACCAGTCTTGGTATAAATAAAGTCATAAAGCTGTTGTACATTCCAACTATTAGGCTTGTCTTCATTTTCCAAGACTAACCGTGATTTTACATTGATTGGTAAATTATTGTAGACGTTGATGAATCGATTTGCAATTTCTTGTAGGTCACCTTTGTAACAATTCATATGGATGTTTATAGGAGCATCATATGATTGTGGAAGACCAAACAAGTCCATCATAGTAGCATGTTTGGTTAATTCAATGATAGATTTAGCAGATACACCTGGGTTACCACTAGCTGGTACAACAAATTGATCGGGGTGTGTACTGCACCGAACATTATATTTCTTGATAATATCAGATGCAATCTTGAATTCTTGAAGAACAAGAGTATAGTCTGGAAGTATATTAAGAGAAAGATTAGCTTCTGGAAGTGTAGCTAGTGGAAATAGATCGCTACTAATTCGATAATTCCAATTACGTTTACCACAAAATTCAATAATCTTACGTGTAACAATTACATTATTAAGTGTACGTTTGGATACAATAGATAATGCTTCTTTGCGTTCTAAGGCAAGAAAACGAGTTTTGGTCATGGTGTTAGCTTTAACACCTTGTTCTTGAAGTTTTAGGGAGATACAACACAATGATTTTTTCATTGTATTCAATGTAACATGGATTTATAAAATGTCAATATTAAACTGATCCACTGACAACTGATCCGGTGGCACAACAATTAATTCCGCATATTGGTGTAAAATAGCCAGTAAATGTCCAATTCTTTTCATCAGTTTTACTGGTTTTTTGCCAAGTAGCATATTTATTTACACCTTGAGATAAAATATATTCATATTGATTGGTTAAATCTGAATATTCATCACTTAAGCTTATAAATTCACTACTATTGTTTTTTCTATAAAATATCTTATTTTTGTATTTTGTTAGTAATTCACCTTGTTCACCAGTAAAAATATCAGTTGGAGCATCATCTATTTGCGATTTACTTCTGGCGGTTTGCGCAAAATTAGCAATTTTCTGGATAAATTTTTGAAACCTATCTGAAAATGTATAATTTGAATTGTCGTTGTTACTCGCCATATTTACTATAATAAATAGTAAATGACTATCTTCCCACCTCACTAAAATAGGTATTTTTAGCAGTTTGATAATCCATACCAATCATTTGGTTATAATAAAGAATATCATCCTTTAGTCTATTTTCAGCTTTCAAAGTCTGATATCTAGCAATTGCCTTTGCTTTCCACCACTCCAAAATAGCCTTTTGTGTGTATAAAGGATTGAATATCAATTTACTTTCATCAATCTTACTACACAAAAAGTCTTTGGTGTTCTTATATGGACAAGCATAATATGTACCCCGTTCAAATCCATGTACATAGGTGCTTTGTTTAATACCCAACTCTGAGAAAATCATACTAATAACCCTAGCTTTTGCTCCGGTTACAGGCCCACTTACACCTTCTCGTTGTGTCATAGCCTTTTGATATTTATCAGCTTTATTGGTTTTAATCCAATCATGCCAAACTTTATAAATAACATCATCTGGTTTAATAGACATCTTACCGGCGCTTGCACCACACTTATGCCACCATTTTAGACTATTATACATACTATAACTGCCGTAAAGGCTCGTTGTAGTGATTCCAACCAAAAGCTGGTCATATAGAGCCTGCCATGCGTTCCTGACCGTCTCTGCCGTGACTAAAGCAGCAATTAACTTACCTCCTAGGAAATTATATCCAAAAGGTTGGGTGCTCATGATACAACTACCAATGGCACTATGAGCCAATCGTTTTTTCTTCAACTTATCATCTGCAGTCCAACCAATATATTTATCTCGGTCAGTAATAGTAATAACATCACTGGACATACTAATGACTCCCAAATATCTTGGATTGTCTAGATTGCCATCTGTAATTAGAAACTTTACGAATCTACCAGGCGTTTGAGCAAACTCCATAGTATGAACAAAGGTTCTAAGCATCAACCAATCATTCTCTAGGATTTTATTGTTTACATGTACAACGGTAGGATTTAAGTCTTGGATCTCTTTGATAGTCAACGACTCATTGTGAATATCGGTTGGAGTCCAAATTTTGGCTTTGACCTGAGAGGCTCTTGAAGAGTAGTTATTTAACTCTTGTACCTCAATCCATTTTTTGTAAAAGGTTTGTTCTTCTACACTCATGGATTTTAAAAAATCCAAGTTCTCAACCAACTTTTGTTTGTTAACATTATAATCAAATGCTTCAATCCCGAAAAATTCTTGCAGTGCGTCCATATTTATATATATCCTATCATGAAGTACAAAAAAATCAATCCCAAAGAAGATACATTCTACATATTCGAAATATCAAGTATCAAGTATGTCATTTATGATAGTGATATGAATGAACCAATTTATTATGGTAGTTGGAATATGGTTGAGGGTATCATAAAGAATATAAAGAAACACTCCAAGAAAGCAAATATTCTTTATTATGTAAAAGATAAAAGCGGACCCCTGTTAATGAGTCCGCTTTGGTCACATAAAGGTGAATGATTAAGCAGTTACCTTTTCTGTTGAGACATTTTCAACACCAACTGGTGTTGTTTCCACAACCTTATTGTCAATCTTTACTACATTAATATTTAGTCCGTCTTTGATAAGACATCCACGATTCTTTGCTTCAAGAATATGTTGTTCAGTGATTGGTGTACAAGCAAGTACTACACGTGGACGGCCCTTACCATTATGCAAATAACCAACCTCACCAACTTGTCCATTATCAATGGCCTTCTTGAGGCGAACTCGTAAAGTAATGTTTACGAAATCACTATTTGCGTTGTTTAGTTCTTCAATAGAAAACAGGTTGGTTGGCCATGTTACTACTAGGTTTGTCTTATTCTTACGATCTGTCTTTTTCATTTTTTATCCTTGTTTTATTGTTATACTGCGATTTAATTAAAGTCTACCACGATTATATCATCTGTCAACACTTTCTACCATCTTTTTATTAAGAGTAGAAACAATCTGATTTAAATTGTTAAAGTTAATAAAATTACTATCTTTACCATACATAATTTTGAACAAAGCACCATATTCAGTTGAGTTTATTGGTCCTGCATATTCGGTTACAAAATATGAAATAACCTTGTATCCTGATGTAATAATCTTCTGCACTTGTTTACGAGTGTGTTGTGCAGCACTAGCACCAGTATATGAAACATTTGATGTTGATGTAACAATATTAAAACATGGTTCTCCATCACTAATATTGATAAAGTAGTTTTCACTATTCACATCACACTTTGGCAAATGCTTCATAATAGCTTCATAACACAATCCTTCTGGAGTAGTACCACTAGTTAAAATATATGGAAACAAATTTCTAATCTTAGAAAACTTATCCTTACGAGAATCATAAGCCATAACTACATATGGATTTTTACCATAAGTACTACGAATACTGATACTCACATTAATATTTTCAAGCATAGTAGCTGCCTTTGCAATAGTGGTACACAACTTGATAGTATTATTCCACTTCTGACCAGACATACTAGAACTAGCATCCAAGCTAATATGAAAATTCATGCTCTTGTACTTATGTACAGCCGTAGTGTAAAATATATTTTCTACACCCGCACCGATTTCATGTAAAATACGCTTGTCAATCTTACCAGTTTGACGACGACTAAACTTATCTACATTAATTTCATTACGAAACTGAATTCGTTTTGCTAGCTTAACTCCCATAACAATACCCATATTGATATGCTTTTGAAGTTCAATATCTAGATGAGCTTCAGTCTCATTTGTTGATTTAAGATGTTTAGAATAATATGAATTATACACAACCTTCTTCAGAGGAAACTCGGATGAATCAATCAACTCACGGGTTAGATTCTTCACAACAATGCACTCAACAGCACCAGTGCCACCATAGTTACGAACATAATCTTGAGCAACATCTAAGATTTCAACTTGACTCTTTTCCAAAACATCAAGCAAATTTTTTTCTTTCTTGGAAACCTTTTTCTTTACAATCTTACCATTTAAGAAATCCTTCTGTTTAGAAAAAGCCTTATCGATCTTATTCTGTTTGGTCTTGCTTACATTTGGATCCTTGCCAATATTCTTGTTTGGGTCTTCTTGACTGGTTATGGATGTAGAATTACCTCCAAAAATATCATCTGTATTAGAAGCATTTGAATTTGATGATGAATCTGATGAATCACCCATAGCAACTGGGGTTGACGAATTGTTATTATCATCGGTGTTAGGAGTGCCATTTGGATCGGGTGTACCATCTCCATCATTATTCTGATTAGATGGACCATTTTGTTTGACATCAGATCCCTGTTTGATATTAGAAAATGCAATTTCTGCAATCTTAAATGCAAGATCATAACGACTTTTTGCAGAGTCCAAACGAACAATATTACTCAAATCGAGTAGTTTAGCAATATCATACAATCCAGGCAAAGCATTTAGATCGGTATTAACATTGGTCAAATTAATAATACGATAAGAATATGACTCAGTTGTTGGTGTACAATATAGTTTGCTATTCAAACCATCATCGATAACCTTGCTGTTAAAGTACTTATCGTAAAGTGACTGATAATAACCACGATAACCAGGAGCAGACTTATAGATACAATAATCGATAAATCTATCTTCAATGTAATTAAAAGTCATCTTACAAAACTCAGCAACCTCTTCCTTTGAAATGTTCAAAGGTTCAGTTAGATTGTAAATACTACGAGGAACATTGCTATACAGATCCTTGTATAATTGCATGTCGCTATAAACAATATGACTAGCTTCATGTAGTGCCAATCCGACAGCTACATCAAAATTATTCTTGTTGTTTACATCACTACCGATATAAACCACTTCACCATCGGTGCAACTCACATTACGATCATTAAACATTACTGGAATAGATTTACCAGTAAGAATGGTAACGTAATTTGAAATTGCACGGCGAGCAGACGACAACCTAATGAGATCAGCAGTAGCTTGAGTATCAGATGATGATACATCTACCATATCCGAATCATCGCTGAAATCCCAATCGATGTCATAATCTTTAAGCCAAAAGTCGCTGTAGTTACTCATACTATGTTGTCGTCTATTGTTATTGTTTATTTATTAGAAAGGAGGCTGCTCAGTCTTTACAGGATCATTGAACAACGTCGCCTTTGTTTCGATCTTTACATACTTCTGTACTAGCTGACGTAGATAGGTCCGTTCACTATCCACGCCACCATCTTCACTAAAGTTAGGATATATCGTGGTCTCGGCGATTTCAAGCAAATTAAATCCATCAACGATCAATTCTGCAATTTCCACAGTGGTACGAGTTGGAATAAAGTTGGTTAATTTGCTGTCATCTTGTTTGATCTGCTTACGGGTATGATCAGCAATTTCACAAATAGCTTTGAGAATCTCAAGATGTGAATCATCCGTCAGTTTAAAACGACTCTTAAGTAGATTAAACTCAACGTCCTTGTCAAGAGGAGTCATTTCAATCTTGACTGGAAAACGTGAAAGTAGAGCACGATCCATTACACGGGTAGCGGTATATTCGTTACCTATGTTAGCGGTGGCGATAAAGGTAACACCTTCAGCAACCTTAACAATCTCACAATCTTCCTTTTCATCCAAACGAAGATAACGTTGTAGATCGTCTAACACAGTCATTAGAATATTTACACCATCGTGATGACTACGAGAAATTTCGTCAAGAAGAATAATAGCATTTGGAGTACGAATAGCTTTAATGAAGGTTGACTCCTTGAATAAAGTACCAGTGTTCTTGTCGAAGTGAGTATTACCAATCAAAGCACTACGAGCATCCTGCGTAGCACCAAGATTGAAATAGAAAAACTTTTCTTCCTTATTTAGGACGTTAGCAATAGTTTGCGCAGCGAGAGTCTTGCCACATCCGGTAGGACCAAGAAGTAGAATGTTCTTGCCACGAATAGCAGAACGTACCATGTACTTCCACTTGACATCATCCATAATCAACGAAGATGGACGAAGGTTGATACAAGTATTGAGATATGACTTGATATCAAAATCAGCTGCGGTTGTCAGGTTAGCGGTATTTTTCGAATTTTTCATATTGAATGTCTCTTAACTACAATCAGTCTACCACCACTTTTTTGAATGTCAACGGTCCAAATAAAAAAACCACCAAAAAATGGTGGTTTGAGTTTATATTTAAAATGATACTATCAATGATGATGGTGATGATAATGATGCACTGGACGACCCCAACCACCATATACAACAACTACTGGTTGTGGTTGTACATATACTACAGGTTGAGGTTGTACTACTACAGGTTGTACATAAACCACTGGCTGTGGTTGAACATACACTACAGGTTGTGTATAAACCACTGGTTGTGGTTGTACATATACAACTTGTGTTGGGGGATTTACAATTCGATCAATAACGTGAATTACTGCGACTCCAGTCAATACTTTACCAACCGTAGCCCATTCTCTATCTCCAGCAAATGTTTGAGAAGCTAGAGTTGCACTCAATGCGGCGATAGTAATTAATTTTGTCATATTTATCCTTTTTTAGGTATACCCTTATAGTATACCAAATTTAAAAAATTGTCAACTACTTCTTTTTAGCTTTACCACCCTTGGTATATTTAATAACTAACTTCTGTAAATTCTTTGGTAGAGTTGGTGGTGTATAGCTTGGCTTTGGACTCTTGTGTTGAACTTGAGTTTCAAACTTACCAACCGCACGCATTGGTTGATCTGGGTTATCTTTCTCATCGTTCATGTTCTTAGCCTTAATGTTCTTGACCACCTTGTTGTTCTTTTCTGGATCAACTAGATTTTGTTCTCCAGCTGCTTTATCGGCCTTCTTACCACCTTCTTTATCTTTACTATTTTCTACATTACGTTCGTAAGCAGCATCTACGTAGTTTAAATCTTTAGACGCTAAATATTCTTTTACGAATTTCTTAACATCGTCAAATTTCATGAAAAGCTTCTTGGTTCTATCAGTAGAGTCTTTAAATGCTTGTACATCGCAAATACCATGTACTATTGGTCTAATACTAATATGATATGGTTCACAATCACATATATTGTAATTGCCAGCATCGTCGAGTTCAATAGGTTTCTTGATTTCTTTTGATAATTCGTCGATTAAATCATTCCAAGAAGACGGAGCATTTGTATATTTTTGCTCCAATGTTTCTTTTACCAGTTTATTGACTAATTCTTTAGAAGACTTCATATTAATATACATATAAATAGTATTTGATAGTCAATTATTAATCTTTTTTATCATCTAATATTTCTATATGTCCAATGTACCCATGATTATCATTTCTGGTGGCCACTGCTTTAACATTGTATATAGTACCTTCTCTATCAATCATTCTGTATATACTAACACTACTTCTTTCATCTTTAACAGATCTGGCCCATTCTTTTTCAACCATTTCCAAATCTTCACTAAAAATGCCATTTTTCCACCCATTGCCTAAGAAATAATCCACATCGTGTTTTAATAATTGACAATATTTTTCATTTACCCACGTACATTTACCTTCAGTGTCACATTCAAATATTGGTTCCGGCCTATTATCTAACATCCATTTTTGTCGTGTACATATAGTCTTAATCACATTACTATCGTGACTAACCTGTTTGTTTATCTTATCTACATGGTCTTTTAACGACGTACCGGAATTGGGTTTGACTTCTTTTAATATTTCTTTTACATTCCGATTCAATGTAAATATCCATTTGAATGCGCCGAATAGAACGCCGCCGGCTGCACTTATTACTAATATTTTTTCTAGGTATACAAAAATAGATTCCATAATATAAATCAATCGAGATGGATATAAATATAAGAAAAAACGAGCACCCATTAAAGTACTCGTTATATTTTTTAATTATTTACAATTACAATTTGAAATCGTCAAATGCACCTTCTGTAATGGTATTATCAATACCTTTTACATAACTACTCAATTCAGTTTCTTGAGGAGCTACTTGTAGTTTCTTGCTATCGTAGTAACTATCTAACCACCCAGCTAATGGATTAGTTTTGGTGTTAGGATACAATTTCTTATATCCAATACTTGATAGTCTATTATTAGCCAACCACTCAATATATTGCTTTAAACTTTCAGCAGTCAATCCAATCAAACTTCCCTTACTAAATAGATAATCGGCCCAATCCTTTTCAGCATTAACTGCCATTTCATAAGCAGCATAAACCTTATCTTCGTTCTTTTTAACAAGATCTTGGAATCCTTCATCTGGATTGTTAATCCAATTCTTCATAATATTCTGTGTAATAGCGACATGTAGATTTTCATCACGGCTAATAAACTTAATAATCTTACTATTACCTTCCATCTTTCCACGATATCCAAAGTAAAAACTACAAGCAAATGATACATAGAATATCAATCCCTCAGTAATTTGAGTTGCCAATACCGCATCAAACAATTGTTGTTTAACATTATCTGATGGAGTTAGTAGTTCATCATACTTCTTACTGATTGCAGTAGCTCTCTTAACAATTTCTTGATCTTCCAACACACTATCAAAGAATTTGGTAGCATCTGGATACACATTGTTTAAAATGTATGTATAACTATTACTATGAATAGTTTCAAAGAAACTCCACGCATTCATGCAAATTTCCAATTCACTATTTGTTACGTGTTTCATAAGTTCATGAATACTACGACTCAACATACTATCAGTCATAGTTTGAAACTTAAGGTTACTATCAAATACAAATCGTTCTTCAGGTGAAAGGTTCTTGTAATCACTAATATCTTTAACAAGAGAAACTTCCTGCGGTCTCCAGAAGAAATTCAATTGTTGATCATACAGATCGTAGAATTTAGGATACTTGATCAAGTCATATCTCTGTAGAGATAGATCTTCTCCTAAAAACATTGGATTTCTTAATTGGTCTATATTCTTCTTATTTAATACACTCTTCATTTTATCCTCCTATTATAGAGTACAAGCTCCACTTTCACAGCCGGATTCTTGTACTACTGCTTGTTTTGGTTCTGTTTTCTTTTCATCCATGGCGGTTTGTTTGTCGCCATCATCGGTATTAGCATAATACAAATTCTTCAATCCATACTTGTAGGCCAATAACATATCCTTAATTACTTCTTGAACAGGAACTTTATTCTTCTCATAACGGGATGGTATATAGTAAGTATTTGTACTAATACTCATATCTGTAAATTTTTGAATAGCTGCGGCTACTTTTAAATAACCCTCATTACTTGGCATATCAAAAGCAAATGTATAATTTTCCTTGTACTTATCAATCCCAGGTACTACCACAGGCAAAATATTGCTCTTGCTGCCCTTGAAACTAATAGCACTGCGTGGTGGTTCAATACCATTGGTACTGCTTTGAATTACTGAGCTAGATTCTACTGGCATACAAGCTGTAAGTGTACTATGTCTCATACCATGTTTTTTGATTTCTCCACGTAAAGCCTCCCAATCACAATGTAGAGGTTCAGTGACAAATTCATCAACATCTTTTTTATAAGTATCAATTGGCAAAATACCCTGACTAAACTTAGTACGATCAAACTTTTCACACTTACCAACTTCTTTTGCCATTTCAACACTAGCCTTGATTAGATAATAACTTGTCTTTTCCATCCATCTGGCAACAAAGTTTGGAGCATTTTTATCCCAATACTTCAATCCTTCTTTAGCCAATAAAGCAGCCAAGTTACTTACACCTACACCAAGACTACGACGTTTCTTAGCAAAGTTTTCTGCGGCTGGTACGAAATAATCTTGATGTTCAATCAAAGCATCCAACATTCTAACAATGATGTCACAAACACTTTCCATTTCTTCATCATCTTTGATTTCTAACCAATTCAATGCGGCCAAGATACAAACACCAATTTCAGCATCCTTATCATTAACATCAGTGATTGGAATCAATGGATGATTAACTTCAAGACATAGATTGCTTGTATCTACTTGATCAAGCCAACTGCCATGTTCATTTGCGTGGTCTACGAACATTGTATAAATTCGTCCAGTTTCAAGACGTTCTTTAGCTAATAGTCCCATCAATTCACGTGCAGGTACTTTCTTCTTGAACTTGATGTTCTTATTAGCTTCAGCCTTTTCATATTTTTCCTTGAATCCTTCTAATCCAAATGTATTCCACAATGAAGGACATTCATGATAACTAAACAATGTAATATCTTGATTTTTTAAGAACCGTTCAAAGATTAGTTTATCTAAACCAATACAATAGTCCAACTTACGAACCCGATTATCATCAGTTCCTTGATTGTTCTTCAATACAAGAATATCTAGAATGTCATAATGAAACCATGCAAAATTAACAGTGGCACTACCCCCTCTAATTCCGTTTTGATGACAACTCTTTACAGTAGCTTCAAATGCTTTAGCAAATGGAATTGGACCTGTATGCATTACTTCACCATTACGAATTGGAGCATTTGTAGCACGTAGTCTTGATAAATTCAATCCAATACCATAACGACTAGCAGTAGCAAAACCAACTGCACTGATATTACTGAAAATACTACGTAAATTATCATCGACCGTGAATAGTGAACATGAAGCATAACTCTTCATTACCGTTCTTACTCCAGCCATAATTGGTGTAGGTAGATTAATCTTGTGTTTACTAAAATAATTGTACGCTTTCTTGACATAATCCAATCGACCTTCTTTATAGTCTTTGAAAAAAGTCATTGCGATCAACATGTACGCAAACTGCGGTGTTTCATATATCTGTTTAGTTGCTCTATTTTGTACTAAATATTTATCACACAATTGTTTGATACCAGCATAAGTGAAGTTAAAATCACGATCATGCTTTAGATATTCATCTAGTTTATCAAACTCTTGTTTACTATACCAGTTGAGAATTTCACCATCATAGACCAATGATTGAATATTAGATTGAACTAAATCATATAGTTTTGGTGGATTTTTACCTCCCCAAACTTCTTTACGAAGTTGATAATTCATCAATCTAGAAGCAACATATTGATAATTTGTCTTTTCTTCACTAATCAAATTAGCAGACGCTTCAATCAACATCTTGTGAATATCTTTTGAATTCATGCCATCAAAGAATGATAAGTGTGCATTCATCGCTACTTCTTCAAAGCCAACACCTTTTATGTCTTCTGTAGCCCACTGTAAAATCTTATTGATTTTATCTGCGTTAAACTTCTCGGTCTTGCCATCACGTTTCTTAATAAAAATTTCTTTGTTCATAAAATATATTGGTAAAAGATAACTATTCTTCAATAGCCTCTTTGATCCATGTTGTGACTAACTTTTTTAAGTTTTTTTTGACTCTTTTTTTATAGTCACAACTATGGATTATTCGTCTGCATCCTCAGAACTGCTATGTACGTTCCACTTATTCTTCAATAACTTCTTGACTTGGTTTTCACCATTCATCATTTCATTTTGAAGTGCTAATCCTTCTCTTGAAGATTCGCTGAATATTTCAATCTGACCACATCCAGCATTCATCTTACTTGGGAATGTCAAACCATCTGGTCCAAATCGATTCTTAATAATGTGGAATCTGGCTGTATTGGATTGTTTATCGTTAACTTTACGACTTAGTGACATAACGAAGTCAGCTGTCATGATCTTACGATAACTATCTGAAATGTTATTAGCCTGAATAATATCTTCATCCATAGCAGCACGATTACTCTGAGAAGCACTCCAGATTGGAACCTGCAATTCACCAGCTACAGCACGAAGTTCTTCATAAATACCACCAGCTTCTTGATAACTATTGCTGTTACGATCACTATTAATTGGACGTAGAATATCTGCATAGTCAACAATAATCATATCTACCTTAGTACCCAACATAGCCAATCGTTCACAATGAGCCTTCAAGCTCTGAGCGGATACAGTCTTAATTGGAAAGTACTTAATCATCAATTTACCTGGAATTTCTGCAATCTTCTTCTTAACAATATCAATGTTGTTACGAATGTTTTGGAAATCAATTCCAGTAAAACAAGCATCATAACGTAGACCCACATAATTTTCATTTAACTCCAGAGTAAAGTGAATTACATTTTTACCTTGTCTCATTGCTTCTGCACCTAGTCTACATAGTACCCAGCTTTTACCACTACCAGCACAAGCTGTAATAATTCCAAGTTCGCCAGGTCCAAGGCCACCATCCATCAAACCATCAATAACATCCCACTTGGTATTGATAGAATTACGAGCCATTAAGGTCATACGTTTTTCAACATCTTCGCCATAATCATGTCCGACATTACGTTCCATACCAGCCTTCAAAGCTTCATCAAACTTGGTCTTGATCTTTTCGTATTGACCAACCTTCAAATAGTCAACGCTTTCCATGATGGCGTTCTTTAGCTTTTGATTGATACAGAATTCTAAGAACTCTTCCTTGATGAATTTTAGATCGCCGTCATTCATCTTTTGATAAATCAACTTTAGATTATCTACAATACTCTTTTTGAGTACTTCATTGGTTACCACTTCCAATTTGACCTTAAACACATTAAGTGTTGGCAAATCACTATACTCAATGAAATATTTAATACTTTCCTTGACAATCCACTTATGTGCATCACTTTCAAAGAAGTCTGCTTCAACAATATCACTAATACGCTCAATAAATGGTCTATCGGATACAAGACCTGAGATACACTTAACTTGAAACTCACTTCCAAACTTCTTCAAATTGTCAATAATATGCTTATCGTTCATTATATATTCTTTCTATGTTTTGTTAATACTACTCCATCAGTCTACACCCAAGTGTGTAGATTCCAACTTATTTTATAATTTATCGGTTTTACAATACGAAACTATTGAGTTTGCCCCAAGTTTCATTCAACCATACCATATAATTTGGTAGGTTACTCCACATTTTATCCTCAGTGATAAGTCTGCTGAATGTCATCTTATCAATCTTAGGAACTTGTTTCTTGATTATTTCTTCTATTCTTAACTGAGTAAATGATTGAATGCATGTATTCTTTAACTGCATCAGTTCAAAATTACGTTCCAATAGAAGTTTGTTATCCAACACACGTTCATAAATCTTATACTTACTCTTATAATTTTCAGAGTAGTTATAAATTTCTTGCATTGTTACTTGTTTATCCTCACCCAAAAATGGATATGCTTGAAGAACTCTTTTAATTCCAACGCCATCTAGACCAGGAATGTTATCACTGACATCACCCTCCATAACTCTGTAATAGATAAAATTATTGCAGGTAATACCATACTCGTCCACTATTTCTTTACAACCAAAGATTTTCTTCTTGACAGGACTCCAGATTTTAACTCTATCACTTGCCAATTGTAAAAAGTCTTTGTCTGTGGACATAATAGTAACATTACTATCTTTAAATGTATCTTCAGACAAATAAGCAATTGTGTCATCGGCTTCAATATTATCAATAGCCATTACAGTTACTGGTAATACTTCAAGATAACTTACCAATCGCATCAACTCAACTTGAAGATTCTTTTGTTCAAGATCAGATGAACTTAGTTCTTCATATGTTCTATTGAACTTAATTTTGGTCTTACGTCCCTTTTTGTAATCAGGATAAAGCTTACGACGTTTTTGTGAACCACCTGTTCCATCAAATACAACGATAACTCTAGTTGGATTAATTAATTTAATAGCATATCCAATACTCTTAAGGAACCCAGCAATTCCTCCGATATGCATTCCGTCATCATTCATCGATGGTACTGCCATAAATGAACGAATGAAGGTGTTTAATCCATCGACTAAGAGGATGTCGGAGTTAGTAGTTTTTTGAATACCACTATCACCGACACCCCCCGTTACGTTCTCGAAAAGAGAGAACAGTCTTTGTTTTTCACTGGAAGTAAATCCACTCATTGTTATTCGCCAGCGTCATCTTCGTCGGTTGATACTTGAACATCTTCAACGATTTGACTATTTGGGTCTTTATATTTCATGATACAAGCATCACAAATCTTCATGTAAATTTCTTCCTTTAACTTTGAATCCGATTGTAGTATTGAAATGAAGTCTTTTGATTGAAACTTCCATTCAGTACCATCGTTCTTTTGATAGGTGTAGTAAGCGCCGCCTTGTTTAAGAATACCCGCATCTTTCATAACCTTGATCCAACTACTAAAGTCAGCAATTCCACTATCAAAATAGATATCAAAATTTGCTTGACGTTGTGGTGGTCCCATACGATTCTTCACAACAACAGCTTTACATTCATTACCAATAACGAGTTCACCCATCTTTAGTTTGCCTGTATTGTTTAGACGAACACGTACACTACAATGATATGCTAGAGCCTTGCCACCGCTGACTATGTACTTGTCACCAAATGCCATAGCATTTAGATTCTGACGCAATTGGTTGGTAAAAATCAACAATACCTTCTGACGACCAATCATGTTGGTAATCTTACGCATTGCTTTGCTAATAATAATTGACTTACCAGTAGCATAACCATCCTTACCATGATCACTCTCTAGTTCTGCTTTTGTAGAAGCAGCTGCAACGGAATCAACAATAATTGTTAATAGCAAATCAGGATGATCCTTACGAATAAACGTAATTGCTTTTTCAATTCTGTCGAAGATATCTTCTACAGTCTCAGCTTGAGAATACATCAACTTGCTTTTAGACAAGTCAACTCCCAAACTCTTCCAGAATTCTCTGGACTCAGAATTTTCTGTGTCAATGAAAAGTGCTTTACCACCTTTTTTTTGTGTATCCGCAACAATGTGCGCACATACCAAGCTTTTTCCAGTTCCTTCAAGGCCTGTCAATTCAACGATACGTCCCACTGGCAAACCGCCATGAGGACGATTACTAATCGCTAGATCTAGCATTGATGAACCGGTACTTACCCAATCACTGATTGTTGAGGGATCTTCCTGTTCATCCAAGAAGAACGCAATTTTACCACCTTCTTTGTTGGATTTATTGAGTTCATCTGCCAATCTTTCTAGCAGATCATCTTTTTCTGTTGTTTTTTTTGCCATAACGTATATAACTAGAAAGCCGGTGGGGGTATAACTCCACCGGCTTATTTTTTAATTTTTAAGCGCCAAACAAATCATCAAATGCCTTGTTAACATCATCACTTGATCCAGTCTTAGCTTTAACTGCGGTTGGAGATGCTGTTACAGCGGCCTTTGGTGCTGTTGCGGTTTTAACTGCGGTTGGAAACGGAGCTTCATCATCCGTATCAGTTGCTATAACAGATACAGCAGGATCAGCAGCGGTTTCATCAGGATTCAACCACTTATCCATAACTTCCTTGAGTTCTTCATAAGATAGTTCTGGGAATAGATCCATAATGTTAACTTGAGACTTGAGAGCATCAAGTAGACTTGAATTATTTGGATCTACAGCAACGCTTGTGTTTGGTTTAACACGAATATTGGTTTCTGGGAAACTCTTGCCTGATTCGTCACCAGTCTTGAATTCCACAACAATATCACGACCCGAGGTTAGATCGGTAATATCACCAAAATCAGGATCACTGATGATGCTTAGAAGTTCTTGGTAAACTTGCTTACCAAATCCCCAGAACTTAACACCTTCTCCCTCTTCACCACGAACAATGACAGGAGCGAATGTACGCATCTTGGGTTCCATTTTCTTACCCATCTTCCACTCTTCCTTATCGCCGGTCTTCTTCAAACGATTTGAAAACTCAACGATTGGATCTGGACGACCAAAACTATCAGGGCTCATGTAACTCTTACCATTTAGGTTGTAGTGAAACTTGAGTTCGATAAATGGATTCTCAGGAGAATACTTGTAAGGTACGATACGAACAACTTGCTTACCAGGCTTTGGTTTCCAAATTAGGTTGGATTTCTGGTTTGTGTTTGAAAGTGAGTTCAAACGGCTCTTTAACTTACTAATGTCTAATCCCATAATTATTTATTTATTAATTGTTTAATTGATAATTAGTTAATTCTTAATTCACTTAAATCAAGATGTAACCAACTTGAAATTACTCTACACTAGGTACAGAGAAATGTCAAGCGTCATGTAATATATATCAAATAGAAAATATATTAAATAATTTTAATGAAACGACTTTAACCCCGATTTCATTGGTTAAAATGATACTATCCTTGTATAAATCCCAGTTCAATTGAAAGTTTTTATCGAACACTCCATTGTTCTCATCTGCGATTAATTTATTCATCGCATTAAGCGTATATAGAGTGTTGGTTTGTTTTTTTCTATGTACACCAATTGTACCAGGATACTTTAGTTTATTATTAAAGTCCTTGATAATATTGAAAGTCAAATATATTTCCCGAAGATTCTTTTCATTAGCAAAAACAAATATACGATTATCTATCAAAGTATATGTTTGTTGTACTTCTTGTATTACAGATTGATATTTTTGACTGTCTGTAAATGTACAGAGTAATTGTTTTAATTCGTTCATAATGCTATTGCTGTGCCAGGTATTTTACCATAAGGCATTACTAATATTCTACATCCCAATAACAATATTACTTTACCTTTTCTGGTATAAGAAAAATTTTCTACTTCTGTAAATCGAGCGTATAAGACTGGTCGATATTGTAAAATTGGATCTTCAGCGTTTTTTGGGGCTGGTAAATTTGGATTGAATAATATGTGGCCTCGGTTGTCCGTAGAAATTTTTATGCCATTTGGCTCATCTTCACTATCATTATGAAATTCTACATTTAATGTTTCATTTGTTTGAATTAAACAATGAACATTTTCAGGACCATAGTTGGAGGAATTAAGTTTAAAGTCTAATCCGTAAATTGACATTCCTGCGATTTGTCGAGACTCATCAGTACCATCCAACATATCTATCCAAACTGAAAATCCTCTTGGTAAAAAGTATATTTCTTTATTTAAACCAATGTTATTTTTAAAAACCGTTGTAACAGATGACTTATTTGCTAATAACAAATCTGTTTCTTCTTGTGAGAACATCACATTTGAATCACTTGTTCTGACTTTTTTTGTTTTATCATCAATTTCAAGTGAATATCCGGTTCGAATTGTAGTAGGATCAGGTAATTGTTTCGTAGTTTTATCTAGAAAGTTTGCTATGATTTCAGCCCACTTACCCTTTTCACTACCAAGTTTACTGTTAAGATTTTTTATACTTCCATATTGTTGAAATGGTACCGCAGCTAAAGAAGTAGCAGCGCCTTCTTCGGACCAATAATTGCCGTGTTTATATGATATCCAAAATTTATCTGTGGAATTTTCGGTCAATGCTAAATCAGCTTTACCTACACCTTCAATTTTATGGGCACCATTTACATTTACACCAGTATCTCTAAATTCATTTAGTTCATCCGAAATATAAAGTCTCAACGGCACTTTTATGTCATTTTTTATGAACCACGTATTTAAGTTATTAACTTGTAGTTCTTCATAACCAATACCTCTAGCTTGTTTAGCTACCAATTCGACTTTGTCACGATTGTTAATATAAAATTGATATACTAATATAGCTCGTTTAAAATCAGGAGATGAAATTGATTTAGCAGCTGACCAGCCAACTATTCTTATATTAGAACCAGTTCTTATTTTTTTTGAAGTACCAGCATATGTAATTACAAGTTTACCTTCTTTTTTTAATATACTTTCCAATCCTATATAATTTACAGGAGTCGTAAGACCATATTTATTGTTACTACCAGGAGAAAGTGTAACACTTGATATATTTTGATTTAGATTATTGATAATCTCATCATCTGTAAATCTTTCCAATCCCAATTTTCTTAAAATATCAATATCAGCATTTTCAGCTTTAATACGAGTTTCTGCAATTAACGGCCGAATTATCATTTTTCCAACATGTTCGTCAAATATTTGTTCTCCTACATATTCACCTGTCGTGTCATACCAATTAAATCCTTTATTGTAAAATCCACATTTTTTAGCTTCATCAACACTATAGTTTAACAATGGGGTTTGTCCTTGCAATATCGCAACGTTTGCAATAGCATCTTGTTGTTTTTCCCTTGCAGTTCTGTCATCAACTTTATCATCTGACTCTGCATCTTTTTGAACTTCTTTATCTACCGATACGATATCAGTTTTTTCTTTTGGCTTTTCTTCAGTAGCACCAGCCGATGATAAATCTCCCGGAACAGAAAATATGTTTGATTGAACCTTCTTTGGATTTTCTGCAAAGTGTGTACCCTTATTTACAGCACGATCTCTATACTCTTTACTTGGAAAGGTTACTAAAATTCCGTCTTTATTATAGGCCTGACGATCAGGAAATCTACCAGCTTCAAATAGGTTAGCTGTTTTGTCAACGATCTCATTGAGAGAATAACCAGCCTTTTCCAAATACTCCTGCACAATAAAAACATGGTCTGGGTTCTCTAACTTGAGAACACCATCCTTTATACGGGAATCACAACAAATATCATTTATAATAGATCTAAAGTTCATCTATTATAAATATAGTTAAATTTAACGTAATCTCAAATCGTTGTAGTTATTTCCAGTATATACCTTAACTTTGAACTTTTTATTCTTGATTATGTCAATTACGTCTTGTATTGTGCGTTCATCAACCTCTGGACTTACATCAAATACAATAGAATCATATACATACAATATTGGCACAATCTTCTTATCAGTTACATACTTCAACACATTACCCAAACTATTCAGTCCATATTCGGTTTCTGCAGCCTGAATTATATATGCAAATAACTTGTTTTTATTGGGATCACTGATTTGTTTTGATGTAATCTTTCGTTTATAAATCGGAGTAGTAACATATCCCTTCTTTTCAAACATTTCCCAATATTTATTTTTTAACTCATCGGTTTTTGCAAAAAATGGAATATTAAGATATTGATCTTTGATCTGTCCATACAAGTTAACCATCGTAAGTTTCTTGGACTTGGCCATCAATTCTGAATCAACTTGATTAACATTGTAATATTGTTTAGCCAAATGTTCATAAATGGTTTCTTCATCAGGTACCTTATAATCGATAAGATTAGCCACAATATAAGGATGAAATCCAGTAAAGTCTACCATCAACAAATATCCATCATATCTAGATATAAAACTCTTTCTGCAACCATCCTCCTTGTTTAGAGCTACATAATTTACGTTATCAAAATGATTACTAGGTCTGCCTGTGGGATTATATATGTTGTATTCTGTATATACAAACCCGTTGTGTGTTTTTGCTTTAAAATAATTTTTAAACGTGGTTGTATCTAATTTTAACCCATTCTTTTCAACTTCATATAGAGTATCAACAACAATGTTATTAAAGAATTTAAAGCAATAAGACTCTTTATTTTCAACGTTTAGACTTTCTACATGAATAAGTTCTTCATCAAAATCACGTTGATGATTTGCATATGGATATATCATATTAAACTGATTGATATCACCGGTTCGAATCTTAATAACAAAATAAGCATCTGATTCTTCTTTAACGAGAATTTCGTTATGTTTTAGAAAACTAAAAAGGTTTACATCAATCAAATTACAATCCCCGAGAAAATACTTGTACCTCTTCTTATTGTTTACATATATCTCTCGGTCTGTCTTTTTTAGTAACTTTACAAAATCATCATAAGTACTACTGATATTTACATCTGGGTGTGAAAAGTTAAAGTAATACTTTTCTTTAGTAATATAATCATAAACAAACGCAGCAATAACTTTATCACACGCAATATGTTTATTGGTGTTTTGAGTTATAAACTTTAGATATATTTGATTAGATAGATGCACACTACAACATTTACACAAATGTTCTAGAATGTCAATTAAAATCCACGCCAGAATTGTCTGGGATTATTTAATATCGTCGAAATCTGAGGAAACACTTGAGCTGCTTGATTTATTCTAAGTATATTATAATCCACAACACCCGTGGTTTCAAGCATTTTTCCTTTGTACACATTAAACTCAACCCCAGATACTTTCCAAGTTATTTTGGTCTTTTTGAAAAAACCAGAGTTTGTTCCATTATAACCTCTAGCATTGGTTTCGGTTATATTAGAATAGTTAATGTTGCCAACAAAATATCGGGTTATATAACCATATTCATAGTCCGATGGTTTGATGGTTGGAATGTATGATGCTGGAATAAAGTAATTGTATCCACCCAATCCAACAATATTTCTCGTTTTTACTGGTGTGTCATCAATCATATATTTATATATTTTAAATTGGTTCCAGCAATACATCTTAATAATGCTGTAATATTTGTTTCCCATTTACCTGATGCTATATTATGTTCGACTTCTAATATTTGAAAAATGACATTACCAGGCACATATGGTTTAGGCAAATTACTGATTGCGAATACTTGTAGATTTCTAAACCCATACAATCCATCCAACGTCATTGATATTTGAAAGTTATCAGACACACCACTATATTTTGCAATATTACCAGATATATCACCATCATCCAACATTCTTCTCAATTTAGCCTTCATGCTGGGTGGTAAACACAAATACTTCCAATTATATATTTGTGTTTGTTCATTCCTGGCTTGGTCGCTTGAGTTTGTTTGGAGGCCGAGAGACTTTCGGAGATCTGACTGAAAATTAGCCAAACTTCCTCTGGGAACAAGTGTGGAATTTACACCATCTACATTCAAGAATCTCATACATAAAATGTCATTACGGGACATTTCACCATAAACCTGAATATTTGCTATGTCTCTATTTTCATCTTTAAAATCAACATTTGTGCCTGGTATATTGCCGGATTGTTGAGCTTTCTCCAAATCTTTACCTTTTAATTTTGCAATCTGCTCCAGTTGGAATGCGTCTAGTCTATCTCTAAACTTGATAAATGGTGTATTTGAAACTTGAGTTATCACAATATCAAGTTCTGCTTTAGTATTTGCATTATTTATTTTGTCTTGAATCTTTTCAGTCAAGCTTGGTGAATTTGTGCCAGCAAATAAAACATTGTTAGCTTGTTCATTAGTCAAACTAACATCAAAGTTTATAGATTTTACAACATTGTTGGTCTTTGCCAAATCAAACATATATACCTCTTTTAATATATCCATGTTGATTGTGTTTTTATCTACAATTGATAATCTTCCATTTAAACCATCCACTATATCAAATTGCCAAAAATCATCAACTGCGTTGTTTATTGTACTCAATACGGCCGTGACAAATTGTTTAATCGTCTTTACATTTTCATCTTTTGCGATTTCCATCAACCGAGTTTTTGATATAAGAAGATTCTTCAAATACCCATAATAGTATTTTTTGTATTTTTTGGTCACATCTACTCCTTCATCGTCATAGAATAATTTATCCTCGACAAATGGAAATGATGCGAATCCAAGAGGCCATTTATTTGGGCCATTGTAATAGAACCAATTAATTACTCTATCCAAATCATCACGATACAAACCAGATGTACCAAATGTTTTCTGTGCATTTAATGCAGCTAAAAGTAGTGACTGATCAGAATCAATATTTTTATCTTTTTTATTTACCTTCAGAGCATTCTTGAGTTGTAAAGTTAAATCAGGTTTATTTCTTTGAGGATTAACAAATTCATTTTTTGTTATTTCCTTTTGTTCAGTAGTTAAAAATTTTCCACCATTATTTATTTTTGGCGCAACAGGATTTGGTATCAATACATTTTTATCACATGATATTAAGTTTGGATGTGCATTTATAATAATGTCAGTGTTATCTATTACGTACAAATTATTACGTGGGTTTGAACAGAATAAATTAAGTAATTCAAACACAAAGTCTAGTTGAAGCCAGACTTCATCATTTGTATCATTAGCATCAAAGTCTGTTTTGCTGTCATCAAATGATACTTGTTGTTCATAGTAATTGGCGGGATATTGTCGAATCGATCCATACTCAATTACGGGAAATTCAGCTGGTGCCGATTTTTGATAAGGAGGTGCAAAATATCCTGGTCCACCTGATGGTATCGTTGTTGATGTAGGAGGATTTACATACTCAACTTTTGTTTTTCCAGGTTGTCTTGCAGCTTTATATATGTCTTCTCTTCTGCCAACAAAAATTCTATCTTCAGCATTACCACTATAAAAAGATGATTTACCAGCCTTGGTCGGCCCAGCAGACGCTCTAATAGCCGTCAATATATTTTCACGTTTTTGTTTTTCTGATTGTTGTGCGTTAGCCTCAGCATCTGCAGCGGCTTTTTGAGTCTCGGCGTATTTGTTGGCAATCGCAATTCTATTATCGATTGCATAATCAACAAAATTACTTCTAGACTTAATTACATCATTTATGGAAGGTAGATAGATGTTAATAAAATTTTTTAAATTTATATACTCAACGCTTTCTGCTCCGGCATTTTGAGTAGCATTGTTGTCAGTTCTGAATCCTGCAAACAATCCTTGTCTTGATGTACACTCAACATTACACTCATACAAAAATCCATTTTGTGTGGTAAAATTATATTTTGTAACAATTCCGGTTACACATCCGTAGTTACCATATGAAAGATTAGATCTGTCTAAAGCCGTTTGTGGTTCTGAAACAATCTTCCAACATTCTTCCCGAGACAAATTTAGTAAGGATTTTTGATTGAACAAATTCCAACCAAACTCAATAAACATATTGATGCCAGGAGTCAAAAAGAATGGCATCATATATTCAAGTTGAGCCAAACTATAACAATTGAATTTAAATGATGCAAATGTAAGCAATTCTCTGCTTTGTCTTAATTGTACAGATACAATACCTGGGGGTGGTAGTATAGATGATACCACATTATCTTGTGGAAAATTGTTGTCAACTCTGGATTGATAATTTGTTAGTGATCTTAACCTTGGATCAATAAAGTGTGGTTCACCAGTAGCCTGATAACCAATAATAGCACCCTTTTGTGTAAGTGGTGTAGTATTGTTATAACCAAACGCATCATAAAAACCATCTCCACCTTTTAGAATAAATCCATCATATGGGTTTGAATCATTTGGACTTTGACCACCAGACTTGTTTAAATAAGCACTTCTTGGTACCAACCCATTTGAAATTTGACCTGTACCACTTGAAAATATTCTAACCCAAGGAGTCATCGAACCCTTGTACTTACTATGATTATTTGCAAAGTCAAACGTAGCATTAACAAACGGATTTGGTATTTGCATACCAATGTTATTGGTATTATTACGACGGCGTAATTCTCTTACCATCTCGGTTGGAATGTTTTGTATTTCCCACCACGTTGGTGCATTTCCTGTTATCTCATTAGTGTTAGCTGCCATAACTTAATTTAAATTTTTGAGATTATTTAGTATCTGAGAAACGTTGCCTGGTATTCTTAATTGTTTACCTAGTGGTATTGATAATTTACCTTTACCCAAGTTGTTAGCTTGTGCTATAACCCACCAGAAACTTTCGTCACCATAGTATTTTTTAGCCAAGCTATCTAAATAATCAACCTCACTTGCTATGATATATGTATCATCGATAGAATGTGGAATAATAGGATAATAAGTTGTTCTGTATACATTCTTACCATCCCATCTTTTATAAACTGGTGTAAATTGATATCTCATGCTATATAATTATGGTATATTCGACGCATTGATCTGATTAAGCCAGTTGTTATCATACCTAATATTCTTTGAGAAATTATTTTTAGCTGTGTCACTACTTCTGTCATAAAACTCGGTGAGTGGAGCGTTTTTGTCAGCTTTAGTCCTAGAGTCAATCGGCCCTATAAAATTTGGATTAACTGGATCAGGCAATTGCAATTGACTAACAATTGATACAGGAGCATCGCCCCAAATAGCTTTACCTGTATATGGACGATCTTTTTCAAGAACATTCATCTGAACACTAATTTCCGCTGTTCTTGGAAATTGAGCAACTCTTCCTTTGGATCTAGCTTTGTTACCTCTAGGATCTATGATCGTATCAGAACTCTGCCATTGTATAGCTTTATTTGGTCCATAATACCAACTTTGTCCATTTTTATCAGCTTCCTCTGGAATTGTTTCCCAAGATGTATCATCTGGTATTGTGACGTTACAACTTGTTATTACAACAAAGTGGTTTTTGTAAAAATCACCCAATGTTAATTGTACCATTGGTGGTACCATATATCCACCCTCTTGTTGTAATGTATAATTAGCTGGTCTTGTTAAACCCACCAAATAGTTTATTCGTTGCCACATTGGCATCAACTCTTTTACGCTATGCGCATTAACGGTGAAATTAAAGCTTACTTGACGTTCAAATCCTTTGTAATAGAACAATTTGTCTGGACGACCCAAATATTCAACCGTTTCCCAACTTGCATTGTTGTTGTCAGTAATTGATTTTACGGTAGCATTAAATGGAATATATTTTTGGTTAACGATATCATAAAAATAAAACTTAATAATATCTGGTCCATATATGCCAAATTTATCTGTAGCAGAATATTGTTTAGTAAATTCCTCTTGGTTTAATACTTGAAGTGAGTTAACATAATCAACGTTGTTGGTTGGATAAATATATCGATCATTTGGTCCTTCTCCTAAACGAGTTGGTACTTTATTACCCAACGTTTCGTCTCTACGAAAACGACCTTGATATGTATCATTTTTAATAGTTGGATCATTTAGTTTTGTAGGATCAAGTTGTTTTAAGTAATTTGTTCCTATACGTGTGCCATCGTTACTAAATTTAGCAAATTGAAGAGGTTGTAAATTTTTTCTGTTGGTACTATATTTGCTTTCATTTGCACCACCAATGTCGTTAATAGCCTTGTCAAGATTATCAATGATGTCCTTAACTACGTTACTTTGTTGATCACTAAATGTGGTTTTGAATCCAGATTGATTATCTAAATAAGTTTTATAGTTTAGTATTTGATCTGAATATTCGTTATCGTCATCTACTTTTACTACATCACTATATCTGTTTGAATCTCCACTTGGAGTAATTGCCTTCTTAGTTAACTTAGTACTTAGTAAGTTATTTTTATCTTTTGATAAAACACCAATTTCTTTTGTATAATCAACCGCTTGTTTTTTGATATTTCTTACTATAATCAATCTGTTCAAAGATGTTTTATTCTTCGACTTACCATAAAAACGTTGATTAACAGCTAACGAATAATCAGCCTTTTTTCCAAATCCAAGTGAATTCAACAAACCACTCAAAATACCACCACCCGCAATACCATTTTGAGTTGGATCAAACAACTTACCCGCGTTTAACATCATCTCATATGTTTGTTCATCCGCACGATATGTTGCTGGCCATGGTTGTTTTGGTGGCAAAATACCACCTAACAATGTATTGTTTTGAAAAAATCTTCCAACACCAGTTATTAATCTACTAAAAAAGTTACCCCCAGCATTTGTCATCCAACGTTGATATCTTGGATTATTATAAGCATTTGTAGCAGTGTTACCTCTCAATAAGTCTTTTACACCATCTCTAGCAATTGATGTAACAACTCGACTGGAATTATCCCCACCTCCCACCAAAGAGGTTAGTGTTGACAATCCCAATCCACCACTCGCTGCACTAGCAACACTGCTACGAGGTGGTGATGGTTGTGGAGGTGCGCTACCCAACAATTGTCCTACAGCACTTACAGCATTACTAAGACCAGTACCACCCAATAAGCCTGTTAATATGTTACTTGTATCTATGTGACGAGTTGGACGATCAACCAAACCAAAAGTAGCGGATCGTATAGCGGCAATCAACGGCGAAGCTGGGTTATAGACCTTGGTTTCATCGAATGATTGAAATCCTTGTAGTATAAGTTGTTTTCCTGTAAACTTTATACCAGCACTTGATCCCAAAAACTTTCTAATTCTGGTAGCATCTTGTATAGCAGCACTTAATGGAAGTGATCTATTGCCACCAATTTTTGTACGTTGACCCTCGTTTGGGTTTTTGTAAATATATTGTTGAGATGTAACCAATCCCTTCAAATAAAGATCTTGTGGTTTGTTCTTGGTATATAAAACTCGATCATTACCATTTGTTAGAAACAATGTCTCTAATTTACCACCTCGTCTGATATTAATAAACGACGAAGCGTTAGGAGGCAGTGAAAGACCTGATCCTTGAACTTGGGATAAAGTGGTGATTTGACCTTCTGCTCCACCAAAACCCTCTACGAATGTTTGACTATTTGCCATTTATTATAAATATCAGATTGCATTAGTTGCTTGACCAGAAACTCCAAATTTTAAAGTTCCTTCAGCCAATTCTTTACTTACCTTGACTCTATCCATGTAAACCGCAATCTTTCCTGAGGCCATCATACCAGTCAATACATCGATCTTTTGAGCTACTAAATCAATTCCTTGTCTCAACATAGCTGTTTCTTCACGTTTAGCTTCATTGGTCTTGGCTAGTGAATTAATAGCCGCAGTATCGATACTGATGTCAAGATTTGGAAGTTTAACTCCAGATAGTTCTTTGAGTGATGATACTGCTAATGAAACACCTTCGGCAGCCGCACTCATCGCAGTTAATTGTGTGGTAATATTTGTTAATCTACCCACATCAATATTGATATTAAGATTTGGAACTTTAAATCCGGACAATTCTTTAAGTGATTTAAGTGATTCAATTGTCAACGACAGACCCGAGGCAGCCGCACTCATCGCAGTTAATTGTGTGGTGATATTTGTTAATGTACCCAATGGAAACAATCGTAAACTAACATTTAGAACACCCAACGCGTATCCCATAGCACCAACCCCAAGTGCAGCCACAACCAATCCGGGCCCGACAAATGCTAACTTAACCAAGTTTGTAGTAACAGATCCTAATAATTCTGGTAGTTTATCCAAAACCTTCATTAATGTATCAGCTAAAATCGATGCCAATCCCAAAAACAACGTTGATATTGCTGCAATTGCCGGAGCAGCTGCACCAATTCCTTGACCAATTAATTTTAAAGCATATCCCAAACCAATTAAAGCGAGTGTAATTACACCAATCGCAAGAATAGCCATTGGTGGTATAACTAAAAATTGTACAGATCTTCCAAAGTTTCTCAGTCCCTTGCCAATTCCTTCCAATCCTTTACCAATACCTTCACCCACTTTCTGAGCAGCATTTCCCATAGCATCTGCTAAAAAGTCCGCTACAAGTTTAATACCCTTCTTGAATGCAAAAAATGCAATTGTTAATCCAGCCAATCCGGCAATTACTATTCCAGCAGGTCCACCAAAATCCGCAATGGTTGCCAACAATTTGAAAAAGCTAATTTGTACAGTTCTAACCAAATCCATCAGTGGTTTCATAGCCTTACCCAAAGCCAACATAGCTTGTTCTTTTTGTGCATCTAGTATTTTGCTTCTTTCCTTCGCAACCTCTCCTATAGCAGCTAATTCATTGGCTCTTTTTTCTTGTTCTACTTTGGATCCAGAAATCTTGGCTAACTCTTTTTCTAGTTTTAAACGTTCCTTAGCTAAGTCTGGATTATCTTGATCGATTTTCTGTTGTGTTTTCTTCAACGAACCAATCTTCTGTAATTCATTAATGTCTTTACCGGTCAATTCAGATAAAGCTTTACGTTGAAAATAGTTTAACTTATCAATATCTCCAACTCTTTCAAGTTCTTTTTGTAATGCTTTTTCACCCTCAGCAATTTTACCTTCAAAAAACAATCTACGTGATTGATTAAAATTGATGTTTTGACCCAACAATGCACTAGCTTTTAACTCAGCGCCAACCGACGATTCAAAGTTTAATAATGATTCAGCTGATTTTGCAGCTTGATCAAGACTACTACCAATCTTTCTTAACTCAGCTGCTTGTTTGATTAACTCAATCGTGTTGCCTTTAAATATTGTACGTACACTAGAACTAGCTCCACTTACATCTTTAATAACCTTACCCAATGGTACTCCGGCAGCTTTTGCGGCAGCATCAGCTACTCCAGCCATGTTTTGTTGAGCTTGTAAACTGGTGTTACCAATTTCTCCTAATGTAGCAAAAAATTGAGCACTGTCTGTAGCGCTTATTCCAATCGATTGTGAAAGTTGTGCAGCTCTCATTGCAACCTGTGGCATATACTCGGCGGCCATCACACCAAGATTGTTATTTAACTCAGCAACTGCCTCAAGTGCTTCTGTCAGATTTACAACAAGACTAGTTGACGAAGCAACAATACGTTGCATTATAACTGCTTGTTTTTCAGACTGAACTCTACTAATTCCTTGTTTTACAGCATTATCCGCCAGCAATTTGTCGTACTTATCATATGCATCTACAAGTTTTATTAACGTGTCATATGCAAGTGCCATTACCGTGGCTTGTCTTTTTGTCGCAGATAATTGTTTTTCTGCAAGTGCAAGTTCATGTTTCTTGCGTAAAATAATATGTTCAACGTCTTTGTTTTCTACATCACGTTGTCTCTCTAAGTCAGCAAGTTCTGAGCTCAATTGACCGACTACTAAACTTTGCGCTTCCAAATTTTTCTCCACAGCCTTGAGTGGATTTATTGAATTTTTAATCTTTCTGCCAACGTCATCCCAAGTTTCAGAGTATGATTGTGTTTCAGCTCTGGCTCTTTCTAGCTGTTTAATTAAATCCGCTACGGATTTCTCTGTTGGTGAAGATGCTGCCATATATTATATAATAATAAATATCCAGTTATCTAAAAGATGGTTTATCTATTTTAGACTTGGCAGATTTAGATTCGGATTGTTTATTCTCCCGTTCCTTGACATCGACGAGTTTTTTGTAATAAAAGTTGCGTAGATGAATAGGTAAAGCATACACCTCAGATGGTGTAAACCCATTACCATAATAACATAAATCAAATATTACGTGCTGTATGTAAACTCTGTGTTCAGGAGTTAGGCCAAAAAAATTGAACCGTCATTGGTACGGCTACCCTTTCTTGGTTAGAACATTCAGTACAGCAAAAGTTGAATCGGCTATCAACATCGGGAGAAAAAACCTTCGCATGTTGTCTAAAAGCGCTGCTATCTTTTGCCAACATATTATTATCAATAAAAGACTTGATCTTGACTTTATCAGTATCTCCGTTGATTGCTGTAATCATATGTTTCAACCGAGTGGTAATTTCACTTGAAGATTCCTTCTTTAACTTTGCAAATCCTTCAATATCACGTTCAATCATTTTTTCATCAGCAGCAGTCAATAACTTGAACTTGATTGTTAGTTTTGATGTTGGTAAGGTATATTCAAACTCATTTACACCCTTTGGATATGCATCAAAATCAATTTCTTTGTAGTTGATTTCTGATAAATCTACATTTTGTTTATTTGCCGCAGAACATTTTGGACATGTAATTTCTACAGGACCATATGTGTCACCATAAGCCAATCGTCTGATTGCAAAAATTAAAGCATTTTTGTCACCCACAAGAATTTGATCCAAATCAATATCCTTATCAACAACTAATGATTCAATCAACTTTTCTACAGCAAGTCCTTTTTTAAGCAAATTTGGGCTGGTAAGAATATCTTCTTCTTTTGCCGTCATCAACTTAACTTCCAATTGGCCAGTAGACAATTTACTATTTGGCGGGTAAAAGTGTCCTCGACTTGGCAGATCAACTATTTCTGTTGGAAACGTTGGAGCTGCAGGTTTTGGATTAACAACTGATTGTCTTGTAATAGAAATTTCGTCACTCATAACTTTATAACAATATATAGAACTTTATATAACTTTTTCAGTTATTTTATTTAATATTAACACCCTTTTGTGCATCTTGAGCTGTTTTAGTAAGTATACCAGCTCTGGTTCTGATTTTATTGATAGCATCCTTAAACTTTGATTCTGGTCCAACCAATGCATCCATAAAACTATCTTCTTCATATATCATCTTTTTGATAATAGCTTTAATCTTTTGTTTTTTTACTTCATTCATAGGTTTTAAAATTTTATGTATACTCTTAACAACTTGAGGTTTAACGCCTGGATAGTTGGTTGCGAAGTTTTGAAAATCATTGTTTTTTAAATCTTGTCTTAATGTACTAGCGCTTATACTTTGACCATTTTTATCGTCAGTTCTTCCCATATAGTTACTAGGAGAATCATCGGTCATATCAACTACTTGTACACCTTTTGGTGCAGTTAGTCCATCTTTAGTTGCCTTGATTTTGTATCTTTCAATTGCCGCTACAAAGATTTTGCTACGTTTTGCATCTTCTGGACTTTTTGCACTAGCACCCAAAGCAATGGTTTCTGTACTATTTCTTGGTAACCCAAATACATATCCAAATGCAGCATTCATAGGATTATCATCTTGTACAGCAACTACTTCAACTTTTGGGTTTTTGGTTAGTAAGTTCCAAATAGCTAAACTTTGTTGACGATTGATACCATCACGTTCAGTGGGACCAACCATTACAATTACTTTCTTTACATCACCACGACTAGCAAATTTATTAGCTAATCCCAAATGTCCCACATGAGGTGGTTTAAATCCGCCGGGCAAAAGTACTGTTACTTGATCCATGAATATAAATATCAATAAAACAAAAAACCCCACAAATAAATGTAGGGTTTTAAACATATGATGTGAATATTAGTATTGGAGAATGCAATAGTCTGGTTGAATAGTCATACTGATTGTTACAGCATCACCATCGTTAGACCAATCCAATTCATTGAATGTTGCTTCGGTAATGAAGGCACCCTTTAGTGTCCATTCTTCTACCTTGTCACCAACTGGACCTAGAACATTAATGGTCAAATCCTTCTTATAAAAGTCTTGATAACCATCACGACCAGTAACAGATTCGTGGTGTAGACGAACCCATTCCATTACAGCTTGAGCACCAGAAGGAACAATTGGATCATATAGTTCTAACGTCATTGTACCCCAAGTAGTTTTACCTTTGTAGTAGGTCTTGATGTTGATGTGGTCCAACTCCTTAGAAGCTTGTGTAATTTTTGGACGATCACATTTCTTGATGACGAAAGATGGAATACCATCAACGTATAGAATAAATCTATTTTTTACCTTTGGTTCAAATGCTGTATAAAAAATTTCTGATGGATTTAGTAGTTCTGCCATATGTTTTTTCCTTTAAGATTCTTATTTATAAATATAGTAAAGTTTTAATACCTGATGTTTTTTTTATATTTTATTGATCTCTTTATCGTAAATTGATTTTACATTTTGTCTTAGTTTGGAAATATATCCTGTGGATCTTAGTAATTTGAATACCAAATTTTCCACACTATACTCACCATCGTTACTTAAACCAGCTTCTCTCATGTCATATAGACGTTTAATAACGGTCTTCATTAAGTCTATATCACCTTGGTTTATAGCTGTATTAATCATATCCACATACTGGTTATATTTCTTCTTGATAGTTTCTTTATCAACCTGTATTCCTTGATACTCTGGTTTTTTAACCCACACATTATTAATAATACTATATACCGCTTGACTTCTGTTAACATCGTTTATATCTTGTATATAAACCTCAACTTGATGATCTCCAATGTGAATATCATGTTCTTGATTCCACGTGTTTTTCAATCCGTCAACATATTTCTTAACTAATTCTTTGTTTGGATCTATCTTGCTAAAATCAACCAATATATGAAGATCTATATCACTATTTGGAGTCCAGTTATATCCAGCCGTACTTCCCAAAAAATAAATATCTTCAATTGGCACATTTAATTCAACGCTTTTATAAAATTCATTAGCCACTTTAAGCATTTTATCCAATACTGCCGGCTTTAAAACACCTGATTGCCATAATTCGGGATTTAAAACACTGTTATAAATTCTATGTTTTTCTTTTACCCCAAGAATTTCCTTAAGTTTATTAATAGTGCTTATAGCATCCGTATGCAAAATACCAATACCACCTGCTTTATTAAACTCATCAATCGTTACAGGTTTATCATCGATTAAGATAGTATCAGATTTAGCATAATTAGCCTTGTCCTTACGACGACGTACTAAATTTGAAACAGCTGTTATATTATTATTTTTTAACCAAGTTAATTTACCAGCACTTGATTCCTCATCAGTTGAATGCGTCAATATTTCTATTGGTAAATCTTTTATAAAATTATATAACACTTTGCCGTCAGACATCCAATCCATGGTTGCATAAAAATCAGGGCTATTTTTCCTTACAAACTCATACAGGTTAACCGATCCATGTTCGGCTTCATAAGTTTCCACAGGTATACCACCACTATAACGCTTAAACTGCTTCTCCCAGTCGGTAAGTACGCCATCCATATCCACATAAATCTTATACTTGCTATTAATCATTTATAATAAATATTAGCATGCTTAGCGCTTGTAGTGCTTATTTAACTTGAATTAATAAAGAAGATTAATAACGTATAGCGCTTGCATTTGCTTATACTTTATATAAACAGGATGTCAATTTATTTTAAATTAGGCTTGAAAGTACCATCTTTTAAATTAAGGCTGCCATCACCATACTTTTCAGCCAATGTATTAATAAGCTTCTGTTCAACTACTTGCAACTCTTGCCATTTCTTAAGCACATCAGTACGATTATTTTTAATTTCATCAAGCACATTTTGTGCATTAATTTCATCAAGCTGTAATTGGCCAAGCGCAAATATCTTTTCTTGATATGACTCTTGAAGTGTTGCGATTTCAACCATCTCTTGTTCAGTAAATTTAATTGTATTATCCATAATTATTGCTTTCTTAAAGGGGTTATTAAACTATCAGTATCATCTGCGAAATTCTTAAAATTTGATTGTGGTTGACTGTTAGCCTCAACCGATGTAGGTTTGTATGGTCCAGTATATTCTTCAGGATCAAAGCTGACTATCTCTGATTCTGACATATTGTTAGTACTAAATATTTTAGTCAAATCGTTCTGATTAATTGTACTCAAAACAGCTGTCGCTTTGCGTCTAGACATTTCTGTACGAATTAATGTTATATCATTCTTGTAATTCTCAATAAGTTCCAACAAATCAAAACCTATAGATTTCAGTTCCAAATCGGAATATTCAAATAAAGGTTTTTGGTTATTATCAATCATACGTTTATATATAGATTTATAACTTTACTTATATTTTTTATAAATTGTTGTTTGGTATATACAGAAGCGTCTAAAGAAGATTGTTTTCCTTTATAAACAACTTGATCTCGGTTATTATAACAATATCTCATCATATCTATAAACTCTTCTTCTTTAAACTCACTCCACTTACCCCCATAGTCACCCCAACACCTTTCACTATAAACTTCATCATATCCAACTTCAAACCCATTATTTTTATTGACAAACTCTGATAACCCTCCATAGTTGGTATAGATTATGGGTCTGCCACAACACATACTTTCTTGTTGCATCATACCCCATCCTTCACAAGTCGCTCCACTCAGATAAACATCCAAATTATAATACCAATCACGAAGATCATTTTTAGTCAACTTTTGTGATACATATTTTAACTTGATATCAAATGTTTTCTGAATGTTTTCATTAGTCTTTATATGCATTTCAACATCATTACAACCCTTAAAAGCCTTAAGAAAACACTTTGTTACCTTGGTTAAATTTTTACGTGGATCTTCATTTGATATTCCAAAAACAAACTTATTTTTAGATTGTGGCTCCTTATAAATATAATGATCTGAATCACAAAATAATGGTAATACATCAATTTTAGTTGTTAAACCCTGATCTATAAAATTCAGTTTATTATAATTGTTGGGAACCAATACGTGAGTATAATTGTTTAAAATTTCTATCATCAAGTCATTTATTCTGGTACTTTCCCACATCGTATAAAGAACGCGGGGTCTATCAAAATTCATATAAAGAAATACATTTGTAGTACCCAAATCATTCGTTAAACTCAATAAACTCAAATCCAAAACATTCGGGTCAACAATCTTCTTGTTACTAAAATAATGCAAAAACTCATCGTTAATAATACTATATGTTCTGGGAACAACATTGTATCCAACATTGGGAAGTTCATCTAATAATACACGTAATACTTCTTTATATCCAGACCCAAAATTATAAAACGAACTTAATGTAACATCTTTCACTAATATTAAGTATTTGGTATATAATAAGAATTAATAACTTCTGTAGATGAGTCCAACAACTTTTTAGCAGATATAGATAAAGAACCACTCAATAAAGAAAACGCCAAATCAACACATTCCTCGGTGGTCTTACCAAGATGTTGTGATCCAGTCAATGCAATTTCATGATACGACTGCTTCTCAACGTTATCTTCTCTTTCAACAATAAAACCCACACATCTTCTGGTACTATTTTCAGCACCAGTTTGAAGTTCATAACGCACAATTTTAAATCTAATATTTTCCATAATATATCTATAAATATTTGTGTTTATGAATAAACGGCGAGATATTTTGTACCAGCAGTAAATGCGTTCACCGCGCCATTCATAACGTTACTATCTATATAAATTCTAATATATCCAGCCAATGCTCTACCAGTACTTGATGTGGTAGCAATACCATTACACGTGTTAATATATAAGAAATTAGAACTGGTACCTTCACCAATAACCGTGAATCTAGCGTTAGCATTGGCACTACCACCTACACCAAATCTACTATTTGTAGTATCGTGATAAATAAATGTACTATCTTTCAGCGTTGTAGTAGATGTTGAATAAATTACTCTATCGTTAGCAGTAAATGACCCACCACTAATACCACTTGTACCAGCTGGAGCCGCTAAACCGCTTGTACCAGTAGTACCATTCGTTCCACTAGTACCATTATTACCAGTTACACCATTGGTACCACTGACACCATTGGTACCACTGACACCATTGGTACCACTTGTTCCATTTGTACCAGATGTAAATGCACCTGATCCGCTATTACCATTGTTGCCATTAGCACCATTTGTACCACTTGTACCATTGCTGCCACTTGTACCACTTACACCAGATGTAAATGCACCTGATCCATTTGTACCATTAACACCATTTGTACCACTTGTACCATTGCTGCCACTTGTACCACTTACACCAGATGTAAATGCACCTGATCCATTTGTACCATTAACACCATTTGTGCCGCTTGATCCATTTGTGCCAGATGTAAATGCACCTGATCCGCTATTACCATTGTTGCCATTTACACCATTTGTGCCGCTTGATCCATTTGTGCCAGATGTAAATGCACCTGATCCGCTATTACCATTGTTGCCATTTACACCATTTGTACCGCTTGATCCATTTGTGCCAGATGTAAATGCACCTGATCCGCTATTACCATTCACACCATTTGTGCCGCTTGTACCGGCACTACCAGATGTAGCGCTTGTACCACTTGTTCTGGCACCTGTACCACTTGTACCATTGGTACCATCCGCACCACTACTACCACTGGATCCATTACTACCACTTGTTCTGGCACCTGTACCGCTTGTACCATTGGTACCATTTACACCGCTACTACCACTACTTCCATTTGTGCCAGATGTAAATGCACCTGATCCGCTATTACCATTGTTGCCATTTACACCATTTGTACCGCTTGATCCATTTGTGCCAGATGTAAATGCACCTGATCCGCTTACACCACTTGTACCATTTGCACCATTTGTACCGCTTGATCCATTTGTGCCAGATGTAAATGCACCTGATCCGCTATTACCATTCACACCATTTGTGCCGCTTGTACCGGCACTACCAGATGTAGCGCTTGTACCACTTGTTCTGGCACCTGTACCACTTGTACCATCCACACCATTTGTGCCGCTTGTACCGGCGGTACCAGATGTAGCGCTTGTACCACTTGTTCTGGCACCTGTACCACTTGTACCATTGGTACCATCCGCACCACTACTACCACTGGATCCATTACTACCACTTGTTCTGGCACCTGTACCGCTTGTACCATTGGTACCATTTACACCGCTACTACCACTACTTCCATTTGTGCCAGATGTAAATGCACCTGATCCGCTTACACCATTGGTACCATTTACACCATTTGTACCACTACTTCCACTTGTTCCAGATGTAAATGCACCTGATCCGCTTACACCACTTGTACCATTTACACCATTTGTACCACTTGTACCATTGCTGCCACTTGTACCACTTACACCAGATGTAAATGCACCTGATCCGTTTGTACCATTTACACCATTTGTACCACTTGTACCGGCGGTACCAGATGTAGCGCTTGTACCACTTGTTCTGGCACCTGTACCGCTTGTACCATTGGTACCATCCGCACCACTACTACCATTGGATCCATTACTACCACTTGTTCTGGCACCTGTACCGCTTGTACCATTGGTACCATCCGCACCACTACTACCATTGGTACCACTACTACCACTTGTTCTGGCACCTGTACCGCTTGTACCATTGGTACCATTTGCACCGCTACTACCACTACTTCCGCTTGTTCCAGATGTAAATGAGCCTGATCCGCTTGTACCATTGGTACCATTTGCACCATTACTACCACTACTTCCGCTTGTTCCAGATGTAAATGAGCCTGATCCGCTTGTACCATTGGTACCATTTGCACCACTACTACCACTACTTCCGCTTGTTCCAGATGTAAATGAGCCTGATCCGCTTGTACCATTGGTACCATTTGCACCACTACTACCACTACTACCACTTGATCCAGATGTAAATGAGCCTGATCCGCTTGTACCATTGGTACCATTTGCACCGCTACTACCACTACTACCACTTGATCCAGATGTAAATGAGCCTGATCCGCTTGTACCATTGGTACCATTTGCACCGCTACTACCACTACTACCACTTGATCCAGATGTAAATGCGCCTGATCCGCT